>RRZT011562924.1_pt1 | contig 13606 bp, 11 predicted proteins | sample 2165551 | NCBI WGS metagenome assembly RRZT01 (sample SAMN10456910, study PRJNA506462) | wastewater metagenome | biome: wastewater; feature: sludge; material: wastewater sludge; isolation source: wastewater sludge with Escherichia coli K12::gfp cells carrying plasmid... | place: USA: Moscow, Idaho... | reverse complement strand
TAGAGCGCGTACTGCACGAGCCCGATACCCCCAACATCGTAGCCGCCCACATGAAAGTCAGCAAAAAACCCGCCATCGGCACCGTGCTGCAGATGGACGGCGGCTTCACCGCTACCCTGCTCGGGCGCTGGCCACAGGCTAACGGCCCGCTGTTTCGCCTGCAATTTCACGCCAGCACCAGCAGCAATGCTTGCCCCAACGCCAACAGCGCCGACCCCTACACCTTAATGGCACAACACGGCCACGTGCCCCTGCCGCCCTACATCACCCACACCGACAGCGCCCAAGACGAGCGCCGCTACCAAACCGTCTTTGCCACCCACCCTGGTGCCGTAGCCGCCCCCACTGCTGCCCTGCACTTTGACCACGCCATGCTCGCCACACTTGAAGCAGCAGGCGTGCAACAAGCCCGCGTCACCCTGCACGTAGGCGCAGGCACATTCCAGCCCGTAAAAACCGAAAACCTAAGCCAGCACACCATGCACGGCGAACGCTACCATGTGCCGCCCGAAACCATCACCGCCATACAAGCCTGCCGCGCGCGTGGCGGGCGCATCGTAGCCGTTGGCACCACCAGCGTGCGCGCCCTTGAAAGCTGGGCAAACACAGGCCAGACCAGTGGCGACACCCACATCTTCATCACCCCGGGCTACTGCTTCAGCGTGGTAGATATGCTGCTCACCAACTTTCACCTGCCCAAAAGCACCCTCATGATGCTGGTAAGCGCCTTTGCCACCCACCCGCACATCATGGCGCTCTACCAGCACGCTATTGCGCAGGGCTACCGCTTCTTTAGCTACGGTGATGCCATGCTGCTGCAACGCACCTGAATACAAAAGCGCAACACACCGCTTTGCATCTATAAAATTCAAGCTGCATCCACACGCTACTACCCCCTTTACCTTTCTTACCCCTGCCCACCATGCCCCGCCCGATTCAGGCCATCATCCACACCAGCGCACTCTCACACAACCTGCAACGCTGCCGCCGCGCTGCGGGCGACACCAAAGTTTGGGCTGTAGTTAAAGCCAACGCCTACGGGCACGGCATTGATCGCGTGTATGAATCGCTACGCGCTGCCGATGGCTTTGCCATGCTCGATTTGGCCGAAGCCCAGCGCGTGCGCGAGCTAGGCTGGCGCGGGCCTATCTTGCTGCTGGAAGGGGTATTTGAGCCGCGCGATTTGGAATTGTGCTCGCGCCTGCAACTCTGGCACAGCGTGCACCACGAGGCACAAATCGACATGCTCGCCAGCCATAAAACGCTGCAACCGCACAAGGTTTTCCTCAAAATCAACACAGGCATGAATCGGCTAGGCTTTGCGCCACAAAGCGCCCGCAGCGTTTGGACGCGCCTGCAAGCCCTGCCCCAAGTGGATGAAGTAGCACTCATGACCCACTTCGCCACCGCCGACGTTGCCCAGCCCGACTTGCACGCGGCATGGCAACTGTTTACGCAGTGCACTGCCGATTTGCCCGCGCAGCGCAGCGTATGCAACAGCGCCGCCCTACTGCGCCACCCCGAAATTGCAGCCAGCACCGATTGGGTGCGCCCAGGCATTGCCCTCTACGGCAGCAGCCCCGATGCCACCACCAGCACTGCCAGCCATAGCGCCGCTGATTGGGGCTTGCTGCCCACCATGAGCTTGCGCGGCAGCATTTTGGCAGTGCGCCAATTGCAAGCAGGCCAAAGCGTGGGCTATGGCGCCATGTTTACCGCCCCAGCGCCCATGCGCATTGGCACTGTTGCCTGCGGCTATGCCGATGGCTACCCGCGCACCTGCCCCACAGGCACGCCTGTGCTGGTTAATGGCTACCGCAGCCGCATTGTGGGGCGCATAAGCATGGATATGCTGGCGGTTGATTTAACCCCCGCCAGCACTGCCATACCTGCCAGCGCACAGGTTGGCGTGGGCAGCGAAGTAACGCTTTGGGGGCAAGCCAGCGGCGGGCAAGTGCTGCCGATTGACGAAGTAGCCGCCTGCGCTGGCACGCTGGGCTACGAGCTGATGTGCGCTCTCGCGCAGCGCGTACCTGTGCTGGTGCAGCCTTAAAAATGCCTGCAAGCAGCTTTGAAGCCGCCTTTGCTACCTTTGCTACCTTTGCTACCTTTGCTGCCGCAACTTGGCACACCTTGCGCAAACCAGCGGCACAAGCAAAGCAGGCGCAAGCGTGCTGACTTAGCTACTGCACTGGCTGCTGCACTGCATTGTGCTTTGGCTGCTGCATTTGCCTTGAGGCACATCAGCCGCGCATGTTTGCGGCGCATTGCTCGCGCAGGTGTTTTGGTCGCAGGCAGCGCAATCGGCAGCTTCGCATGACTGGCTTTGCGCTTTGGCATCTTCCATCAGCACCTGATGCGGCTCAATATCGCGCGGCATAAGCTCAATGCTGGCGTGCAATTGCGGCATGGCAGTCAGCAGTATGAGCTCTACCTGGTTGCGCAAATCGGCTGCTTTGCGCAGCGTCCAGCACGCTGGCACGTGCATGTGCATGGTTACAAAGCAGCGCACGCCAGCCGCGCGGGTAAAAACGTGGTCGAAGCGCACTTCGGGCTTGCCTGCTCTGTCTTGTGTCTCGAAGCTCTTGAGTATTTCGTCTATTTTGGCGCTTACTTCAGGCTCGGCAGCAGTGTCCATAAGCCCTTGGCTGGAGTTGTAAACCAGCTCCCAGCCTTCGCGCAAGATGTTGATGGCAACCAGTATGGCTACCGTGGGGTCGAGCCAGTGCCAGCCTGTCCAGCCAGCCAAGCCAATGCCAGCAACCACGCCAATAGAGGTGTAAACGTCAGTACGCAGGTGCTTGCCGCCGCCTTCCAGCGCAATGGAGTTGTATTGTTTGCCGCCTTTGAGCAGCAGCCAGGCAACAAAGCCGTTGAGCAGCGTGCTGAGCATAGAGAGCGCCATGCCCCAGTCCAGACTTTCAAGCGGCTGCGGGTGCAGCAAGCGTTGGATAGAGGTCCACAAAATTGCCAGCGCAGCGCCAAAGATGAGCACGCCTTCAAAGCCCGCTGAAAAATACTCGGCCTTGTGGTGGCCATGGGGGTGCTCGTCATCAGCGGGGCTCTCGGCGATGGTTACCATCATCAGCGAAAAAACGGCTCCTGCCAGATTGACAAAAGACTCCATGCCGTCAGAGAGCAAGCCAACCGAGCCTGTGACGTGCCAAGCCAGCAGCTTGAGCACTATCGCGGCTACGGCGGTGAGTGAAGATATTTTTAACAGGGTTTTGGGGCTAGGCAATTGCATGGCGCACAACAAATAGTATTGACTTCACAAGTGTAGCCCAGCCAGCATTTTTTTGCTTCAGGATTTTATAAAAAATCCTGATAATTCATATAGTTAGACTGTATTTCTATAGTAAACGGGAATCACACTCATTCTGCGGGAAAGTCTGCTTCTACGCTGTGCGCAGAGGTTTGAGCGGCATCGGGCGGGAGTTGCCAGAAAATCCAGCTCGAAGCCCATGTGATTGCACCCATGCAAATCAGCGTGGTGCGAAATGCTGCCATGGAGTTGGCTTGGCCTGTACGCGCCTGCCACCATGCGCTTGAGGCAGCCAGCAGTGCGCCCGCCAATGCCACGCCCAAGCCAATTGCCAGCATTTGCACCATGGAGAGCAAGCCGTTGCCGCTGCTGGCTTGTTCGGGTTGCAGGCCAGAAAGTGCCAGCGAATTCATGCCCGTAAACTGTAATGAGTTGCATGCACCAAACAGTGCCAATTGCGGAATCAGGAGCCACATGGGGGTGTGGTCCATCAGGCTAAAGCTGGCAATCATTGCGCCAATGGCTACTGTGTTGGCTACCAGCACATAGCGGTAGCCGTAGCGGGAGATGGACCAAGTCGCAAAGCGCTTGACCAGCATACCCGCGCCTGCAAGCGGCAGCATCATCATGCCTGCTTGCGAGGGCGAGTAGCCCATTTTGAGTTGCAGCATCAGCGGAATTAAAAACGGCACGCCGCTGCCTCCCAGACGCGAAAACAGGTTGCCCAGCAAGCCTATGGAAACCGTTGGCACGGCAAACAGGCTTGGCGCAAACAAGGGGTGCTCTTGCTGCGCTGCCCGCTGCCAGTAGGCGGCCAGGCAGCCAATGCCTGTGAGCATGACGGCTGCAATCATCCCTAGCGACCAGCCAAAGCCCGCAAAGCCATCTACCGAGAGCGATACAAACATCATGCCCAAGGCCAGCAGCGCGTAGCCTGCGGCATCAAGGCGCTGCACGTTGCTGCCGCGAAAATCGGGCAAAAACTTTTGCGCTACCAGCCAGCCAACCAAGCCCACTGGCACGTTGATAAAAAATACCCAGTGCCAAGAGGCAAACTGCACCAGCCATCCGCCCAGTGCGGGGCCAAGCAGGGGGCCAATCAGGCCAGGTATGGCTACAAAGCTCATGGCGGCCAAGAAGCGTTCGCGCGGGTAGCCGCGCAATACGGCCAGCCGCCCAACGGGGAGCAGCAAAGCGCCGCCCGCGCCTTGCACAATGCGCGCTACAACCAGTTGCGGCACGGTAGCGGCCAAGCCGCACAAGAGCGAGCCGAGCACAAATACCAATATGGCTCCCATGTAAACGCGCCGCGTGCCAAAGCGGTCGGCCATCCAGCCCGATATGGGTATGAGCATGGCCATGGTTAGCGAGTATGCAACCAGCACTGTTTGCATGTGCAGCGGGCTGGTGTTGAGGCTTTGCGCCATGGCGGGCAGCGCGGTATTGACGATGGTTGCATCCAGCGTCTGCATGAAAAACCCGACTGCTACCAACCACAGCAGCATGCGAAGTTGGCGCTCGTCGGGCGTAGTAAATCGGGTGGTTGCTGGGTGGCTTGCCTGCGTTGCGGTTTGCGGCGCTATTGGCTCGCTGGCATCAGGGTGAGTCTGGGGGGATGGATTTGGGTGCGGTGTTGAGGGTTTCACGATGGGCCTGTTGTGCAGTGCAAGGCAGCACTGCTTGCTGCAAGAGCCGTGGCCAGTTCAGGTTTTGTTTCAGGGCTGCTTTTTCAGGGCAGCCGCCACAGGCATAGCCGTTAAATAGGCAGGTATGCCGCGTGGCTACTGCTGGCCGCGGAGGGGTTAAATGCCAAAACTGGAGCCACAGCCGCATGTGGTGGTGGCGCTGGGGTTGCGTATGACGAACTGTGCGCCCTGCAAGTCTTCTTTGTAGTCAATCTCTGCGCCAACCAAATACTGGTAGCTCATGGCATCTATCAGCAGGGAAACGCCGTTTTTTTGCATGACGGTGTCGTCTTCGTTGGCGATTTCGTCAAAGGTAAAACCGTACTGGAAGCCCGAGCAGCCACCGCCTTGCACAAATACGCGCAGTTTCAAATCGGGGTTGCCTTCTTCGGCAATCAGGTCGGCTACCTTGGCGGCGGCGCTGTCGGTAAAAATGATGGGGTCTGCGCCAGCGGGTGCGGCGGGTGCGGCTTCGGGCGCGGTAGATGGCACGGCTTCAGGCGCGGCTGGGGTGGGTGTATCCAAACTCATGGCAGATTTGTATTTAATAAGATGTAAATGCTTTCAATGGTACAGCAGCCGTGCAAATCTGGCAGTAACAGAGTTTTGCCACCATGCGCCCAACTACGGTACTTGCAGCGCCCAAGCGCCACTATCGCCTTTGGCGCGCAAGCACACAGCAAAGTACACGAAAATGCGGCAACCAGTGTTTATGCGGGCTACAGAGCTATTTTGCCTTGCAAGCCGTATAAACACTGCTTATGTTTTTTTTGCAGTGTTTTGTTTGGGTTTGATGCTGCAAAGTTGCGCTGCTTGATGCGGCAAGACTTAGCCAGGCGGCGCGAGCATTTGCCCCACAGCATCTTGCATGGCTTGGGCGAGCTGCTGGCGGGTGCGGCCAGCGGGCAATTGCGCTGCGCCAAAGGTAACGCGCACTACCAGCCCTTGCGCGCGCAGGGTGCGCCAGATGGAGGCAAGCAGGGTATCGTCGCCAATGTAGCAGGGCGACAGGCTGATGCGCCCTGCTTGGTCAAAAAACTGCAAGGCTACGGGCTGCACGGCTGCATGGGCATCAATCGGCGCTTGCAGCAAGTTGGCGTAAAAGGGCAGCAGCGTGCGCCCGTCGCTGGTGGTGCCTTCGGGAAAGACTGCCACCACATCGCCCGCCTGCAAACTGCTGCTGATGCCATCAAGCACACGCACCGTATCGCGGCGCGAAGTGCGTTGCAGGTAGATGGTTTCGGCGCTATTGGCCAGCGTGCCCACCACGGGCCATTGCCCCACTTCAGACTTGGCCACAAAGCGGCAAAAGCACACCGCATGCAAGGCTTCAATATCCAGCCATGAAATGTGATTAGCCACCAGCAGCAGCCCTGCGCCATTGCTTGGGCTGGCAAGCTGGCCGCACACTTGCAGGCTCACACCGCAGCGCCGCACCAGCTCTGCCGACCATTGCTGCACCTGCGCATGGCGCTGCTGGCGCGACATGCCAGGCAAGCGCAGATAAACAATGCACAAGCCGCGCACAATGTGCAGCGCCACTGCCACCAAACGGCACAGCGCACGCCAACGCCCACCCGACGGGGCAGGCGCAATAGATGGCTCAGAGCCAGAAGAAGACAGATTGCCAGACATGGATTACCAATAAACACCAAACGCAAAATGCAAAATACACAAAGCAAAATACGCAAAGCACCGCCTTGCGGCGCACACTGCACCGAGCTGTATTTTCCATCTATTCGCCGCATACCTTGCCTTGCGCAGCAAAAATCAACCCCAGAGCTTGCGGCACACATCCAAGCAAACGCGAATCTGCGACAATCACAACCCCATGCCTAGCCCCAACCCCACACCTGCCACACCGCCCCGCGCCACTTGGGGCTTTGTCTACGCGCACCCTGCGCATTGGCTCGGCTTGGGGTTTGGCTCGGGGCTCGCGCCCAAAGCACCTGGCACGGCTGGCACGCTGTGCGGCTGGGTGCTGTTTGCGACGGCGCAATACCTGCTGCCCGCCCACGCGCTTGCGGGCGCAACGGGCGGCGTACTGGTAGGCGCAAGCATAGCGCTGGGCTGGTGGGCATGCACCGTCAGCGCGCGTAACCTCCATTTGCCCGACCCAGGCTGCATCGTATGGGATGAAATCGCTGCCTTTTGGCTGGTTTTATGGCTGCTTGCCACCCAAACACCGCAACCGTTTAGCCCCGCACACTGGTACTGGCAAATAGCCGCTTTTGCGCTATTTCGCTACTTTGATGCAGCCAAACCGCAGCCCGTGCGCTGGGCCGATACGGTGTTTAAAGGCGCGGGCTGGCGCGGTGGCTGGGGCATCATGTTTGATGATTTGGTAGCCGCTGCCTGTACCGTGCTGGCACTAGCCGCACTGCGCTTGGGAGCAGCACTGCTAGGCTAACCCAGCCCACGCCCCGCCCAACGCCACCCAGCCCCAACAAACAAAACCAAAACGCCGATAACCAGCATTCATGCGCCTTCCAAGCCATTTATGCTCCACAACCCGCATAAACACTGCTTGCACTGGCTCTAGCCTTTTCAAAAACAAATTTGGTATTGCCTTTGCAACCTTTTGCGACTTCTGCGTAACCTCTGCGCCCTCTGCGTCCGTTCCCGTTCCCGCATTGCAGCGCATCAAGCCGCACAGCCGCCTAGCCGCCCCAGCTACGCACTGCGCCCGTATCGACGTGCACAAAGTTATCGTTCGGATAAAAGCCCACGCCGCCTGCCTGCAAAGACAAAGCCGCATCGCGCAAGTCCACCAGCGCCACGCCTGGCAAGCGCAAATCTATGGCTTTGCCTTCCATGTGCAGGCTTTTTTTGGCAACCCCGCCGCCACCCGTTTGGCGCAGGCGGCCGTTGGTGTTGGGGCTGCGGTAGCCAGAAATAATCTGAAACGGCTCGCGCGTGCCAAGCGCCATGCGCAGGCGGTAGAGCAAGTCAAACAGTTGGGGGTCCATGCTGCCTACGTCGCCGCTGTAGTGGTCGCGCAAAAACAAATCCAGCCGCCCCAGCGCACGCGGCAGCAGTGAATCGCCCACGGCATACACCAGCGACAGGTGCTCGTTGGTGTGCAAATGCTCAAACGCCAGCGAACGGCTGTTTTTCACGTTTTTGACAGAAGCCAGCGCACTGCCACTGCCCACTGCCAGCAAGCCACCCAAAGCGGCAAGTTTGGCGGTGTTGTGCAAAAAGGTGCGGCGGCTGGTGTCGGGGGCTAAATTCATCATGCAGGCTTGCGGCGCTATGGCCAGAAATAAACAATTTTTTATTTTAGGCAGCAGCGCCTGTACAAGCCAGTACTTTTTTGTAAACCCTGCCTGACTGTGGCTGACAGCAGCGGCCAGCACTGTTGCCTACAACTTGCAAAACAAGGCGCAAGCAGGCTGCAAAGCGTGGTGAAAAACGTGGTGTAAAGCGTGATGCAAACGCAGCGCAAAGCGTGCTGCAACACGGCATGCAGCATGCGCACAACAGCACTTTGCACGCCTTTGCACGCCCACGCAATCGGGCTGCAAATCCTTACCTCGCCGCAGTTTGACGGCAGGCAAGTTGTGGCTTGGGTGTGGTTTGGGTGTAGCTCGGATGTGGTTTGAATGCGACTTGGCGCTGCTTAAAAGACGCTCGCTGATTGATGCTTCAAGCAAGAGAAAACTCAGAAAGCCGTCATTCCCGCGCAGAGCCTGCCCCCGCGAAGGCGTGGGGCGGGAATCCACGGCTGCGCTTCTTATTGCAATGGATTCCTGTCTGCGCGGGAATGATGAACGCTGTTTTATCCGAAACTGGAATAAACCAGCGTTTTCTTTAGCCTTTGTCTACGCCAGCTTGGTCGAAGCTGGCCATATCGTTGATGATGGCGCAAGCCGATTGCAGCAGCGGCCATGCCACAGCCGCGCCCGAGCCTTCGCCCAGACGCATGCCCAATTCAAGCAGCGGCTGGGCGTTGCCCAAGGCTTGCAGCATCAGCGCGTGGCCGCGTTCGCCCGATTTGTGGGCAAAAATGCAGCGTTGCAGCACCAGCGGGTTGATGCGGGCGGCTACCAGCAAGGCCGAGCAAACGATAAAGCCATCGACCAAAATCACGCGGTTTTCGGCGGCAGCTTGCAAGAATGCGCCTGTCATGGTGGCAATCTCGAAGCCGCCCAGAGCAGCCAGCACATCCAGCGGCTCGGTGGCGTTGGGGTTTGCTGCCAAGGCTTTGGCGAGCACTTGCTTTTTGTGCTCAATGCCTGCGGCGCTCATGCCTGCGCCTGCGCCCGTGCATTGGGCAATGTCGTGCCCTGCCAGCCGCGACAGTATGAGCGAGGCGGGCGAGGTGTTGCCTATGCCCATTTCGCCAAACATGATGGCGTTGCCTGGCAGCGATTGCACCAGTTTTTGCCCGTTTTGCAACGCTTGCTCGCATTGCGAGGCAGTCATGGCGGGCTGCTCGGTGCTGTCGGCCGTGCCGTAGGCTACTTTGCACAGGCGCAATTTGGGGTGGGGCTTGAAGTCGTGCGCTACGCCGCAATCGGCCACGGTCATGTCGATGTTGTGCTGGCGGGCAAATACGCTTACAGCGGCGCCGCCCGCCAAAAAGTTTTCAACCATCTGCCAGGTTACGTCTTGCGGCACGCAGGCTACGCCGTGGCGCACCAGCCCGTGGTCGCCCGCGCAGACGAGTATTTGCGGCTGCTGCAACACGGGGTTGGTGCGTTGCAAAATCATGCCGATTTGCACCGCCAACGATTCAAGCCGCGCCAAAGAGCCTTGCGGCTTGGTTTTGTTGTCGATGATGGCTTGCAGTTGGGCTTGCAGTGCGGGGTTCTCAAGGTTGGAAATGGGGGCGAAGTTCATGGTTTTTTGGGTGGGTGGTGGAGGGAATACGGGGGCAGGACGCAGAGGGCGCAAAGGTTACGCAAAAGGCGCAAAAAAATTCAAAAAAGATGGTTTTTTTGGTTGGGCTGGTGATTGCTACACGGTTGGCAGGCTGTTTAGCTAGGGGTTTATTTAAGTCTGATAAAGCGTTGATTTATTTTTCAGGCAAGACAAAGCTCTGAAAGTCGTCATTCCCGCGCAGGCGGGAATGACAAGTGCTTGCATTTTTATAAACCAATTTGGTATTTCTTTTGCGCCTTTTGCGTAGTTTTTGCGTCTTCTGCGTTCGGTATTTTCGGTATTTTCAGTTTTACGGGCTTGCCAGCTTTTGCAGCAGTTGCGCGTGAATGCCGCCAAAGCCGCCATTGCTCATGCACAGAATATGGTCGCCTGCGCGGGCGGCTTGGGTGACTTGTTGCACCAGCGTGGCAATGTCGGGGGCAACGCTGGCGCGTGCGCCCATGCCTGCCAAGGCTTCGGCAGCGTTCCAGTCTAGCCCTCCGCTGTGGCAAAAGGCCAAGTCGGCTTGTTCCAGGCTCCAGGGCAATTGCGCTTTCATGGTGCCGAGTTTCATGGTGTTGCTGCGCGGCTCGAATACGGCCAGTATGCGGTCGGCCTTGCGGCCTTGGGCATCAAGGCTTTGGCGCAGGCCGTCAATAGTGGTGCGAATCGCTGTGGGGTGGTGGGCAAAGTCGTCGTACACCGTTATGTTGCCGCCAGCGCGTGCCACTGTGCCGCGTAGCTCCATACGACGGCGGGCATTGGTAAAGCTGGCAAGCGCCTGCGCTGCTACTGTGGCGGGCACGCCCACATGGGCGGCAGCGGCGATGGCGGCGAGTGCGTTGAGCTGGTTGTGTACGCCTGTGATAGCCCATTGCACCTGTGCTATAGGCTTGCCTTGGTGCAGCACGGTAAAGTCGTGCGGCGCACCTTGCGCGGCATAGTCGCTCACCGCGCTGCCAAAGGTTTGCGTCTGGCTCCAGCAGCCAAGGTGCAGCACGCGGGCAATGCTTTCTTCTAGCCCGTTGGCTACGATGCAGCCGCTAGCGGGCACGGTGCGCACCAAGTGGTGAAACTGGCGCTCGATGGCGGGTAAGTCATCAAAAATATCGGCGTGGTCAAACTCAAGGTTGTTGAGGATGGCGGTGCGGGGGCGGTAGTGTACGAATTTGCTGCGTTTGTCGAAAAATGCGGTGTCGTACTCGTCAGCCTCAATGGCAAACAGGGCTCGCGGCTGGCCTGCCACTTGTTGCCCCAGCCGCGCCGAGATGCCAAAGTTCAACGGCACGCCGCCCACCAAAAAGCCTGGCTGCAAGCCCGCACATTCCAAAATCCATGCCAGCATAGATGTGGTGGTGGTTTTGCCATGCGTGCCTGCCACAGCCAGCACATGGCGGCCTTGCAAGATGTTTTCTGCCAGCCACTGCGGGCCGCTGGTGTAGGGCAAGCCTTGCTCCAAAATGGCTTCCATCAGCGGGAATTTGGGCGTGCCATCGGGCAGGCGGGCGCGGCTAACTACGTTGCCCACCACATACATATCGGGCTGCAAGGCGGTTTGCTCGGCAGCGAAGCCTTCAATCAGCTCAATGCCAAGCGCTTGCAACTGCTCGCTCATGGGCGGGTACACGCCCGCATCACAGCCCGTTACGCGGTGCCCCGCTTCACGCGCCAAGGCAGCCAAGCCGCCCATAAAAGTGCCACAGATGCCAAGAATATGTATGTGCATGGGTAAAAACCAAAAAAGCGGCACAGCGCAAAGGCCGTGCCGTTAAAGGGAGGAACTGTTGTTAAGGTGGCGGCTTGCGCTTATTTTTTGTAGTTGGCAATGCCGTCCACAATTTCTTTGTGGGCTGATTCAATGCCTTCCCAGCCTTGGGCTTTGACCCATTTGCCAGCTTCCAGGTCTTTGTAGTGCTCAAAGAAGTGGGCAATGGTTTTGAGCAGGGCGGGGCTTACGTCGTCAAGGGTTTTGATGTGGCTGTACAGGGGCAGCACTTTATCGACTGGTACGGCGAGCAGTTTGGCATCGTCGCCCGATTCGTCTTGCATTTTGAACATGCCCAAAGCGCGGCATTTCACCACGGCGCCAGGTTGCAGCGCAAAGGGGGTGAGCACCAGCACGTCTACGGGGTCGCCGTCGCCAGCGAGTGTTTGCGGGATGTAGCCGTAATTGGCAGGGTATTGCATGGAGGTGCTGACGAAGCGGTCTACGAACAGGGCGCCTGTGTCTTTGTCAATTTCGTATTTGACGGGGTCGCTTTTCATGGCGATTTCGATGATGACGTTGAATTGCTCGGGTGTTTTATCGCCAGCGGGTACGTTCAAGAGGGACATGGGGAATCCTTGTTTGTGTGGGTTAAAGAAAAGGGGTGCGAAAAGTTTTGCTGCGTAATTCTGGCATGTTTTGGCGCTAGTTTTGCCGTGCAGTGCATTTCTGGTTTTTTAAAAGGCAACGGCCGCTATTTTCGCGCCAAGCCTGCCGCTGCGGGGGCTGGGGCGGGAATTTGCGGCAGCGCCACTTGCGCAGGTGGATTCCCGCCTTCGCGGGAATGACGCAGGGGAGGCTTGCGCCTGATGCACAAATCCCAAACAAGCAGCTCCCATGCGCCTTACAAGCCTTTTTCGCCCCGCAACCCGCATAAACACTGCTTCTCGCCTTTCTCATTGTTTTGGTGTTTCTTCTGCGTCTTCTGCGTAACTTTTGCGTCTTTTGCGTTCGCCCCCGTGTTCCTCTGCGTCCTGCTACCGTATTCCCCGCTTTACGCCGCTGCGTATTCCACCGTTAGCGGGGCGTGGTCGCTGAATTTTTGCGTTTTGTAGACGCTGGCTGCGCGGGCGCGGGCGGCTATTGCGGGGCTGGCTACTTGCAAGTCTATGCGCCAGCCTACGTTTTTGGCATAGGCTTGGCCGCGGTTGCTCCACCAGGTGTAGGCTGCATCTCTTTCTTCGGGGTAGAGCTGGCGGTATACGTCTACCCAGCCACGGGCGTAGAGTTGGTCGAGCCAGGCGCGTTCTTCGGGCAGGAAGCCAGAGTTTTTCAGGTTGCCTTTCCAGTTTTTCAGGTCGATTTCGCGGTGGGCAATGTTCCAGTCGCCGCAGATGATGAAGTCGCGCCCTTCTTGCAGCATGGCATCAAGTACGGGCATAAAGGCATCGAGAAAGACGTATTTGGCGGCTTGGCGCTCCTCAGACGATGAGCCTGAAGGTACATAGACCGAGATGACCGAGAGGTTGCCAAAGTCGGCACGCACGAAGCGGCCTTCGGCATCAAAGGCAGCGTGCCCTATGCCTTGGGTGACGCGCTCGGGCGCTTGGCGGCTGTAGATGCCGACTCCGCTGTAGCCTTTTTTCTCGGCGTAGTGAAAGTGACCAATGTAGCCTTCGGGGGCGAGCATGGCGGCTGTCATGTCGGCGGCTTGGGCTTTGAGTTCTTGCACGCAGATTACGTCGGCACCGTGCGTTTGCATCCAGTCAAAAAAGCCTTTGCTGCTGGCTGAGCGTATGCCGTTTAAGTTGGCGCTGGTGACGCGCAAGGCTGGGGTGGTGGTGCTCATCTGTGTTTCCTTTGTTTTGTGTGCAGATAAAACTGCCGTGCGCGGTGTTGGTATTGCGCAAATATGTTTACGCAATGCCTTCACGCAATTGGCATTACGCCGCTGGCGCGCGCATAAGGCGCTCTATCTCATCGGCTTGCACGGGTACGCCACGGGTAAGCAGCTCGCAGCCTGCGGGGGTGACGAGTGCGTCGTCTTCAATGCGTATGCCTATGTTCCAGTATTGCTCGGGCACG
>RRZT012452969.1_pt1 | contig 13608 bp, 12 predicted proteins | sample 2165551 | NCBI WGS metagenome assembly RRZT01 (sample SAMN10456910, study PRJNA506462) | wastewater metagenome | biome: wastewater; feature: sludge; material: wastewater sludge; isolation source: wastewater sludge with Escherichia coli K12::gfp cells carrying plasmid... | place: USA: Moscow, Idaho... | reverse complement strand
TATAGATTTATTGAAGAAAAAATTGAAAGTAATATTTTGGTTATAGCACTTTTGTTCTTTTTACCAATAATATATCTATATTTTTATTTACAAGATAGAAATGAAATTTTAAATAGTTTTGATAAAAATAAAGAGCTTATTTGTATAGTTGGTAATATAAAAATTGATGTTTCAAAAAAAGATAATTGGATATATGAAGATTACTATTTTTTAAAGGGTAATAGTAAAATTGTAACAACCAAATGCGAGGAGAAATAAATGATACCAAATAGTTTTATATATAAATTCGTATTTGTATTTTTATATGACTTTTCAAATAGATTTAAATATATGTTTTACATATTTTTAATCTATTTGTTTTTAATCTTATTTAATAATATAAAAGATTTTCAAGTAATATCTTCATTTTTTGTAGTTTACGTTGTACTAATAGCTAAAATAAATTCTATGAATATAGTTAGTATGAAAAAATCATTTGAAAGATACAAAAAATATTTACGATTAAAAAGAATTAGAGCTTATAGGTTTGAGGAGTTGAGATGCAAAAAATTTAATTCTAAAACCATATAAAATACTCTATTTTATATGGTTTTACCAATTTTAGGTATTTGCAGAGTTTTTTATTTTTAAAAGGTTTTAAAAACATTATAAAAGCTCAAAATTTAGAATAAATTATAAGGTTTTACAAAAATGAACAAAAATTTTAATGAAAAAAAAGAGTTTAAAAAAATCAAAGAAAATATTACTGAAGTTGAGTATAAAAAGTTAATGTCATTTGTAAGAGGGAATGAAACTCTTAGACTTAATACAAAACAAAATCTACTCAGAACTTTTACTATTTTATTTTTTACTGGACTTAGATTAAACGAAGTTCAAGAACTTAAAATCATAGATATAAAAAATCTTCTTGAAAATGGTAATGTAAAAATAGATATATCAAAAACATCAACTCAAAGAAAACTATATTTAACAAACTCTTTTCAAAAAGAGTTATTAAAACTATTTGATTTTAAAATTGAAGATGATGATAATAGAATTATCTCAAAAGGTTCAAATAAAAATAAAAAAACTTCAATAAATAAAATTGTATTTATACAACAAGTAAATAAAATCATTAAAGAAATTTTAGGAGAAGGATTTTCAAGTCATAGTTTTAGACAAGGACTAATTACAGAAATGGGAAGTAAATCAATAAATATAAAAATCATCTCTCAATTTGTTGGACATAAAAATATAAGTACAACAATGGGATATATTAAACCTACGGATGAGCAGATAAAGGAAGCTTTAATTAGGTAAACATTATAAAAAATATAAAACATAATATTTTTAAAGTTTCTAAAAGATATAATGAAATTATTTATAACTTATGGAACTAAAATGTCATCAAAAAAAGAACTTTCAGAACGAGATATTTGTACCAAATATATTACTCCTGCTTTAGTTAAATCTGGCTGGAATATTCAAACTCAAATCAGAGAAGAAGTTTCTTTTACTGATGGGAAAATTTATGTAAAAGGAAACCTAACTAAAAGAGGTGAGGCTAAAAGAGCTGATTACATTCTTTATTATAAACCAAATATAGCTATAGCTATTATTGAAGCAAAAGATAACAATCATAGAGTACAAGATGGAATTCAACAAGGAATTGAGTATGCAAGGATTTTAGATATTCCAGTTATCTTTAGTAGTAATGGAGATGGTTTTTATGAGCATGATAAAACTCTTTCGAATGGTTCTATTGAGAGAGAAATAACACTTGAAAATTTTCCAACTCCAGATGAACTTTGGCAGAGATACAAAAAATATAAAGGTATCACTACCCCTGATGAAGAGAAAATAGTTTCTCAAGATTACTTTTTTGATGGTACAAGTAGAAATCCAAGATATTATCAACAAATAGCTATTAATAGAACTGTTGAAGCTATTGCAAAAGGTCAGCAAAGAATTCTTCTTGTGATGGCAACAGGTACAGGTAAAACTTATACCGCTTTTCAAATTATTCACAGACTTTGGAAGAGTGGTGCAAAAAAAAGAATTTTATTTTTAGCTGATAGAAATGCTCTTATTAATCAAACAAAAAAGGGTGATTTTAGATATTTTAAAGATAAAATGACTGTTATTAAGAAAAAACAAATTGATAAATCATATGAAATATATTTAGCTCTTTATCAAGGACTTACAAATTATGATGAAGATAAAGATGCATATAGAGAATTTAGTCCTGATTTTTTTGATCTCATAGTTATCGATGAGGCTCATAGAGGAAGTGCTGCTGAAGATAGTGCATGGAGAGAGATACTTGATAATTTTGGAAGTGCTACTCACGTGGGACTTACTGCAACTCCAAAAGAGACAAAAGAAGTTTCAAATATTGAATATTTTGGTGAACCTGTCTATACTTACTCACTTAAAGAAGGGATAGAAGATGGTTTTTTAGCTCCTTATAAAGTTATTAGAGTAGGTCTTAATGTAGATTTAGAGGGATATGAACCAGAAGCTGGAAAGAAAGATAAATTTGGTAACGATGTAGATAATAGAATCTACAATAGAAAAGATTTTGATAAAAGCTTAGTAATAGATGAACGAACAGAAGCAGTTGCTTTAAAAGTAACTGAGTTTTTAAATAAACATGATAGGTTTGATAAAACAATAGTTTTTTGTACAGATATTGACCATGCAAGTAGAATGAGAAGTGCAATTGCTAATCTAAATAGTGATTTAATGGTACAAAATCCAAAATATGTGATGCAAATAACAGGTGATAATGATGAAGGGAAAAGAGAACTTGATAATTTTATTAATCCTCAAGAAAGATACCCTGTAATTGCAACAACTTCAAAATTAATGACTACAGGTGTTGATGCTCAAACTTGTAAATTAATTGTCCTTGACAGTAATATTGGTTCTATGACAGAATTTAAACAAATTATAGGACGAGGGACTAGGATAAATGAAGACTATGGTAAAACTTTTTTTACTATCATGGATTTTAGAAATGTTACAGATCTATTTGCTGATCCAGATTTTGATGGTGAACCAGTACGAATAAAAGAGATAAAAGAAAATGAACCACTTCCTGATGTTGAGGAAGAAGAAAATGATGATACACCAATTATTGATGAAGAAAGTGGAGTGGAAATTGAATTTGAAAAGCCTACAATTAGGGATGCTGGGGAAATTGATGAGGATGAAAAAACATCACGAGAAAAAGTTTATATAAATGGTGTAGATGTAACTATTCTAAATGAAAGAATACAAGTAAGAAATGATAAAGGTGAGTTGGTAACTACAAGCTACAAAGATTATACAAAACAAAAAGTTCATGAAGAGTTTAGTTCTTTAGATGAGTTTTTAAATAAATGGTCAAGTGCTGAGAAAAAACAGGCTATAATAAATGAACTTTATGAAAAAGATATTTTATTTTCAGAATTACAAGATGAAATAGGTATAGAAATGGATATCTTTGATCTCATCTGCTATGTGGCTTATGGAAGACCTCCTCTTACAAGAAAAGAAAGAGTAGAAAATATTAAAAAAAGAGATTATTTTACAAAATATGAAGGTAAAGCAAGAGATGTTATAGAAAAACTTCTTGAAAAATATGCAGATGAAGGAATTGAAACAATCGAAACAATCAGTGTATTAAAACTTCCTGAGTTTAATGAATTTGGTTCGGCAATAGAAATAGTTAATATGTTTGGTGGTAAGCCAAAATATTTAGAACTGATACAAGAATTAGAGTATGAAATTTATAAAGAGGTAGCATAATAAATGAGTCACAATATAAGTGCAATAATAAAATCAATCCAAAATTTAATGCGTGGAGATAAAGGGCTAAATGGTGATGCTCAAAGAATAGAACAACTTGGATGGATGATATTTTTAAAAATATTTGATGACAAAGATATTGAAATAGAGTTATTAGAAGATGATTATATTTCACCGATTCCTAGTGAACTTCAATGGAGAAATTGGGCTAGTAATGATGAAGGAATAACAGGAGATGCACTTTTGTCTTTTATTGATAATAAGCTTTTCCCAACTCTTAAAAATTTGCAATCAGCAGCAACAAATAAAAGAGCACTTTTAATAAAAGAAGTTTTTGAAGGAAATAATAACTATATGAAGTCTGGTACTATCATCAGACAAGTAATAAATAAAATAAATGAAGTTGATTTCAATAGTAGCGAAGATAAACATTTGTTTGGAGATATTTATGAAACTATCTTAAAAGAGCTTCAAAGTGCAGGGAATAGTGGAGAGTTTTATACACCAAGAGCTATAACTCAGTTTATAACAGAAATGGTAGATCCAAAACTTCATGAGGTTACAATGGATCCTGCATGTGGTACGGGTGGATTTTTGGTAAATACTATTAGTCATATAATCAAAAACGGTGAGCTAAAAAATACCGATGATAGACTTACAATGCAAAAAAATATAAAAGGAATGGAATTAAAGCCACTTCCTCACATGTTAGCCCTTACAAATCTTATTTTACATGATATAGAAGTACCAAATATTGTTTATGATGATGCTCTTTCAAGAGAAATTTCATCTATTACAGCAAAAGATAGAGTTGATTGTATTTTAGCAAATCCTCCTTTTGGTGGTAATGTAAGTGATGGTATGGAAATGAATTTCCCTATGAACTATCGAACAAAAGAGAGTGCAGATCTATTTTTAATACTAATGATAGCTTTTTTAAAAGATACTGGAAGAGCAGGAATTGTACTACCAGATGGGAGTCTTACTGGTGATGGAGTAAAACAAAGAGTTAGAGAAAAGTTATTAAGTGATTGTAAGCTTCATACGATTATAAGACTTCCAAATTCAGTATTTCAACCATATGCTTCAGTAGCTACAAATCTTTTATTCTTTACAAAAGGTACACCTACAAAAGAGATTTGGTACTATGAACATAAATTGCCACTTGGACAAAAAGCTTACAGTAAAACAAGACCTATTAAGCTTGAAGAGTTTGAATCACTTAAATTATGGTGGAATGAAAGAATAGAAAATGAACAAGCTTGGAAAGTAGATATTGAAACTATAAAAAGTAATGGATATAATCTTGATATTAAAAATCCTCACAAAGTTGAAGTAGAACAATCACATACTTCATCACAGCTTCTGGAGATGCTATCAAACTCTTTTTCAAAAAGTAATACATTATTAGAAAAGTTAAAAAGCGAGCTCTCATGATAGTAAGAAGTCCAGAATATATTAAATCTCTTGTAAATGAGTTTATAAAGCTTCCAAATGAAACAGAATGGGTTGAATTCAAGCACAATAATGAAGATCCACAAATGATAGGTGAATATATAAGTGCTCTTTCAAATTCAGCAGCACTTAATGGAAAAACAAATGGTTATATCATCTGGGGAGTAGATGATACTACTCATGATATTTTAGGTACTACCTTTTCACCTACTTTATCTAAAAAAGGTAATCAAGAGTTAGAAAATTGGCTACTTGGAAATCTTGAACCTAAAATTGATTTTAGATTTTATGAAATTGAAATAGATAATAAGAAAATAGTTTTATTTGAAATAGCTCCAGCATATAGGCATCCAATAAAGTTTAATGGTATAGAATATATAAGAGTTGGTTCTTATAAAAAAAGTCTAAAAGATTTTCCTGAAAAAGAGCGAGAATTATGGAGAATATTTGATAATATACCTTTTGAAAAGCAAATTGCTGTTGATAATATAGATGTAATTGAAGTATTAGGTTATCTAGAATATACAAAATATTTTGAGCTGTTAGATATTCCTTTACCTGAAAATAGAAATGCAATTATTGAATCCCTAATTGCAGATAATATGGTTAATAAGCTAGATAATGCAAAATATGCAATCACAAATTTAGGAGCAATCCTTTTTGCAAAAGATTTATCAAAATTTAACAATCTCAAAAGAAAAGCAATAAGAGTAATTCAGTATAAAGACAATACAAAATTAAAAACTCTTAAAGAAATAGTTGGAAATAAAGGATATGCTGTTGGTTTTGAAAATCTTATTGAGTATATAAATAATATTATTCCCTCAAATGAGATTATAAAACAAGCTTTCCGTGAAACTAAATCTATGTATCCAGAATTGTCAATTAGAGAAATAGTAGCTAATGCAATTATTCATCAAGATTTTTTAGCTACTGGAAGTTCTGTAATGATAGAAATTTATGAAAATCGTCTTGAAGTTACAAATCCAGGGATTCCATTAATAGATACTGAAAGATTTTTAGATTCACCACCAAAATCAAGAAATGAAGCACTTGCTTCTTTTATGAGACGAATAGGTATTTGTGAAGAGAGAGGTTCAGGTATAGATAAAATTGTAATGCAAACAGAGTTTTATCAACTTCCAGCCCCATTATTTAGAACTCATATAGATTTTACTATTGCTACACTTTTTGCCCATAAAGAACTTAAAGATATGGATAAATCTGACAGAATTAGAGCTTGCTACTTACACGCAAGTTTAAGATATATTCAACATGATTACATGACAAATACTTCACTAAGAGAAAGATTTGGAATAGATGCAAAAAATATTGCTATGGTGTCAAGGATTATTAAGGATACAGTAGATGCAAATAAAATTGCTCTTTATGACGAAAATGTTGGAACAAAAGCACGAACCTATATACCAAGTTGGGCAAAATAATGTTAGATATATTTAAAAATTTGTTTGACCGTTGCTTGACTAAATACTTAAAAATAGCTTATTCTTGTATAAATAAGCCTATTTATAAGGCTTTTATTTCTCAAAATTTGTTTGACTGTTGTTTGATTAATAAAGTTGATTACTTTTATCATAAAGAGGTAATTAGATTTAAATTTAATAAATATAAGGAATTAAAATGCTAAATATCGTAAGAGGTGATTTAAAAAACAAACCTATTTCATCCAAAAAACTGGCTGATTTTTTTGAAACTATCAAAACAACACTAGATGGTACTTTATACATAGGATATCCTATTATTGGTACTGCTCAAGGTGGTTTTCAAATAGATGCATTACTTGTATGCAAAGAAAAAGGATTAGTTGCTTTCGATATAGTGGAAGGTATAGATACCTCAATAAATTATCATGATATTCAAGATGAAAGCTATACTAAAATAAAATCTAAACTTATACAATATAAAGAATTAACAGAAAAAAGAGATTTAGCTATAGATATAAATATTGTTACTTTTGCTCCTGCTTGGACAAATACACAAAATGAAATTGATTATCCATGTTTTAATACTATAGAAAATCTTAAAAGTTTTATGGATAGTCTTTTATGGAATAAATCAGAATATTTTGAGAAATTGCTATCTGTTTTACAGTCAATTACAACCATAAGAAAAAATAAACCTCGTACAATAAAGAAACCAGATTCTAGGGGTTCAAAACTCCAAAAATTAGAAGAATCTATTGCAAATCTTGATAGAACTCAGAATGAAGCAGTAATAGAAACTGTAGAAGGAGTTCAAAGAATTAGAGGTCTAGCAGGTTCCGGAAAAACAATAATATTGGCTTTAAAAGTAGCATATCTACATGCAAAAAATCCAGATTGGAAAATAGCTGTAACGTTCAATACAAGATCACTGAAAGAACAATTTAAAAGATTGATAAGAACATTTACATATGAACATATTAATGAAGAACCGAACTGGGAAAAAATTGATATATACCATGCTTGGGGAGCTACTTCTTCAGATGGAATATATTTTAATGTTTGTAAAGAACACAATATTGAATATATCGATTTCACAGGTGCAAAAAGATACACATCTGTTTATGGACAAGAATTTGATATAGTTTGTAAAAAAGCACTTAACGAAATAAAAGTTTTTCAACAAAAATATGACTTAATTGTAGTAGATGAAGCACAAGATTTTTCAAAAGAGTTTTTACAAATTTGTTACAATATATTGAAATCGCCAAAACGCTTAGTTTATGCTTATGATGAGTTACAAAGTCTTAGTAAAAAAAGCATGGATACTCCTGAAAATATTTTTGGTGCTGATCATTTAGGAAATCCACGAGTAAGACTACGAAATGAGGATAATCAACCAAAGCAAGATATTGTACTTTATAAATGTTATAGAAATTCTAAGGAGATATTAACAACAGCTCATGCTCTTGGTTTTGGTATTTATAGAGATGAAAGTTTGGTTCAAATGTTTGAGCAATCTTCTCTTTGGGAAGATATTGGATATAAAGTCATTGATGGTGAACTAAAAGAAAATTCAGAAGTAGCATTATCAAGAGATAATGACACTAGTCCTGAATTTTTATCAAATCACTCAGAGATAGATGATTTGATAAAATTTGAAATATTTGGAAACAACATAGAACAAGTTGATTATGTTGTAAATGCTATCAAAAAAAATATTGAAGAAGATGAATTAAGGCTTGATGATATCATAGTAATCAATACTGACCCGCTTACAACAAAAAAAGTAGTAGGAGCTTTTAGAGAAAAACTATATTCAATTGGAATAAATTCTAATTTAGCTGGAGTATCTACCTCTCAAGATATATTTTATACAGATGATGCAATAACATTTACAGGAATTTTTAGAGCAAAAGGTAATGAGGCTGCAATGGTTTACATTATTAATTCCCAATATTGTTACAATGGATATGAGCTTGCTAAAAAAAGAAATATATTATTTACTGCAATGACTAGAAGTAAAGGATGGGTAAGAGTTTGTGGATATGGCGAAGATATGGTTAATCTTGAAAAAGAATATCAAAAAGTCAAAGAAAATAATTTTCAACTAAAATTTACATATCCTACAAAAGAGCAAATGGAACATATGAATATTGTTAATAGAGATATGTCACCAGAAGAAAAGAGTAAAATCAAAAAAAATGAAAAAAATCTAGCTGAATTTTTAGATGATTTAAAAAATGGGAAGTTAAAAAAAGAAGATTTACCAAAAGATTTAATAGAACAATTAAAAGAGTTGATATAGGATGATAAAGCAAACCATATTTAATCAAATAAATACTATTACATCATCTTTAATATCAGTTGGACTCTCAGTAGAACAAAACTTCCCATCGCTAAAAGATGAAAGTATTTACATAAGCGGTAAGCAAGATTTATCTATCGCTCTAAAAAATATAGCATATAAAGAAATCTATACAGTTTTAGATAAAGAAAAAAACTACAACATTAAAATGATAGATGGTGCATTAATACAATTTATGTACCTATTTGATAACGATGAACTAGTAAAATATCGTCTTGCTTTTTTCCCTTCACCATCACTTGAAGAGTTCCAAAACAATAGTGAAATTTATGAAACAGATGAAATATATGCAGATATAATAGCGAAAAATATTATACCAACTCCAATAAGATTTGATTATGATCCTAAAAATAGCATAAAAATAGAACATCCAAATTCTCATTTAACAGTAGGACAATATCAAAATTGTAGAATTCCTGTATCAATACCCATTACACCAAATATTTTCATAGATTTTATATTAAGAAATTTTTATCATACTGCACAAGATAAATATATGGAAAAGCTGAGCTTTAATAAGGTAGTTTTGTTTGAAAACTGTATAGAAGATGAAGAAAAAAGTTTATTGCATATATCATTTATGGAGCAAAGAGTATGAGTAATCTAAATCTTATTCCTATTGGAACTTTGTTTGATTTAGAAAAAGGTTCATTACAAAGTTCAAAATGCACAGAGGGAGAATACACATTTATCACAGCTGCCCAAGAGTGGAAAACTCACAATGAATATTCTCATGAATGTGAAGCTTTGATATTTGCAGCCGCTGCTTCTGGTTCACTTGGTAGAACTCACTATATCAATGACAAATTTATCACAAGTGATTTATGCTTTATTTTGACACCAAAAGACAGTAAAAAGTATCCCATAAATCTAAAGTTTTATCATTTTGTATTTAATTCACTTAAAGATGAAATCGTAAAAAATACAAAATCAGGAACATCAAAAGAGTCCATCAACCAATCAAATCTTAGAAACTATGAAATCCCATATTTTGAGATAGATAAACAAAATCTTTGGATAGATAAACTTGTAAATACAAAATCAATTAAAGAGGATTTAGAGCTTGAGCTTTCAACTGGACAATCTCTTTTAAAACAGCTAAAACAAACTATTCTACAAGAAGCGATAGAAGGTAACCTCACAGCAAAATGGAGAGCTAAAAATCCTGCTATCGGCACAGTAAAAGAACTTTTAGGGCAAATAAAAACAGAAAAAGAGAAACTTGTAAAAGATAAAAAAATTAAACCATCCAAACCACTGGCACCAATAAATGAAGATGAAATTCCATTTGATATTCCGTCAGCTTGGGAATGGTGTAAGATAGGTGATATTGTAAGAGTTAAAATTGGTTCAACGCCCGATAGACAAAATTTACAATATTGGAATGGAAATATAAATTGGGTAGCAAGTGGTGAAGTAGCTAATAATTATATATATGAAACAAAAGAAAAAATCACAGAACTTGGTTTTAATAATACATCTTTAGAAGTTTGCCCATCTGGTACAGTTTTAGTAGCAATGATTGGTCAAGGAAAAACGAGAGGACAAACATCTATATTAAAAATACCTGCAGCTACTAATCAAAATGTTGCAGCTTTAATAATAAGCCATAACTTTTTAATATCCGAATATTTATGGTTTTATTTTTTATCAATGTATGATAAAACAAGAAGTAATGCAACTGGTGGTAATCAACCTGCATTAAATAGCATTAAAATTAATAACATGACAATTCCTTTTCCACCCCTTGAAGAACAAAAAGAGATAGTAGCCACAATAGAAAAACTTTTTGTGATTTGCGATGAATTGGAGAACGAAATCAACCAAAACAAAACCACAGTTGATAATCTAATGGCAACAGTCCTTAAAGAGGCGTTTGAACAATGAAAATTAGTGAGCATTTCAATCTCAATAAATCACAATATGAACTAGATTTTGTAGATATTGATACAAATGCTGATTTGCCTTTATTTTTAGATCCATATTTTTTATCAATTAGAAATGATAGTTGGTCAATTCAAGCGAGTAGAACTATTCGAAGTTTTTTTTCTCATTTTATTGCATTAGTAAGAAATAATATGCTGAGCGAAGCACAGGAATTATTTTCACATTTACATGAACCTAATGAAACTTGTTTAGGAATGTCCTCAAACAATCCAGCTGGTAGAGGAATAGGAACTCAAGATGCAAGCGATATTTTTGAAAGTATTATAGAAAGTAGAGCTATTATTACTGGTGTTGTAGAACATATAGAAGATACAAGAATATTTGTAGAAAATATTGGAAAAGATAAAATTTCTGATATGACTACAAATATAATTAGAAAAAATTTAATTGAATATACAAAAAATCAGTGTAAATTACATGGGATAGCTCTTACTCAACAAGTTCCAACAGGTGATATCTGGGATAAAGTGAATTTGAGATGGATTAATCAATATGATGAATTACTGATAATTAATTCAAAAAAAATATTACTAGTTCCAAAAGCAATTGTTTCGTATTCTAAAAAATATACTCCAGAATATTATCTGCAACATTTTGTACTTAATTTTCTTCAGAATGAACATTTAAGACTTAATAGTGCGTTAGTACAAACAAAAAGATTAAAAGATGGCACTGAAAAAAAGTTTGTAACTAAAAAAAGCATTAGAGAAAACACATTATTTACTAAAGAATATCTTAAAAATTTTACTCTTAGTCATCCTAATATTTTTGCAGATTTTAGAGAAAATGTTTCTGATGAAATTGATGAGATTGCTCAAGAAGAATTTGCTTATGATGAGTTGAATAATGTTATTGAATATTTGATAAACACACTCTCATCAATTTCAACTGGCGGAAGTGATGCTACAGCATATCATAAAACTGTAGTGGGAATTTTAGAATTAATTTTTTATCCTTATCTGGTTACACCTATTGTTGAGAATGAAATTCATGACGGAAGAAAAAGAATAGATATATCGTTTGACAATGCTTCTGAAGATGGTTTTTTCTATAGATTATCAACAGTATATAATATCCCTTCTCAATTTATATTTGTAGAGTGTAAAAATTATTCTAGAGAAATTGCAAATCCTGAGCTTGATCAAATTGCTGGACGATTCTCGCCTAATAGAGGCAAATTTGGATTTATTACATGTAGAACAATAGATGATTTTGAAAGATTTCTAGACAGATGTGCTGATACTTATGCTGATGATAGAGGATTGATAATCCCTATAGTTGATAATGATTTAATTTATCTACTAAATGAAATAAAATCTAATAGAAGAGAATCAATAGAAGCATTTTTGATGGAAAGATACAGAAGAATAGGTTTAAGCTAATGCAAAATATGACGGTAGATGATATTATTGATGGTATGATAAAAATTACACTAAATGCACAGTCTTTAGCAGATGAGGCTGAGTTATTGTTAAATAATAAATATTTTGCTAGATCATATACTTTGGCACATATAGCACGAGAAGAAATTAGTAAGTTATATATGTTATTTAGAATTGGTATTGAAGTAATAGCTGGTAAAAGATATGATCATAAGAAATTGCAAAAAAGATTAAATAGTCATAACTCAAAAATTCAATTTTTTTCACTTCCAATTGATATACATAGTGAAAAAGGAGAATTTGTAAAAATAGTAAATAAAAGAAAAAATAGCAGTTTGTATGTTGGTTGGGAAGATAATAAATTTCAATCTCCAAGTGAAGCTATTTCCGAATATATAGCAAAACGAACTGTAGAATTATCAATTAATACTATTTTAAAATTAACAAATGTACATAAAATTATAGAATCACTCATCTACTGGAAAGAAGCTCCAAAAGAAAAATTTGATAAAGCCTTCAAAAATGTAATTTTTAAAACAAATGAAGAAATGTTAAAAGAAATGCCTTATGATAAAGTAATTCAGCTTGCAAAATATGTAGAAGAAAAGAGTTTTGAACAATACAATAAAAATTTAGAAAAATCAAAAGAAGATAATTAATGGAATATTTCTCAGGACTAAATGAAAAAGATAAAAAATCTCAAAATAAACAATTTGAGATCATTAAAAATTTAACAGTTTGGAGTGATCTACTAGGATTTGGAAGAGGTTTTTATGGAAATGGATGGGCATTAAATAATTTTTCATTATGAAGTTTTTTATAGATTTTGAATTTACTAGTAGTTCAAGAATGTACAAATTTTAAATAAATATTTAGAGTAGTTTAGTTACCCTTTTTACAATAGTACTCCTCAAGCCTCTTTTAATGCTCACCCCGAGGAGTCACTTATAAATTTCTAAATATTAAATAATTAGATAGAATTTAATTAACAAAAGAGGAACTAAATTTTAATACTCATATTTAAAAACAGTACATATAACAGTACAAATAAAATCAATTTTATTAAAAATCCTTTAAAATAGGGATTTAATAAAGTAAAATGAATTCCAAATCGTTCCAGTTAAGTTACTTCCTAAACAAAACTAACCAATTCATATTAATACAACTAGTCCCTATTCTATTGGGATTAGTTCTTCCGAATTAGTTTATTCTAGTTTTTAGATATTTACTTTAAACCAAGTTT
>RRZT010863598.1_pt1 | contig 13608 bp, 9 predicted proteins | sample 2165551 | NCBI WGS metagenome assembly RRZT01 (sample SAMN10456910, study PRJNA506462) | wastewater metagenome | biome: wastewater; feature: sludge; material: wastewater sludge; isolation source: wastewater sludge with Escherichia coli K12::gfp cells carrying plasmid... | place: USA: Moscow, Idaho ... | reverse complement strand
CATAACATTTTTAAGACAGCAGACGGTGCGGAAGCACGTAATGATGATAAAGTCGAGAAACTGGATGTGAAGAGCCTTGTTTCCATGAATATGTGGGGGCTGACACCGGTATTTATGGAAACACTGGAAAAGGGGTTTGTAGATTTCCTTTCTGAGATCAAAGAGGGAGATATTAAGAAAGAATACCTTCTTCCGGAGATGATTGACCGTCTGATCAAAGAAGGCAAAGCAAAAGTAGATGTTCTTGAGACAAAAGATACCTGGTTTGGTGTAACATATCAGGAAGATAAAGCAGCTGTTACAGAGGCATTTGCGAATCTTGTAAAATCAGGAGTATATCCTTCAAATCTTTATAAATAATAAATGTGATCAATCATGTGCAGAAGGGTGCACAGTAAGGAGTAAAAAATGGGTAAATATTTTGGAACAGATGGTTTTCGTGGAGAAGCAAACATTCAGCTGACAGTAGATCATGCATTTAAAGTGGGCAGATATGTGGGATGGTATTATGGCCGTGATCATAAAGCCAAAATCGTCATCGGTAAAGATACAAGACGCAGCAGTTATATGTTTGAGTATGCACTGGTTGCCGGTCTGACTGCATCAGGTGCAGATGCATATCTGCTTCATGTAACGACTACACCGAGTGTTTCCTATGCAGTACGTACAGAAGATTTTGACTGTGGAATCATGATCTCTGCAAGTCACAACCCATTCTATGATAATGGAATCAAACTTCTGAACGGAAACGGACAGAAGATCGAGGCTGAAGTTGAGGCAAGAATCGAAGCATATCTGGATGGCAAGATTGAAGAACTTCCATATGCAACAAGAGAAGATATTGGACGTACTGTAGATTTTGCTTCCGGACGTAATCGTTATATCGGATACCTGATCTCCATTCCGTGCCGCGATTTCAAAAATATCAAAGTTGGTCTGGATTGCTCCAACGGAAGTTCTTCTGCGATCGCAAAGAGTGTTTTTGACGCTCTGCGTGCAAAAACTTATGTCATTAACAATGACCCGGATGGAACAAACATCAACAGAGCGTGTGGATCCACGCATATTGAAGTACTTCAGAAATATGTGGTGGATAACGGACTGGATATCGGTTTTGCATATGATGGAGATGCCGACCGTTGTATTGCAGTAGACCATAAGGGAAATATCATTGATGGAGACAAGATTCTGTATGTCTGCGGTAAATTCCTGAAATCTCAGGGAAAACTGAATGGAAATACCGTAGTTACAACTGTTATGTCAAATATGGGACTTTACAAGGCATTTGAGGCAGAAGGCATCAACTATGAACAGACGGCAGTTGGTGATAAATATGTTGCCGAAAATATGCTTGAGAATAACTACAGTATTGGTGGAGAACAGTCCGGACATGTTATTTTCAGTCGCTATGCAGCCACCGGGGATGGAATCCTGACTTCTCTTATGATCATGGAAGCTTGTGTGGAGCAGAAGGCAACGCTCTGTGATCTGGCAAAAGAAATGAAGGTTTATCCGCAGATTCTCCGCAATGTTCGTGTTGCAGACAAGAAGACTGCAAGAGAAAATCCGAAGGTTGTTGAAGCGGTAGAGGCTGCTGCAAGAGCACTCAGCACAGATGGACGTATTCTTGTAAGAGAAAGTGGTACAGAGCCGCTGATTCGTGTCATGGTAGAGGCCGGAACAGAGGAAATCTGTGCAGAACACGTAAATAACGTTGTTCGTGTAATGGAAGAAGAAGGACTCGTAGTAGAATAGGATATCAATGAAAAATAAAAGAATCGTATGGATGCTGACAGCCGGACTGACATTTGGAATGCTGACCGGCTGTGGAGGGGAAGAAAAGAAAACTTATGACCAGGCCTGTGCAGATCTTGCACAGGGCAGTTATGATTATGCCCTTCAGGGGTATCAGTCATCGATCACTGCTGGATATAAAACAGCAGAGGCATATCGTGGGGCCGGAATCGCAAATATTCATCTTGGAAATTATCAGGATGCCATTGACAGCCTGACCAATGGTCTGAACGATGAAAAAGCAGGAAAAGCACTTAAGAAAGATATGCTTGCTTACAGAGCAACCGCAGAATTAAAATCCGGACTGCATGATGCTGCGATGGCGGATTGTCAGACACTGGCAGAAAGCTACAGCATGGATGCGGAGACATATTATCTGACAGGATGTGTGGCACTGGCAATGGATTCTTATGATGAGGCTTCTTCGAACTTTACAGAAGCCTACGGAGAAGATGCCACTTATGACAGAGCGATCCAGATCTATGAGGCATATCTGGAAAAGGATATGGAAGCAGATGGTACACGATATCTTGAGGCTGCGTTGAAAACAGAACCGAAAAATGCAGAGGATTACTGCAACAGAGGAAAAGTCTATTATTATATGGAAGATTATTCCAATGCACAGAAGGAACTTACGGAGGCTGTGAATCAGAAGAGTACAGAAGGAATGCTTCTTCTGGGAATGGTCTACCGCGCACAGGGAGATACTTCCAATGCCAGAAGTATGTATCAGCAGTATGTGTCAGCGGATGGCAGTGATCCGGCCAAAGGTTACAATGGTCTGTCACTTTGTGATATGGACGATGGCTCTTATGACAGTGCACTGGAGAATATCAGCAAGGGGCTGGAAGATGCATCTACAGAAGAAATGCAGGATCTGCTGTTCAATGAGATCGTGGTATATGAGAAAAAACTGGATTTTTCAACAGCACTGAGCAAAATGCAGGAATATATCAAGATGTTCCCGGATGACGAGAATGCAGCAAAGGAACTGACCTTCCTTCAGTCACGTAATGGTGAACTGAGTAATGATACAGCTTCTGATACAACGGAGAATACTGATGCAGAGGCGGCTTCTGATGCAGGTGATGCTGCAGATACTTCTGATGAAGCTGGTGAAGAGGAGTACTGATCTATGCAGTTTTATGATTTCAAGGAGATAGAAGAGCGTGTCATCCTGATCGGTGTACAGACAGAACAGGACGAGGATGTTGCTGCATCGCTTGACGAACTGGAAGAACTGGCGGCCACTGCAGGCGCTGTAACCGTTGGGAAAGTAATCCAGAACCGTGAAGCAGTACACCCTGGAACTTATATCGGCAAAGGTAAGATAGAAGAGGTTGCGGCGCTTCTGGCAGCGTATGATGCCAATGGGGTGATCTGCGATGATGAGCTTTCACCGGCACAGATGAATAATCTGGAGAGAGAACTGGACTGCAAGGTTATGGATCGAACACTTCTGATCCTGGATATCTTTGCCGGCCGTGCGACCACAAGTGAAGGTAAGATTCAGGTAGAACTGGCGCAGCTTCGTTACCGGTCGGCGCGTCTGGTCGGACTGCGCGAATCTCTTTCCAGACTTGGTGGTGGTATCGGAACAAGAGGACCGGGTGAGAAAAAACTGGAAACAGACAGACGGCTGATCCGTACCAGAATATCTGCTCTGAAAGCAGAACTTGCGCAGGTAGAGAAACACCGTGAACTGATCAGAGGCAAGAGAAGTAGAGGAAATCTGAAGACAGCGGCGATCGTAGGCTATACAAATGCAGGAAAATCAACGCTTTTGAATACACTGACAGGAGCCGGCATTCTGGCAGAAGATAAGCTGTTCGCAACATTGGATCCGACGACGCGTGTATTGGAACTCAAAGATGGGCAGCAGATCCTTCTGACAGATACTGTAGGATTTATCCGCAAGCTGCCACATCATCTGGTAGAAGCGTTTAAAAGTACGCTGGAAGAGGCTAAGTATGCAGATTATATCATTCATGTGGTAGATGCTTCCAATCCGCAGGCAGAGCTTCAGATGCATACGGTGTATGAGACACTTCGAGAGCTGGGAGCGACGGGTAAAAAGATCATTACACTCCTGAATAAGCAGGATCAGGTGCAGGGAGAAGCGCTTCGGGATTTTCGGGCGGATTATACAGTCAAATGTTCTGCCCGTACCGGAGAGGGCCTGGAGGAACTTAAAGATGTTCTGGCAAAACTCCTCGCAGAGAGCCAGATTTATCTGGAAGAATTATATACTTACAAAGAGGCTGGTAAGATTCAGATCATCCGGGAGTACGGGAGTCTGCTTTCAGAAGAATATCGGGAAGATGGAATTTTTGTAAAGGCGAGAGTACCTGCAGAAATCTTTGCTTCAGTAATGCCAAAGTCCCATAAATAAAGGAAAAACGGGAATATTGGACAACACCATATAGTTGTGCACTTACATTAGCGGCACAATATATGGTGTTTTTGTCTATTGACGTATAGATAAGAGTCTGCTACAATAGGTTCTACACGGTTGCTGTGAACGGAGAAAACAGCAATCTGCAGCATGTAATTCACGGTATGAATATGACCGTATATAATACAGGTGCAAGTAGTAGAGGGAGGAATGTATAACATGTTTCAGGTAGTAAAACGTGATGGTGAAATTGCTGAATTTCAGATGGCAAAGATTACATCAGCTATTGATAAAGCATTTGATGCAAAAGAAAAAAACTACAGTAAAGATATGATCGACCTTTTGGCCCTTCGTGTTACTGCAGATTTCCAGAATAAGATCCAGGATGGGAAGGTAACCGTAGAAGATATTCAGGACAGTGTGGAGAATGTTCTGATCCAGGCCGGATACAGTGATGTTGCCAAGGCATATATCCTCTATCGTAAACAGAGGGAAAAGATCCGTAATATGAAATCCACGATTCTGGATTACAAAGAGATCGTGGACAGTTATGTGAAGGTCGAGGATTGGCGAGTAAAAGAGAACTCTACTGTCACATATTCGGTAGGTGGTCTGATCTTGAGCAATTCCGGTGCGGTTACAGCCAATTACTGGTTATCCGAAATCTATGACAATGAGATCGCAGATGCACACAGAAATGCGGATATCCATATTCATGATCTGTCCATGCTGACCGGTTACTGTGCAGGATGGTCATTGAAACAGCTTATCAAAGAAGGTCTGGGTGGTATCGAGGGCAAGATTACATCCGCACCGGCAAAGCACCTGAGCGTCCTTTGCAATCAGATGGTGAATTTCCTTGGAATCATGCAGAATGAATGGGCTGGTGCGCAGGCATTTTCTTCTTTTGATACGTATCTGGCACCTTTTGTCAAGGTGGACAACCTGAGTTATCCGGAAGTTAAGAAATGTATTGAATCTTTCATTTATGGCGTGAATACACCAAGCCGTTGGGGAACACAGGCACCGTTTTCCAATATCACACTGGACTGGACGGTTCCGGATGATCTTGCAGAGCTTCCTGCGATCGTTGGCGGCAAAGATATGGATTTCAAATACAAAGACTGCAAAAAAGAAATGGACATGGTCAATAAGGCTTTTATTGAGACGATGATCGAGGGAGATGCCAATGGACGTGGGTTCCAGTATCCAATCCCGACATATTCTATCACAAAAGAGTTCGACTGGTCCGATACTGAGAACAATCGTCTGCTGTTTGAGATGACTTCCAAATATGGAACTCCATATTTTTCAAATTATATCAACAGTGATATGAAACCAAGTGATATTCGAAGCATGTGCTGCCGTCTGCGTCTGGATCTTCGTGAACTGCGTAAGAAGAGTGGCGGATTCTTCGGATCCGGTGAAAGTACCGGTTCGGTAGGTGTTGTTACGATCAACATGCCACGTATCGCATATCAGTCCAAGACACCGGAAGAATTCTACAGAAGACTGGATCGTCTGATGGATATTTCTGCAAGATCACTGCATATCAAGAGAGAGGTTATTACAAAACTTCTGAATGAAGGTCTTTATCCGTACACGAAGAGATACCTTGGAAGCTTTGACAATCATTTTTCGACCATTGGTCTGGTAGGCATGAATGAAGCCGGTCTGAATGCGAAATGGCTTGGCTGTGACATGAGCGATCCGCGTACACAGAAATTTACAAAAGAGGTTCTTACACACATGCGCAACCGTCTTTCTGATTATCAGGAAGAATATCCGGGTGAACTGTTTAATCTGGAGGCGACTCCGGCAGAATCTACGGCATATCGTCTTGCAAAACATGACCGTAAGCGCTGGCCGGATATCCGTACAGCCGGAAGCAAAGGAGATACTCCGTATTATACCAACAGTTCCCATCTGCCGGTAGAATACAGCTCAGATATTTTTGATGCACTGGATATTCAGGATGAACTGCAGACTCTTTATACATCTGGTACCGTATTCCATGCATTCCTCGGTGAAAAACTTCCGGACTGGAAGGCTGCTGCATCTCTGGTACGCAAGATTGCCGAGAACTATAAACTTCCATACTATACGATTTCACCTACTTACTCCGTATGTAAGGAACATGGATATTTAAGTGGTGAGCACTTTACCTGTCCGAAATGTGGAAAGAAAGCAGAGGTTTACAGTCGAATTACCGGATATTACCGTCCGGTACAGAACTGGAATGATGGAAAAGCGCAGGAGTACAAGAACCGTACACTGTATGATGTGCTTCACTCCAAACTTAAGAAAGTCCATACCAGTATGGTTACAGTGACAGATGATGATGTCAAGATCGAGCCGGTAGAAACACATAAATATCTGTTTACAACCAACACCTGTCCAAACTGCCGCATGGCAAAGAAGATGCTGGAAGGTGAAGATCTGGAGATCATTGATGCAGAGAAGAATCCGGATATGGCACGTCAGTTTGGCATTATGCAGGCACCGACACTGGTCATTACGGATGGAGAACATCTGAAGAAATATGTAAATGCATCCAATATTCAGAAATATGTGGATGAAGAGTTAGATTAAAAGAATACAGGTGGATAAGTTCTACTGAAAAGAGTCCTGTGGAAGGGTTTGGTGTACAGAAAGAAAACGTACAGAACATTTCCGCAGGATTTTGTTGTCCACTGCAAAGGTTTACATTTGAAAGAAACGTGAGTATAATGGATAAAGTTGGTATAATATGCAAGTTTTAATTTATTTATGCACAGGACGAGGAGAGAGAAAATGATCAAACAGAACATTGTATTTATTGAAAATAAAGCAGGAAGTCTTCAGAAAGTCACCGAATTTCTGGCAGAAGCAGGAATTGATATTTATGGATTTGCATGCTTTGATGCACCGGAGTTTGCTCTTTTTCGTATGATAACAAACCAGGCAGATGAAGCAGAGAAACTTCTGAGTGAGAATGGATATATGAATCGTGTGACAGAGGTCATTGCTGTAGACCTGAAAGATGAAGTGGGCGGACTGAATACCGTACTGCAGGTCCTTGGCAACTGTAATGTGAATCTGGATTATATTTATACATCCTATCATAGAGAAAACAGCCTTCCGATCATGATCCTTCAGACAGATGATGTATTTGTGACAGAAAATGTACTGAGCAATAATGGATTCCGTGTACTGAATTCACTGGAGGACTGATACAGGCATGAATAAAACAAGCTTTGGGAAAGGCCTTCAGGATGGAATTCCGATTGGCCTGGGATACTTTGCGGTATCCTTTACCTTTGGGATCATGGCTATTCAGTCAGGTCTGACTGCATGGCAGGCAGTTCTGATCTCACTGACAAATCTTACCTCGGCAGGACAGTTTGCAGGTATTGGAATCATTGCAGCCGGTGGTTCGCTGTGGGAGATGGCACTGACGCAGCTGGTTATCAACTTAAGATACTGTCTGATGTCTTTTTCTCTGTCACAGAAACTGGAAAAAGGTGTTTCCAATGGACACAGACTTGCGGTTGCGTTTGGTGTGACAGATGAGATTTTTGGTGTCAGTGCAAGTCAGGAGGGAAGGATCAGTCCGTGGTATAATTATGGTGTAATGTGTGTCGCGATTCCGGGATGGACACTGGGAACACTGGCAGGAGCTGTTTCTGGAAGCCTGCTTCCGGATTTCTTGGTAAGTGCACTGAGTGTGGCAATCTATGGAATGTTTCTTGCGGTGATCATTCCACCGGCAAAGAAAAATCGAGCCGTTCTTGGCGTAGTGATCGGAGCGATGGCTGTGAGTACGTTATTTGCAGTGGTTCCGGTACTGAATAAAGTTTCTACCGGATTTGTGATCATTATCACGACATTGCTGGTGGCAGGGTTGGCAGCACATTTCTGCCCGGTTGAGGAAAAAGAAACAGAGGAAAAGGAGGCAGCAAACTGAGATGAAACCGAATGTATATCTGTATATTCTGGTGATGGCAGGCGTAACATATCTGATTCGTATGCTTCCACTGGTCCTTTTCAAAAGGGAGATCACCAGTCCGTTTGTAAAATCCTTTCTGTACTATGTGCCATATGCATGTCTTGCTGCTATGACATTTCCGGCAATCCTGACAGCAACGGCAGGCGGGATCATTTCCGGTGCGGCGGGACTCATTGTAGCACTGATCGTGGCATATCGTGAAAAGAGTCTTCTTATGGTTGCGTTGTTCGCGTGTGCAGCGGTATTTATTGTAGAGAGAATAATGGAATTTATAATGTAGAAAAAGTTCTGGTTTTGCTTTGTGCAGGGCCGGATTTTTTTTTCGAAAATAGTTAGATGAAGCAAATTTTCTTGACAAAACGGATAGCCTAAACTAACATAAGTATAGATACAACTAACCGATAAGGTTGGCAAAGGTATGAAAAGGAGAAACTTATGTTTTTGGAAATTCGGGATATTAAGAAATCATTTGGCACCGGGGACAGCAAAGTAGATGTTCTGAAAGGGCTGGACCTGGATATTGAAAAAGGGGAATTCTGTGTACTTCTGGGGCCGTCGGGCTCCGGTAAATCCACCTTACTGAATATTATCGGTGGAATCGAGAGCGCAGATGGTGGAAGTATTTCTATCGAAGGCGAAAAGCTGGCTGATATGAAAGAAAAGAAACTTTCTCAGTACAGACGGAAACATCTTGGCTATATCTTTCAGATGTACAACCTGATTCCGAATCTGACTGTGAGGGAGAATATTGAGGTGGGTGCTTATTTAAGTGACCGGGCACTGGATGTGGATGAGCTTCTGCATACACTTGGTCTTTTTGAGCATCAGAGGAAACTTCCGAATCAGCTTTCCGGTGGACAGCAGCAGAGAACCGCGATTGGGCGTGCAATTGTAAAAAATCCGGATATTCTGCTCTGTGATGAGCCGACCGGTGCCTTGGATTACAATACTTCCAAGGAAATTCTGAAATTGATCGAAACAGTGAATCAGAAATACGGAAATACTGTGATCATGGTAACACATAATGATGCGATCAAGGACATGGCAGATCGTGTGGTAAAACTTCGAGATGGAATGATCCGTAAAAACTATCAGAACGAGCATAAGATTCCTGCGATGGATCTTGAATGGTAAGGGGGCGGTGCTATGAAGAGTCCTCTGAGAAAAAGAATTCCCCGTGAACTGAAAGGGGAGATTGGAAAATATCTGGTTGTATTCATCTTGATGGTTGCGACGATCGGTATGGTGTCCGGATTTCTGGTTGCAGATGGAAGCATGATCCAGGCATACGATGAAGGATTTGAAAAATACAATATTGAAGATGGAAATTTTCGTACCGGAGAGCGTCTGTATCGAGGACAGCGCGAGGCAATTGAAGAGGAAGGTGTCAAAATCTATGAAAACTATTATATAGAAGATTCTCTTTCAAATGGAAGCACAATGCGCTTTTTCAAGAATCGTACAGAGGTGGATAAAGTATGCCTGATGGACGGAGAATTACCGTCAGAAACCGGTGAGATCGCAATTGACCGTATGTACGCAGATAATAATTCACTGAAGATTGGAGATACTCTGGATGATGGGACAAAGTCCTGGACGATCACCGGGCTGGTTGCATTATCAGATTACAGCTGTTTGTTTCAGAATAATAACGATTCTATGTTTGATGCTGTAAAGTTTGGAGTAGGCGTAGTGACGGATGAAGAATTTGATTCTCTGGATCAGGATAAGCTGCAATATAATTATGCATGGACCTACAATGAAAAACCGCAGACAGAACTCGAGGAAAAGAATGTTTCGGAAGATCTGATGAAGGCAATGGGAAAAGTTGTCACTTTGGAAAATTTTGTGCCGCAATATCAGAATCAGGCGATTATATTTACTGGAGATGATATGGGAAGTGACAAGGCAATGATGATCATGCTTCTCTATATCATCATCGTGATCATGGCTTTTGTATTTGGCATCACGACCAGTAATACGATTGCAAAAGAAGCTGGTGTCATCGGAACGCTTCGGGCATCCGGCTATACAAAAAATGAGCTGATCCGGCATTATATGACTCTTCCGGTGATCGTAACGCTGGTGGGCGCGCTGATCGGTAATATTTTAGGTTATACGGCATTTAAGGATGTATGTGCCGGTATGTATTATGGAAGCTACAGTCTGCCGACTTATGTGACAATCTGGAATGCAGAAGCTTTTCTTATGACGACAGTAGTTCCGGTAATAATTATGTTTGTAGTTAACTATGCGGTTCTGCATCATAAGCTGAAGCTGTCGCCGCTTAAATTTCTGCGAAGAGATCTTTCTTCCAGAAAGCAGAGACGTGCGGTTTATCTCAGTCCGCGAATGAAAATTTTTCACAGATTCCGCCTGCGCGTGATCTTTCAGAATATCAGCAATTATCTTGTCCTTTTTGTGGGGATCATATTTGCAAATCTGCTTCTGATGTTTGGCCTTCTGCTCCCGTCCGCACTGGATCATTACCAGCTGGAGATCCAGAACAATATGCTGGCAAAATATCAGTATATGCTTTCAATGCCGGTAAGTGTGATGGGTGGCAGTAATAAGCTTGAAAGTATGCTGGATATGCTGTTGTTTGCACATGACGCAGAAACAGATAATGAAGACGCAGAAGAATTCAGTGCTTACTCACTGAATACACTTCCGACCAAATACAAAAGTGAAGAAGTAACACTCTATGGCGTTCACGATGACAGCAAGTACATTGATGTGGATTTTTCAGATGGCGTGTATATTTCGAAAGCGTATGCAGATAAATTCCTGCTGAAACCGGGAGATTCGATCACACTCAAAGAAAAATATGAGGATGACGAGTATACTTTTAAAATCAGTGGAATTTATGATTATAATGGCAGTCTTTGTATTTTCATGCCACAGGAGGAATTGAATCAGACCTTTGATCTGGGTGATGATTATTTCAGCGGATATTTTAGCAACACGGAGATCACGGATATTGACAGTAGCTACATAGGTTCAGTGATCGACCTGGATGCACTGACAAAGATTTCCAGACAGCTGAGTGTTTCTATGGGAAGTATGATGGGGATGGTAAATTTATTTGCAGTTGCAATCTATATGATCCTGATATATCTTCTCTCTAAGATCATAATTGAAAAAAATGCACAGTCGATTTCGATGACGAAGATTCTTGGTTATACCAATGGTGAGATCAGCAGGCTATACATCTTGTCCACGTCGATCGTGGTTGTTTTGTGCCTTCTGATCAGCCTTCCAATTGAGACTACGATCATGGAAGTTCTATTCAGGGAAATGATGCTGCAGAGTATCTCCGGATGGATCGCGCTCTGGATTGACCCGATGATCTATGTACAGATGTTTGTGATCGGGCTTGTGACATATGCAGTGGTTGCACTTCTGGAATACAGAAAAATCCGGAAAGTACCGATGGGTGAGGCACTTAAAAATGCGGAGTAATAAAAAAAGTTCCCACTTTATATTGTTAACGTGCTAAATAACTGTTATAATGAGCAAATAGTGATGCAGTGAACAAAGGGAATATAAAGTGTTCACAGCGATAAATTTGTTTATAAGAGAGGGAACGATACATATGAATCAGTTGGAAGTACTTCGAGAGAGCCTTGGACAGTGTGATGAGATCGTGCTGGATGCATTACTTATGCGTAACAGAATCGTAGAAGATATCATGGCTTACAAAGAAGCAAATGATATTCCGATCCTTCAGCCGGAGCAGGAAGCAAAACAGAGAGAATGGCTGAACCGCAGAATGGAAGGCAGACGCCATAAAGATGAAGTGACTGCTGTTTTTGAAGAAATTACCAGAAACAGTAAGAGAATCCAGGCACGTAAATTGTTTGATTACAATATTGTACTGATCGGTTTCATGGGTGCAGGTAAATCTACGATTTCTGATTTCCTGCGGACAGTATTCGCAATGGAAGTTGTAGAGATGGACCAGATCATTGCCGAGAGAGAGGGAATGTCCATTTCTGATATTTTTGAGACATATGGAGAAGAGTATTTCCGTAATCTGGAGACAGAACTTCTTATAGAAATGCAGTCCAAGACCAATGTAGTTATTTCCTGTGGCGGTGGTGTGCCGATGAGAGAACGCAATGTAGTCGAAATGAAGAAGAATGGACGCGTTGTCCTTCTGACAGCTAAACCGGAGACAATCTTAAGCCGTGTCAAAGATAATCACGACAGACCACTTCTGGAAGGCAACAAGAACGTTGACTTTATTGCAGACCTGATGGAAAAACGTCGTGAGAAATACCAGGCAGCAGCTGATATTGTGATCGAGACAGATGGTAAGGATAAACTGGAAATCTGTGAAGAACTTGTTCAGAGAATCCGTGCACTTGACGCAGAAGAGTAAACAGGGGTAACATACAGCAGATTGTTGTCTGAGAATATCCCGAGACATACAGGTTGATACGAACGTAGTGAGTGACAACCTGTCAATAGCACAAAATTATTGTTTTTTTAATGAACATATCGAAAATGTCCAGATGCATGCCATCTGGATGTTTTTTTATCACAAAAATTGAAAGATATATCAAAAAACAGTCCATTTTGTTTAATATATCCATATGGTATTATAATTTCATCAAAAAGCTATACGAAATAGCTAAAGAGCAAACAAAAATGGGAGGTTTCTTTTATGAAGAAAAAATTAGTTTTAGCGATGGCAGCAACAATGGCAATCACATCTTGTGCAGTTCCGGTACTTGCAGATGATGCAGCAGCTGAAGGCGGAAAGATTGGTATCTCAATGCCAACACAGTCTCTGGAACGTTGGAACAGAGATGGTTCTTATCTGGAAGAACAGTTTAAAGCAGCTGGATATGATGTAGAGCTGACATACTCCGATAACGAAACAGACCGTCAGGTAAATGATATCCAGAACCTGATCTCCGATGGAGTTAACCTCCTGGTAATTGCAGCTATCGATGGTGAAGCACTTAATACAGTTATGGATGAAGCAGCAGATGCAGGAATCCCGGTTATCGCTTATGACCGTCTGATCAAATCCGATGCAGTTTCCTATTATATCTCCTTCGATAACTATACAGTAGGTACTCTGCAGGGCCAGTACGTAATCGATACTCTGGATCTTGACAATGCAGGTGATAAAACATATAACATCGAGTTCACAGCAGGTGACCCGGCAGATAACAATGCAGGATACTTCTTCAACGGTGCTTATGACACTCTGAAACCGTATCTGGATGCAGGCACACTGAATGTAGTTTCCGGACAGACTGATTTCGATTCCGTAGCAACAGCAGCATGGGATACACAGACAGCACTCGAGAGAATGCAGAACATCCTCGCTTCCTACTATGCAGATGGAACTCAGCTGGATGTAGCTCTTTGCTCCAATGACTCCACAGCACTCGGTGTTACACAGGCAATCGAATCT
>RRZT012910804.1_pt1 | contig 13613 bp, 15 predicted proteins | sample 2165551 | NCBI WGS metagenome assembly RRZT01 (sample SAMN10456910, study PRJNA506462) | wastewater metagenome | biome: wastewater; feature: sludge; material: wastewater sludge; isolation source: wastewater sludge with Escherichia coli K12::gfp cells carrying plasmid... | place: USA: Moscow, Idaho... | reverse complement strand
TCCGGCCTTGAGGCAGAACGACACGTCGCGCAGGACCGATACCGGTCCGAACGACTTGCAGATCCCCTGCATTTCAACAAGCGTGTCCACTCAGGCTCCTCAGAAGATCACGCCGGAGTACAGGATCACGTTTGCATACGGTGATGCTTCGCCGGTCCGGACGACGGCCCGGGCACCGCGGCTGAGCTGTTTGAATTCGGCGTGCGGCACATGCCCGATGGGCTTGCCATCCAGCATGGATGTGGCGGCATGCTCGATGACCGGATTGTGCTGGCTGATTTCATTGGCAAAAACCGCCCGCTCGACCTGCATGTCGGCCAGTACCAGCTCCAGTGTGTCCAGAAACGCAGGCAGGCCCGGCTTGAGAGCCAGGTCGATGCGCTCGACGCCAGGCGGAATAGGCAGGCCGCAGTCAGCGATCACGATGTAATCGGTATGGCCCAGTTCGGCGATCACCCGCGACAGCGGGGCATTGAGGATTCCGTTTTTTTTCATCATTCAGGCCTGTCGGGCAAGAAAATCGTCCAGCTCGGACAAGGTGGGCATGCCGCCCTGCGCGCCCAGGCGGGTCACGGACAGGGCCGCGGCAGCGCAGGCACGGCGGATGGCTTCTGCCAGCCCCAGATGCCAGAACGTAGCCAGTGCCGCATTGAAGGTATCGCCGGCACCGGTGGTATCCACGACTTCCACGGCAAAGCTCGGCTGGTGATGGAGGGTGCCGCTGCTGCACGAATAAAAAGCACCGTGCGCGCCACGGGTCATGGCCACGCGTCCGGGCAGGAAGTCGAGGAGTTCGGTGTAGTCCGCACCCTTGCAGCCCAGTGCGGTGGCCAGTTCGAATTCGTTGGGCGTAATCAGGGTCACGAGATCCAGCAGTTCACCCGGCAGTTTCTGGGCCGGAGCCGGATTGAGGATGAACGGCTTGCCGTGTTTCCTGGCCATGCGCGCGGCCGCCAGCACTGTCGGCATGGGTACCTCGAGCTGCGAGAGCACGACGTCGGCATCGCGGATGACCCGTTCGGCTGCCTGGACATGCGCTTCCGACAGGCGATGATTGGCCCCCGGAATGACGACGATGGCATTGTCGCCGCCAGCAACGGTAATGGCTGCAACACCGGTTTCCACTTCTTCGATGACATCCACCCAGGCGGTATCGACGCCTTCGTTCAGCAGCCTGGCTGACAGCTCGCGCCCGAAGGCATCGTTGCCGACACAGCCCAGCATGACGACCGAACTCCCCAGACGGGAGGCCGCTACAGCCTGATTGGCTCCCTTGCCACCGGCAAAGGTCATGAAACCTTCACCCGTCAGGGTTTCGCCGATTTCGGGATAGCGGGAAGTCAGCACCACCAGATCCATGTTGATGCTGCCGACCACAACGATTTTAGGCATGTAGCCCCCACAAAAACCAAGCGGGCGACAAGTGACCTGCCTGCGCCCGCATCGTGACATTCCGAATTTGTTGATAGATCAGTACGCCAGAAAATACGAACGCCGGCTACGCCGGCGCTGTCACTCTGGATGACTGAGCTTGCGTCCTGCACTGCACAGAACAGGAAACGGTCGGATTTTCGTTACGACACGTCGCAGACTCAAGGGCAAACGTCGCATTTACGAAAGTAGTGTCGCATAAAAATAAGAAAATTAACATATATGAAACCACCATCCCGGTGAGCGATGGCCTCGGGTGGTATAGTCCAGCGCAAGACAGCCGTATACCGGTAATACGTAACAGCCGGCTGTCGGTCACGATTGTTTTCAGGAGAAATTCATGATCCTCAGCATGACCGGATTCGCCGCAGCCATCTGCGACATTCCCGGCGGCCAGCTCACGCTGGAACTTCGCGCCGTCAACCACCGTTTTCTGGACTTGCAGCTGCGCCTGCCGGAAGAGCTTCGCATCCTTGATCCACAACTGCGTGAACAGATTGCGGCCCGCATCGGTCGTGGCAAGGTCGAATGCCGGATCAGCATCAACCAGACCGGTTCGGCAGCCCCCAGCCTTGAGCTCAATGCCGAACTGCTGGAGCGCCTGCTGGCCGTGGTCGGCACACTGAAGGCTCAGGTTCCCGGTACCAAGGACCTGTCGACGGGGGAGCTTTTGCGCTGGCCCGGCATGCTGGTCGGCGACGGCATCAGTCCGGAAGCCATGCAGCAGCGCGTGCTGGATGCCCTGCCGGCCCTGCTGGCCGATTTCAATGCCACCCGTGCCCGTGAAGGCGAAAAACTGGCGCAGGTATTGCTGGACCGCTTGCAGCAGATCGAAGCCATCGTTGCCCGCGTCCGGCCGCACATGCCGGAAGTGCTGGCCGCGTGGCGCGAAAAGCTCGGCAGCCGTCTGCGCGAGGCGCTGGGCAGTGTTGACGAGGACCGGATCAAGCAGGAATTTGCTCTGTTTGCCCAGAAAATCGATATCGATGAAGAGCTGGAGCGCTTGTCCACTCACGTCAGCGAAGTACGCCGGGTGGTCGAACGCGGGGGCATCGTTGGCAAGCGGCTTGATTTCCTGATGCAGGAGCTGAACCGGGAAGCCAATACCCTGGGGTCGAAATCGGTATCTCCGGCCACGACACAGGCTTCGGTTGAGCTGAAGGTGCTGATCGAACAGATGCGGGAACAGATCCAGAATCTGGAATAACGCTTTGCCGGCATCCGGACAGCAAGACCCCTCTCCTGCGAGGGGCCTTTTGGTTCGTGTGTTCGTCCGGATTCACTCAGGGGCGACAGCCATGAACCGGATCAAATGAAGGATTCTTCCTGATCAGCCTGAACCTGCATGTCTTCAGTCATCCGGTGCCAGACACCATGGGTTGCCCGTCGGGAAAAGCGGACATGGACCGAAGACCCATTGCCAAATTCACGGGGCAAATCATGTCCGGACGGACACTCCAGAGCACAGTCTCCACAAACAGACGGTTATCGACGGCACTTGTCTGTGGGCTTGCCGGGCAGCAAGTGTTCAATGCACATTCATCACGTATCGCCAAGCAGGTCTCATGTCATTTGCAGGCTGTAAAAAGCGCAAACGAAACCACAAAGCCAATACTGTTGGCACCCTCTGGTGACTGAAGGTCATTCCTTGCTGTAATACTCGCCCAGACCGGCCAGGTTGATTGCAAAGCGCGCAATGCCATAGCAGGTCCATGCAATCCATTTTTCCCACCAGCGTGCCCGGACCACCATCTGGGGCAGGATGCGCAGGCTGTCTTCCCGGAGCCGCTTGAGGATGCTCGACTGCAATTCGCGGGCAAACGGGTAGTGATCTACCACCACGTTGGCCTCGCGTGCCAGGCCAAGGCTGAAAGGGTCGATGTTGCTGGAGCCTACCGTAGCCCAGCGGGTGTCGACTACGGCGACCTTGGCGTGCATGTGTCCGGCCCGGTATTCATGGATTTCGATGCCGGCCCGCAAGAACTGTCCGTACAGGCTGCGGGTGGCCCACTGCATGACCGGATGATCCGGTCGTCCTTGCAGCAACAGGCGTACCCGGACACCGCGCTCAACTGCCTGGATCATGGCGCGCCGCAGCCTGATGCCGGGCAGGAAATAGGCATTGGCGATCAGGATTTCATGGCGTGCCAGATGGCACTGCCGCAGGTATTCGTTTTCGATGGACAGGCGATGGCGCAGGTTGTCGCGTACCACCAGTCTGGCCGCCATGACGCCGACAGGCCTGGGGTTGCTGCGCGGCCCGGCCAATACCGGCCAGCCGTCGCCGTGCAAGGCAGCCAGTTGTCGCCACAGCTTGCGCATCGTAAGGCTGACCGCATCCACCAGCGGCCCTTCGATCCGGACCGCGTAATCGTAACGCGGAGCGTAGCCGGGCAAGGCATTGTCACAATCGTCGTGCAGGTTGATCCCTCCGGCGTAAGCCTGGCGTCCGTCGATGACCGCCAGCTTGCGGTGCAGGCGCCGCAAACGGTTGCGGCGCGGAATGACCCAGTGCCGGGCCAGCCGGAAGAAGCGGAAATCCACTCCGGCTGCCCGCAGGCGCTCGATCCAGTCGGCAGGAAAGTCGCGCGAGCCAAAGCCGTCGACCAGTATCCGCACGCTGACGCCTCGTTCTGCGGCGGCAATCAGGGCCAGAGCGATGGGCTCGGTAGAAACGTCGATGCGGAAAATGTAGGTTTCCAGCAGGATTTCCTGGCGGGCAGTCTGGATGTCGGCCAGGAGTGCGGGGAAGAATTCGGCGCCCGTCGTCAGCAAGGTTACGCGGTTGCCGGCGACAAAATGTCTCATGCGTGTTCGGGGATCAGTTCAGCCGACAGCGGCAGGTGGTCAGACAGCGTGGCCCACGGGGCGCCGCGCAATACTTCGGCGCCGACAATCTGCAGGCCGCGCACGTAGATGCGGTCAAGCGTCAGGATCGGCAGACGGGCCGGGAAGCTCTTGCCATGCTGGCCATGAACGGCCTCATGCACTTCCTGCAATCCCAGTTCATCGGCAAATTCGTGATTGGCCCGTCGCCGCCAGTCGTTGAAGTCTCCGGCGAGGATCAGGCCGTTGCCCCGGGGTACTGCCCGCTCGATATAACGTGACAGTTGCTCCATCTGCTTGCGCCGGTCATGGCCGAACAGGTTGAGATGAATGCACAGGGCCGTGACTTCGCACGGCCAGCCGGGCAACTTGATGTCGCAGTGCAGGACTCCCCGGCTTTCCAGCCGGTTGACCGACAGGTCGAGATTGCACCACTGGCGGATCGGAAAGCGGGTGAGGATGGCGTTGCCGTGATGGCCGTAACCATAGCCGGCATTGAGTCCGTATACGGCATGGCGGTCCAGCCGGCCGGCAATGTAGTCATGCTGGGGAATGTCCAGATAACCGGCCTTGTGGCGCGCGCGCAGGCTATGCCGCCCCTGCACTTCCTGCAAAAAAAGCAGGTCGGCATCCAGCCCTTCCAGTTCATTGGCAATGCCGACCAGGTTTACCTTGCGGTTAAGCGGACTCATGCCTTTGTGGATGTTGAGCGAGGTCACTCGCAGCGGCTTGATCACGGCTTCGGCCCCGGTACTTGACCGGATCATTATGGGGGCGATCCGCCTCCTGTCCAAGCCGGCAGCCCGCACGGGGCTTGCGCTGGCTCAAATCAGGCGTGGGTGGCCTCGCGGGCAGCCTGCCGGCTGCTGTGCTTTTCTTCCACCATGCGGTCAAGCAATGCCAGGACAGATTCGCTGGCCTGTTCGAGTTTCTGCATTCTGGCAACGATCTCGGCTTCGGCCGTATCCGTCTGCCCCACGCCACCGGAAGCCAGATCCAGCGCTTGTGCGGCGTACTGGTGGACCTGCTCGTGCACCGGTGCCAGTTCGCGATAGGTCGGCTGCTTGCCGAAGCTCTCCTGGCCTGGCCCGCGATACCACTGACCCAGTTCACAACCGGTGTCGCACTGCCATTCGACGCTGCTGGAAAGCTGATGGTCGCCCAGGGCATGGTAGGCAGACTGCTTGAAGACGATGTGGTCGACCTTGATCAGTGAAGTCATGGCCTTGTCGCGCACCCGGTCGACACAGGCAATCACTTCGTCCGAAGTGGAGCGGAGCGTTTCAAAATCGTTGCGGAACGTGTCGACCGAACGGCGGACTTCACTGGCTGCCAGGCCGCTGTCGGCAGATTTGTCCACCATTTCGCCGATGCGGCTTGAAAGTGTGCCCAGCACCTGCTGGACCTGGTCGGCCGTGGTCTTGCTGCGTTCAGCCAGTTTGCGCACCTCGTCGGCCACCACGGCAAAACCGCGACCGGCCTCACCGGCCCGGGCCGCCTCGATGGCAGCATTGAGTGCCAGCAGGTTGGTCTGGTCGGCAATCGAGGCGATGTCGTGCAGGGCGGTTTCGATGCCGGTCCAGGCTGAATGCAGGGATTCGGCTGCACCGTTGACCGAATCGACGCTGCTGACGATCCGGTCAAGCTGGGTGCCGATCTGGGCAGCATTGGCAAGGCTCTGGTGGGCGCTGGCGGCATTGGTTTCGGCAATGCCGGAGACCTGCTCCATGTCGTCGCTGATGTGACGCAGATCCTGCTGGTTTGACAACAGGTTGCTGCGCAGGTGTTCGGTGTTCAGGCGATGCAGGTTGGCGCTCAGGCGGTTGTGGCGCACGAAGGCATCGTTTTCACCCATGGCCTTGATGGCCGTGTTCACTGCACCCATCGAGCGCGCCAGAATGCCGGGCATGCCGACTGCGATGGGACGGCGGCTGAAATCGTTGTTGCTGACCCGCTGGAAGCAGGTGTTGATTTCCTTGAAGTAGGTTTCGACAAGGTCAAGAAAATCGTTCAGTTCCCATGCCACCCGCCCTACTTCGCCCAGGTTGGCGGTCTTGGTGGCGCGATGATGGAGTTCGCCGGCACAGGCGCGACCCAGAAGTTCGGTCAGGACGTTGAGAACCTTGAATGCGCGCTGAGAATGCTGCCAGACATACCAGGATGCGAATGCTGACAGGACCAGCAGGGCCAGCATGATCCAGCCCGCCAGGTCGGGGAGCGCAAACTGGAGTCCGGCCATCAGGACAAACAGCAGGTTGAAACCGATCAGTACGAATTTCAGCTGGGTATTCAGGAACGGGGGACGGCGTTGGGAAGTCATGACAACCTACGACAAGGCAAGGGTGGAGGCCGGCTGGCGGCGGTTCAGTTCAATGACGAACTGTTCGTAGCTTTCTGCGCCCTGACGGGACAGTTCGTCTTGAAGCCACTGGCAGCTGCTGTCCGGTGCTTCTGCTTTGCCGTGCCGGGCTTCGACTTCACGCATGCCGGCGTACAGGCGACTGATCGTTTCCACAGCGGCACGGGGAGCGCTACGCCTTACCGAAAAATAACCTTTCAGCTTGCCATCAGCCCCCATGTCAGGCGTCACATTGGCAAATACCCAGTAGAATCCGCCATCCACCGTATAATTTTTGACGAATCCAAAAAATTCGCGCTGGCTGGCCAGGGTTTTCCACATCAGCCGGAATACTCCGCGAGGCATATCCGGGTGGCGAATAATATTGTGCGGCTTGCCCAATACGGATATTTCGTCAAATCCGGTAATTCGCATGAATGTGCGGTTTGCGTACGTGATTTGTCCACGTCCATCCGTCTTGGTGATGATCAGGTCATCAGCAGGCAGGATAACTTCCTTTTCTGAAGCAGCAGACATATTTCGGCATGCCATATAGAAATAATTGCCAATGTTACTTTAAGACTCGTGCATAGGGCAAAGCATGGACGCTTGCCAAAGTTCTTCAACTGGAGCCGGTTTTTTCCGGATTCGATTCAGCAAACAGCAGCATGGTTTTTCACCCTATGGGCATTGTTGACATGCCGATTGAACTCCGTGCTGATTTTTAAGGAGATTTCATGAACAGATCACATTTTCTGGCCTTGTGCGCCACGGCTTCCCTGGCTGCCTGTGCTTCTGCGCCTTCTTCGGTTGAAGCGCTTCAGGGCAAGTGGGTTGAAAACCGCCCGGCCGGAAATCTTGAGCCAATCGTCCTGCAATTGCAGGACGGGCAGATTTCTGCTTCGGCAGGCTGCAACCGGCTGTTCGGTCCGGCCCGGATCGAAAATGGCCATCTGGTTGTCGAACGTCTGGCCAGTACCATGATGATGTGCGAGCCGCAGCTCATGCAGCGGGAAGACTCCCTCAAGCAGCTGCTGCAATCGCGCCCGGCCATCACGCTGAAGGAAGGAGAATTGCGGCTGAATGAGCAGAGCTTCAGTTCCCGCCCTGTCGTGACGGGAGGCAAGATCATTTTTGTCTACGTTGCAACCGAACGTCGTGCTTGTTCGGGTGTGGGCAAGATGGATTGCCTGCAGGTGCGTACTGACAAAAACCGTCCCTGGGAGCTGCACTACGGTGAAATCGAGGGGTTCAAGCCAGAACCCGGCATTGCCTATCGCCTGCGCATCCGTGAAGTGCCGGTGGCACAACCGGCTGCGGATGCGCCGGACCGCCGCTGGATCCTGGACCAGATCATCGAAAGCGAAGTCGTCAATCCGTAACCACGTCATCCGGCTGCAAGCCGGATGACGAAAGGCTAGGATTAAAGGCTGTTTCAACCTGATACATGGAGAGAAACATGTTCAAGCTGTCTTCCCTGATGCTGGCTGCAGCGACTTCGCTGCTCGTCACGGCTTGTGCAACCCCGGGTGGCCAGGCGGCTTCGCCTCTGCCTCAAGGCAAATGGAGCGGACCGGACGGGCTGACCCTGATGATCCTGGACGGCCAGCTGTATGCGACCACGCCCTGCATCAAATTCGGCGGGCCGGTCGGCATGCAGGATGGCCGGCTGGTTACGGGTTCCCTGATGCGCACCGAACTGGGCTGCCAGACGCATGAAGCCGCAGCGGAAAATGCCTTGGTCGGTTTTTTTGAATCCAGCCCGGCCATTCTTCGTTCGGGGCAGAATGCCATGACCCTGTCCAGCGGAACGGCCAGCATGTCTTTTACCCGGGCTCCGATGTAGCTTCTGCCGGTGCAGGGCAGACTCTGCCCTGCACTTCTGCTAAGCAGGCTCTAAGCCGGTTTGCGCACAGTCTTCCCTTTCGTGCTGCAACGCAGGTTGCCGCGCGCCTTTCCCCTCTGCATAATCGAGCACATGAAATTTCTTTCCGATCTCCTGCCCGTTCTCCTGTTTTTCGCGGCCTACTCCCTTACCGGCAATATCTATCTCGCCACGGGTGTCGCCATCGTCAGCACGGCAGCACAGGTAGGCATCAGCTGGTTCAAGCACCGCAAGGTCGAGCCCATGCAATGGGTGTCGCTGGCCCTGATCCTGGTGCTGGGTGGGCTGACGCTCGTACTGCATGACAAGCGTTTCATCATGTGGAAGCCGACCGTGCTGTACTGGCTGCTGGGTGCCGGCTTCCTGATCAGCGATCTGGCCTTTCGCAAAAATCCGATCAAGGCGATGATGGGCAAGCAGATTGAACTGCCCGAGCGCCTGTGGGCAAAGCTGACTTTTGCGTGGTCCGGCTTTTTTGCATTCATGGGCGCGCTGAACCTGTTTGTCGCGTTCAATTTCAGCGAAGCAGTCTGGGTCAACTTCAAGCTCTTTGGCGGCATGGGATTGATGCTGGTCTTTGTGCTGGCCCAGGGCATGGTGCTGTCCCGCTATATCCAGGAAAAAAACTAGATGCTTTATGTCATTTCCGGCGAGGACCAGCCGGATTCGCTCACCAGCCGGCTGGCAGCCCGCCCGGAACATCTGGCCCGGCTTTCCGCCCTTCAGGATGCCGGCCGCTTGCTGGTGGCCGGTCCCTGCCCGGCCATTGACAACCCGGACCCCGGACCGGCCGGTTTTTCCGGCAGCATCATCATTGCCGAGTTCGACAGTCTGGCCGACGCACAGGCATGGGCGGCTGCCGATCCCTATGTGGCAGTTGGTGTATACGCCCGGGTTGACGTTCGTCCGTTCCGTAAAGTATTTCCGGCATGAGCCTTGACCAACTTATCATTGAACGCCTAGCGCCGCTCGCAGCCAGCGAACTGATGCTCAACGACCACTCCGCCCTTCATGCCGGCCATGCCGGCAATACCGGCGGCGGTCATTACGAACTGACCATTGTCAGTCCGCATTTCGAGGGATTGCGCCTGATCGAGCGACACCGCCTGGTCAACGCCCTTGTTGCGGACCTCATACCCCAACAGATTCACGCGCTGTCGCTGAAGGCCATTGCGCCTTCCGAGCGTTAATGCCGTATTTACCGGAGAATTGATCCATGCGTATCCGTCATACCGTAACCGCCCTGACTTTTGCCCTCGCCACTGCCGGTATTGCCCAGGCTGCACCGGTGGCCGTGGTAAACGGCACCGCCATCCAGCAAAACGAACTTGACAGCGCCGTCAGCGCCATCGTGCGCTCGGGCGGTGGCCGCATCAAGGACACGCCGGAACTGCGCAACGAAGTCAAGCAACAGCTGATCAACCGTCAGGTCATCCTGCAGGAAAGCGCCCGTCGTGGTCTCGACAAGACTCCGCAGTTCAAGGAACGCATGGATGCCGTGCGTGACGATCTTTTGCAGCAGGCCCTGATCGATGATCTGGCCAAGCAGAACCCGGTCAGCGATGCCCAGGTGCGCGCCGAATACGACAAGCTCAAGTCGGCCTTGTCGGGACAGAAGGAAGTTCAGGCCCGCCAGATCATCGTCGGCTCCGAAGCCGAAGCCAATGCCGTGATTGCCCAGCTCAAGAAGGGCGGTAATTTCGAGGCGATCGCCAAACAGAAATCCAAAGACCCGGCTGCCAAGCAAAACGGTGGCGACATGGGCTGGGGCAACCTGGGCGTGATGGCCAAGCCGCTGGCCGATACGCTCAAGCCGCTGGGCAAGGGCCAGTACACCCAGCAGCCGTTCAAGTCCGATCTGGGCTGGCACATTTTCAAGGTGGAAAACGTGCGTGATGCCAAGGTGCCGCAGTTTGATGAAGTGAAGCCGCAGCTGTCGCGCCAGATGCAGGGTGCGGCTGTTGAAAAGGCGCTCAACGACCTGCGCGGCAAAGCCAAGATCCAGTAACCAGCCATCAGTTGCAGCGCCGCCCGATCCGAGCGGCGCTTTTCTTCCGCCAACCATTACCCATACAACATGCGCAAATTTCTTACGCTAAGCCTTCTGGCTGCCTCACTGGCCGCACCGGCATTCGCAGCCCAGGGCCTCCAGATCAATGGCACCTTCATTCCCCAGGCCCGCATTGACAGCGCTGTCAAGCAAATGACGGCCCAGGGCCAGCCGGACAGCCCGCAATTGCGCCAGGCTGCCCGCGACCGTGTGGTCCTGACCGAACTTCTGCGCCAGGAGGCCATGAAAAAGGGCCTTGACAAGTCGCCGGACTACCGTAACGAGCTGGAAAACCTCCAGTCGGCCCTGCTCGCCAACCTGTACGTACGCGACTTCATGAAGTCCCACCCGGTCAGCGAGGCCGACGTGCGTGCCGAATACGATCGCATGAAGGTGCAAATGGCACGCAAGGAATACCGTGCCCGTCACATTCTCGTGCCGTCGCAGGAAGAAGCCGCCAAGGTACTGGAGCAGCTCAAGAAAGGTGCCCGCTTTGAAGACCTGGCCCGCCAGTATTCGATCGATACCGGCAGCAAGGCCAATGGTGGTGATCTTGGTTTCGTCGATCCGGCGCAGCTGGTCCCCGAGTTTTCGGGTGCCATGACCAAGCTGGCCAAGGGCCAGATTACCCAGACTCCGGTCAAGAGCCAGTTTGGCTGGCACATCATTCAGCTGACGGACACCAAGGAAGCTGACTTTCCGGCACTGGATGCAGTACGTGCCCAGCTTGAGCAGCAAATCCAGGGCCAGCGTTTTGACGCCTACATCGCCAAGCTCAAGGCCCAGGCCAAAGTCCAGTAAACTGTTGATTTGCTTAAAAGACCACGGTAATTGCCGTGGTCTTTTTACCGTTCAGAGAAACAGTTTGCGCCCAAGGCAAAAACCCCGTATAGTCCGCTCCCTTCACTCAGCAAGCGCCTGATTCCCTGTGCCCATGGCACTTCAGGCTGCATCGAAATCCGGCCCCGCCTCCCTTCCTGTTGAAACGGCACCACGGTCAGTCTTCGATGTTTCGTGGTTACCGTGTGCCCAGCCATCGCTGGATGCTTCCGTGCATCCCGCCTGGCAGAGATTGCGCATGTCCGCCTCCGGCTGAGTCCCGCAGTCAATTCAACAAGGACATTCATGCAAACCAACGCTTTTGCCGCCCTCGGCCTCGACGCCCGTCTCGTTCACGCCCTCGAGCAGCACAACATCACCACGCCGACGCCCGTTCAGGCCGAAGCCCTGCCGCTCCTGCTTTCCGGCCGTGACCTGATGGCCTCGGCCCAGACCGGGACCGGCAAAACCGCAGCATTCCTGCTGCCGGCCCTGTCGCGCCTCTTGGTCGAACCGGTGGCCCGCAGCCGTGGCCCGCGCATTCTGGTGCTGGCCCCGACCCGCGAACTGGTACAGCAGGTTGCCAAGGCCGCCCAGGAATTCTCGACCAAGATTCCGCGCGTCAACGTGGCCAGCGTCATTGGTGGCACCTCGTTCCGCACCCAGAACCAGATGCTGACCCGCCCGATCGAAGTCATGGTCGCCACTCCGGGCCGTCTGATGGACCAGATGCGCTCGGGCCGCATCGACTTCTCGCGCCTCGAAATGCTGGTGCTCGACGAAGCTGACCGCATGCTGGACATGGGCTTCTCCGAAGACGTGATGGAAATCGCCAGCCAGCTGCCCAAGGCCCGTCAGACCGCCTTCTTTACCGCCACCATGACCCGTCGCGTGCTGGACTTCGCAGACGAGCTCCTGACCGAACCGGCCAAGATCGAGATCGCTGCCCAGACCGCCAAGCACGAGAACATCGAGCAGCAGGCCATCTTCGTTGACGACATCGACCACAAGCGCCGTCTGGTGCGTCACATCCTGTCGCAACCGGACGTCAAGCAGGCCATCGTGTTTGTTGCCACCAAGCGTGACTGCGACACCCTAGCTGACGAGCTGATCGTGGACGGCATTCGTGCCGACGCCCTGCATGGTGACATGCAGCAGCGCGACCGTACCCGTACGCTGACCCGCCTGCGCAGTGGCCAGACCGAAGTGCTGGTGGCTACCGACGTGGCCGCCCGCGGCATCGACGTGGCCGGCATCAGCCACGTCATCAACTTCGACCTGCCGCGCTTTGCCGAAGATTACGTGCACCGTGTCGGCCGTACCGGCCGGGCCGGTGCCACCGGTACCGCCGTTTCGCTGGTAGGCCGTCAGGATGCCTTCCCGCTCAAGAAAATCGAGCGCTTTACCGGCCAGAAGCTGATCGTGACCGAAATCGAAGGCATGATTGCCCGCTTCAAGCCGCAAGAGCGTCGTGAAGGCGGTGGTGGCCGTGGCGGTTTTGGCGGCAAGCCGCGTCATGGCAACGGCCAGGGTCGCAGCTATGGTGATCGTTCCAGCGCTCCGCGTGGCGGCTTTGGTGGTCATCAGCAGCGCCGTGAAGGTGGTGATGACCGCCGCCAGTTTGCTCCGCGCCAGGATGGTGATGCGCATCGCAGCGGCACTGCCCGTGACGGCCGCCGTTTTGATGACCGCAGCAGTGCTCCGCGCGGCGACTTTGCCCCGCGTGGTGATCGTGGCCACAGCTGGGGCCAGCAGCGTGACGACCGTCGTCCGCATGGTGGTGGCCAGAGCCGTGAAGGTGGCTTCCGTAATGGTGACCGCCCGCGTCAGGGTGGCAACCGTAACCACGGCGGCCGCTACGGCGACTGATCCGTACCGCGTCTGATCATGCAAAAACCGCCCGGTGGATACCGGGCGGTTTTGTTTGTGTCTGACCGGCCATGCCTGGCACAACGCATGGGGCATTGCGTACGGGCGCCATGTACCTGATAGCGACAGGGCCGCCGATCCGTGAGGTGCGATTTACTCCTTGTGACCCGGCCAGTCACGCATGTCCCGTGCCTGCCAGTGCGGGAAATGTCGCCGGACCAGTTCGTTGAATTCAATCTCGAATGCCTGCCAGCGGCGGGCTGCATCCTTTTCAGATTGAATCCCTGCTGACGGTTCCGCGCTGCGGATCATGCCGGCTCCCAGTGTGGCATTGCTGATGCGGTCCACCAGGATCAGGCTGCCGGTCGCCCGGCATTGCCGGTAGGCATCGACAG
>RRZT012600685.1_pt1 | contig 13613 bp, 10 predicted proteins | sample 2165551 | NCBI WGS metagenome assembly RRZT01 (sample SAMN10456910, study PRJNA506462) | wastewater metagenome | biome: wastewater; feature: sludge; material: wastewater sludge; isolation source: wastewater sludge with Escherichia coli K12::gfp cells carrying plasmid... | place: USA: Moscow, Idaho... | reverse complement strand
TGCAGAATGCCGGCCACACGGTCATCACCTCGAAGTTCTTCATCCCGCCGCACAAGGATCTGGTCGATAACGGCCTGCAGATCGTCGAAAGCCCGAAGGCGCTGGCCGAAACGGTCGACACGATCATCCTCATGCTTCCCGACACCCCGGAAGTCGAAGACGTGCTCTTCGGCGAGAACGGCGTCTCCTACGGTCTTTCGGCCGGCAAGCTCGTCATCGACATGAGCTCGATCTCGCCGATCGCCACCAAGGAATTCGCCAAGAAGGTTCGTGCGACCGGTGCGGAATATGTCGACGGCCCGGTTTCGGGCGGTGAAGTCGGCGCCAAGAACGCCTCGCTCTCCATCATGGCCGGCGGCTCGCAGGAAAGCTTCGACCGCGCCCTTCCGCTCTTCCAGCTGATGGGCAAGAACATCACGCTCGTCGGCGATTGCGGCGACGGCCAGGTGACCAAGGTCGCCAACCAGATCATCGTCGCGCTCAACATCGAGGCCGTCGGCGAGGCGCTGCTGTTCGCCTCCAAGGCCGGCGCCGACCCCGCCAAGGTGCGCCAGGCGCTCATGGGCGGCTTCGCCTCCTCGCGCATCCTCGAGGTGCACGGCGAGCGCATGATCAATCGCACCTTCAACCCCGGCTTCCGCATCGAGCTGCACCAGAAGGACCTCAACCTGGCCCTCGAAGGCGCGCGCGCGCTCGGCCTGTCGCTGCCGCACACCGCCAGCGCGCTCCAGCTGATGAACGCCTGCGCGGCCCACGGCGGCGCCGGCTGGGACCACTCCGGCCTGGTGCAGGCGCTCGAGATCGCCGCCAACCACAAGATCGCCGGCAACTGAGCCGCGCCCGATCCCACCGCTCTCCCACGGCGGGCGCCGTGGATGACGCAAGTCGCCGCAGTGCCCGCCACCTTTTTGCCTAGCGCATCGGAAACGACCATGGACCTGCCCATCAACCGTTTCAAGCACGCCATCCAGTCCGGCCAGAAGCAGATCGGCCTGTGGTCGCACCTGTGCAGCAACATCAGCACCGAGATCCTCGCCCACTGTGGCTACGACTGGCTGCTGCTCGACATGGAGCACTCGCCCAACGAGGTCGGCACCATCCTGTCGCAACTGCAGGCGATGAACGGCGGCAGCGCCACGGCGATCATCCGCCCCTACTGGAACGACATGGTGCTGTTCAAGCGCCTGCTCGACATCGGTGTGCAGACCCTGCTCGTGCCCTACGTGCAGACCGAGGAAGAGGCGCGCAACGCGGTCGCCTACACGCGCTACCCGAACCGCGGCGTGCGCGGCTACGCCGGCGCCCCGCGCGCCTCCAACTACGGCCGCATCAAGGACTACGCCCACCGCTGCGAGGACGAGATCTGCGTGCTGGTGCAGGTGGAGACCGTCGAGGGCCTGAAGAACATCGAGGCGATCGCCAGCGTGGAAGGCATCGACGGCGTCTTCATCGGCCCGGGCGACCTCTCCGCCGCGCTCGGCCACCTCGGCAACCCCAAGCACCCCGAGGTGCTGGCCGCGATCGAGGACGCGATCCGCCGCATCCAGGCCTGCGGCAAGGCCGCCGGCATCCTCACCGGCGACGAGACCCTGGCCAAGCGCTACGTCGAGCTCGGCTGCCTCTTCGTCGCCGTGGGCGCCGACCAGAACGTGCTGCGCGATGGCGCGCAGGCCCTGGTGCAGCGCTTCAAGGCCTGATCCAACGACTCACACCCGGACGACCACCATGCTCGAAAAGCCCGCTTCTCCCATCCGCTTCAAGCGCCTGCTGCTGACCGGCGCGGCCGGCAACCTCGGCAAGGAGCTGCGCCCCCGCCTGCGCGCCTATTGCGACGTGCTGCGCGTCAGCCATCGCTCCGACCTCGGTGCGCCGGGCGCCGGCGAGGAAGTGATGACGGCCTCGCTCGAGGACAAGGACGCCATGCTGGCGCTGCTCGACGGCGTCGACGCCGTGGTGCACATGGGCGGCGTATCCACCGAACAGCCCTGGGAGCCGATCCTGGCCGGCAACATCGTCGGCGCCTACAACCTCTACGAGGCGGCACGCAAGAACGGCGTCAAGCGCATCATCTTCGCCAGCTCCAACCACGTCACCGGCTTCTACCGCCAGGACGAGGTCATCGACACGCGGGCCCCGGTCCGACCGGACGGCTTCTACGGCCTGTCGAAGGCCTTCGGCGAGAACCTCGCACAGCTCTACTTCGACCGCTGGGGCATCGAGACCGTCAGCCTGCGCATCGGCTCGTCCTTCCCCGCCCCGGTCGACCGCCGCATGCTCGCCACCTGGATGAGCTTCGACGACCTCGAGCGCCTCGTGGTCGCCGGCCTGACCGCACCGATCGTCGGCCACACCGTCATCTACGGCATGTCGGACAACGCCACCACCTGGTGGGACAACACCCATGCCCGCCATATCGGCTACCGCCCGCTGGACAGCTCCGACGTGTTCCGCGAGGAGGTCGAGGCCCGCCAGCAGACCATCGACCGCAAGGACCCGGTCGCGCTCTACCAGGGCGGCGGCTTCGTGGCCAAGGGGCCCTTCGACTGATCCGACCGGCTTCTTTCATCACCGGCCTCGAGCCGCCAGCGGCGGCAAGCGGCCCGCAGCACCCCATCCACAGGAAGGAGACTCACATGAAAACTCGCAGGAAATTCCTCGCCACCGGCGCCCTGATGGCTGCGCTGGGCCTCGCCGGTTTCGCCCCGATGGGTGCGAACGCACAGACGGTCATGAAGGCGGCCGACGTGCACCCCACCGGCTACTCGACGGTGGTAGCGGTCGAGAACATGGGCAAGAAAGCCGAGGCCGCCACCAACGGCCGCATCAAGTTCCAGATGTTCCCGGGCGGCGTGCTCGGCGACGAGAAGACCATGATCGAGCAGACCCAGTTCGGCGCGATCCAGATCCTGCGCACCTCGCTCGGCCCGGTCGGCAACGTGGTGCCCGAGGTCAACGTCTTCAACATGCCCTTCATGTTCCGTGACGAGGCCCACCTGCACGCCGTGCTCGACGGCCCGATTGGTCAGGAGATGCTCGACAAGATCAGCGCGTCGTCGGCCAAGATGGTCGCGCTCGCCTTCACCGTCGCCGGCAGCCGCAGCCTGTACACCAAGAAGCCGGTGCGCACGCCCGAAGACCTCAAGGGCCAGAAGATCCGCATGATGGGCAACCCGCTGTTCATCGACACCATGAACGCGATGGGCGGCAACGGCATCTCGATGGGCTACGGCGAGGTGTTCACCGCACTGCAGACCGGCGTGATCGACGGCGCCGAGAACAACGAGCCGAGCCTGCTCACCTCGAACCACTACACCACCGGCACCAAGTACTACACCCAGACCAAGCACCTGATGATTCCCGAGATCATCGTCATGTCGAAAGTCACCTGGGACAAGCTGTCGGCGGAAGACCAGGCCATGTTCAAGAAACTCGGCCGCGAGGCGCAGATGGAACAGCGCGATCTGTGGAACAAGAGCGTGGCCGAGAGCACCGACAAGCTGAAGGCCGCGGGCGTCGAGTTCATCGACGTCGACAACAAGCCCTTCTACGACGCCACCGCACCGGTGCGCGCCAAGTACGGCGAGAAGTACGCGGACCTGATCAAGCGCATCGAAGCGGTCAAGTAAGCGTCAAGACGTCTCTCCCAGGGGTCGATGTACCGCATGGGCATCGGCCCTACCTCCGGAGTCCTCTCCAAATGAGTCATCCCTTCATCCGGCTGATGGACCACGTCTATCACGCCTGCATCTGGGTCGCCGGCCTGTCCATCCTGGCCATGTCCCTGATCATTCCCTGGGGCGTCTTCTCACGCTACGTGCTCGGCACCGGCTCGCATTGGCCGGAACCCATCTCGATCATGCTGATGGTGGTGTTCACCTTCATCGGCGCCGCGGCCAGCTATCGGGCCGGCGGGCATATCGCCGTGGCCATGCTGACCGAACGCCTGCCCGCGAGCCTCCAGAGCGTGTGCGCCAAGCTGGTCGATCTGCTGATGGGCGGCATCAGTGTGTTCGTCGCCTGGTACGGCATGGATCTCGTGCTGGCGACCATGGAACAGACCGTCGCCGAGTTGCCGTCGATGCCGGTCGGCTACACCTACCTCGCCCTGCCGGTCGGCAGCGCGATCACCCTGCTGTTCGTCATCGAACGCGTCGTCTTCGGCAGCCAGCACACGCGGCCGATCGTGCGCTTCGACGAACACCACGAAGAACCCGCCGAAGGAGGCGCATGATGGACGCCCTGGTCCTGCTCGGCAGTCTTGCCATCTTCATCGCGATCGGCGTCCCGGTCGCCTATTCCCTCGGCCTCGCGGCGCTGGTCGGCGCGATGTGGATCGAACTGCCACTCGAGGCGGTGATGATCCAGCTGGCCTCGGGGGTCAACAAATTTTCGCTCCTGGCGATCCCCTTCTTCGTGCTCGCCGGCGCGATCATGGCCGAGGGCGGCATGTCGCGCCGCCTGGTCGCCTTCGCCGGCGTACTGGTAGGTTTCATCCGCGGCGGCCTGTCGCTGGTGAACATCCTCGCCTCGACCTTCTTCGGCGCCATCTCGGGCTCGTCGGTCGCGGACACCGCCTCGGTCGGCTCGGTGCTGATCCCCGAGATGGAACGCAAGGGTTACCCGCGCGCCTTCGCCGCCGCCGTGACGGTCAGCGGTTCGGTGCAGGCGATCCTGATCCCGCCCAGCCACAACGCGGTGATCTATTCGCTCGCCGCCGGCGGCACGGTGTCGATCGCCAGCCTGTTCATGGCCGGTGTGGTCCCAGGCCTGCTGCTCGGGCTGACCCTGGCGATCATGTGCCTCTTCATCGCCAAGAAGAAGAACTACCCGAAGGGCGACCCGATCCCGCTGCGCCAGGCGCTGCAGATCGTCGGCGAGGCGATGTGGGGTCTGCTCACCATCGTCATCATCCTCGGCGGCATCCTCAGCGGCGTGTTCACCGCCACCGAGTCGGCGGCGATCGCGGTGGTGTATGCCTTCTTCGTCACCATGTTCATCTATCGCGACTACAAGTGGAGCGAGTTGCCCAAGCTGATGCACCGCACCGTCAAGACCGTGACCATCGTCATGATCCTGATCGGCTTCGCGGCATCCTTCGGCTACCTGATGACGCTGATGCAGATCCCGATGAAGGTCACGGCCGCCTTCACCGCGCTCTCGGACAACCGCTACGTGATCCTGGCGCTGATCAACGTGATGCTGCTGGCACTCGGCACGCTGATGGACATGGCGCCGCTGATCCTGATCCTGACGCCGATCCTGCTGCCGGTGGTCACCGGACTCGGCATCGACCCGGTGCACTTCGGCATGATCATGATGGTGAACCTGGGTATCGGCCTGATCACGCCGCCGGTGGGCACGGTGCTGTTTGTGGGCAGCGCGGTCGCCAAGCTGCCGATCGGCGTGGTGACGAAGGCGGCGATGCCCTTCTTCTTCGCCCTCTTCATCGTGCTGCTGTTCGTCACCTACGTGCCCGGCCTGTCGCTGTGGCTGCCGCGCGCCCTCGGCCTGTGAGCCCGCGATGAGCACCGTGGTCTATGTCTCCAACGCCGACAGCGGCGACCTCTCGCTGCTGTCGATGGCGGCCGACGGCACCCTGGCGCCGCTCGGCACGGCGGAAGTCGGCGGCACGGTGATGCCGCTCGCGGTCAGCCCCTGCCGCCGCTTCCTGTATGCGGCGCGGCGCAGCGAACCGATGGCGGTCGTCAGTTTCGCAATCGATCCGGCCGATGGCGCGCTGAGCCGGCTGGGCGAGGCACCGCTGCCGGCGAGCATGGCCTACATCGCCACCGACCGCAGCGGGTGCTGGCTGTTCGGCGCGTCCTACCAGGGCGACGTGCTCACGGTGAGCCCCATCGGCCCCGACGGCATCGTTGCCCCGGTACGGCAATCGATCCCCACCGGCCGCCACGCCCACGCCGTCCTGCCCGCCCCCTCCAACCACCACGTCCTGGCCACCAGCCTGGGCGGAGGCGTGGTGATGCAGTTCACGTTCGACCCCGACCGCGGCAGGCTCGATCCGAACGAACCCGCCACCTTGCCGATCCGGCCCGGCGCCGGCCCGCGCCACCTGCGCTTTCATCCGGATGGCGGAGTCGCCTATCTGCTCAACGAACTCGACGCCTCCCTCGACGTGCTCGCCTTCGATGCAAGGAGCGGGACGCTGCGTCCAGTACAGACCGTCGACACCCTGCCGCCCGGCTTCACCGGCGAACCCTGGGCCGCCGACCTGCAGATCACCCCCGACGGCCGCTTCCTGTACGCCAGCGAGCGGCGCTCGAGCACGCTCGCCGCCTTCCGCGTAGAGGACGCCGGCACGCGCCTGGTGCCGCTCGGCCATATCGCGACCGAGACGCAACCGCGCGGTTTCGCGATCGACCCGGATGGCCGCTTCCTCCTCACCGTCGGCCAGCTTTCCAACCGTCTTGCACGGTACGCCATCGACCCTGCCAGCGGCATGCTCGAAGCGGTGCAGTCGCTGCCAGTGGGGCGCAATCCGAACTGGGTGGAGATCGTCGAATTGCGCGGTCACGAGCCCCCGGACTGAGATTTTCTCCACTACCCGGAGCCCCCGGCTCCGCTCCAACGGACTCAGCCGAACGGGCAGAGTCCATTGCGACGCACCCGGATCGTGCAGGCGGAAGACCCCGTCCTGGCGGTTCGACGCGCCCCCGATTTCCGGCAACCCTCCGGCAATGCGGGACAAAAAGCACACGAAAAAGTACGCAACGACTCCAGGAGACCCTCCATGCAACCCAACTTCCCCCGCAGCCGCCCGCTCGCCCTCGCGGTGGCCGCAGCAATGACCAGCCTGCTCGGTGGCTGCTTCGGCGACTCGGATCCGTCCTACGAGCAACCCACCCTCGATGTCCGGGTAAAGAAGATCGTCGGCGAGAGCGGCTACGAATTTCGCGACCTGAACGGCAACGGCAGCGTCGACCCCTACGAGGACTGGCGCAAGCCGATCGACGCCCGGGTCGATGACCTCGTCGCCCGCATGACCCTGGAGGAGAAGGCCGGGCTCATGCTCATCCAGACCCTGAATGGCGGCTGCGCCGGCGCGGCTCCCGCCCTCGCCGACAACTACATCGGCGTGCAGATGATGCATCGCTTCATCTTCCGCAACGTGGTCGACGCCGTCGGCACCTGCGCACCGGACAGCGGCATCCGCGCGGGGTCACGGCTCACCCCGGCCGAAGCAGCAAAATACATGAACACCATCCAGGCGATGACCGAGGCCACCCGGCTCGGCATCCCCGCGCTGTTCAAGTCGAACGCCCGCAACCACTTCGAGCGCGATGCCCGCACCGGCATCAACAACTCGTCGGGCGTGATGACCGAATTCCCCAAGGAGGCCGGCATCGCCGCCGCCGCGCTGGGCGAGGAGTTTCGCAACAAGGGAACGACCACGGTCGGCGACATGGCGGTGGTCGAGCAGTTCTCCCGCGTAATGGGCGAGGAATGGAAGGCGATCGGCCTGCGCGGCATGTACGGCTACATGGCCGATCTCAGCACCGAACCACGCTGGTATCGCGTACATGAGACCTTCACCGAGGATGCCGATCTCGCCGCCAACATCATGAAGACGCTGGTCGTTCATCTGCAGGGCGGGCCACTCAAGCCCGAGTCCCCGGTCGCGCTGACCATGAAGCACTTCCCCGGCGGCGGTCCGCAGGAGCTCGGACTCGACCCGCACTACGCCTTCGGCAAGAACCAGGTCTATCCGGCGGGCCAGTTCGGCTATCATCTCAAGCCCTGGCAGGCCGCGATCGACGCCGGTGTCTCCTCGATCATGCCCTACTACGGCGTGCCGATCAGCGTGACCTACGACGGCGTCACCTACGACCAGACCGGCATGGCTTTCTCGAAGCAGATCGTGACCGATCTGCTGCGCGGCAAGCTCGGCTTCGACGGTTACGTCAACTCCGACACCGGCATCATCAACGACCGTGCTTGGGGCCTGGAGGGAAAGACGGTACCCGAGCGGGTCGCCGCGGCGATCAACGGCGGAACCGACACGCTATCCGGCTTCAACGACGTCAAGACGATCACCGATCTCGTCGCTGCCGGCCTGGTGACCGAACAGCGCGTGGACGAAGCCGCGCGCCGCCTGCTGAAGCCGCTGTTCGAGCTCGGCCTGTTCGAGAACCCGTACGTCGCCGAAGCAGCTGCAACCGCCAGCGTGGGAACCGGAGCCAACCGCACCGCCGGCCTGGACGTCCAGCGCAAGTCCGTCGTGCTGCTGCAGAATCAGGGGGACGCGGGCGCGAAGACGCTGCCGGTACCGGCGGGCGCACGCATCTATGCGATGGGCATCGACACCGCCGACCTGCGCAACTACTTCGCCGACGTCACCAACGGCGAGGCCGATCCGTCCGGTGCCGCCCTCCCGCGCGATGCCCAGGGCAGGGTCGACGGCCGCCCCTCGGCCGCCGGATACGACCGCGCGATCATCCGTGTCGAAGTGCGCAACGTCGGCACCAACGGCTATCGCTCCCTGGATCCGGCAACGGGGGCGAACCCGTCCTTCCTGAATCCGCTCACCGGTGCCGTCTGGGGCGCGCAGGACCCCTGCGTCACGCATCCCGCGCAGAACCCGCAGTGCGTGGACGACGGCTATCTTGGCGGCCCGGTCGCCAACGGCCTGGTCTTCGGCGGTGCGCTGCCCTGGGAGGCGAACAATCTGTCGTTCTCCACGATGGCCTCGTCGAAGTCCTGGCAGATCTCGCCCGCGCTCGCCGACATTCAGGCGGTCATGAACGAGATCGGCGCCGAGAAGACCGTGCTCAGCGTCTACTTCCGCCAGCCCTACGTGCTCGATGACGCCAGCGGCCTGAAGGATGCGGGTGCGATCGTGGCCGGCTTCGGTGTGAGCAACACCGCGCTGCTCGACGTGCTGACCGGCAAGATCCTGGCGACCGGCACATCGATCGCCCCGCAAGGCAAGCTCCCGTTCGCGCTCGCCAAGAACCTGCAGGCGGTAATCGACAACGACCCCGACGCACCGGGCTACCCGGAAGCCGACACCTTGTATCCGTTCGGCTTCGGTCTGAGCTACTGACGCGGCAAGCGGGGCGGGCCGATGCTGCCGGCTCGCCCCGACATTCGAACGGAAGGCGCAACCGCACAAGGAGGATCCAGATGCAATCACCGCTCACCATCCGCATGCACCCCGCCGACAATGTCGCCATCGTCGCCAACGACGGCGGTCTGGCCGCGGGAACGGTCCTGCCCGATGGCCTCGTGCTGCGCGAGAACATCCCCCAAGCCCACAAGGTCGCGCTGATCGACCTCCCTGCCGGCACCGCGGTGCGGCGCTACGACGTCGCCATCGGCTACACCGTACAGGACATCCCGGCCGGCAGCTGGGTGCATGAGCGCCTGCTTCGCATACCCGCTGCGCGCGAACTCGACGGCCTGCCGATCGCGACCCGCAAGCCCGCGCCACTGCCGCCGCTCGAGGGCTACACCTTCGAGGGCTACCGCAATCCCGACGGCTCGGTCGGCACGCGCAACCTCCTCGCCATCACCACCACGGTGCAATGCGTGGCCGGGGTGCTCGACTTCGCGGTGCGGCGCATCAAGGCCGAGCTGCTGCCGAAATACCCGAATGTGGACGACGTCGTCGGCCTCGAACACAGCTACGGCTGCGGCGTGGCCATCGACGCGCCCGACGCCGTCGTGCCGATCCGCACCCTGCGCAACATCAGCCTCAACCCGAACTTCGGCGGCGAGGTGATGGTGGTGAGTCTGGGCTGCGAGAAGCTGCAGCCCGAGCGCCTGCTGCCACCGGGCAGCATCCCGATCGTGGATGAACGCGCCCCGGGCACCGGCACCGATGCCGGGCTCGACGTCGTCTGCCTGCAGGACGAGCGCCACGTCGGCTTCCTGTCGATGATCGACTCGATCCTGAACAGCGCTGAGGAACACCTCAAGCGCCTGAACGCCCGCCGGCGCGAGACCGTACCCGCCTCAGAGCTGGTGGTGGGCGTGCAATGCGGCGGCAGCGACGCGTTCTCCGGCGTCACCGCAAACCCGGCGGTCGGCTTCGCCACCGACCTGCTGGTGCGTGCCGGTGCCACCGTGATGTTCTCGGAGGTCACCGAGGTGCGCGACGGCATCGACCAGCTGACCGCGCGCGCCATCGATGCCGAGGTCGCCGCGGCGATGATCGCGCAGATGGCCTGGTACGATGCCTACCTGGATCGCGGGCGCGTCGACCGCAGCGCCAACACCACGCCCGGGAACAAGCAGGGGGGCCTCTCGAACATCGTCGAGAAGGCGATGGGCTCGATCGTGAAGTCCGGCACGGCACCGATCTCGGGCGTGCTGGCGCCGGGCGAGAAGCTGAAGCAGAAGGGCCTGATCTACGCCGCCACCCCCGCCAGCGACTTCATCTGCGGCACCCTGCAGCTCGCCGCCGGCATGAACCTGCACGTGTTCACCACCGGCCGCGGCACACCCTACGGCCTGGCCGAATGCCCGGTGATCAAGGTCGCCACCCGCAGCGACCTGGCGCGGCGCTGGCACGACCTGATGGACGTCGACGCCGGTCGCATCGCCACCGGCGAGGCGACGATCGAGGACATCGGCTGGGAGCTCTTCCACCGGATGCTCGACGTCGCCAGCGGCCGCAAGACTTGGGCCGAACACTGGAAGCTCGCCAATGCGCTGGTGCTGTTCAACCCGGCGCCGGTGACCTGATCCTTCATCCCCCGCTTTGCCCCCGCGCGCGCCTTCCGCGAGGAAGCTGCGCGCAAGCCACTTTTCAGGGAGCCCGATCTCGTGGATAGCCGCAACTTGTTCTCCGGCCCGAAGGCCGTCTTCCTGCTCGCCACCTTGTGCTGCCTGCTCTGGGGCAGCGCCTACCCGGCGATCAAGAACGGCTATGCGATGTTCGGCATCGCCGCCGACGACATCCCCGGCAAGCTGGTGTTCGCCGGCTGGCGCTTCCTCTTCGCCGGCTGGGTGCTGCTGGTACTGGCCCGGATCATGAACAAGCCGGTGTTCTGCTTCGGCGCTCGTGATCTTGGCGCACTGGCCCTGCTTGGCGTCACCCAGACCACACTGCAATACGTCTTCTTCTACATCGGTCTCGCGTACACGACCGGGGTGAAGGGATCGATCCTGAACGCCACCGGCACCTTCTTCAGCGTGCTGCTGGCGCACTTCATTTACCACAACGACCGCCTGAGCTATCGCAAGGCGCTCGGCTGCGCGGTGGGCTTCGCAGGCGTCATGGTGGTGAACCTCGCCGGGGGCGGCGCCGGGCTGGATTTCGAGTTCACCCTGCTCGGCGAGGGCTTCATCGTCATCGCGGCCTTCGTTCTGTCTGCGGCGACGATCTTCGGCAAGCGCATCTCGCAGCGCATGGATTCGATGGTGATGACCGGTCATCAGCTATCGATCGGCGGCGCGGTGCTGCTGCTGATGGGCTATGGCGGCGGCGGCACGCTCGAGGGCTTCACCCTCGCCTCCACGGCACTGCTGGCCTACATGGTGGTCCTGTCCTCGGCAGCCTTCGCCCTCTGGGCAACCCTGCTCAAGTACAACCGCGTCGGCATGGTCACGGTGTACAACTTCCTCATCCCGGTGTTCGGAGCCTTGCTGTCGGCGATCTTCCTCGGCGAGGACATCCTTCAGTGGCGCAATGCGCTCGCCCTGGCGATGGTGTCGGCCGGCATCTGGTGGGTGACCACCGAGAAGACACCCTCGCTCACCGTTGCGTCGGCGCCGATCCAGCAACCGCAAACCACCCGCAAGACCGGCGGGCCCTCGCACTGAGGCGCCCTGACGCGCCCATCACCTCTCAATCCCGTACCCGAAACCTGCCCCGAGAACGCTCGCAATGACCCGCCAGACCAAGATCGTCGCCACCCTCGGCCCCGCCTCCTCCGACCCGCAGATCCTCGCCCGCATGGTGCAGGCCGGGGTCGATGTGGTGCGCATGAACTTCTCCCATGGCAAGGCCGAGGACCACATCGCGCGCGCGGAGGCGATCCGCAAGGCGGCCGCGAACGCCGGCCGCCCGGTGGGCATCCTCGCCGACCTGCAGGGGCCCAAGATCCGCGTCGGCAAGTTCGAGGAAGGCCGCGTGACGCTGACCCGCGACGCGCCCTTCATCCTCGACGCCCGCTGCGAGCTCGGCAACGCCCAGCGCGTCGGCCTCGACTACAAGGACCTGCCCAAGGACGTGAAGCCGGGCGACGTGCTGCTGCTCGACGACGGCCGCCTCAAGCTCACCGTGCAGCGCGTGGTCGGCCACGAGATCCACACCCTCGTGAAGGTCGGCGGCGAGCTGTCGAACAACAAGGGCATCAACCGCCAGGGCGGCGGGCTCACCGCGCCCGCGCTCACCGCCAAGGACATGGACGACATCCGCACCGCGGCGCTCATCGGCGTGGACTTCGTCGCGGTGTCCTTCCCCAAGAGCGCGGCCGACATGTACATGGCGCGCCAGCTCATGCGCGCCGCGGGCTGCGCCGCGCTGTTGATCGCCAAGATCGAGCGCACCGAGGCGGTCGCCAACCTCGACGAGATCCTCGACGCCTCCGACGGCATCATGGTGGCGCGCGGCGACCTCGCGGTGGAGGTCGGCGACGCCGCGGTGCCCGCGCTGCAGAAGAAGATGATCCGCGCCGCGCGCGACCGCAACAAGCTCACCATCACCGCCACGCAGATGATGGAATCCATGATCACCAGCCCGGTGCCCACCCGCGCCGAGGTCTCGGACGTGGCCAACGCGGTGCTCGACGGCACCGACGCGGTGATGCTGTCGGCCGAGACCGCCGCCGGCAAGTTCCCGGTGGAGGTCGTCGAGGCCATGAGCCGGGTCTGTCTGGAAGCGGAGAAGTCCTACGACACCGGGCTCGACCGCGAGATGCTCGACCGCGTGTTCACCCGCATCGACCAGTCGATCGCGATGGCGGCGATCTGGACGGCCTACCACCTGAAGGTCAAGGCGATCGCCTCGCTCACCCAGACCGGCTCGACCGCGCTGTGGATGAGCCGGCTCAACGCCGGGGTGCCGATCTACGCACTGACCCCGGAAGTGTCGGCGCGCAACCAGATGACGCTGTACCGCGAAGTCCATCCGCTGCTGATGAGCCAGACCCACCAGGACCGCGACGTGCTGCTGTGGGAGGCCGAGCAGGTGCTGCTCGAGCAGGGCGTGGTCGACTACGGCGACCTCATCGTGCTCACCATCGGCGAGCCGATCGGCGCCTCGGGCGGCACCAACACGCTGAAGATCGTGCGCGTGGGCGAACACCACATGCCGGGCACGCTCGACGACCCGGTTTGAGCAGCGCACGACCGCAAGTTGCCGTCCCCATGGCGCCATGTGTCACACCCTGCGTCGCAGGCGCGGCAAGCCCTCGCGACACAGGCTAAAATATCGTTTTCGATCGCTCTGCCGCCGCACGCGGCCCTCTTCCGGAGAGACTCCATGCCCCTCGTTTCCATGCGCCAGCTGCTCGACCACGCCGCCGAACACAGCTATGGCCTGCCCGCCTTCAACGTGAACAACCTCGAGCAGGTCCAGGCCATCATGGAAGCGGCTGCCGAGTGCGACAGCCCGGTGATCATGCAGGCCTCGGCCGGCGCGCGTAAGT
>RRZT012236576.1_pt1 | contig 13620 bp, 9 predicted proteins | sample 2165551 | NCBI WGS metagenome assembly RRZT01 (sample SAMN10456910, study PRJNA506462) | wastewater metagenome | biome: wastewater; feature: sludge; material: wastewater sludge; isolation source: wastewater sludge with Escherichia coli K12::gfp cells carrying plasmid... | place: USA: Moscow, Idaho ... | reverse complement strand
GTCGGTGCCGGGGTGGCGGGGCTCACGGCCGCCGACCGGCTGGTGGCCAACGGCGCCGACTGCCTGGTGGTCGAAGCCCGCGACCGGGTCGGAGGTCGGGTCCTGTCCGAGGCTTTGCCGGGCCACCCCGATGCCTGGGTGGATCAAGGAGGGCAGTGGCTCGGGCCGGGTCAGGACCACGCTTACGACTTGGTCGCGCGGCTCGGCCTGGCCACGATGCCGACGAACGTCACAGGTGACAAGCTTCTGCACTTCTCGGGGCGCCTGACCCGGTACACCGGCCGGATCCCCAAACTCCCGCCGTTGGCCTTGGCCGACGTGGGCCAGGCTCAGTGGCGATTCGACCGGTTGGCGGCGACCGTGGACCTGGTGCACCCCTGGCGGACACCGCGGGCAGCGACGCTGGATTCACAGACCTTCGAGACCTGGATCGTGGGCACTGCCCGCACAAGGTCAGGGCGCGAGTTCTTCCGGGTCGCCGCCCAAGCCGTGTTCGCCACAGAGGCGGCGAACCTGTCGCTGCTGCACGTCCTGTTCTACGCCAAGTCCGGGCGCACACTGGAGTTCCTGCTGTCGAGCGCGGATGGCGCCCAACAGGATCGCGTGGTGGGAGGGATGCAGCAACTGGCGGAGGGCCTGGCCGCGCCTCTGGGCGACCGGGTCCTGCTGGGACATCCGGTCACGAGGGTTGCCCGAAAGGACCACGGCGTGGTGGTGGCCGCAGGCGATACGACGATCGACGCATCTTTCGCGATCGTGGCTGTCCCGCCGGCGCTGGCGGCGTCGATCGACCACGACCCACCACTACCGGCCGACCGGGCGCAACTTCAGCAGCGAATGCCCCACGGCAGCGTCATCAAGTTCCACGCGATCTACGCCGAACCGTTCTGGCGTCAGGACGGCCTGTCTGGCGAGGCCGCGGGCGACCAAGGTCCCATCAAGGTGCTCTTCGACAACTCGCCACCGTCGGGTGACCCCGGCATCATCGTGGGCTTCTTCGAAGGAACCGAAGCGGTCGATGCCTCCCAATACGACCAGGACGTCCGGCGCGAAGTGGTCCGCGCCGAACTCCAGCGCTACTTCGGTCCCCGGGCCGCACACCTGATCGGCTACACCGACACCGACTGGAACGCCGAGGAGTACACCCGCGGTTGCTATGGCGCGCACCTGCCCCCGGGCGCCTGGACCCAGTTCGGGACGGCCTTGCGGGCCCCGGTGGGGCGGGTCCACTGGGCTGGCACCGAGACTGCCGCGCGTTGGGTCGGCTACATCGATGGGGCGATGGAATCAGGGATCCGAGCCGCAGACGAGGTGCTGGAGCTCATCCCCCGCTGACGGTCAGGCCCGCCCGTGGAACTTCCAGACCTTGACCTTGCGATCGCCCCGGCGCACGACCGTGCACTTGAGCTTGACCTTGTCCCACTTGTTGTGGCCCACGGTCACGACCTTGCCCTTGGTGTGGCATCGCTTGCCCTGATGGGCACCGCTGACGACGATCACACTGTCACCGGCTGTCGCGGCGCCCGGTATCACCGCCAGGGCACCGGCGAACATGCCGATTGCCAGTCCGGGTGCCAGTAGTCCCCTGGTCAGGCCCTGGTTCATGTGGTGCCATCCCTCCGTCTTCCGCCGTCCCTCGGACCCTGCCATGCCGAGCGGCAGGTGGCGCGCCGGCGGAAGAGCCAGGGACGGGTGGGACCCTTGTCCCGTGACCGTGACCGCTCCCGCACCCGCCCACCGACGTGTCCTGCTCCAGGGGCTGCTGCCCTACCGAGGGGCTTGGCTGGGGCGGGACATCACCGCGGGTCTGGTCCTTTCCGCGCTGCTGGTTCCGCAGGGGATGGCGTATGCGGAGTTGGCCGGGCTTCCGGCGGTGACGGGCCTCTACACGTCTGTGCTGTGTCTGATCGGGTACGCGATCTTCGGTGCGTCCCGCATCCTCGTACTCGGTCCCGACTCGTCGCTGGGTCCGATGATCGCCGCCACGATCCTGCCGCTGGCCATGGCCGACGGCGATCCGATGAAGGCCGTCGCTCTGGCGTCGATGCTGTCGCTGATGACCGGTGCCATCATGGTCGCCGCAGGGTTGTGGAAGGCCGGATTCATCGCGGATCTGTTGTCGAAGCCCACGATGCTCGGGTACATGAACGGCTTGGCGGTGACGATCATCGTCGGCCAACTGGACAAGTTGCTGGGGTTCTCGGTGGACTCCGACTCCTTCCGAACGGACGTGGTCGGTTTCGTGCAGGGTGTGGCGGCAGGTGAGGTGGTCCCCGCCGCCGCCGCGATCGGTCTGCTGAGCCTGCTGATCATCATCGTCTGCAAGAAGTTGCTGCCCAAAATCCCAGGCGTGCTGGTCGCCGTCGTCGTGGCCATCGTGATCTCGGCGGCGGTAGGACTCGCCGACCTGGGAGTGAAGGTCGTGGGAGTCCTGCCACAGGGCTTCCCGCTGCCGACGTGGCCGGCGGTCAGCCTGTCGGATGTCACCGTGCTGTTCGCCGGGGCATTGAGTATCGCCCTGGTGGCCCTGACCGACACCATCTCGACGGCATCTTCCTTCGCCGCCCGCCGCGGCGAGACCGTCGATGGCGACAAGGAGATGATCGGCATCGGCGCCGCGAACGTCGCTGCGGGTCTGTTCCAGGGCTTCCCGGTATCGACCAGCGGATCGCGCACCGCCGTGGCCGACCAGGCAGGCGCCAAGAGCCAGCTCACCGGGCTGGTGGGGGCGGCCGTGATCACCCTGATGCTCGTGGCGGTCCCGGGATTGATGAAGGACCTTCCGCAGCCCACGCTCGGGGCCGTCGTCATCGCCGCCGCCTGGTCGCTGAGTGACATCCCGGCGTCGCGACGGCTGTGGCGGCAGCGCAAGACCGACTTCGCGATCATGCTGGCGGCATTCCTCGGGGTGGTCGCCCTGGGAGTACTGCCCGGCATCGTCGTCGCCGTCGCGTTGTCGATCGCCAACGTGTTCCGGCGGGTGTGGTGGCCCTACCACGCCGTCCTCGGACGCCTGGATGAGACGCCCGGCTACCACGACCTGGAGCGCTACCGCGTCGAGCAGCTCAACGTGCTCCCCGGCTGCGACATCGTGCGCTTCGATGCCCCGCTGATCTTCGCCAACGCCAGCACTTTCGCTTCATTCGTCCTTGACCGAAGCGACCGGATGCGCGACGTCCAGCCCGGGTGGATCGTGCTCGCGGCCGAGTCCATCAGCGACGCCGACACCACAGCCTGCGACATGCTCGAAGAACTGGATGTGACGCTCGAGCGTCGCGGTCACCGCCTGATCATCGCCGAGATGAAGGGCAAGGTGAAGGAGCGACTCAAGGACTTCGGTCTGTACGAGCAGTACACGGAGGATCAGTTCTTCCCCACCGTCACAAGCGCGACCAAGGCGTACCGCGAGCTCACCGGGGCGCAGTGGGTACCGGTCGACCCTGAGGGGGCGGCACCGGAGGCCCGAGGGGATTAGCGTCGGGGCATGGAGTTCCAGACGATCATCGAACCGTTCCGCATCCATTCCGTGGAGCCGCTGCATCTGACCACGCCCGAGCAGCGCGCCCAGGCGGTGCGCGAGGCCGGCTACAACCTGTTCAACCTGGCCGCCGAGGACGTCATCATCGATCTGCTGACCGACTCCGGGACCGGGGCGATGAGCCGGGACCAATGGGCCGCGATCCAGCACGGGGACGAGTCGTACGCCGGGTCGCCGTCATTCCGGATCTTCCGCGACGCGGTCCAGAACCTCTTCCCCTTTGAGCATGTGATCCCCACCCATCAGGGCCGGGCCGCCGAGAAGATCTTGTTCGGCGTGATCGGGGGCCCCGGGGTCGTGATTCCGAACAACACCCACTTCGACACCACCCGCGCCAACGTGGAGTACACCGGCGCCACGGCGCTCGACCTGGTGATCCCCGAAGGCCGGGACCCGTCGTCGCTGCACCCGTTCAAGGGGAACATGGATGTGGCGGCACTCGATCAGCTACTCACGGAGCTGGGCGACAAGGTCCCATGCGTCATGCTGACGATCACCAACAACTCCGGTGGCGGCCAACCGGTGAGTCTGGCCAACATCCGCGAGACCAGCGAGGTGGCGCACCGCCACGGCAAGCCGCTGTTCCTGGACGCCTGTCGGTTCGCGGAGAACGCATGGTTCATCCGGGAGCGCGAGCCTGGCCAGCAGGACCGGGCGGTGGTGGACATCGTGCGTGAGATCGCGTCACTGGCCGACGGCATGACCATGAGCGCCAAGAAGGACCCCATGGGCAACATCGGCGGCTGGTTGGCGCTCAACGACGCCGACCTGGCGCAGGAGTGCCGCAACCTGCTGATCCTCACCGAGGGATTCCCGACCTACGGCGGTCTCGCCGGCCGCGACCTCGAAGCCCTAGCCGTGGGTCTGACCGAGGCGGTGGACCACGACTACCTGCGCTACCGGATCCGCTCCACCGCGTACCTCGGCGATGCGCTCGTGGCCTCCGGGGTGCCGGTCGTGCGTCCGATCGGCGGCCACGCGGTCTACCTCGACGCGCGCGCACTGCTGCCGCACATCGACCCGTTGCACTATCCGGGGCAGGCCCTCGCCGTCGCTTTGTACGAGGTGGGCGGTGTTCGCGGCTGCGAGATCGGGACCGTGATGTTCGGCCGCCAGCCCGACGGCACCGAGCGTCCCGCGGCGCTGGATCTGGTGCGCCTGGCGATCCCCCGCCGCACCTACACCCAAAGCCACATCGACTACGTCATCGAGGTCTGCCGCCAGGTCGCCGCCGAATCCGCCGCGTTGACCGGATATCGGATAGTGGATGAGCCGCCGGCCCTGCGCCACTTCACGGCGACTTTTGCGCCTGTGACGGCCTGAACCGGACACTTCGGGCACCGCAGTGTCGATTCGGACTGCTCATCCGGCACTGATGTTCACACCTGGCTGTCGAACCGGCCCGACAGTGCCGATAGTAGGAACATGGGTTTTCTGACTGCGCGGCGCGGCATTGTGCTGCTCGCCCTGTCGGGGACCCTGATCCTGGGTCCGCTATCCCCGGCCGTCAACGCCGCACCGGAGTCACCACCGGACCCGATCCCCGTTTCCGACGCAGCCGCAGCGCTGGCAGACATACGCGCCGACCGCAAAGAGGCCGAGGCCCGGGCCGCCGAAGCCGAGGTGCGTGCCGGCGACGCCGCCGCCCGCCTCGGTGTGGCCCAGGACGCCGTGGCCGCGGCGGCAGCTGTGGATCGCGATACCGAAGCGAAGGCGGCCGTAGCGACCTCGGACGCGCGCAAGGCGACCGCAGCCGAGACCAAGGCCAGGGACAACGCCCGCGAAGCCGAGGCGGCGCTCAGCCGGATGGCCCGAAACGCCTACATCAACGCGATGGCCGACAGCGACTTGGAACTGTTCGCCAGTTTCGCCGCCGACGGCCCCGAAGCTCTCAACGCCCTGGCCCGCCGCGACATGGCCTACGACAACCTCGGCGACGCATCGCTGGTCGATGCTCAGCGCACGGTCAAGGTCGCCACCGACGCAGGCGTGCTGGCGCAGCAGAAGCAGACGGTGTCTGATGCAGCGACCGCCGACTACCAGCGCGCCCACGACACGCTGGTGGCCGCGCGGCGAGAGGTATCGGCCGCGGAGCGTGAACGTGCGGCCGCCAACAGCGACATCCGCGCTGCCACCGCCGACGCCGCCAAGACCGACGTGCGGTACGACAAGGCACAAGAGGTGTACAAGGTGTCGCTGGAGAAATCCCTGGCCGAGTCGGGCAGTTCAGCGCCGATCTCGCAAGGGCCTGCAGCCGATGTCGTGTGGAAGATGTTCAAGGCCGAGGGGTTCTCTGAAGAGTCCATCGCGGGAATCCTGGGGAACCTCCAGCAGGAATCCGGCGTGGACCCCACCGCGGTGCAGGCCGGCGGACCCGGCCGCGGACTCGCGCAGTGGTCCATGGGCGGCCGCTGGGACAACGGTTCGTCGAGTTTGATCTCGTTCGCGTCGAGTCAGGGCCTGGACCCCTGGTCCGCCCGCACCCAGGTGCAGTTCATGCTCTACGAGATGCAGAACGTGTTGTCGTTCGATGTGGAGTCGTTCAAGGACATGACCGACATCCTGGCCGCCACCGTCTACTTCCATGACGTGTTCGAAGGCTCGGCCGACAGCGCCGACTTCGTCCGGGCGGTCCGCGGCAACTACGCCCTGCAGTGGTACGCCCGGCTGAGCTGACGCTCCGAACGCACCCACCTGGCTGACCCCGCGACAAGCGGGGCTTAGTGTCGTGGGATCAGGTTCGGATGTCAGACATCGAAGGGTCTGCCGATGAAGCGACTCGCAGTGATCATGGTGGCCGCGGCCACGGCAGTCTCCGTCGCCGGTGTTCCGGCAGCTCAGGCCGCACCGGGCGACTACGGCAAGAACGACGGCGGCGGCTTCCGCAATGTCCTCCCGCCAGGGTCGGATGGCGTGGATACGGCTGCGGAGTTCGGCGCTTTCGCCGCCGACGGCACCTTGCCCCGCTACTGGGCCAACCAGCAGTCGCTGTACGAGGACCTGCTGTACGCCGCCCCCGACCTGACCGACAGCCAGATCGGTGACTACTTCAAGGACGCCACCTTCGGGGTGAAGAAGGCCCAACGCGCCGACACCGTGCGCCCCCGGTCCGGCGTCACCATCATCCGGGACAAGAAGTGGGGAGTCCCCCGCATCTACGGCAAGACCCGCAAGGACACGATGTTCGGTGCCGGATACGCCGGAGCAGCCGACCGGCTGTTCTTGATGGACGTCATGCGTCATACCGGCCGCGCGACGCTGTCGTCCTTCCTGGGGGGCGGCAATCTCGGCAGCGACAAGGAGCAGTGGCAGTTCGCGCCGTACACCGACAAGGACCTCGCCCGTCAACTGACCCTGGCCAAGAAGACCCAGGGGCGGCTGGGCCGACGCTCGGTGGGCGACCTCAAGGCCTACGTCGCGGGCATCAACTCCTACATCGCACGGGCGCGAACCGATGCCGACCTGATGCCCGTCGAGTACAGCCTCATCGATCAGCCGCTGCGCAACTGGAAGAACACCGACGTCGTCGCCACGGCGTCCCTCATCGGCGGCATCTTCGGCAAGGGGGGCGGCGGATCCGTGACCGCCGCCGAGATCCTGAACACCCTCGAGAAGCGGTTCGGCAAGAAGCAGGGCCGGCGGATCTGGACCGGGTTCCGCGCCAAGAACGACCCCGAAGCGCCCACCACGATCAACAAGCGTTTCCCTTACCTCACGGAGAACTCCTTCAGCAAGAAGGGACTGGCGCTACCCGCCCCAGGCTCCGTCACGCCGGCGCAGTTCGTGTCGGGGTCCGCAGTGTCCGCGGCTTCCGGCACAGGCGCCACGGCAACCGGTACCTCACTGTTCGACCGAGGTACCCCCCACATGTCCAACTGGGAACTTGTGCCCGCCCGACACTCACGCAACGGTCGACCACTGGCCGTGATGGGGCCGCAGGTGGGGTACTACCTGCCCCAGATCCTGGTCGAGGAGGAACTCCACGGACCCGGGATCGACGCCCGGGGAGTCGCATTCGCCGGGGTGAACCTGTACGTGCAGATGGGACACGGCCGCGACTACGCCTGGAGCGCCACATCGGCGGGCTCGGACAACGTGGACACGTTCGCCGAAGTGCTCTGCGGGAAGGGCCGCACTCACTACCGATACAAGGGCAAGTGCCGCAAGATGCAGAAGCTGACACGGGACAACTCGTGGACTCCCAACGTCATCGACCCGACACCGGCAGGGTCGGCCAAACTCACCGCCTACCGGACCGTTCACGGCATCGTGCAGTCGTACGGCAAAGTCGATGGCAAGCGTGTCGCGTTCGCGCTTGCGCGCACGACCTACATGCACGAGACGGAATCGGCCATCGGCTTCGCCAAGCTCAACGACCCCGGCATCGTGGACAGCCCGCAGTCCTTTCAGAAGGCGGCGATGAGCATCAACTTCACCTTCAACTGGTCATACACCGACGCCGATCACATCGCCTACTTCCTGTCGGGGGCCTACCCGCAGCGGGCATCCGGGACATCACCTGACTTCCCCATCCTGGGAACCGGCAAGTACGACTGGCGGGGATTCGACGCCAAGACGTGGACCTCGGACCTGCTGCCGTTCGACCGTCACCCGCGTGCGATCGACCCGAACGTGCTGGTGTCATGGAACAACAAGCCGGCTCCGGGTTGGGGCGCCTCCGAGGACCAGTGGGGCTATGGCCCGATCTACCGGTCCCAGATGATCGAGAAACGCGTCCGCAAGGCGATCTCGAACGGCCGCAAGATGCGTACGGCGCAACTGGTCCAGTCGATGGCGGAGCCCGCGACCCAGGACATCCGTGGTTTCGCCCTGCTCCCCCGGTTGTTCGATGCGGTGGGTGAGCCCACCGATCCGACGTTGGCCAAGGCGGTCTCCACGCTCAAGCGATGGCGGTCCGACGGATCGCACCGCCGCGACCTGGACCGCGACGGCTCATACGAACACAACCGGGCAGTCGAGATCATGGACGCCTGGTGGCCCAAACTCGTCACTGCCCAGTTCCGGCCGACCATGGGCCGCGCGTCGTTCGACGCCGTGCAGTCGATGATCCGGTTCGGCGCCGTCCAGGGTGAGTCCCCGAGCGCGCCGGGGTTCTCCGACGGCTGGTGGGGGTACGTGGACAAGGATCTGCGCACCCTGTACACACCAAACAAGGTGGCCGGCGGCGAGTTGGGCCGGGTGTTCTGCGGTGGCGGATCCAAGAAGGCTTGCCGGACAGCGATGCGGTCCAGTCTGAAAGCCGCCCTGGCCGTGACACCCGATGAGCTGTACGGCCGCGGAGCCTGCACTGACGAGCCGACACCTGCGTGTTGGGATCGCAACCGACCTCGAGTGACCGCGGCGATCAACAAGCCGGGGGCGTTCCCGTTCCAGAACCGGCCGACGTTCCAGCAGGTGGTCAGCGTCAAGCGCCCGGTCAAGCGGTGATCCCGGGTGCCGACCTTGACCTTCTTGCCAAGGCGGTACTGAGCCGGTATCCCACCACCGATTTCCCCTGCCTTTGGGACGTGATCCAGTCGACGGAACAGCCGCTGGCGGGGCAACGCGTGCTGTGCGGCTTCCCGGTGTTCCGCAACACCCTCCCGTTGTACTGGGCCCTGCGGGCCGCAGGCGCGGACCTCGAGGTAATCGCTGCCCCAGGCGTCCCCATCGACCCTGACGTCCTGACCCGCCTGCCAGGGTTGGGGCTCACCGTCACCGATGTCCCAGGGTCGTCGGCATTCGACATCGTCATGGACTGCGCGGGGCCGTTGTCGCACGTCCCCGCCAGCAGCGGTTACGTCGAACTCACCAAGTCAGGCGAAGCTGCCTACACCGACCATTCGCGACCCGTGTACCTGGTTGACGCCGGCAGCATCAAGCACATCGAGACCTCGCTGGGCACCGGCGACGGATTCGTGCGCGGGCTGCGCCACTATGGCTACCGAGACCTGACCGGACACAGCATCGTGATCTTCGGGGCGGGCAAGGTGGGTTCGGGCGTGGCGGTTCGGGCTGCAGCCGAGGGCGCCCGTGTGACCCTGATCGACAGCCGTTCCCCGGTGGCCGCAGACCAGTTCACCCGGCTTTCCGCCGACGATGAGTCGGCGATCCGCCAGGCGGTGTCGACGGCGTGGTGCATCGTGAGCGCGACCGGAGTCGAGGGCGCGCTCCACCGCTTCGCACCTGACCTGTGCGCGAGTTCGGCAGTGCTGGCGAACATGGGCGCCTTCGATGAGTTCGGTCCCGAAGTGCCCATCGAGCGGGTGTTGAACGGCAAGATCCCCGTGAACTTCGTCCTCGACGAGCCCACCCGACTGCGCTACATCGACCCCTCGTTGGCTCTGGCCGTCGCCGGGGCCGTAGAACTCGCGGCTGGGCGGTTGCACCCTGGCATCAACGTCCCGACGCGAGCGGTGGAGCGCCAGGTGCTCGAGCCTGCGCGTCGACACGGCGACATCCGCCAAGAACTGGCCGCAGTCGGGATCTGACAGTTGTGGCTGGTGAGGTCCGAGTTCCGGACCGCCGAGCGTCCAAGGGCGCACCGACCCGATAGGTTCGCAGGAAAGGAAGGACGACGATGAGCATGACCAAGACACTGGCGGACAAGCAGCACCAGGTGGAGTCGTTCCGGGCGGAACTGAACCAGGTGCAGGAGGCACTGGCACAGGCGGACGGTTACCTGTCCAAGACCGACGAAGCCCTGATCGGCGCCCAAGAGGTGGCCCAGCAGACCCGACGCCTGGCACCGGCCCTCGGCATCGCGATCGCAGTGACGACGGCCGTCGTGGTGGTCGTGTTCGTCGTGCGCCGACGCAAGGCTCGACGCGAGGGCTGATCGGACTCAGCCACAGTTCCCCGGGATGGAGCGCCGCTGCCCGGCAGGAACCGAACCAGCCAGGAACTCCTGAACGAGGCCGGCGAACGCCAGAGGTTCCTGGAAGAGCACGGAGTGGCCCGAGCCACTGATCGTCTGAAGCGCTGCGCCGGAAATCCCCCGGGCCAGCACTCGACTGTTGGCCGGCGGGGTGATCACGTCACCGGCGCCGACCATGACCAGCGTCGGCAGCGTCACGCGGCGCAACTGCCGCAGGTTGCGGTCGGAGCGCAGCCAAGGATCCTCCGCCGCCACCATGGCGTCGTAGGTGGGTTCGGGCACCCTGCCTGCCGGATACCGACCTGACTCCACCGCCGCCGCCTGACGGCGCAGGAAGGCGCGCCCGGCTCGGCGGGCACAGGTCGTGTCCGGGTAGTTGGTGCGCAGATATGTGCGGGTCGTGTAGTTCGGGTCGCTGTCGGCGCGCTGCACCCATTCCGGCCCAAGCGTGGTGCGCCGCCCGCCGGGGTTACCGGCGACCAGGATGACCTTGCTCGCGCTGGCGGGATGCCGGACCGCGAGGCGCTGTGTCACGAACGTTCCCATCGACCAGCCCAGAACAGCCGGCTCCGTCACGTCGATGCGCTGCAGCCATTCGGCCACCACGTCAGCCAGGCGGTCGAACGTCAGTTTTCGGCGCAGGGCCGTGGAGCCCCCGAGCCCGGGGTAGTCCATCACGATCACGCGGTGGCGGGCGGCGAGCGCCGACAGCAGCGCCGGGTCCCACTCCGCCATGGGCGATGCCGTCCCGTTGAGCAGCACCAGCGGCGAGCCGCTCCCGAGTTCGGCCCAGGCGATCCTGCCACCCGCCACCGGCGTCCTGCGGACGTCGAGTCGGACCCGGTCGGACGCCACCGCGGTAACGGGGTCTGCACTCACCTCGGCCGCGTCCGGGGCGGAGGTGTTGACCGGCTGCGCCTGCCCGCATGCGGTCAGTAGAAGAAGGCCGGCCAACGCCGCGGTACGGCGCCTCACATGTGCCGCTCCGCGTAGATCGTCACCGCGTCGCGCACATATGACGCACCTTGCGGTCCCCCGTAGTGACGACCGAAACGCTCATCGTCCACGTACATCTGCGCCAAGCCGGTGAGTGCCTCACCGGGCACCTGCCGGCCACCCCAACCGGTGGTGACCCACCGGTGGTGGCGCCGAGCCAGCTCCTGCACTGCGTCCGACGCCGGATCCAGCCCGGCCTCGCTGGCAGCACGCCACGAGGCAGCCAGTTCCTGCGCCTCGGTCAGGAACGCCTGTCGCCCCGAGTCGTCCAAACTTCGCCACCAGGCGTCGCTGTCGGCGTAGGCGGACTCGCCCCATCGTTGCTCGACCTCGCCGCGGTACTGCGTGTGGTCGAATCCGTCGAACATCTCGTCGGCCATCAGATCCTCTCCGTTCTGCATCCGGGTCACGGTTGCGGTGACACCGACGATCAGGCGATCCAGCCGCTCGCGTTCAGTATGAAGTCGCGCGAGGTGCTGTTGCAGCGCATGGATATCGTCGGTGTCCGCATCGAGGAACGCGGCGATCTGCCCCAAGCCCAGGCCCCAGCGCCGCAGCAGCAGGATGCGCTGCAGCCGCACGAGCGCGGCCTGGTCGTAGTACCGGTAGCCGTTGGCCCCCACCCGGCTGGGCGGCAGTAAGCCTGTCTCGTCGTAGTGGCGCAAGGTGCGGCTGGTGGTTCCGGCAAGCCGAGCCACCTGCTGGATGGTCCACTCCACGTCACACCTCCGATCGTCCCTGTCCACGATCGACGCTAGACGTTGCCGCTACGGCAAGGTCAAGCGATCAGCGCGAGCGGGGCCGACCGCTGCTGGAAGAGCGATGGTTGCCGCTGTTGCGGGCAGGGCCCTTGCCGTAGCGGTTGCCGCGTCGTTGGCCCTGGTTGTTCTGCGGCTTGCGCGCCGGCCGGTCGCTGCGCGGCTCCGCTGCGGGGACGTTCTCCAACGGAGTGCCACCGGACGCGATGCTGAGGACCTCCGGGTGAGCGGGGTGCACCGTGACGGTCGAATGGTCCGACGCGGTGTCCCGGTGCATCTGGCGGTGCTTGCCGGCTTCGTTGCTGAGCAGCAGCGACAGCACCAGACCTTCGCGGCCGGCGCGGGCGGTGCGACCGCTGCGGTGCAGGTAGTCCTTGTGGTCGGCGGGCGGGTCGTAGTGCACGACCAGGTCCACGCCATCGACGTGGATGCCGCGGGCCGCCACATCGGTGGCGACCAGCACCGGACGACGTCCCGACGCGAAGTCGGCCAACGCGCGGTTGCGCTGGCTCTGATTGCGGTTGCCGTGGATGGCGGCGGACTCGATGCCGCGCTGCTGCAACTGCTTGGACAGCCGGTCGGCGCCATGCTTGGTGCGCACGAAGAACAGCGTGCGACCGTGGCGGGCAGCCACCTTGGCGGCCACTTCCACCTTGTGTTCCCGATCCAAGGTGAAGGCGCGGTGTTCCATCGTCTCGGCGGCGGGAGTGCCGACAGCGGCGGCATGGATGGCCGGATCTGTCAGGTGGGTGGTCGCGATGCGTTCGATGCCGCGGTCCAAGGTGGCGGAGAACAGCAAACGCTGCGCAGAGGCCGGGATGGCCTGGAAGATGCGGGTGACGGCGGGCAGGAAGCCCAGGTCCGCCATGTGGTCGGCCTCGTCGATGATGAAGGTGTTCACGCGGGACAAGGAACAGGTGCCGCGCGCCATGTGGTCTTCGAGGCGGCCGGGAGTCGCCACGACGATGTCGATGCCGCGATCCAGCGCCTTGATCTGGGCGCCCATGGGGGCACCACCGTAGATGGCCACAATGGACAGATTCACCGTCCGAGCCATCGGACCGATCGAGTCGGCCACCTGCTGAGCGAGCTCTCGGGTCGGAGCCAGGATCAGCGCGCGGGGATGGCGCGAAGCCGCGGGTCGCCCCTCAGCTGCCAGCTTGGTCACCAGTGGGAGCCCGAAAGCCAGGGTCTTGCCGGAACCGGTCTGGGCGCGGCCCAGGACGTCGCGGCCGGCCAATGCGTCGGGGATAGTGCGGTTCTGAACTTCGGTCGGCTGGTCGATACCGGCAGCGGCAAGCCGCGCCACGAGGGCCTGCGACAGGCCCAGTTCGGCGAAGGGCCGGGCGGGCACCGTGAGTGCTGCCGACGCGTCGAGCGCCTGCTCCAGCGCTGACGAGCGCGGCTCGGGACGCGACGCCTGGGCGGTTCCGCGAGAGCGATTGTTGTGG
>RRZT012241229.1_pt1 | contig 13626 bp, 12 predicted proteins | sample 2165551 | NCBI WGS metagenome assembly RRZT01 (sample SAMN10456910, study PRJNA506462) | wastewater metagenome | biome: wastewater; feature: sludge; material: wastewater sludge; isolation source: wastewater sludge with Escherichia coli K12::gfp cells carrying plasmid... | place: USA: Moscow, Idaho... | reverse complement strand
TATCGGGCTTAAAGAAGCTTCTGAAGTCGTCTATCGTACCCGACATATAATTGATTAGAGCCATTGAGCCGTTTTTGAAATCCAGTGCATATTTCTCATCCAAATCTCCGACCTCCAAAGCAATCGGAACATCTTGCACCTTTATAGCCAAAGCGTTGAGCGGTTGTCTCCATTGGTGGGCTATGTTTCCTATCATCTCCCCCATCATCGCAAGTTTGGATTGTTGGGCTAGCATCCTCTCTTTTTCAAGCCGCTTGTCGGTCTCTTCGGCAACCATCGTCTGCAAATCGTTTTCAAGCCTTTTTTGCTTTGTGATGTCGGAGGCAATCGCTATGAGGACATCCTGCCCAAAGTATTTTCCTCTAACAATCGAAAGATCCTTTGGAAACTCCTCCCCGTTTTTGCGCCTCCCCCAAAACTCAAATCTCTGCGGCCTCCCGTCTATCGCCGCCCGTATCCGTCTCCCTAAATCCTCAAGATCGTTTTTCCCCTCAGCAGAGACAAAGAGCGGATTTTTGCCGACAAACTCTTCGTTTTTATATCCGTACATCTCCTCGGCACCGTTGTTGACCGCCAAAAAAGTACCGTCCAGATCTTGTATATAAATAGCATGTCTGATTGCGTTAAAAAGCCCCTTATAGCTCTCCTCACCCTCTTTTAGCTCTACGTTTTTCTCCTCTAGCTCTCTGGATTGGACGCTTAACATCTCGTTTGCTATTTTCGCCTGCTCTAGCGCCACTTCCATCTCGGTGTTTACCTCTTCGAGTTCTCTGGCATTTTCCATCAATTTTTCGTTGAGGGCTACCACCTCATCATGGGCATCTTGTAGCTCCTCTCTGGATTTGGCTATACCGTCAACCATTAGATTTAGGCCATGTTTTAGCTCTTTGAACTCATATAGCTCGTTTTTGGAAACCTCGATATTTTTGTACGTACCGTTTTTTATATCGACCAAAAAATCACCGATATAGCGTAGCTCGCCCCTAAGCGCCCTGACCGTAAACAATGCCGCCAAAAAAGCAATAGCGGCAAACACTGCAACGATCGATACAAACTGTTGCTGCGAATTTTTTGAGTTATTTTTAATTTGTTCGGCATACTTTCCGGCATGCTCCATCGCAAAATTTATCATTTTATCAATACTTTCAAACAAAGAATACTCTACCGCCCTCCAATCTTCGTGGTGCGCCTCGGCGGCTTTTAGCCCCTCTCTTTGTGCCGTCTCTATAACGTGTTTTGCAAACCTTAGTATCTCTTTTGTCTTGACCTCAGCGTCTATAGCTGTTTTTTTGTCGCCGAGATATAGGCTTTTTGCAGTTTCGACATTTTTTTGTATTGAAATCTCCAAAACGGCAATCTTTGCCGCCGTCTCGTCCAAATCTGCGCCATGCGCTATAACCTCATCCACTAGCGAATGAATTGTTTTTACGTCATCTTTTATGTTTTTGACGGCATTGGTGACCATAAACGGGTGTTTGTACAATGCGGCAGATATCTCGGCGTTCTCCTGCTGTCCTTTTACGGCAACAAAAGAGACGACAGCCAAAACAACGGCACCTATGAAAATATTTGCAATAATTAGCCTCATAATGGTTAAATTCATTAAATATCCGATGGTTTATTAAAAAGTTCAAAGTTATTTTAACAAAATAATGCAATAAAATATATTTTTGAGAAAAGAGGTAGAGATGGATAAGGAGATACGGATAGGGGCGATAAACAACCTGAAAATTATGAGATTCAAGGAGCCGGGGGCATTTTTGTCGGCTGAAAACGGGGATGAGGTACTACTTCCAAACCGCTATGTCGAAAAGCACATGAAAGAGGGGGACGAGGTGGACGTATTTGTCTACACGGACTCCGAGGACAGACCTGTCGCCGCAACCGAAAGGCCGCTTGCCATGGCGGGAGAGTTTGGTTTTTTTGAGGTTGTCTCGGTGGCAGAGTGTGGGGCTTTTGTAGATTGGGGACTCCCAAAAGACCTGTTTGTTCCGAAAAGATTCCAAAAAACCCCTTTTAGGGTTGGGGATAGCCGCATTTTGAGGGTCATCATAGACGGTGAGACAAACAGGGTCGTCGGGGATGAGAGCGTAACCAAATACCTCAAAAAAGCCGAGAATGAACTAAAAAAATTCGACCGTGTAGGGATTTTGGTCTTGGCAAAAACACCGATGGGATACAAGTGTATCGTCAACGACTCGTATGAGGGGATGATATACGAAAACGAAATCTTTGAAAAAGTCTATGTCGGCGACCTAAAAACAGCATACGTCAAGAACGTCAGACCTGACGGCAAACTAGACCTGTCGCTATTTGCCATAGGTGAACAAAAAAAAGACGAAGCACAAGAGAAGCTGCTAGCTCTACTAAAAAGAAAAGGGGGCAAAATCCCGTTAAACTACAAAAGCGATGCCGAGGAGATACAAGGGCTAACTAAAATGAGCAAAAAAAGCTTCAAAGCCGCCCTCACGGCACTTTTGGCGGAAAATACGATAGCGGTAGATGAAAACGGCGTAACGCTACTGGGGCGCTAAGAGGCCGATAGCCCTTTAGCGCATACGGCGGCGCTTGCAAATGCAAAGTGAAAGTTGTACCCGCCCAACTCCCCGTTTACATCTAGCACCTCCCCCACAAAATAAAGGCCGCCGACAAATCTGCTCTCCATCGTGTCCGGATCTATATCGGCGGTTGCCACGCCACCTTTGGTTATCTCTGCTTTTGAGAGGCCAAATGTTCCGGCAGGGGCAAACTCATAGTTTTTTAGCTTTGAGAGTTTTTGCATATCGCCCTCGTCTACATCGCAAAACCGTTTGTCAACAAGCCCCACGCTATCCAAAAACGCTTTTGTAAAGTTTTTTGGGAGAGGGAGGAGAGTCGTTATCTGTTTTTGGGAGTTTTTTTGGATTTTTTCAAACGAAAAATCCGGTAAAAAATCTATGCCGATACTCCCCTTCTCCCAATACAACGAGGCGTTCAAGATAGCGGGGCCGCTCACCCCTTTGTGTGCAAACAAAATATTCTCTCTAAAACTTTTCCCCGCAACGCTCACTACCGTCTGCACAGATACGCCGGACAAAGCCTTAAACCAAAACTCCGGGGGCTGAACGGTAAAGCCTACCAGAGCAGGTCTAGGGGTCACTATCTTGTGCCCAAAAGCTTGTGCTATCCGATAGCCGACATCGCTAGCCCCCAAAACCGGATAACTAATTCCGCCGCTAGCGACTACAACTTTTTTTGCCGCATACTCCCCTTTGTCGGTTTTTACGACAAAACCATCTTTGCTTTTAGAAACCTCTAAGACTTTTGCATTTGTCCGGATATGGTGTTTTAGGTGCGAAACCAGAGGATCCAATAGCTCTTTTGCACTTTTTTTGCAAAAATATTGCCTGTTTTTTCTAATCTCAAACGTTGCGCCTAGACCCCTTGCAAACTCCAAAACATCTCCGACCCCAAAGCCGTCCAAAACACCGGATATAAAATCTTTGTCACCCGTATAGTTATCGGCGCTCACCGATTCATTCGTAAAATTGCAGCGCCCACCGCCGCTAACCGCAATCTTTGCCCCACACGTATGGTTTGCTTCCAAAATCATAAAATCTTTTTTCAAAAAATACCCAAGAGCCAAAGCCGAAGCCCCACCCCCAATGATTATTATCTTTGTTGTCTGCACTTACTCCCTCGCATCGGCTAGCGTAAGGGCAAAAATCGGGTAATATCCCGCTTTTTTGATTTTTACGGCCGCCTCTTTTATTGTTGTTCCTGTCGTGATTATGTCATCCACTATGATTATCTCTTTGTGTTTTGCCCCTTTAAACTCAAAGTTTCTGGGGTTATTTTTTCGGTATTCAAGCGTTTGTCCGGCATATTTTACCCTGTTTACCGCCCTTAGCCTCCCCCATTCTACGGCCAAGAGGCTACTTTTTAGCGCTTTTGCCAAAATTGCGGTGTGCGAATATCCGCTCTTTGCATCGTCGTCTATCGGGATTACCGATACGGTTTTGTCGTATTCAAAGTTTTCGGAAAATTTTTTAAAAGAGAGTTCGGCCAGAATTTTATAGATAAAGCTTCCGGATAGGGTATGTTTTGTAAGTAGTAGTTTCTCGATTTCGGAGTATTTATAAAAGCTAAAAACGGGGAGTTCCCCGTCGTTTCGCTTAAAAAACGAGGGGGTTAAAATCGTGGTTTTGCATCCGGCGCATATATGCGACAAGCTAATCTTGCCGCAAACTATGCACCCAAACATTATCTCCCTCTGCCACCGTCTCTTCTGCCGCCACGGTCACCGCCGCCTCTGTCATCTCTTCTGTAGTCAGGTCTAGGGCCTCTGTCGCCGCCACGGTCACCGCCTCTATCGTCACGTCTGCCGCCTCTGTCGCCGCCACGGTCACCTCTGAAGTTACCGCCTCTGCCGCCGCCAAAGCCTCTTCTATTGCCGCCGCCACGATCGTTTCTCTCTTGCGATCTCTCTAGCATTTTCTCAAGGTTTTTGCCTTTGATGCCGATATGTGATGGGCCTTCGGCTTTGTGTTTTGAGATAATTTTTGAGATTAGCTTCATGCAAAGAGCTGTTATATCCATCTCATCGGTTAGTTGTGCAAATAGCTCGGTCGCCTCGTCAGAGATGTGCTGATGTTTGATTTTTTCTATCAGCTTAACGATTTTTTTGCTTTTTACATCTTCAAGCGTCGGAACTTCCATGTGGTAGATCTGCGCTTTTGTAACCGTTTTTATCTTGTTTAGCTCTCTAAATTCGAGCGGTTTAACAAGCGTTACGGCCTTACCCTGTTTTCCGGCTCTTCCCGTTCTGCCGATTCTGTGTACATAGCTCTCAGGATCTAGCGGGATATGGTAGTTAAAGACGTGGCTTACGTTGTCTATGTCAAGACCTCTGGCCGCAACGTCTGTTGCTACAAGGATAAGTACTTTACCTGCTTTAAAGCTTTTGATTACCTCTTCTCTTTGTCTTTGCTCAAGGTCGCCGTGAAGCGCTTTTGCCGGATAACCTCTGGCTACAAGCGTAGTAGAGAGCTCATCCGCATCCTTTTTTGTTCTACAAAATACGATCGCTCTGCTAGGGTCTTCAAAATCGATTAGTCTAACGATAGCGTCAGATCTCTCCCAATCCTCTACCACATAGAAGAACTGTTCGATGTTTTCGCTTGTTACCTCTTTGGATTCGATTTTTACCGATTTCGGCTCTTTTAGGATTTTGTCCGCAAGCGCCCTGATCTCTCTTGGCATTGTTGCCGAGAAGAGTAGTGTTTGTCTTGATTTCGGTAAAAACTTGAAGATCTCTTCGATATCCTCCAAAAATCCCATATCCAGCATCTCATCCGCTTCATCCAAAATGACGTATTGCGGGTTAAAGTTTCTAAGTCTCTCATTTAAAAGATGGTCAAGAAGTCTTCCCGGCGTTGCGACAACCACCTGTGCCCCTCTACCGATAAGATCCACCTGTCTTGAGATGCTTTGTCCGCCGTATACGGCTACTGTTTTTATGTTTGCAAATCTACCCAGTTTGTATAGCTCGTCGCTCACTTGCATACAAAGCTCACGTGTAGGGGTGATGATAAGGACCTGTACACCGCCGTCAGGGTCTATTTTGCTCATTACCGGAAGGCCGAATGCGGCTGTTTTACCGGTACCTGTTTGCGCTTGCGCCACCATATCGTGACCCTCTAGCACTATCGGAATAGCTTGCTCTTGTATCGGGCTTGGGTCGGTAAATCCGGCCTCTTTTACCCCTCTCAAAATGTTTTCGCTTAATCCTAAATTTTCAAAACTCATGTATTATTATCCTGTTGTTGGTTATTATAAGCCGCAAGCGAGAAAACTCGTCTACAGCTAGTCGGGCGCATATCGCCAAGGTCTACCGCACAAAGGCGGCAGAACTTTTTTGTGCTTTCACAAATCCATAAAAGGAGCAGTTATGTCCCAAATAGAGAATAAAGAGGCGGCAAAACTAAAAGCCGACATCAAAGAGGATACAAAATCCGTCTTTGAAAAATATCTGTCTATATCGGGCTGGGATGTCCCCGAAAATGACGAAAAGGCGAGCCGAGAGCTCATCGTCGCCGCTATGCAAGAGGCGCTGGACGAGCTAAAAGGCTCCTAATCCAGTTTTAGTACGGCTAAGAAAGCGTCTTGGCTAAGTTCTACTTTGCCGATCGCTTTCATCCGTTTTTTACCCTCTTTTTGCTTCTCAAGCAGTTTTCTTTTTCTTGTTATATCTCCGCCGTAACATTTGGCGGTAACGTTTTTGCCCATAGACTTTACAGTCTCTCTGGCTATTACCCTATTTCCTATGCTTGCTTGTATCGCAACCTCAAAAAGCTGTCTGGGGACTAGCTCTTTCATCTTTTTTACAAGCTCTCTACCTCTATACTCCGATTTTAGTCTCGGAACAATTAGCGATAGGGCATCGACTATCTCTCCCGCTACTCTAATATCAAGCTTCACGAGATCACCCATCTTGTAATCGTGCGGTTCATAGTCAAAGCTGGCGTACCCTTTTGTGGCCGACTTTAGCTTGTCGTAAAAATCAATTACGATTTCGTTTAGCGGCACGTCGTACACAAGCAACACCCTGTCAAGACCGATATAGTCCATCTTTTGCTGAACACCTCTACGGTCGTTCATCAGGGTGATTATATTCCCGACAAAATCGTTCGGGACGATTACGGTTGCCTTGACGTACGGCTCAAAAATTGACTCTATACGCTGAACGTCAGGCAGTTCGGAAGGGTTTTGGACTCTTACCGTCTCGCCGTTAGTGAGGCGAACCTCATAAACGACCGTAGGGGCGGTAGCAATGAGGTCAAGTCCAAACTCCCTCTCCAACCGCTCTTTTACAACTTCCATATGAAGTAAACCCAGAAAACCTACCCTAAAACCAAATCCTAGAGCTGCCGATGTCTCAGGCTCATAAGAGATAGAGGCATCGTTTAGTTTTAGTTTGTCGAGAGCGTCCCTTAAATCCTCAAATTTATCCGTATCTATAGGATAAAATCCCGCAAATACGAACGGTCTAGGCTCTCTAAATTCGCCCACCGACTCGGCACACGGATTTTTTGCATCCGTCACCGTATCGCCGACACGTAGCTCTTTTACGCTTTTTAGCCCCGTCACCAAAATACCGATTTCACCCGGTTTTATAGAGTCTGTACTCTCAGGGTGCAGAGGATGTGGATAGGTCAGGTTTTGAACCGAATAATCCTTACCCGTACTCATCACTTTAATGGCTTGTCCACGTTTTAGCTCACCGTCAAATACCCTGACAATCGCAAGGGCTCCGAGATAACTATCAAACCAACTGTCGTAGATAACCGCTTTTAGGGGTTTTGTCTGATCCCCTTTCGGCGAAGGTATTACGTCAATTAGCTTGTCTATTAGCTCTTTTATCCCTATCCCGCTCTTTGCCGATACCAATACGGCATTTGTGCAGTCCAGACCGATGCTTTTTTCTATCTCCTCCATAACCCTCTCAGGTTCTGCGGCGGGGAGATCTATTTTGTTGATTACCGGCAAAATCTCCAAATTGTGCTCTATAGCCGTGTATACATTTGCGAGCGTCTGCGCCTCTATCCCCTGAGATGCGTCTACGACGAGAAGTGCCCCGTCTGAAGAGGCCAGAGATTTTGAGACCTCGTATGAGAAGTCAACGTGTCCCGGGGTATCTATCAGGTTTAGGATATATTCCTCACCGTTTTTTTTGTATTTTAGCCGGACGCTTTGCGCTTTTATCGTGATTCCACGCTCTTTTTCGATATCCATAGTGTCAAGAAGCTGAGAGTGCATCTCACGCTGAGTAATGGCTCCGCACTCCTCGATGATTCTATCGGCAAGAGTTGACTTGCCGTGGTCTATGTGGGCTATAATGGAGAAATTTCGGATATTTTGCATCAAGCCCCTATTCGCCTAACAGTTTTTCGTCTAATTTTAGCTCTTCATTGTCCATAACACCGATACCTCTATCAAGTACCTTTGTCGCTATCTCTTTTGCCTCTGCCAGTGAGTGCATCGCACATGTTCCGCATTGGTATACGTTTAGCTCCGGAATGTCGCTTTCCGATTTGACCTTTAGGATGTCCTCCATCGCAAGTTTCCATGCGTCAGCCACTCTGGTCTCTACCGGAGTACCGATAAGGCTCATATAAAATCCGGTTCTGCAACCCATCGGAGAGACATCTATAATCTCAACGTCGGAAGCGCTCAACCTCTCTCTGATATAACCTGCAAATAGGTGCTCCAAAGTGTGCGTCCCTTTTTCCCCCATCATCTCAACATTAGGGGCAAAAAACCTAAGGTCGAATACGGAGATTTTATCCCCTTTTGGAGTTGTCATCGTCTTTGCGAGTCTAACAGCCGGAGCCTTCATCTTTGTGTGGTCTACTTTAAAACTGTCCAGTAGCGGCATTATTCGTCATCCATTTCATAATAATCTTCATCTTCTTCGTCCTCTTCCAAATCATCGAAAGAGACATAATCCTCATCATCGTAGTCATACGAGTCGCCATCTGCAAAAGGGTCTAGTTCACTCTCGTCCCCATACCCCTCTTCCATATCGTCTTCTAAAAACTCATCGTCGTCATAAGCCATCGCCGCATCCTTATTTAGGGAAGTTAAAAAGGGTTTTTCCTCTTTTACGGGAAATTAAAGTTTAGACTATAAAAAGGCTGTTAACGCTTTCGTTGTGGTAAACGCGTCTGATTACCTCGCCGAATATATTTGCAACAGACAAAACCGTAACTTTTGCAGACTCTTTTGAGTGCGGGATAGTATCGGTAATAACAAGTTCGTCAAGTGCCCCTTGGTCTATTCTGTCAAAAGCCGAGCCGGACAATACACCGTGCGTACAGCACGCCATAACCGAAGTCGCCCCTTTTGCTTTTAGTGCGGCAGCGGCCTGAACGATAGTTCCGGCGGTATCGATGATATCGTCCACCAAAATTACGTCTTTTCCGGCCACATCGCCTATGATGTTCATAACTTCGCTTTTGTTCGCTTTTTCACGTCTTTTATCGACAATCACAAGGTCTAGCCCCATTTTGCTAGCCATGTTTCTGGCTCTTGCGACACCGCCGACATCCGGGCTCGCAATAATCGGGTTTTCAAGTTTTTTTTGTTTGATGTAATCGATAAAAACGGTGGAGCCGTATAGGTTGTCTACCGGAATATCAAAAAACCCCTGTATCTGTCCGGCATGCAAATCCATCGTAACAACCCTTGTAATACCGGCTGATTCGATCAAGTTTGCTACAAGCTTTGAAGTGATAGGAACCCTAGGGGCGGCCTTTCTATCTTGTCTTGCATACCCAAAATACGGGATAACGGCCGTAATTGACTTTGCAGAACTCCTTCTGATTGCATCAGTCATAATCAGAAGCTCCATCAGATTGTCGTTTGCAGGAGCCGATGTAGGCTGAATGATAAATACGTCTCTACCTCTTACACTTTCGCTGATTTGACAGTTAATCTCTCCGTCGGAGAATTTTGAAATATTAGACTCGGATAGAGCCACATCCAAATACTTCGATATATTCTCCGCCAATTTCGGGTGAGCCGTGCCGGAGAAGATTTTATAACCTCTCATTTTTTACCTCAAACAAGTTACTTGACGGAATTTTACCAAAACTCCGCTTTGACGGGTTTATCCGTAATCTACAAATTGTTTTAGCTTATATAACCGCCGCCCAGAACTTTATTGCCGCTATAGAAAACGGCGGCCTGCCCTTTTGCCACGGCAAACTGCGGCTCATACAGCGATACGGTTGCCGTTCCCTCTTTTATTGTTACCCTTGCCGGAGTTTTTGGGCTTTTATATCTGATTTTTACCTCGCACTCAAATTCCGTCATATCGGTAAACATATTTAAAGAGCAAACCGACAGACTCTCCTCAAATACCCCGTCTTTTGCCGTTACAACGATTTTATTCTCTTCCGGCACCGTCTCTTTGACGTATAGCGGGATGTGGCTTAGCGGAACGTCAAACCCTTTTCTCTGCCCTACCGTATAGTGCATATACCCTTTGTGTACACCTACGACATTCCCCTCCTCGTCTATGACTTTGCCGGGGATCTCGGTATTTACGCCGCACTCTTGCAAAACATCTATATACGTGTTCTCCACAAAGCATATCTCGCTACTCTCTTTTTGCGTAGAGAGCGATGCAAACTCCGGAATTTTTAGAGCCTCCTCTTTTAGCTCGGCTTTGATGCTGTTACCCAAGGGGAAAATCAGACTCGGCAAAATCTCTTTTTTGACGTTAAAGAGAAAATAGCTCTGATCTTTACTCATATCAAGAGCCTCGTAAAAAAACTCTCCGTCGCAGTTTACATAATGGCCGGTTGCCAAATACCCGTATCCCCTCTCTTTTGCAAAAGCCGACAATGCCCCAAACTTTATCTCTCTATTGCAAAACGTGCAGGGATTGGGTGTAAGGCCGTTTTTGTACCTCTCCACAAAAGGGTTTACGACAAATTCCATAAAGCTTTTTTCCAGCCCTATTACCTCGTATTTTATGCCGAGATATTTTGCTACTTTCTCGATATTTGAGATATTATGAGCGTGGGACTCCTCTCTGCCGTGTAGTTTTAGGTATATCCCATACACGTCATATCCGGCATCAACCATCCTTTTGGCAGTCATAGAGCTATCTATTCCGCCGCTCATAGCGACTACTACTCTTTTATTTTCCATTTATCACAAAATCCAAGCTGCATACCTCTCTGGAGCAAAGATTTAGAAGATTTTGATAGATGTCCGACTCTTGCAGTCCGTCTTTCTCAAGCTCTTCCAATTTCCCTATTATATTATTTTTTGTTATAAGGATAGCTTCCTCCAAATCATCGGTGACCCTCAACAGCTCAAGGTCTTTTTCGCCGATTGCACCTAGCTCCAATGGGCTTTTTTTGATAAATTCGAGTAGTGGAGCCCAAAAATCGACCCCGACTAGGATAATACTGATTGGGAAGATTTTACCGGTTTGAACGAGCGTCAAAGCCTCAAACAACTCATCAAAAGTCCCAAACCCTCCCGGAAATACGATATAGGCGTACGAGTACTTAACAAGCATCACCTTTCTGACAAAAAAGTAATCAAACTCTACACTAAGGGTCGTAAAGTTGTTCATCTTTTGCTCATGCGGCAACTGGATATTTAGCCCGATAGACTCCGTCTTGCCACTCTCGTAAGCCCCTTTGTTCGCCGCCTCCATAATCCCGTTACTTCCGCCCGTTACGACGTTAAAGCCGCTCTCTGCAAACATAAACGCCAGTTTTCTGGCCTCCTCGTAATATTTGCTCCCCGGCTTTAGTCTGGCACTACCAAAAAAGGTCACGGACGGGCCGACATCTTTTAGGGCATCAAACCCCTCTACAAAGTTCGACATAATCTTAAAAACACTCCAAGGATTATCGGCCTTTACGTCTTTTATATGGTTTTTCGTCGTGTTTTTACTCAATCCGTTTTGCATTTTTCCTCTTTTATTTTATAAAATTAAATTGCCCGATTAACTCTCAAACTTTGGGCAAATAAGAAAATTACACAAGTATTTGCCGAACAAGCAATCAAAAGCTGCAAAATAAACCATCAGAACTCTGATTACCACTATTAACCTCTATAAACTCCGCAATATATCAACAAAACTGCATTTACCGTGTTTCGTTAGTGTCGAATATTGGAAAAATAGCAAATAATCAAAGCAGGCTTCCTAGTTCATGCCTAATTGAGCATAGCAACGGCTTAACTTTTTGCCCCAAATCGGTATTATCTCTCCTAGATAGCTGTTGCTTCTGCAATCTGTTAACATTAGTACTGAACAATAAGTATCTGATCTTTACCTGTAGCCCACCAATCCCGATACCGTAAAATTGGTTTAATATTGCCCCTAAATACTCGATGATACAGTTTGCGCTTTTCATTTTCTCGGTTATCTCATCATATTTGTATTCATCCGACTTCATCTCGCACACTAAAGCATAATAAGCTAAGCCTTTCTTGATAAACACAATTGCTTCTGGTTTTTTTAGTATTCCATCTTTATTTGCACTATCTAAAAATACACAGTGGGCTGCTTTGCTATCAGGCATTCTAAAAGCACAATAGTCACCGCCTTGCTTTAGTAAATCATTGAACCCTGCAATATGCACAGTTTTACACTTCGCCTCTTTGCCTTTTTCGTCGATATAAAGCGTCCCATTTAATGAATCATATCTAAGCGCACATTGCGTCTCTTTGGAGATAATATTTTTCAAACTATCAATCATTTGAGGCGTCCGAAATATTAAACCAAATTCTATCGGATACGGCATTTAGGCTACTTATTAGTTCTTCAAAAATATCCATCTGCAAACCATATTTATCAATCGGAACATTTTGTAATTCGGATATGTTTTTCTTGGTATTTTTTATGGCATATGCTTTTATTTGTTCTTTTGAAATTATTTCAGACTCGTCGTAACCAATTTCGTTCATCAGCTCTTTTTTGTTTTCAAAATCATTTGAGAGCATAACGAGATTATTAAGTTCTTTCAAAAAGTAATCGCTATGCGTTGTAACATATATTTTTATGCCGCAATTTACAAGTCTAGCAAGCAACCTAACAATTTGTCTTTGGTTGTCTGGATGGAGATTTAGCTCCGGCTCATCTATAATTAGTAGGTCGCCTTTTTTTGCTAAATGTTTTATGTATATATCCAATTCCAAAACAGACTTTACGGCTGAAGAAGATAGATATATCGGCATTCTAACGGTCTCGCCATTTCTTTTAATCTCAAAAACAAGCTGCTTATTTACATACTTTATTTCGCCGTGAAGTATGTTTTTCGATATGTATCTAGAGACATCCTTGTTGTCTTTAAAAAGCTCGCTACTTCTTTTTGTCAGCTCTGGTATATCTCTTGTAAAATCGATATTTCTTTTTATTGGCAAGGCATACCTAGCGAATTGTTCGTCTAGTATCTCGAATGGATTTATTATTTCATTGTCTTTTCTATTTATCAATTGCTCTATCAGCACATTTCTATGCGTATCAAGTTCCCTATGAAAAAGCGCTATTCCGGTACGCTCGGATGTAATTATGATGGAATTGTCAAATAGTTTCCCAAAAAATATTTCTATCAAAACTTTATTTATCTGGTCATCTATGATGTTTTCTGACGGCAATAGTGTTTTATCGCCCGAAAGCACGGCTACTTCCATAATGGCCTGACCGTCTTCTTTGAAAAACTCTATTAGCTCTCTTTTTTTAGCGCCCTTAGCTATTTTAAAACCGTCAGTATAGTTGGGTTTTATCACCGACGGATCTATAATAAATTGGCTCTTATGAAAGAATTCTTTCCCCGCACTTAAAATTCTGGGGATATAGTTCGTGTATTGCTTGCCTAGTTTTTCAAGTATTTTTGGTATCTGTGTCTCGTATGCCTTTAAATCTATTTTGATGATTCCGTCATTCACGATGGTATTTATAGTATCTTTTGGTATCGAAAACCCTAGCTCCCTTTGTGAATCCAAAAGTTCTTTTGCCAGTGTTATAAAACCATAAACCAAGTATGTAATATATGTCTTACCGGTATTATTTGCTCCGCATACTATTGTGAAATCACCGAGCTCTATAGTTGCAGATTC
>RRZT011701849.1_pt1 | contig 13626 bp, 9 predicted proteins | sample 2165551 | NCBI WGS metagenome assembly RRZT01 (sample SAMN10456910, study PRJNA506462) | wastewater metagenome | biome: wastewater; feature: sludge; material: wastewater sludge; isolation source: wastewater sludge with Escherichia coli K12::gfp cells carrying plasmid... | place: USA: Moscow, Idaho ... | reverse complement strand
GATGAGGAATTAAAGCAGTACAAATCATTTGAAGAAATATATTTCATTAGAAAAGAAATAATTGAAGAATTAGATGCATATTACGAATCGATAGATAGTTCTGATAGTAATGCGAAGAAGGTTAGAAGAATAAGTTTTCTGTTTGAGCAATTAGATAGGATAGAAATTAAAGGGTTTGATGAATATATAAGTAAACAAAATGATTTGAAAGAGATAATTATTCCTAAAAATAGTGAAAAGCATAGAAAAGTATTATTAGATAAACTTATACAGAGTACCGTACACAGTAATATTGAAAAACTAATTGAAAAAAGCAATAATATTGAGGATATTTATCTGGAAATAAATAAAATTTTGAGATTTGGGATTAAATTGTTAAAAGGAGATTCAGAGATACTCAACATCTATAATGAGTTTAAAAGTTATAAGAATAATTATCCTGATACGCAAATTGAATACAAGTTGTCGGAGTTAGTAAGAAGAATTGAATTCCAAATTATTGAGAGCTTTTTTAAGATGTTGAAAGAAAATATAACTAATTCATACAGGAACGATATTAGGGAAGTATTGTTAAGTATTTTTCAATCAGAAATTGATGAATATTATGTTGAGCAACATAATAAAGTGATGAATGATGATTCTATAAAAAATTTAACATTGCTTAGAAGTAAAGAAAATCGAGCTATAGCCAATGAATATATAAAGAAAAAGCAAAAGATTCATAAGTTTTTGAAAGAAGGAACTGTAATACCGTATTCAACATTACTAGTATTTTTTGATGCATATTCTAATATTGATTCAATTGCTTCGGGAGAGAAATGGCAATGGTTACCTAAAAGTAGAGATAAATATTTTGAAGACTTAGTGAAAGAGATAGACGTATTCTTTAATGATGAATATTATATGAAGGAGATTTAAGGTAATGGGAGAAGCTATTAGTTCAATATTTAGATTATTAGAGGAATATGAAATTTGCATCCCCGCAATCCAGAGAGAATATGTACAGGGGAGTGATGATAAGAAAATACAAGAAATAAGAGAAAATTTACTTAAAGATATAATTGAAACATTAGATTCTGAAGAAAATAGACTAAGTCTAGGCATTATATATGGGATAACGGATAAAAAGTTATTCTACCCTTTAGATGGGCAGCAAAGATTAACAACGTTATTTTTATTGTATTGGTTTGTTGCTATGAAGGATAGACTACCCCTTTCAGGTATAAAGTTTACTTATGAGATAAGATACTCTGCAAATTCTTTTTTTAGAGAATTGTTAAATGATGAAAGAAAAGAAGAATTTTTAGAATTACTTGAAGAAAAGGATAAAGATTCGTTCATAAAAGCGATTAAAACTAAACGATGGTTCAAAACACAGTGGTTTAATGATATTACGGTATTATCGGTTTTAAATACTCTTGGAGAAATAATTAACTTAAGAATAGATACCAATAAATTGAAGATTTATTCAACTAAATTAACTCAAAAAGAAAATTGTCCAATATTTTTTTATTTTTTGCGTGAAATAGATGAAAACGATCCTTATAAAAATTCATCTAAAAATTATATTAGGATTAATTCAAGGGGTAAAATGCTAGAAAACTTTGAAAACATAAAAGCTAGAATAGAAATAATAGAAAGGACTTTAAAGAAAAGTTATAATAAAAGCCAATATTTTGACGAAACAAAATTGTTTACATGGAAGTATGATACTGAATATATAGATTTATTTTATGACAGGGTGCAAAAAAAAGACTTAGAATTTTTATTAGAAGAAAAAACTAAAATCATTAATGATGAAACGGTTAATATATTGACTAATCTATATAACATATTAGTTTTTTCTAATGAAAATGAGAGCCTAAAATTGAAACAATGTGTTAATAAAGAATACTTTTATAGTGTTATATACAAAATATCAAAAAATGGATTCGTAGGAGATAAAAAAGAATCTTTAGAAAAATTCGGGGAAGAATATTTTGAGTTTATAGACATTGTTATAAATTCAATAAACAAAGAGAAAAAAATAATGATATATATAGAAGGCCTATTCCAAAATGTAAATGAATACACGGATAAAAATGAGCAAAATAATATTTTATTAGCATATGTAAAATATATTTATTATTACTTCAAAAAGCATAAGAATTATGTAGGCAAAGAAAATTTGAGTCAATTAGAGTATGTTTTAACAAATTTAAAATACCAGAAATGGAAAGTTCAAAAATTTTGCTTTAACGACAAAATTATAAAAGATATGGCGCAAACTAAAGATATTTATAATTATTTTCTAGCAAAAGATTATATGCAAATTGAACATGATTTTGGATTGAGGAGTAATAGTGTTGGAATTAATGATATTAAAGTTAGATTTAAAGAGCAAAGCATCAAATTTAAAATTATAAACGAAATAAATAAAAGTGGAAATGAGGAGAAATACGACTATTTTAAAGACCTAGAAAATTTATCTGATAAAAGAACTATCCATTTTCTAATTTCTATAAGTGGAATGTGGAATGGAAATATTTCTGGTGAAAAAGTAAAAGTGCTGTTATCATATATGAAAATTGCAGAAGTATTTTTTTGTAGTGTCACAAACATTTTAATTTGGAGAAAAATACTTGCTGTTGTATCAAATACCATAAATGGCAAATTATGTTGCAATGAAGATGTGAAGAGAAGAGCCAATAAATATATAGATGGAAAAAATAGCTGGTATTGGAATGATAATTTTTACCATATCGATGACAAAATAAATGATAATAGCGATGGGATGTTGAAATTCAAGTCAAAAATGCAATTGGTGAAAGATGCTTATGACTTTGTAATAAGAACAGGTATAGTGAATATTACAAATCAAAATAATCAATTAAACGAAAATAAGTTTATTACATGGTGTAAAGATAATTTTAATAGTTCTTATAATACTTGTTGGTTAAAATATGCTATAGATAGAAATCATGAAGAACTTTTATTAAATAAACTTTCGTATAATGAGAATAGAAAAACAGTATATATAGAAGTTTCAAATGACAGTATAGAAATTAATCAAGAAGTTAATTTTTTTGCGCGGGTATTTTTTTGGGATAAGATAAAAGAAGGAGATTTGCAGTTTAATAGGTACTTTACATCAGTATGGGATTATCAAAGTAGAAGGGTATCAAGTAAGATCAATCATATTGGTATAAAGGTAACAGATTTGACAAAACCACTAATAAATCAATTTGCGCCGAAGTTATTATGGTTTTCCAAACGTGAAGAATACTTAGTTGATGATAAGTATCGATATAGATATTTCTTCTATTGCTCTTACAATGTTATTGTGCCTGATATAGAAAATTCAGTTTTTTTGATTGAAAAAAATAAACTTACAATATTTAAATTTATTGAAAATTTTCAATATGATGAGCATAAATATGAATTGGATAAGTCATCTAAAAAACAACAGGTTGATATTATATTTAAAGAGTTCAATGAATTAGTAACAAAATATGTAAAAAGGTCTGATTTTCAATATGATAAATGGGATGTATATGATTACACATATAATAACGAATGGATTCACAAATGTGGATATAAGACAAATGGAGATATAATTAAATTTAGTGAATTCAAAACAACTAAAAAAGGGTCATTGGATTTTAAAATCTTATAAAAAATGGATATGTTATAGTAATTGTGTGTATTATTTATAATGTTTATGTGTATATTTTACGTTGCGGAGAAAATTTACCCCACGGGGTAGATTTCGTTAAAAGGTTCAATCAGTAACTTCCATTTGTTAAATTGTATAAGACTTATGTGGTAACGCACGTAGAGTGCGTAGTGGGACTACGGAAAATCAAGTAATGTCTGATGGGAGTCCGAGAGGGGACTTTTATAGAAGGCAGCTGCTATTTAGCTTTAAGAAGCGGAATAAACAGAGTGCTTATGGGACTGGAGCGGCAGGGAATAAGGTAAAATGTGATGATGGGTACACGACGGGGAATGTGTGGATTTAAAAAAATGTAGTATGAGACTAGATCCGATACGCAGTGAGTGCCGAATTCCTTTGTGAGTGGTCACGCACTGCGCGACGTTTTCAAAATAAAATTTCCAAAAATAAGTTTTGATAATAAAGTTTTGAGTGGTAAATAAAAAGAAGAGTTGTGATAACGTGGATGGATTTGTTAGATTGAAAAAAGTTGATTCAGGGGTATTTATAATTAAAACAAACAAAGTTCTAAAATATAAAAATATTAGTGGCGTTTGGGCAATGTTTGGAAAGTTTAACTCCTGTGAAGAGTATATTTGTTTGGAAGTTGGTCAATCAAATAATATTTATGAAGAACTGCAATATGATATAGACTGTTTACTCCAAGATTATAGCAATATTGATTTAAGAAAAAGATATACCGCTCGACGATTATTTAAGGAGTTTAATACTTCGTTTGATGTTTGTGTCTGCGATAAGAATAGAACAAACGCAAAATATAGGGTTATTGCTACCACATTTGTAGATATAAAAATCTTTTTGATAGCTCATGATAATGACAAAATTAATAGAGAAAAAATCGAGTTAGAGTTTGCGGTTGATAATAAGGCAATGTTTTGGAATGCCTGGGGGAAACAAAGAAGGATGGCGAAAGAGTATTATAAATCTACACATACTTTTGGGTAGTAGTGAGGGTATGTTTGTAGCTTAAGAAAATCGAATAACTTCGAATCTATTTAATTGTACTTAACTATTTTGACTTTTACGCTCAAAACTTTTAAAGAGTTGAGCGTAAAAGTCTTTTTTATTGCTATAAATGAAAATAAAGAGAAAAAATCTCTTTAACTTTGACAGCCGAATAAAACAGGGTTATAATGAGTATAATAATGATAAAGAGAAAAAGTCTCTTTAGGAGGTATGAATTATGCTTATAAGATTCAGCGTTGAGAACTTTAAATCTTTTAATGATAGACAAGAACTTGTAATGATTCCAGCTAAAAAACTTAAAACCAATAAAGAACATATTATTGCTTTGAATAAGGTGTCTGTGCTTCGCAATGCAACTATATACGGAGCTAATGCTTCGGGTAAAACGAATATCATAGATGCAATCAGATTTGCAAAGCATGTAATTACAAAGAAAATTCCTATGGAAGCCAGCAAAATGTACTGTAGAGTTTTCTCTGAAAATCATGAGAAAGAAAGCAAATTTGAATTTGAAATCTTCAAGAATGGCAAATTTTATGCCTATGGTTTTAGTCTTTTAATGAGTGATCAAATCATAAAATCTGAGTGGCTTTATGAACTATTGCCTTCAAAAAAATACTCAGACCATGCTTTTTGAAAGAGAGACAGATATGAACAGACTTGAACTTGGCGAGAATTTGATGCTCGATGAAATTGACACCATGCGTTTTAAAACCTATAAATTAGACTTTGAAGACAACAATACAGGGCTGTTTATTAGAGAAATGAACCGTAATAAAAAGATGAATAAGGAATCAAAACTGACCTTTTTCAGAGATGTCTTTGAATGGTTTGATGAGGATCTGGTAACGATATTCCCTGACCAACCCATTACCGACTTTGAATACTTCTATGGTGACGGTGGCAGCGACAAAATCAATGAAATCATTGAATTGTTTGACACGGGAATCTCAAAAGTAAAAATTGAAGAAATATCAGTGGCTGACTTAAAGAATAAAATTCCTACTAAAATAGCTGATGATATTTTTTATTTTTTCTAAAATAAGCTTGAGGACTCGGCAGATAATATGAAAGCCATGATGTCCCTTAGAACCAATACAGCTTTCTATAATATAAAGGGTGCTAAGGGTGAAGAACCTGTTATTACGACAATCATGCTTGAACATGGCAATGCATTTAGTGACTTTGAATTCTCTGAAGAGTCTGATGGCACAAGAAGGTTATTTGATTTACTGGACATTTTGATCAGCAATGAAAAGAACAAGATTTATGTGATTGATGAGCTGGAGCGAAGCCTGCATCCAAAGCTGACTTATAAGTTCTTGGAACTCTTCTTTGAGCATCTTAAGGAAAATAATACACAGCTTATCTTTACAACCCATGAATCGACTATTATGGATCAGGAGCTCTTAAGACGAGATGAAATCTGGTTTGTAGAAAGAAACAAAGACAATGTTTCTCATCTTTATTCACTAGACCGTTTCAAAGAGCGTTATGATAAAAAGTTGAGTAAGGCATATTTGGAAGGTCGATATGGTGCGGTGCCGGTGCTGAAAAACTTTTCTGACAAGGTGGGTGAAGATGAATGAGCCCACTAAGAGAATTTAGGTCACTTACAAATAGATTTGACGAAGATATTAAGATTGAACCTTTAAGAAGATATTATTTGATATTTGAAGGAGCCAATACAGAAAGAAAATATTTTCAAGGCATTGATAACAACAGAAAAGAGCTTGGCATCAACAGTCATATTGAACTGGTTATCCTTCATAAGGAAGGTGACATCAGTAGTTACAGTCACCCAATTAAATTGTTAGAGCTAATTGAGGAAAAGAAGAAATCCTTAATGCGTGATGGAAAATTTGACAAAGCAATTGATAGATTTGTAATTGTGTTTGATCGAGACAGCTATGAAAAGCCAGAGGACTATGTCGAGTTTGTTGAAAAAGCATGTGCAGACAATATTCTCACAGTGACAAGCCCATGCTTTGAACTTTGGTTGATTTTGCACTATGAAAATGCAGTTGAAAGGTACATTGTGCCAAATTCAGAGAGTCTTTTTGAAAATGAAAAAGTAAGTAACTCACATACCTTTGCAAGTCGATTGTTTTCTGAAATGTCAGGAACCAATCCTAAATCTGGATCGTTTTTCAATAAACTGAAGGGTGGCATTGATCTTGCAGTTGAGCAAGAGAAGACATTGGAACAAGATATTTTAAGAATGGCAACAGAAATCGGATCAAGTGTTGGCGTCTTAATTGAGCAGATGAGAGAAGATCCGAGGGATGCTTTATAACTTTTCTCAGACCATTTTCGTGGGGTTACGAAAATGGTCTAGTTTTGTTTGAGTTAAGTATTTGCAATAGCATTGACGGAATGCGTTAGAACGAATAAAATGATAATTGGAAGTATTTTCATATAAAATATGTATCAATGTTTAACAGATAGATAATACGGAGGATATAATGAGTAGAAGATATCGCATTTTTTTATTGTCAATATCATTTCTTATCTTAATTTTAGTTGGCTATATACTAGAAGGCAGTTTTTATACACTGTTTCAAAGTTTTTGGTTCACTTCAGGGTTTTTACTGCTCATTCTATTATCTCTAGTGGATCAACCGTTCTTTTCTAAAGACTCAAATATTTTTGTCAATGCTATTACAGCAGGGATATCTTTATTGGTGATTCCAAGCGAAAAAAGAGATGTGATTTTCTATTTCTTCTTGGCTGTGGTTGTTTATTTATGTATATCTAGCTATGCCTTAATGATTATAAGAAAAAATTCTTTGAAAAACGAGAGTAAAGGATTGCAGTTTTTTTCACGTCTAAACAGAATAACTGGAAAACCAGATGTTCTGTTTTCAGCATTCTTTTTGTGGGGAGCAATAACGCAGTATGCATCATCAGCTGTAAAAATGAATTCATTATTGTTATTCTGGGTTGTATTTACACTGTTAAGTGTGCCAGAGTTAGCGAAAACAATAGAAGTCTTATTTATTCCAAAGGAAAAGGGAATCAGGACTGGTATTGGATCAATAATGGGGGTACAAGCTACAAATACATTTTTAGTTAAGCTCAATTCGAATTATAAGAATGTTGACTTGTTCAAGTTTGTTGAATTTAAGTGTTCATCTGATGGAGCATATAAACGAGGTCTGGTATATGAAGCGATGTTACTAGATCAAGAACAATGGATCAAAATAGTGACTAATACTGAAATTGATGAATTATGCATTGAAGTTCCTCAGATTGAAAAACCAATTGATGATATTGTTTATTTAGTAGAGGGCAACTTTGAAGAATGTATATTCAGTAGATTTGTTGGATTAATTGCTGAAGGGAGCCAGATTGGAAAGATTAAATTTTTATATACCTCAAAATCACGCATATCAGAAGGTGATATGCTAGAGGTTTATGTAAATGAGAATAAAGTTCTCTACCAAATAATCGAAGGAAGAACATATTTAGAGATATTAACAAATAAGAATCAAACAGGATACATTGTAGGCGAAGCAATACAATTAGGTACTTGGAATAAAGAAAAACTTCAATTTGAAAAATATGGATGGGTTCCAAACATGAATTCGCCTGTATATCTTGCCTCCAATATAGAAAGTCCAAATATTGATCCAAATGAAATCATACTTGGCACGTTGCCTGGTACAAATTATCCGGTAATTCTTAATAAAGATGTTGCAATTACTCATCATATGGCGGTAATTGGAGTTACAGGAACTGGAAAATCGATGTTTTCTAGAAATCTGATAAGGAAATATTCAGAAGATCCTGCAGTTAAAGTAATTTGTATAGATTTTACTGGCGAGTATTCTTCGAAACTCACCGACTTAAAACCACAATCAATAATGCAGAATGAAGATTGTCAAAGCATTCTTCAAGATATTAATTGGATAGACATTGAAGAAGGAAAGTTCTCAAATCAGAGGGATCACGTAGAATTAGAAAAAAGAAAAAAACGCGCAGATACATTGATTATAAAGTCTATCGTTGAATTTTTCAAAAATGAAAATAAATTAGCTATATTAGAGTTGCCTGAGGTCGAGAATACTTCGGGAGTCATGACATATACACAATATTTTTTTAGAGCACTTTTTAAAATTGCCAAAAATCGCAGGAACTATGGAAATAAGGTGTGTCTTGTTTTAGAAGAAGCCCACACAATAATACCTGAGTGGAATTCATCAGGAATTTCTGAGAAGGCATCACAACCTTTGATAAATAGCATTGCACAGATTGCTTTGCAAGGTAGAAAATATGAAATTGGTTTATTAGTTATTGCTCAAAGAACGGCAAATGTGTCGAAAACAATATTGACGCAATGCAATTCAATTATTGCCTTTCAAGAGTATGACAAAACCAGCATAGATTTTCTATCAAACTATTTTGGTCAAGAAATTTCTGGAGCTTTGAACGAACTTAAGTTTAGGCAAGCAGTTGCTGCGGGCAAAGCGTTTAAATCTAATGTGCCGATGATATTTGAAGTACCTGAAATAACGGAAACATTAGAAGTAGCAGAAGTTGCCCTTGAACCTGTACCACAAGAAGAAACTAGTACAACTTAACATATATGAAGTGGGTGAAAGTTTATGTTTGAATACATGACCGTAAAAGAAGCCGCAGAAAAATGGGGACTATCCGTTAGGCGTGTGCAACTTCTTTGTGTAGAAGGACGTATTGAAGGAGCCATTAAACATGCTTCAGTATGGGCAATACCAAAAGATGCAGAGAAACCCAAAGACGAGCGAATCGTTACAGGTAAATATATTAAGCCAAAGAAGAGGGGGGAATAGATTTGATCAATCAGAATCCAGAGCAAATTGCTCGTGACAAAATTGATGCAATGCTAACACAAGCCGGATGGCAAGTGCAGTCAAAAAATAAAGTCAATCTTAGTGCAGCTTTGGGTGTAGCTGTTCGTGAATATCAAACGGATGTTGGACCAGCGGATTATGTGTTGTTTGTTGAAAGAAAGCCAGTTGGTGTAATTGAAGCAAAAAAAGAAGATGAGGGACAAAGACTGTTGGTTGCTGAAGATCAGTCGGTAGGTTATGCTTATGCCACACTAAAGTATAATCTAAATAAAGAGCCTCTCCCTTTTGTGTATGAAAGCACAGGTGTTATTACAAGATTCACAGATTATCGAGATCCGAAGCCACGTTCTAGAGAGGTGTTCTATTTCCACACACCAAACACATTACTTGATTGGTATAAACAGGCTGAAACCCTGAGAGAAAGACTTACTAAAATTCCTTCGTTGGACAAGTCAGGACTTCGACCTGCTCAAATTAAAGCGATTGAAAATTTGGAGTTGTCGTTTAAAAACAATCGTCCAAAAGCTTTAATACAAATGGCTACAGGAGCTGGAAAAACTTTTACAGCATGTACTTTTGTTTATCGTTTGTTGAAATTCGCTAAAGCCAAAAGAATTTTGTTTGTGGTTGATACCAAAAACTTAGGAGAGCAAGCTGAACAGGAATTTTTAAAATATCAGCCTACAGATGATAACAGAAAGTTTACTGAGCTTTACAATGTACAACGGCTCAGTTCAAGCTATATTTCATCCGATAGCCAGGTCTGCATATCAACAATTCAAAGGTTGTATTCTATTTTGAAGGGTGAAGAGCTTGAAGAATCTGCAGAGCAAGAAAATCCAAATGAATCAAGCTGGCAATGGCAGAAGAAGGAGCCAATGCCAGTAGAATATTCAGTAAAAAATCCGATTGAGCAATTTGACTTTATCATAATTGATGAGTGTCATCGTTCGATTTACAACCTATGGAAGCAAGTGCTAGATTATTATGATGCGTTCCTGATTGGCTTAACCGCAACCCCAGATAAAAGAACCTTTGGATTCTTCAACGAAAATGTCGTAAGTGAATATACCTATGAAGATTCAGTAGCGGATGGTGTTAATGTTCCTTATGATGTGTTTACCATCGAAACTGAAATTACTAAAGCTGGAGCGAAGATTAAGGCTAAAGAATACGTTGACAAGAGGGAGAAACTTACTCGAAAAAAACGATGGGAGCGGTTGGATGACGACTACATTTATACATCGAATAAACTCGATAAAGATGTCGTTAACCCAAGTCAGATTCGCCATGTAATTAAAGCGTATAAAGAAGCATTGCCACATATTTTTCCAGACCGTTTTGACGAAAATGGTGTTTTTGAAGTGCCTAAAACACTGGTTTTTGCTAAGACAGATAGCCATGCTGATGATATCATCCAGATAATTCGGGAAGAGTTCAATGAAAGTAATGATTTCTGCAAGAAAGTTACTTACAAAATTGAAGAAGACCCTAAATCGGTACTTAATCGCTTCAGAAATTCATGGGGACCAAGAATTGCTGTAACAGTGGATATGATTGCTACTGGAACAGACGTGAAACCATTGGAAGTGCTTTTGTTTATGAGAGATGTGAAAAGTATTAACTATTTTGAACAGATGAAAGGTCGCGGTACACGAACCATTGGGTTTGATGATTTAAAGCGTGTCACAAGAACTGCTAAATATACAAAAACACATTTTGTTATTATTGACGCAGTAGGTGCGACTAAGTCCAAGAAAACAGATAGCAGACCTCTAGAAAGAAAGCCAACCATCCCATTAAAGGATCTTTTAGGTGCTGTTGCTATGGGCGTGCAGGATGAAGATCTTTTTACATCTCTTGCAAACCGTTTGGTGCGATTGGAAAAACAGCTTACAGACGATGAAAAGAGTAAGTTCCAAGAAATGAGTAGTGGTAAAAGTTTAAACACGGCGGTTAAGGATCTTCTGAATGCTTATGATTTAGATATCATTGAAGAAAAGGCGCAGATTTTAATTGATGAAATACCGATGCCTGATCGCTCTCCAGCAAAAGAAGATGACTGCAGAAAAATAGCACAAGAAGACCTAGCAAATCATGCAGCAAGTACTTTTACTGGTGAGTTAAACGATTATATTGATAATGTTCGTAAAGTTCATGAACAGATTATTGATATTGTCAATCAGGATAAAATATTGAAAGCAGAATGGGATAGCTTCACCTTAGAAAAAGCTGAAGAAGTTGTTAAAAACTTTAAGGAGTACATTGAAGCCCATAAAGATGAGATTATGGCTTTAAGTATTTTTTATAATCAACCGCATCGTAGAAGAGAAGTAACTTATAAAATGATTAAGGAAGTTTTAGAAAAATTGAAATTTGAAAAACCGTTGTTGGCTCCGCATTATGTTTGGGAAGCATATTCGCAGCTTGAAGATGTTAAGGGAAATAGTCCCAAAAGCGAGCTCGTAGCACTTGTTTCTCTTATTAGAAGAACTATGGGTATTGATGAACTGTTAACACCGTATAATAAAACGGTAGACAAGAATTTTCAGACGTGGGTATTCGGTAAGCAGGCGGGTCCACTTAAATTCACAGAAGAACAAATGAACTGGCTTAGAATGATTAAAGATCACATAGCCACAAGTTTTCATGTTGAGATTGATGACTTAGATTACACGCCTTTTGATTCGCAAGGTGGAAGAGGAAAGATGTATCAATTGTTCGGAGATACAATGGATGAGATAATCAATGAACTAAATGAGGTGTTGGTGGCATAATGAGAGAAGATTGGGTAAAAACCGAATTACAATCACTTATAAGTTTTGTTATTGGTGGTGATTGGGGCAAAGATCTAATTATTGAAGATGAAGATTATGACGTTGTCTACTGTATTAGAGGTGCAGAGTTTAAAAACTGGAACGAAGACAAGGGAAGAACGGCTTCACTTAGAAAAGTAAAGAGTTCAAGTATTAATAAAAGAAAACTCTATGTGGGTGACATATTGCTGGAAATATCCGGTGGAGGTCCTGAACAGCCTGTAGGTAGAACTGTTTTGATTGAAGAAACAGTTTTAGGTAGGTTAAAAAAATATGATGTAGTTTGCACTAATTTTTTAAGACTATTACGACCTTATAAATTTTTAGATTCTAAGTGGATAAATACGTACTTAAAATATTTTTATTCATCAGGAAAGACTATACCTTATCAAGCGGGAAGTAATAACTTGAGAAATTTAAAGTATGAGCAGTATCAGACAGTCTTAGTACCATTAGCACCACTTCCAGAGCAACGAGCTATCGTTGCAAAGATTGAAGAGCTTTTCAGTGAACTTGACAACGGTGTTGCCAATCTAAACAAAGCAAAAGAAAAGTTGGATATTTACCGTCAGGCTGTTTTAAAAAAGGCATTTGAGGGCGAGTTGACAAAAGAGTGGCGAGAAGGTCGAAACGATTTGAAGACAGGAGAAGAAACACTAACGATAATAAAGAATTATAGAGATGCGAATTATGAAAGTCAAATTGGCACGTGGAAATATTTGCTAAAAAATTGGGATGATGAAGGCAAAATAGGCATGAAGCCTAAGAAGCCATCAAAGTTGGATGTTTCTGCTTTTGATGATTATGCGGTAGATTTCTATACTCCAAAGAATTGGGTTAAATGCCAACTAGCGGATGTATTATATGGATTGACTGATTATCATGCTAATGGTAGTTATGAAATTTTGAAAGAAAATGTGACATTATCCGATCAAGAAGATTATTCTGTGATGATTAGAGCTACCAATTTTGAGAAAAATGACTTTTCAAAAGATATGAAATATATAGATGAACATGCTTATAATTTTCTTTCTAAGACCAAACTGCACGGCGGAGAAATATTGATAGGCAAAATTGGTAACGCTGGCAAAGTATATCTTATGCCCAATTTAAAAAGGAAAGCATCGCTAGCAATGAATTTATTTGCATTGATTGTTGTAAATGATAAACTTAAAATGTACAAAAATTAGAATTTCAAAATGTACAAAATTGTACATTTTTTCTTGTATAATATTTCTAAAATTTTAAAGGGGATATTGTATGAGGAATGATGTTTTGAATCAAATTAAGTTGATGG
>RRZT010019668.1_pt1 | contig 13628 bp, 12 predicted proteins | sample 2165551 | NCBI WGS metagenome assembly RRZT01 (sample SAMN10456910, study PRJNA506462) | wastewater metagenome | biome: wastewater; feature: sludge; material: wastewater sludge; isolation source: wastewater sludge with Escherichia coli K12::gfp cells carrying plasmid... | place: USA: Moscow, Idaho... | reverse complement strand
CTATTATCACTTTAAAACTGATGTATTTAAGGGATTGATTTCTTATTCAACCTCGAAAGAATTTGCAGCCAATATTGTTACGCTCGAAGTGAAAAGAGTGAAGGAAATTATTGCAATGAATAGGCGTGGAATGAAACCTGACTTCTTGGAAGTTAAACAGGAAGGCAACAAACCTGCGCCTGTAGAATATGGCAATGTTGTAGGGCAGGATAGCTTAACCCGTTTTGACTCGGTTAAAAAATCAAATCCAAAAAATAAGAATAAAGCAAAACCAAATAACAAGCCTCAGAACCAAAATGCGAAGGGGCAAAATGAACGTCCAAACGGTGGACCAAAACTCGTAAAAAAGAATGAACAAAGTCAGCCTAAAAAAGATTAAATTAGGTTTTCTGCTTGTTGTAGTGCTCACAGCCTGCAACAGCAGAGAAGTTTTTTTTGAATACAGTACAGTAAACACCTCGGGTTGGAGCAAAGATAGTGTATATAGTTTTGACGTAACTATTGATGATGCATCTGTACCGTATAACATTTATGTAAATACGCGTCACAGTAGCCAATACCCTTATCAGAACCTGTGGTTGTTTATTTATAAATCCGAAAAATCGGCTATCGCTACAAAAGATACGATCAATTTTTATCTGGCCGACCAGTTTGGTAAATGGTTGGGCGATGGAGTAGGGGATTTGTACAGTATGCCGGTTTTGTATCAGCAAAATGTGAAGTTTCCGAAGAAAGGCAACTATCGTTATCAAATAGGGCATGGAATGCGCGATTCGGTTTTAATTGGTGTAAGTGATATTGGAATAAAAATAGAAAAAGCAGAATAAGAACGATTTTTTAAATAATGGGAAAAAACAAACTGGCGAAATTTGCTGATATGGAGCAGTTTCCGCATGTATTTCAGGTGTCGTCGCATTTTTTACGCGATGGTGGAAACTTTGAAATGAAAGGAAAATGGAATGAGCAGTTTTTTGGAAATAACAACCCTATAGTACTTGAATTGGGTTGCGGAAAAGGTGAGTATTCTGTAGGATTAGCTCGTTTATTCCCTGAAAAGAATTTTATAGGAGTCGATGTAAAGGGAGCACGTATGTGGACCGGGGCCAAAGAATCGTACAACTCAGGTATGAAAAATGTAGCTTTTTTGCGTACAGATATCGAAATGATTAACCATATTTTTGCTGAAAATGAAGTTTCGGAAATATGGCTAACGTTTCCCGACCCGCAAATGAAGAAAACTACCAAACGTTTGACTGCTACCAATTTTATTGCTTCATATCTGAAGTTTTTGAAGCCTGAGAGCATTATACACCTCAAAACGGATAGTAATTTTATGTTTACTTATACCTGCGAAATGGTAAAACTAAACAATTTTCCGGTATTGTTTTCGACCGACGATTTGTATGCTTCAACTTTTATAGATCCAATTCTGCAAATTAAAACCTATTATGAGCAGCAATGGTTAAGCCGTGGACTCACTATTAAATATATACAGTTCAGACCATTAAAAAATGTTGTTTTGTCTGAGCCCGATGTTGAAATTGAGCATGACTGGTACCGTAGTTTTGGCCGTAGCAAACGTCATGGTTTGGAAGAGTAGCATTAACTACTCTTCCGGTAACTCATTATGGCAATTGTATTAAACAACGCAGCAAAGCCCAGCAACGCAAATAACTCCTGAGTTAAATTGGCAATATCGCTTCCTTTCAGAAATACCGTACGCATGACCACCATAAAGTGTTTCAGTGGATTAAATGCGGCTATCCATTGTGCCCAATCTGGCATACTTTCCACAGGTGTGTACAGTCCGCTTAACATGATGAATATCAGCATAAAGAAAAAAACGATAAACATGGCTTGTTGCAGGGTTTGAGCAATATTGGATATAATCAAACCCAGACCCGAAACCGTGAATATGTAAATCACCGCAAAAAAGTATAAAGTGTAATAATGACCCACCGGAATTATTCCGTATATAAACCGGGCTATCAGAATTCCTTCAGTTAAAATAACCAAACCCACCAACCAAAACGGAATTAACTTGGCTACAATAAATTTTGCCCGTGGCACCGGACTCACGTTGATTTGTTCCATTGTTCCAATTTCTTTTTCCATTACAATGGAAACTCCCGGTAAAAAACCACACAAAAGTGTGAGTATAAGTACCAATAAGGCAGGCACCATATAAACCTGGTAGTTTAAGTAAGGATTAAACCAATACTGCGATTCAATATTAACGGTTGGTAGAGTATTGGCATTTACAGGAATTAGTTTGGTTATAACCTCGGAGTTATAATCAGCAATGATTCCTGAAAGATAAGATAATCCTACTCCGGCTTTCATACCGTTTACAGCGTTAGGAGCAATCAATAATTGTACACTTTTGCCGGTTACCAGATTTTTTTCGAAATCAACCGGAATTTCTAATACAATATCAGCTTCCTTTCGCTCAATACTCTTTAATGCTTCCTTGTAATTGGTAGAAGAGCCGGTTAATGAGAAATACCCTGATGATGTAATTTTATCGGATAATGTACGCGAAAAAGTACTTTTATCGTTATCCACAATGTGTATGTTCAACTTACTAATTTCATAAGTTGCAGCCCATGGTAAAACCAGTAACACCATAAGCGGAAAACCTATCAGCATTTTGGGTATAAACGGATTACGTTTTATTTGTTTGAATTCTTTTCTCAGTAAAAACTTCAACATAATGTATTTGTTAATCTTTTTATTTTGAGTGTATTATATAGTTTATGTGTGAGTGTATAAAAGGTAATCCTTATTCGAGTCTTACTTTGTATTTTTTCAGACTCACAAGTATTAATACAACTGCCATGAAAGTGAGTATAGACATTTCTTTCACTATATCTGTAAATCCAAGTCCCTGAATCATAACTGATTTAACGGCTTCGATGTACCAGCGGGCCGGAATTACATTTGATATAAACTGTAACCATTCGGGCATATTCTCAACCGGAAAAATCATTCCTGAAAGTAACATAACCGGCATCATCAAACCCATACCCGATATTAACATGGCTGCCAGCTGAGTGGTAACGAGAGTAGAAATTAACATACCAATCGACAGTGATACAATGATATAAAGCAATGATACGAAAATTAATGTTCCAAGATGTCCGACAACCGGTACGTCAAGTACATATACAGATAAGAGAATAATTGAGGCGAAATTGATACAGGATAACACAAAATAGGGAGCCAGTTTTGATAAAATACTGTAAATTGGTTTCATCGGCGAAACCAAAAGTATTTCCATTGTACCTTTTTCTTTTTCACGTACGATGGCTATCGATGTCATCATGGCACAAATCAGAATCAAAATCATACCAAGTACGCCGGGTACAAAGTTAAACGCACTGATCATTTGTGGGTTATAAAGCATTCTTACTTCGGGGTTAATACGATAAGCTCCCGAATTACTACCTGATAATTGTAGCTGATAATCATTTATGATATTGGAAGCATAAAACGTGAAGGTAGTTGCTGCATTTGCGTCGGTAGCATCGGCTATAAGTTGGATATGTGCTTTTCCGTTGTGAATCAGGTTTTTACCAAAATCGTTTTCGAAAACCACTATCAGTTTAGCTTCATCGCTTTTAAATACCGATTCAATTTCACTGCTGCTGTTTATCCGGCCTGCTACATTAAAATACTGACTATTATCCAGCTTTTGAATAATTTTATCGCTCACTTCATCGTAAGCGGGAGCCAATACCACTATTTGAGTGTTTTTTACTTCGGTAGTTAGCGCAAATCCAAACAAAATCATTTGAATTACCGGTATACCAAGTAAAATTAAAACAGTGGTTTTATCTCTGAAAATATGATAGAATTCCTTTCGGACAAATGACATTAGTTGTTTCATAATGAATGTGTTTTAAATGTCGGTTCGGGTTGCTTTGCGTGCTAACTGATAAAAAACATCGTCCATACTTTGAGCACTGAACTGCTCTTTTAATGCTTTGGGTGAATCGAGGGCTTCAATTTTTCCGTCTACCATTATTGATACTCTATCGCAGTACTCGGCTTCATCCATATAATGCGTAGTAACAAAAACAGTGATTCCACGCGAAGTAGCATCGTCAATAAGTTCCCAAAACTGACGGCGGGTTATGGGATCGACACCACCAGTGGGTTCGTCGAGAAAAACAACTTGCGGATGATGAAAAATTGATACCGAAAAAGCCAGTTTTTGTTTGAACCCGAGTGGTAAGTCGCCCACTAATTTATTGCGTTCATTTTCAAAATCCAGTGTCTGAAGCAGTTCGTTTGTTTTTACTTTAATTTGCTCAGATGTAAGACCATAAATTCCTCCAAAGAGCTCAATGTTTTCCCATACTTTCAGGTCGTCATAAAGTGAGAATTTCTGGCTCATATAGCCTATGTTTTTCTTCACTTTTTCAGCTTCTTTACTTATGTCGAAACCAGCTACAAATCCTTTTCCACTGGTAGGTTTACTTAATCCGCTAAGCATCCGCATGGCTGTGGTTTTTCCTGCGCCATTAGCACCCAGAAAACCAAAAATTTCACCGCGTTTTACTTCAAACGATATATTATCAACAGCAGTAAACGAACCAAATCGTTTGGTGAGTTGATGTGCGCTGATTACAGTATTATCTTGTTGTTGCATAGTTAGTTATTTTGTGATAATTGCATGAAACAATCTTCAATTCCGGGTTCAATCTGAGAAATAACCAATGATGAATGTCCTTTTTTCGTCAGAAAATCTATGATCTCTGTTTTTACATTTTCAACTGATTCATTGTTGTTTAAGTCAGTTTTTGAAATTGAAATATGATGTTTATCGCCAAATGCAAAACAGTTTTTTGTAAGTTCAAAGCTTCTTAAATCAGTTAAAAGCTGATGCATTTTATCACTTTCGGCAGAAAGTAAAGTGTTGGGGTACTGACGGATAATACCTGCGGGGCTGTCAATTGTCAAAAAACTTCCATTTTGAATCAACGCTATACGGTCGCATAGCCCTGCTTCGTCCATGTAAGGTGTCGATACTACGATGGTAATGCCTTCCTTTTTCAGATTTTTGAGCATTCCCCAGAATTCTTTTCGCGATACCGGATCAACTCCGGTGGTAGGTTCGTCAAGAAACAATACCTGAGGTTTATGTATTAAGGCACAACTTAAGGCAAGTTTTTGTTTCATCCCTCCCGATAATTTACCTGCTCTACGGTTTTTAAATGGTTCAATTTGCTGGTAAATATCTTTAATCAGCATATAATTTTCTTCAATAGTAGTATTAAAAACAGTTGCAAAAAATTGCAGGTTTTCTTCAACGCTTAAATCCTGATAAAGTGAGAATCGTCCGGGCATATACCCCACATGTTTACGAATTTCGGCATAATCTTTAACCACGTCGTATCCTACAACAGTTGCGTTTCCTTTGTTGGCTAAAATCAAAGTTGTTAGTATACGAAATAAGGTGGTTTTACCAGCGCCATCGGGACCGATAATGCCAAAAATCTCGCCTTTTTCAACTTCAAAACTGATGCTTTTCAGAGCTTCAACCTTTCCGTACGATTTGCTGATTTCCTCACATTGCACACTTATGTTTGAGTTTATTTTATTCATTTTAATTCACAAAAGTTATTACCTCAGTACTGATTTTGCACTTTATATCCATCTTTCGGGCAGATTATTGGAACTTTACGTTACCATACATACCAATTTTCAGATACCCGTCGTTTACAACAGCAATTTTTACTGCATAAACCAAATTAGCACGTTCGTCGCGGGTTTGAATTGTTTTAGGAGTAAATTCAGCTTTGGGCGAAATCCAGTTTACAACTCCATTGTACTCTTTGCTTTCGGTTTTTCCCAGGTCGCCATAAACTTTTACTTTTTGTCCTATTTTAACTGTTGTCAGTTGGTCTGAACTAACATATGCCTTCAAGGTAATATTTTTAATGTCAGCTATTTTAAATATAGCTTTACCAGTGGAGGCGAGTTCGCCCGTTTCGGCATATTTGGCTAAAACAGTTCCGGAGATAGGAGCTACAATCCGGCACTTTTGTAGCTGATCGTTAAGTTGTTCCACCTGCATTAACAATGCTTTATCTTCATCGTTCAGGCTGTTTGTGGTAAGTTCAAGAGTGGATAATGTAGCTGTTCTTTGCTTTTCGAGTACTGCAATTTGAGCATTTACATCGTCGAGTTGTTTTTTGTTAATTGCTTCAGATGCAATTAATTTTTCAATTCGTTTTTTCTCTGTTTTTGCCGTGGCAATCTGCTCATCAAGGGCTGCAAGCTGTTTTTTAATGTCAGGCTTTTTAAAATTCAGCGCTTTTTTGCTAGCCAGCAATTGTTCTTTTTTTAAATAAATCTGCATGCTGTCTATGCTGCCAACCTGTTGATTTATTGTTAATTCTTGTCCTTCTTCAACGTTCAGGGCTATGATTTTGCCTACAGCTTCGGCCGATACAGTCACTTCGGTTGCTTCGAAAGTGCCGGTTGCATCAAAAGCTTCTTTGTTACCTGAACAGGATATAACAGCTGTTGCAATACTTGCTGATAAAAGTATTTTTGTAAATAATTGAATCGTTTTCATATCGGATGGATTGTAGTTTAATTGTTGATTTGATTTTTTAATTGATAAACTGCGATGTATAACTGAATTTCGTGCATTGATCGTGCCTGTCGCGCCAGATTTTCGGCATTCATATCGCGGACAAGGTCGGTTACTGTGGCTGTACCATTCTCAACACGCGATGAAGTAGCTGTTTTAATTTTTGTTCGCAGAGCTATGATTTTGTCATCATTTAATATTGTTGTTTTTAATTTGTTTATTTCGTTCATTTGCTGCTGGTTTTGGAGTTTGTTATTGAACAAAAATGTTTCTTTTTGTACTTCAACCGATTTTTGATTTGTCGAGATTTTGCTTAAATCGTTTTTGCGGGTGTAAAGGTTGCTGATATTCCATGATAAGCGTAGGCCGCCCAAATAATAGGCTGAAAATCCATCGTATAGCATGTTTAATCCGGGGCGACCATAACCTCCCTGAGCAAATAAACCTAAACGTGGCATAGTGCCGGCATTAATCATTTTACGCTGACTGTTGTACATGCTTAATTGCGACTCGAATAGTTTTAATTCAGGTCGGTTATTAATGCTATCGGTAATAATTTCAGGCAATACAGGTTTTTCAAGGCTGTTTTTATCAGTAATAGTTAAGCCGGTAAACGATGCCAGCATATCAGCAAACGACTTTCGGGTGGCTAATAAGTCGGTTTCGCGTTGCTGAGCATTGATTATTTCTACGTTCATTACATCAATGTCGGTAGGCATAGCCATACCATTCACTTCGAGGGCTTTTATCTTTTTTAAATTTGTAGCCAGGTCATGTAGAAGTGTTTTTACCTGCGAAAGTTGCTCATTTATAAGCAGTATTCCGAAGAATAATTGATTCACACGGTCGCGTATAGCATAAAGATCAACTTCAGCTTTTTGTTTTTCAGCCTCCGATTGTGCTTTAATAATACCTTTCTGTGCTTTTGTAATTCCACCATCCCATACTGTTTGTGTTACATCCAATGCCACACTGTATTGGTCTTTGGATTGTTCCATATTCAGATTGATGGGTGCAGGTAAAGAAATCTTTATTGCATCCGATTGATAGCTGGCTTTAGCCGTAAGGCTGAGTTGAGGAAGCCATGCTTTATTGGCATTTGATAATTGGTAGGCTGTGCTTTGTTCAATCAGACCCACTTGCTTAATTAACGGGTAGTTTGCACGGGCTTTCGCCTGACATTCATCGATACTGATATTCTGAGCTTGCACAGTAACTGTTACTAAAGCTAATATCAATAAGGCTAATTGCTTATTTAAATAAATCATATTCATTTGTTTATAGTTTATTTTATGATAATGCTGTTCAAGACAAAACTAACATGCTCTTTACGTCGGTGCATTAGCAATGCCGTTTTTTGGTTTTCGTCCATACCCAGTACAAGTTTTAGAATTGGCATGGCCACAAATAGAGCTATATTTAAAGAAATCATGCTTATTAACAAATCTAAAATTGAAATTTCTCTAATATTCCCTTTTTTTATTTCGTTTTGTAATTCTGTATTAAATACTTCTAAAAACCTTTCTGGTATATTTTTTAATTTGTTTTTCAGTATTTCAATATTTTCGGTTTTACGCAGTAATTCTGAAAAAATCAGCATGGGCAATTGCTGATTTTCGAGCAGGAGATCAAAATGCTTCTCGATTATCAGTGTAAGTTTTTCAATAAAGTTCAGATTATGTTCTTGTTGCGATAACTGTATCGATTCAAAAAATAATCTGAATTTACTTTCGAAAATGGTGTTGAAAAGGTTTTCCTTAGTTCGAAAGTAGTAATGTACCAAAGCCTGATTGCAACCACATTCGCGTGCAATTTGTACAGTTGATACTGATGCGAAGCCTTTTGCAAGAAATAGTCTTTCGGCTGTTTCCAGAATTAATACCTCCATGGGTTTATCTGTTATTGTTTCCATTCTAAAAAAATTAATAGTATGCTTTAATAGATTACTTTAATAGGTCTATTAATTACGATGCAAAGGAAACTGTTTTATTTGAATAATGTGAATATAAGGACATTAAATATTTGTTAAAAAAATAAGCCACTAAAATCGAATTGAATTTTAGTGGCTTATTTATAAATGTAATTTATTGTTATTCAGATACTTTATCTTTCAGTAGGGCATATTCAATTACTTCCATAATGTCTGTTACAAAATGGAACTTTAATCCTTTCAGGTAGGTAGCTTTTATTTCTTCAATATCCTTACGGTTATCTTCACACAGAATTATATCCGTAATACCGGCACGTTTTGCTGCTAAAATCTTTTCTTTAATACCACCCACCGGAAGTACTTTTCCCCGTAAAGTGATTTCGCCGGTCATGGCAAGATTTTTTCTTACTTTTCGACGGGTAAAGGCCGACGATAGAGCTGTGACCATGGTAATTCCTGCCGAAGGCCCATCTTTTGGAATTGCGCCTTCGGGTACGTGTACATGCACATTCCATTCGTCGAACATTAAAGGATCAATATCGAGTTTAGTGGCATGCGATTTTATATATTCCAATGCAATAACAGCTGATTCTTTCATTACATCACCCAAATTTCCTGTCAGGGTTAGTTTAGGAGATTTGCTCTTACTTAAACTTGACTCTACAAACAAAATTTCGCCTCCAACCTGGGTCCAGGCCAAACCGGTAACAACTCCGGCATACTCGTTGCCCTGGTATTTATCCTTGCTGTAACGGGGTGTTCCAAGATATTTTTTTAAATCGTCTACGCTTATTTCGGTATTGTATTCTTCATCGGTAGCCACCATTTTGGCAATTTTTCGCATAAGCGAAGCGATTTGTCGGTTTAATTCACGTACGCCTGATTCGCGGGTATACGATTCAATTAATTGTGCAATAACCACTTTGCTAAGTTGAACGTGCTCAGGTTTTAGTCCGTGGTTTTCTAATTCCTTGTTGGTAAGGTGCTTGCGTACAATCTCAATTTTTTCTTCCTGTGTATAACCACTCACTTCAATTAACTCCATACGGTCGAGTAGGGGACGTGGTATAGTATTCAGGTTATTGGCTGTAGCTACAAAAAGTACTTTCGAGAGGTCGTAATCTACGTCCAGATAATTGTCGTGGAATGCAAAATTTTGCTCTGGGTCAAGAACTTCAAGTAATGCTGAACTTGGGTCGCCTTTGTAGTCGGCAGTAATTTTATCAATTTCGTCGAGAACAAAAACGGGATTCGACGTTTCTGATTTCTGAATATTCTGCATGATACGTCCGGGCATAGCACCAATATACGTACGACGGTGTCCGCGAATTTCGGCTTCGTCGTGCAATCCACCCAGCGAAATACGCGCGTATTTACGGTTCAATGCCTTGGCTATTGACTTGCCAAGTGAAGTTTTTCCGACTCCCGGAGGGCCATAAAGACAAATAATAGGCGATTTCATATCACCTTTTAGTTTAAGAACAGCTAAATGCTCTATAATACGTTCTTTAACAGTTTCAAGTCCGAAATGGTCGGCATCCAGCACTTTTTTTGCATTTTTCAGGTTGAAATTATCTTCGCTGTAATGATTCCATGGCAAATCGAGCATGGTTTCAATATAATTCAACTGTGTAGAGTAATCAGGTGAATGCTGACTGGTGCGTTCCAGCTTTTTTAATTCTTTATCAAATGCCTTGGCCACTTGTTCCGACCATTTTTTACCGGCAGCTCTTTTCTTGAAATCCTCCACATCCTGTTCCGGCGAATTCCCTCCCAATTCGTTTTGGATGGTTTTCATTTGTTGCTGCAGGAAGTATTCACGTTGTTGCTGATCAATTCCTTCTTTGGCCTTGTTCTGAATCGACATTTTTAATTCCAGCAATTGCGATTCCTTGTTCAGTTGTTGGAGCAATTCGTAACCTCTGTCGAGTACATCGTCAATTTCGAGCAGTTTTATTTTGTCAATCACACTTATACCGAAATTGGCACAAACATAATTGATTAAAAAAGTCGGATTTTCAATATTGCGGATTGCAAAAGTGGTTTCGGGAGGCATTACACCCGAATTTTGAATTATTGTAGCAGTTATGTCTTTTATTGACGACACCAATGCCTGAAAAACACTGTCTTTTTTGTTCTCGGGAGTTGCATCGGTCAGAGGATATACTTTAGCTTTCAAATATGGTTTAACAGCTACCTGTTCGCCTAATTTGAAGCGCTTTTTCCCCTCCAGAATAACCGTGGTTGAGTTGTCGGGCATTTCGAGAATGCGAACAATTTGAGCCACAGTACCATATCCAAACAAGTGTTCAAGTCCCGGATCGTCCAGTTTTTTGTCAATTTGCGTACAAACTCCAATCAAAGTATTGTCTTCGTGAGCTTTACGTATAAGTTTAAGCGATTTAGGACGTGCAACAGATACCGGCATTAATACTCCCGGAAAAATAACCATGTTGCGTAGCGGCAAAATTGGTAAAACCTGCCCTTCACTTACTTCAACTTCCGACGATCGTTCATCCAGCGAAATGATTGGAAATACTTCAGCCGATTCCATTATGCCATCACTCAAAAAATTGTCAAAATGTTTGTTCATATTTTGGTATTCTTTAATTATTCCTGCCAAATTGGCAAAAAATAATTATATAGCAGGATTATAACTGCAAATTTAGTTCGTTAACTTGCTGTTTTCCTGATATATATAATTTTTATTATATCCTACTCTTAATATGAATCAATCATTATGCCATAAAATTATTTGTCATGGGTTTAAAAAATCGGGATGCAACATCAAATACTAACTCAAAGCTTTCATCTATTGCAGGGCGTTGGTCATTTGAGTTTTGAGGAAAAGGTTGTTCGTGCGAATAATCATAACCAAAATCAATGTATTGAAAATTTGAGTGTGCCAATTCATAACCAACAGCCTGCTCCAAACCACTATACGACATTACCTTATCCTTTTTAAGCAATATGCCGGATATTCGATGACTGTTTTTTGAAAAGAATGATTTTCGTATATCTCTGAAATTGTTTTCATCAATCATGGCTTTAAACGAAACTTCCAACGGATCGGTTAAAGTGTCATTTGCTTTGAACTGACTTGAATAATAACTTGTTAGCTTTTCAAATGCAAATCTGTCAATAATGGAACGTGAATTGCCTGACATTGAATTAAATGTACCTCCGCCACAAAAAATAAATAATTTTGAGTCGGAATACAGGTTGTTTTTGTTCTCAATTAAAGCTATTTCGGCTAAAAAAGCACCTATTGAATATGCAAAAATATCAAACCCAGTATTTTTTCCGATAAAGCTGTGTTTCCCATCCTGTATTATACCAATCAGCTTTTCAATATCCTGAAGCGTTTGTTTCCCAGAGTGAAAAAAACGCAGCGGGTTCTCCCATAATCGGCTACTTATTGCCATATTGGCATAACTGACACTCCTGTCTGTACCTAAAATAGTCTTTCGGAGACTGTAAAGTTTTTCAAGATACCGTGGGTTCGACCATGATTGCGGTGAACGGTTTATATGAAATGCCAATGGAAAAAGAATAACGGTGCGTTTTGTTTTCTGACACAATGAGTATGCCCAACTATAATATTTGTTCCAGTTACGCTCATTTAATCCGTGAAGTAAAATGATAGCTCTGCTTTTGTCAATCTTATTTGTTGGAGAAAATACGGGATACCTGAAGATTTTGTTTTCAATAATTTCATCACTCAGTAAACTAATTGTTTCTTTGTTCGTTTGATATTCGGGTATAATGTCACTTTCAAAGTTACACCAATTAAGTACTATCTCATCAAACTGAGTCGATTCTGATTGTAATTTTTCAGGATTTTGATTGATTAATGTTTGAAAATTGCTGTAATTCATAATTGTAAGTGTTTGAAATTCAGAACAAATTAAAGTTTAAATTATCAAACAATACACTAAATGGGAAGATTATCAGCACTTTGTGTCAAAATCAAAATAGGGGGGTGTAAATCAAAATAACGGGGTGAAAAAAAATATGGATGGGGTAAAAACAGTTGTTTATATGGCTTCAAAAATATACTTTTGCATTCAGAAAATTTCCCGAGAATATGCAATCAAAAATTCCGCCATACATGTATGCAAAGAGCAATGTCACACGTTTGATATTGTTAACAGCCGTGTTTGCTCTACTTTTTATTAATATTTTCAAACCATTTAATTCAACTGAATGGTACAAGAATATTTCTGAAATGAAATATTTTTTCTTCTCAAGTTTACTCATTTTAACGGGTATGCTTGTAGTAGTGATAAGCCGGTTGATAATGATGCGTTATACACGCAAACATGAGCTTTTTGTATGGCAGTTTGCCCTTCACGTGTTTGGTGAAGTGGTCAGTATGTCGTTCTTTTTTACCGTATATGCCGTAATTTTTCCTCGTGCAGGTGATCAACGCGATGTGTTGGACATCTTTTTTCAATCGTCAATAAATACTGCATGGATGCTTTTACTTCCATATTCGATATTATGGTTGTATTTCTCCTGGCTCGATAAATCGGCGTTAATCGAAAAACTTAAAAATAAGACACCCGACACAGAAGGTGTAAAGCGCAATTTAATTGCTTTTCCGGACGAAAAAGGAGAGTTGAAAATTTCCATTGACATGGAACATTTGTTGTTTGTGGAGTCTGCCGACAATTATGCTACAATACATTACCTCAATAAGGCCAAACACTCACAGTTTTTACTACGTAATTCGTTGAAGTGGATGGATGAAAACCTTACAAAAGATACTTCACTTGTTCGCTGCCATCGTTCGTTTATTGTTAATCTGGATAAGGTAAAGGTAATGCGCAAAACCAAGGATGGTATATTCCTGGAAATGGATGCCTTAAATACGCCTGATATTCCGGTTTCCAAAACTTTTTATCAGCGTGTAATGGAGAAGTTTTCTAATTATTCGGTTTAGTTGTTTAATCCTCTTTTCGGGTAGCGGTAGGTTTACAACAAACTACTGTAATGTGAAAGCACGATTGTTTTCGTTCTTTTACAGCCAGCAATTTGCATTCTTTCCGCATTTCGAGCAAAGTTTTCATTAAAGCCTGAATCACCTCCCAT
>RRZT010469291.1_pt1 | contig 13630 bp, 10 predicted proteins | sample 2165551 | NCBI WGS metagenome assembly RRZT01 (sample SAMN10456910, study PRJNA506462) | wastewater metagenome | biome: wastewater; feature: sludge; material: wastewater sludge; isolation source: wastewater sludge with Escherichia coli K12::gfp cells carrying plasmid... | place: USA: Moscow, Idaho... | reverse complement strand
GCGGGTTGTCCGGCGCTGATTGCCCCGCCTGTGCTTGATTGCATGCCGCTCCCCCTGCGCCCGCCTGGCGCGCCGCTCGTCGCCCCGCAACGGCGGCAGGGCCAGCGGCTGGTGGTGGCCGCGGCGTGAGCAGCCGGCGCTTCATCGACTGGTTCGTGCCGCCGCGTGCCGACGCCCGCGTCGCGGCACGGGCGCGGATTGTCGCCCGCTCGCTGTTGACCATCTCAGCCGTGGTGTCGCTGCTGCTCGTCGCCTTCATCGTCGTGCGCAGCCGGCCGAGCACGCTCGAACTGACGCTCTTTGCGGTCGCGATCTTGACGCCGGTCGGCGCTGCGGCCGCCATCCGCTTCGTGTCGCGGCCGACCGAAGTCCTCCTGCTCACCAACCTGCTCGGCAGCGTGTATGTCGTCGTCTGGGCCTTTGCCACCGGCGGCGTTCTGTCGGCGGCGGCGCCCTGGCTGATCGCGCTGCTGGCTACGCTGGGCACCTTCGGCCGCGCGCGCGTGCTGCTGGCTGCCTTCGCCATCGACATCCTGCTGCTCTTCGCGCTGTACTGGGCGACGGTGTGCGGGCTGCTGCCGCCGAACCTGGTCCCCGCCGAGGAAGCCGCCCTGCTTGCGTTCATCGGCCAGCTCTCGTCGCTGGTCGTCGTCGCCATGGCAGCGCGGATCGTCCTGCGTGCGCGGGCGGCCGACAGCACCAGCATACGGCGTGGTGAGCAGCGCCTGCAGCGCATCGTCAATGGCATGCCGGCGGCGATTGCCCACGCCGATTACACCGAGAGTATGCCGCGCTATTCCTTCGTGAACCGGCGCTACGCGGAGTGCTTCGGGCGCACGGCCGAGGCCGTCGGCGGCATGGGCGTGCCGGAGCTGCTTGGCGACGAGGCCTATTGCCAGATCGAGCCCCATCTGCAGCAGGTACGGCGGGGAGAGGCAGCCGAATACGACATGGCTCTGCCGATGTCCGACGGAAGCACCCGCTATGACCGCACGTACCTGTTGCCCGACCGGGCAGAGGATGGCTCGGTACAGGGTGCCTACATCTTCGCCATCGACGATAGCGAGCGCAAGCGGATCGAGCAGCAACTCATCGCCGCCAAAGAGGCTGCCGAGTCGGCAAGCCGGGCCAAGTCGGCTTTCCTGGCCAACATGAGCCACGAGATCCGGACGCCTATGAACGGCGTCATCGGCATGGCCGACCTGCTGCTGCATGAGCCCCTGGCGGAGCGGGCGCGGCACTACGCACGGACCATCCAGCGCTCGGGGCGGGCGCTGCTCGGCGTGCTGGACGATGTTCTCGACCTCTCGAAGATCGAGGCGGGGAGGCTGGATCTGGAATCAGCGTGCTTCGATCTGCCGGCGATGCTGCGCGAGCTGCAGGATCTCTTCGGCGAGACCGCGCGGCTCAAGAACGTGACCCTGCGGGTGACGGCGGCGGCGGATCTACCGCGTTGGGTGACAGGCGACGTCGTCCGGCTGCGCCAGGTGCTGTTGAATCTGGTGTCGAACGCGGTGAAGTTCACGACACACGGGACGATCGACGTCGACGCCTGTCGTGAGGCTGATGGCGCTCTGCGTTTCGCCGTCCACGACACCGGCATCGGCATCGCGGCGGACAAGCAGGCGCAGATCTTCGAAGCGTTCGCGCAGGCCGAGCAGGGGACGACCAGGCGCTTCGGTGGTACCGGGCTCGGGCTGTCGATCGCGCGTGAACTGGTACGCCTGATGAGTGGCGAGATCGGGGTGCAGAGTTCACCGGGCGAGGGTTCATGCTTCTGGTTTCGAGTCCGCCTCCCCGAGGCAACGGCGCCGGCGGCGGCGGGGCGCCGTGCCGTCGCCGGGTCTTTCGCCGGTCGCCGTGTTCTGGTCGCCGAGGATGACCCGGTCAACGCCGAGGTGACGCGGGCAACACTGCTGCACTACGGAATCGACGTCGTGCTGGTGCCCGACGGTGAGCAGGCTGTGACCGAGCAGGCGCGCCAACCCTTCGACCTGGTGCTGATGGACTGCCAGATGCCGCGAATGGACGGCTTCGAGGCGACACGCCGGATTCGCGAGGTGGAGAAGCTGCGCGGTACGCAGCGGACGCCGGTGGTTGCGCTGACGGCGCACGCCATGGCAGGCTACCGTGACGAGTGCCTGCAGGCGGGAATGGACGACTACCTGGTGAAGCCGTTCGAGGCGGCGGCGCTGCGGCAGATGCTCGGGCGGTGGCTCAACAACCAGCCATGAGCGACGGCACCCCGCCACCGCTCTCGGGCAGCCGACCGCTCCCGTCGGGCTGTAGCGAATATTTTCCGAGTGATCTTGTCGGATTTTTTTACAGTCGCGCCGTGCCCGCAGGCTGGAAGCTCATGCAAACAATGCCTTGCAACAATGGTGCGGATCTTGCTTCAGTCTGCACGGGGGCGGGCTGCCCGAATCGCGCGAAGGTGCCGGTTGGTCGATCGCGCGTCCGCTCGACCCCCGCACGCGGCGGCCGTGAGGCTCGCCATGCGGACAACCAGCCTGACAAAGGAGACTACCCGATGCGTACACGTTCATGGCAATCCTGTTTTCTGGCGGCAACCCTGAGCCTGACTTCCAGCCTGGCCTCGGCCACCGTCTACACCTACGCCGCTGATCTTGGCCCCGAAGCCCTGGGCGCCACCGGGTCCGGTATCGTCAAGCTCAAGTTCGATGATGCGACCAACGATCTGTCGATCCACGCCGATTTCACCGGCCTGTCCGGAACGACGACGATTGCGCACATCCACTGTTGTACGGCAACCGCCGGTACCGGAACGATCGGCGTGGCAGTGACCCCGGGCACGCTGCCCGGCTTTCCTGTGGGCGTATCGGCGGGCTCCTACTCGGCGCTCATCGACCTCGACCTGGCCAGCAGCTTCACCAGCGCGTTCATCAACAACTTCGGTGGCGCGACCGTTGCCGGCGCGCGCACTGCGCTGTTTGCCGGCCTCGATGCCGGCACGGCGTACTTCAACATCCATACCAGCAAGTTCCCCGGTGGCGAGATCCGCGCTTTCCCCGAGCGCGTTCCCGAGCCCGCTTCGCTGCTCCTCGGCGCCATGGGCATCGGAGCGCTGGTGCTGACCCGGCGCGGACGGCGACGCCTCTGAGAGCACGGCTTTGGCTGCGGCGCCGGTCGGGCGCCGCAGCCGGGGGGCCTCAGCAGTCGACACCCGGAATTCGACGCGACGGTCGAGGGCGTCGCCGGCATCGTCGGTGCCGGTGCCGACGAATTTCGCAGTCGCCGAGCATGTTGGTCAGGCCGTCGGTGCATAACAGCAGCCGGTCGACGGCGGAAAGATCCAGCACCGCCGTGTCAGGGAAGTCAGGGCTTGGGCATTGCTGCCGCGCCGTCCCTGGATGTCGGCCATGGCGGCATGGGTTTTGGTTCGTCACGGCCCAGATCGCGGAACGAGAGCGCCAGGTTGTTGAGCCCGTCGGCATCGAGCGCGGCCACGGCCTGAAGGGGCGGGCATGGGGCCGTTCGAGCGCGGCGACGTCGACTTGCAGGCATCGGCCCAGCAGATCGGCCACGGCGGCGGGCATCGCCGGGTATAGGCTGTTGGCGTTTCGCGGCGCGGCCAGGTAGGAGCCTGGTTGAACGCCGGGTCGAAGTCGCCGGCATTGCCGATACAGGTCGTGCAGCCGTAACCGGCGAGCGCGAAGCCGAGTTCGGCGAGCGGCTCCAGGAGGCCGGCCTTTTCCAGATAATCGGTGACCATCCGCGAGCCGGGAGCCAGCGAGGTCTTGATGTGCGGCTGCACGCGCAGGCCTTACGCGAAATTTCTGGTTGGTGAAGGGTGCAGATGGCGCATTGCGACTATAGAACAGTGGAGATAGCCCTCCAAAGCAGACTCTTACGCCTTCCAGCACAGTTTTTTCTGCTGCCCTACAAAGCGCAGGCCGCCCCGAAGAGTTCCACGGCCCAGTTCGCTGCTGGCAACTTTCGCAGCCGGATCGCGCCAAAGCCTGAATTAACCCGTGAAACCTTCTTGCAGATGTCTTCCAGCCGCTTCAACACCGCCGCGTCCATTTCCGGCCGGCGCGTTGCTCCGGAACTCAAATAAGCAATTGCCGTATTGGCTTTGATGCGGGCCTTGTCTTCATCAGACGGTAACCTATGACCTCGGTTAAACGGGGTCAGGCAAGCGGTCGGATTTTCCCCGAGCAGCGTGGCCCAAATGTTCGGGTGGTCACCAGAATAGGAGCCATGGTGCGCCACTTTGTAAGCTGAACCCGTAGGCCGAGCGGCGCACCAGGCGTTGGACACCACCGCGCCCCAACCGCAGGTAGGATGGCTTTCCAAGTCAGAGCCTAACAACGCCGCATCCCCGTCAAAGTCAATGTGTAGCACCACCGCTTCGTGGTTGGGGCGCAGGTCCGGTGCGTGGTTGATTTGCGCTACATTTCGCGGTAGATACTGGGCGAAATGGGCCAGGGATTGGGCGAAAGCAGCTGGGACTGGCGAGAGTGCCGATACTCGAACGTTCCGACCATTTGCGGACAACTCCAGTACAGAGAAGCGTTGCTGTAGAAAACTGACCTCTGCTCGCTGGGCGACCACAGAAAACAGTTCCTTTGCGCCACGTGCCAAGCCGGGGGCCGCTGATCCCCCATAGGCTGCGAGGAAAGCAGAAGCCTCGTCGCTGTTGAACACAGCGGACAACATAAACTCGGCATCCGGGTAGTGCGCAGCCAGCCGGGACATGCCTCGCACGTGATCGTCATGCCAGTGCGATGCTACGATAGTCTTGACATGCTTGGGCTGAACACCGATGGCCTGGAGGTATGCGTGGGTTGCCGGGCCTTTGGTTGCGGGATCGATGCAGGAATCGACCAGCAGCCAGTTGTTTTCGCCGAGATGGACCGCGATCGCTTCACCGAAGCCAGGCCCGAAGAGCGTGATTTCCAGCTCGTCGTGAGCAGGACCGCTGCCGTAATCACTCATTCAGCGATTGGCCGAGCCTTCATCTTCGAACGTATCATTGCCGCGTCTGCCTGGATACGCTGGATCTGCTGCCTGGACCAGGCCGGCCGCCGCCGAAACCGCAGTTCCTGCGCGTTCTCTACGCTGCCCCGGCGCAGTCGTTTGAAGAGAGTCAGGTAAAACACGGCACCGGGCTGGACCAGATCACGGTCTTGGTCGGCCACCCATTGCAGGTCGATTTCAGCGGTATGGTCAGCAACCTGCCCAATTCTTGCAGACAAGAGGACGCTCATCACCTCACTCTGCAAGTCCACGCTCAGTACGCGGCCTTCCCAGATCTGGATCACTGAGGCATCAGTGTCAACCTGGGTTCCGACCGACTTGACAGGCAATGGCGCCAAGAACGCCTTTTCGGCGCGCTGCGAGACACTGCTCGCCAAGTCCGTCCGATCGTAGAACACGGTGGAACTTCGCACGACTTCAACGGGTTTCGGAGCTACAGGCTCGCTCTGGAAGTCGAACGGGTCGGCGATGCGGGAGCTACGGCCCCTGCGCGCTGGACTAGTGGTCTGGACTAGCATGTTTGGTGGTTATCCAGCCAGAGCCTGCGAAAGAATACCATCAAATACCCGAACGGCGTCTTGCCAAGATGTCTCCCAGTTCAAAGCGATGGTATCGGATGCAACCTCGGCGGCAGTTACGGCGTCATTGCTGGAGGCAACGACATGGTGATCGTTGTAGGCGAAAAAAACCCCGCAACGAACCTTGGTAGAAGGCTGGACGGAAATCCGCTTCTCATCACCGGATACGGGGTTCCGGCTCTTGTCGGTGCGCTGGATGAGCATTGTCAGATCGACCAGGCCGGTGGTAGCGTGCTTTTCGGGGTAAAGACCGTTCCAAATGGTTTTTGGTGCCAATACGTCGCCGACTCGGTGGTACTCATCCTTGCTGGCTAGCCGGTAATGTCCGAGGAAATTTAGCCCGACAGCAGTGATTGGTGTGTGCGGCACCAAGGACAGGATCCCGATTGCCAAGTCCGCAAACGCCGGGGTCAAAGGCCCCTTGCTGGTCAGCGAAAACTGCTCTTCGAACACCTGAAGCGCAAACCAGTCGGTTTCGAACGCACAAACCTGGTGCGAAACTATCAAAGACGCGTCGTTCCGCGCACCGTCCAGGTCGTCTGTTCCGATCAGATTGTTTCGCTCTAGCCAGTCCGGCGTGAAAATGGCCGGATTGAAGGCACCTACCGCGACGATGGAAGAGCTGAATATGTCCGCTTGTCTGGTCAAAGGAGGCAGGTGTGCAGGGGTTGGATAGCGCGCAATTATATGAGATTTCAACATAGCCATTCTGCAGCAATTAGTCGGTCGTGTTTCCCGCAGGTGCTCCGAGCAGTTCGCCGAGAACGTAGGGCAGGATGCCGCCCGATCGGTAGTAACTGACCTCGATCGCCGTGTCGATGCGGCACAGCAACGGGCGTTCGCTGCGTTCGCCGTTGGCGCGCTCGATCACCAGGGTGAGCGCCTGCATCGGCAACAGGCTCGGGCCGATGCCGAGGATGTCGAAGGTCTCGTCGCCGCGCAGGCCCAGAGAAGTCACCGAATCGTCGGCAACGAACTGCAGTGGCAGTACGCCCATGCCGACCAGATTGGCACGGTGGATTCGTTCGTAGCTGCGCGCGATCACCGCCCGCACGCCGAGCAGGCGGGTTCCCTTGGCGGCCCAGTCGCGTGACGACCCGGTTCCATACTCCTCGCCGGCGAAGATCAGCGTCGGCGTGCCACGCTCGAGATGGCGCATCGCGGCGGCGAAGACCGTCGTCTGCTGGCCGTCGAACAGCGTGTAGCCGCCCTGTGGCTGGCGTCCTTCGGCGTCGGCCGGCAGCATCAGGTTACGGATGCGCACATTGGCGAAGGTGCCGCGCATCATCACCTCATGGTGGCCGCGGCGGGCGCCGTAGGAGTTGAAGTCGACGCGTTTGACTCCCTGCTGGGTGAGCCACTGCCCGGCCGGCGTGTGCTCGCCGAACGAACCGGCCGGCGAGATATGGTCGGTAGTGACCGAGTCGCCGAGGATCAGCAGCGCCCGCGCGCCGCGAATGTTGCCGGCAAGCTGCGCTGGCAGTTCGAAGAACGGCGGGCGGGCGATGTAGGTCGATGGTGGCCAGTCGTAGACCTCGCCGGCCGGCGCCGGAATGGCTTTCCAGAGATCCTGGTCGGCGCCGACGTCGGCGTAACGCCGGCGGAAGGTCTCGGGATCGAGCGCGAACGGCAGCACGGCGTCGATCTCTTGCGAGCTCGGCCAGATCTCGCGCAGATAGACCGGCTGGCCGTCGGCACCGCGACCCAGCGCTTCGCTGTCGAGGTCGATATTGGCCCGGCCGGCGATTGCAAAAGCCACGACCAGCGGCGGCGAAGCGAGGTAATTGGCGCGCAGATTGGGATGGATGCGCGCTTCGAAGTTGCGGTTACCCGAGAGCACCGCGGCGGCGACGAGCTGGTGATCGGTAATCGCCTGGTTGAACGCCGGGTCGAGGTCGCCGGCATTGCCGATACAGGTCGTGCAGCCGTAACCGGCGAGCGCGAAGCCGAGTTTGGCGAGCGGCTCCAGGAGGCCAGCCTTTTCCAGATAATCGGTGACCACCCGCGAGCCGGGAGCCAGCGAGGTCTTGATGTGCGGCTGCACGCGCAGGCCTTTGTCGACGGCCTTCTTCGCCAGCAATCCGGCGGCGATCATCACTGCCGGATTGCTGGTATTGGTGCATGAGGTGATCGCCGCGATCAGCACGTCGCCATGGCCGAGATCGACGCCGGGCCGCCCGGTCGCGTAGCGCTGTCGCAGGGTCTCGGGTGGGCGAGCGAAGCCGTCGGCCGACTCGGGTGCGCTCAGCAGGGTATTGAAGCGGCTCGCCATCTCGGGCAGCGCGATGCGGTCCTGCGGCCGCTTGGGGCCGGCCAGTGAGGGGACGATGCTGGCCAGATCGAGGCGGACGGTACGCGAGTAATCGATCTGGCCGGCGCGCGGAATGCCGAACAATCCCTGTGCCCGGAAATAGGCCTCGAAGAGCACACAATCCGCTTCGCTGCGGCCGCTGCTGCGCATATAGTCGATGGTCTTCTCGTCGACCGGGAAAAAGCCCATCGTCGCCCCGTACTCCGGTGCCATGTTGGCCAGCGTCGCGCGGTCGGTCACCGACAGCGTGCTGGCTCCCTCGCCGAAGTACTCGACAAAGGTGCCGACCACTTTCTCACGGCGCAACAGCTCGGTTACCGTCAGCACCAGATCGGTGGCGGTGACGCCTTCGCGCAGGCGGCCGCTGAGTTCGACGCCAACTACGTCCGGGGTCAGGAAATAAACGGGCTGCCCGAGCATCGCTGCTTCTGCCTCGATGCCGCCGACCCCCCAGCCGACGACGCCGACGGCATTGATCATCGTGGTGTGCGAGTCCGTGCCGACCAGCGTGTCGGGAAAGCACAGCCGTCCCTCGGCGCGCCCTGTACCCGCTTCCCGCATTGCCTGCTGACGAACGCCGTGGAACAGATGTTCGAGATTGACCTGGTGGACGATGCCCACTCCCGGCGGCACGACGCGGAAGGTCTCGAAAGCCTGCATTCCCCATTTCATGAACTGATAGCGTTCGCGGTTGCGCTCGAACTCGAGAGTCATGTTCTGCTGCAGCGCCTGTGGCGTGCCGTAGTAATCGACCTGTACCGAGTGGTCGACGACCAGGTCGACCGGCACCAGCGGCTCGATGCGCCGCGGGTCGAGTCCGCGCGCCTGCGCCACCTGCCGCATCGCTGCGAGATCGCAGAGCAATGGCACGCCAGTGAAATCCTGCAGCACGACGCGCGCGACGACGAAGGGAATCTCCTCGCTGCGGCGTGCGCGCGGCTGCCACTCGGCAAGTTCGAGGATGTGTTGCTCGCTGACGCGCTGGCCATCGCAGTGACGCAACAGCGCTTCGAGAACGATGCGTAGCGACACCGGTAAACGAGGCACATTGCCAATCTCGGCAGCCGCCAGTGCCGGCAAGGAATAGAACAGAACCTCCGATTGGCCGGGAGGCGTGAAGCGAGACAGCGTATTGAATGGCGAGTGGGACATGTCGAACCTCCGGACAGATGCGCGCCTGGCGCAGATGGTGGATTGACAGCGGGTGGTGGCAGTACGTTCGCTGCTGCTGGCACGGATCCACTTCGTGAGGCTCAGCGAGGGCAGAATCGACGATGGATTGCCGTTGGATGGGAAACATGTACTTTCGTCGCTGGGATAGAATGCTGCCGTAGTCCCGCAAGTGTCGGGGACGGGTGCAAGCAGGATGGGCCTGCATTGCCGCGATTCCCGCTTGAGCTTAGCGTCCGCGCGCATTTTATGAAGGCTGCCAGGCAATGAGTTCCGATCCTTCCAAACCCGCCGGCCACAGTCCCCGGCAATCCGTGCCGGATCTTGCCGCCGCTTCGCCCGCTGCGGACCCGCTTGTGGTGCAGGCGCGACAATTCGTCGACCACCTGCTGGAGCGGGCAACTGCACAACAGGCGGCCGGGCGTGATGAGGTGGAACATCTCGGCCATCTCGAACAGGCCGAACTCGCCCGTCGCAGCGCGATGCTCAAGGAGCCGCTGCGCGCGCTGGCCGGGCGCGCCGAAGACGGCGGCGACGTGGCCCAGGCATTGCTCGCGCTGCGCGACCGCGTGGAGGAACTCGATCCCGCTCGCTTCGATCTGGAGCCGGGATTCGCCACACGCCTGATCGGCTACATTCCGGGGATAGGCACGCCGCTCAAGCGCTATTTTTCTCGTTATGAAAGCGTTTCGACGGTCATCGACCGCATTTTGCAGTCACTGCGTGCCGGGAAGGAGCAGTTGCGGCGCGACAACCTCACCTTGCAGGGCGATCAGGAGGAGATGCATGCCCTCGCCGAGCGGCTGGAACATTCGATAGGGCTATCGCGGCTGGTGGATGCAGAACTTGAACAGCGGCTCGCCACGCAGATCGAACCCGACACGGCACAGGCCAGATTCGTCGCCGAGGAATTGCTGTTCCCGCTGCGGCAGCGCATCCAGGACATGCAGCAACAGTTGCTCGTGGGCCAGCAAGGCTACCTCACTACCGAAGTCATCGTGCGCAATAACCGGGAACTGATGCGTGGTGTGGATCGCGCCGTCAATGTGACGGTGAATGCGCTGCAAACCGCTGTGGCGCTTGCGCTCGCACTGGCGAACCAGAAGATCGTGCTGGACAAGGTGCAGACCATCACCGACACCACCAACAAGTTGATTGGCGCCACCGCCGCGCGCCTGAAAAGCCAGGGGGTGGACATCCATCGTCAGGCAGCCGCCACCCAGCTCGATCTGGAGGTGCTGCGCAAGGCCTTCTCCGACGTTCGGGCAGCCCTGGACGCGCTAGCCAGTTTCCGCCGCGCGGCGTTGCCCGAAATGGCGAAGTCGATTCTCGAAATGGACCGCATCGCCGTTGCGGCCGCAGGCAGCGTGCGCGCGCTGCAGCAGGGCAATGCTGCAGCGGATGACTGGCACACACCTGACCAGAACGGCGCATGAATCCACTGGCGCCGCGTGCTCTCCGGAGCTTGCTGCGCGATCCGCGCAGTGGGTTCGTGCTGGCCGTGACGGGCTTGCTGGAATGGGCGTTTGCCGCGTGGTTCGCGCCGTCCGCCGCGATCCACATCGTCGCGCTGGCGCTGGGAGCCGGACTGCTGATGCTTTGGCCGGTCCTGGCTGCACGCGCTGCCCAGGAAAATGCGCGCACCGCCCCCGCCGATGACATTGCTCCGCTGGCGGCCGAATTGCGCGAACTTGGCGCGCGCCACGCGGATGCCCGCCGCGGCGTCGAACAATTGAGCATCCTGTGCGACCAGCGCCGTACCCTGGCCATCGTGCTGGGCCGGCGGCTGGACGCCGGCGAACTCACCTTCGACCGCTATCTCGCAACGGCCGACAAGGTCTATCTCGCGGCGCTGGACAACCTGCACGAACTGGCTTTGGGTTTGCGCAGCGTAAGCAGCAGGGATGCCGACTATCTCGACCAGCGCCTGCGCGAAATGCACGCTGCCGGCACACACCCGGACAGCGCCGGTGCATGGCACGAACGCAAGCGCTTGCACGCCGGCCAATTCGAGAAAGCGGCCGACCTGCTGGCCCAGAACGAAGCCGCGATTACCGCGCTGACCAGGGTGGCGACAGCATTCGCCAATACGCATACCGGCAAGGATCGCAGCGAACTCGACACCCGCACGGCCATCGCGGAACTCGAACGACTGGCAAGCCAGACCGGCCGCTATGCGGCGGACGGCGCACGGCCGCCGGGCAAGAGATGAACGGCTCGCCGCTGCTCAAGCGGGCCGACTGGCTCGGCACAGGCCACTCACCGAAAGGTAGATCATGAACAATTCCTCTCCAGGCGCGTTCGGCATCCTTCTTGGCGCACTCCTGACCTTGCTGCTGTCGGCTTGCGGGCCGGATCGTTCCCAGCCATTGACCAGCGAGCAGGCCCACGCCGAACTCGCAAAGCACGTGCAGCGCGTGGCCTATGACACCCGTCCGGTGCGTGCGCAGGTCAATCTGCCTGTCGGCGCGCCGGCCACGCTGGCCGATACACTACCCGACATCGCAAAATTCCCGGTCGTCGTGGAGCCGGCCGCTGGCGCCGGTGACGTGGTGGCCGAAATATTCAGTTCGATCGAAAAATCCGGCAATGGCAGCGATGGCTGGCTGACCGAGGTTGCGCGCGATTTCAATGCCGCGAACGAGAAGCTTGCCGACGGCCGGCGTGCTCAGGTCCGCGTGCGCAACATCGCCTCCGGCACCGCCTACCAGTTCATCGCCTCGCGCAAATATGTTCCCGACGCCTATACCCCATCCTCGCATCTGTGGATACGCATGACGGCCGCGAGCGGCATGGCGGTCACGCCGATCAGTGAGCGTCTGGCCGGCAATCTTGCGGGCGTCGTGCTGAAAAAGGATAAAGCCGACAAGCTACGCACCGCGGGCGGCCAACTGGACGTCAAAATGCTCATCGACGCGACCGTACAGGAGCGCATCGTGATGGGCTACACCGATCCCTATGCGAGCACGACCGGCCTGAATTTCCTCCTCACGGTGCTGCAGACCTTCGCCGGCGGCGAAACCGCGCGCATGCTGGCGCCGGACGTGGAAAGCGCGTTCGAGGGCTTTCAAAGCAAGGTGCCCTTCGTCGCCATCACCACCCTGCAAATGCGCGATTCGGTACAGAGTGGCGGCTCGCTCGACGCCTTCGTGATGGAGCGCCAGACCTTCGCAAACATGCCGGAATTGAGCAGCGGCTACGAATTCGTGCCGTTCGGCGAACGCCACGACAACCCACTCTACGCGCTGGGCAAGATTCCCGCCGAGCGCGTCGAAGTACTGAAGCGCTTCGCGGCGTTCGCGACACAGCAGAAATATCAGGCGAACGCAGCCAAGTATGGCTTTAATTCGCCCATGGACCATAAAACCCCCTTTGCAGCGCCGCCCGGAGAGATGATCGCGCAGGTACAAAAACTCTGGAAAAAGGCCAAGAACCAGAGCCGGCCGGTCGCAGCGGTATTCTTGTGTGACATCAGCGGTTCCATGCAGGGCAGCCGGCTGCGCAACGTCAAACAGGCCCTGCTGCAGGGCTCCGACCTGATTGCCGCGGGCAATTCGATAGGCATGGTGCTGTTCAACGACAAGGTGACCGAGGTGGTGCCGATCAAGCCTTTCGATCTACGCCAGAAAGCCACGCTGCGCACGGCGATCGCACAGATCGATGCCGCCGGTGGCACCGCGATGTACGACGGCATCGCGGTAGCCCTGTCGCTGCTCGTCAAGGAGAAGGCCACACACCCGGACGTGCAGCCCATGCTGTTCGTGCTCACCGACGGCGAAACCAACCAGGGCATGAGTTTCGACGACATGCGAATGATCATCAAAGGACTGAATATTCCGATCTATGCCGTGGGCTACGAGGCTGACATCAAGGAACTGGCACGCCTGTCGGGTCTCGTCGAGGCGGCCAATCTGAATGCCGGCGAGGGCGACATCGGCTACAAGATCGGTTCGCTGTTGAACGCGCAGATGTAAGCCGGCCATGTCTGCTCTGCGCACCTGGCTGGCACTGGCCGTCACGACTTTTGCCGGGCTCGGCGCAGGCTACCATGGCTACCTGCAGACCCACCCGCGTCAAGTCGTGGTGGTCGTGGATAGCTCCTATCCCATGCTCGAAGTCTGGCCTCAGGTTGCCTCCGTGCTGGACGATCTGGGCCGGCGGCGATATACGCAGTTTTTCCTGAGCACGGAGAAAAGCGTCGTCCACGAATGGTCCGACCGGCTGCAGACGGGCCGCATCACGCCCTATGCACCGCGGGACTTTTCCCGACTGAACGGCCTGCTGCCCCCGGCCGCGAATGCCGAGGTCTATTTCCTGACCAACGCCGAAAGCGCACTGACGGAAAGCTTTGCCGGCTGGCATGTGATCCGGCTGACACGCCCGCACAGCTCGAATTGAAAATTCTGATTTCGCCCATGCCGGCAAGCCGCTCGCCGCGATCTGCCACGGCGCGCAACTGCTGGCCGCCGCCGGCGTACTTTCATGATCGGGGGTGCCTGGAAAAGTCATGACCGTTAATGTGAAAGTCGCGTATGCGACTCACGAATCTCCCTCCCCCCTCGCGGGGGAG
>RRZT011435094.1_pt1 | contig 13633 bp, 11 predicted proteins | sample 2165551 | NCBI WGS metagenome assembly RRZT01 (sample SAMN10456910, study PRJNA506462) | wastewater metagenome | biome: wastewater; feature: sludge; material: wastewater sludge; isolation source: wastewater sludge with Escherichia coli K12::gfp cells carrying plasmid... | place: USA: Moscow, Idaho... | reverse complement strand
CACCTGCATCCCCGAGCTGGAAAAGTGCGTCAAGGAATACGGCAACGTCGGCATCAACCTGAACCCCGATCCATCGGGCGGCCACTGGACCAGCCCGCCGCTGACCGATCGGCACTGGTATCCCATCTACGAAAAGATGGCGGAGTACGACATCCCCGCCATGATCCACGTCAGCACCAGCTGCAACGCGTGCTTTCACACCACCGGCGCGCATTACCTGAACGCCGACACCACGGCCTTCATGCAGTGTCTGCAGGGCGATCTGTTCAAGGATTTCCCGACGCTCAAGTTCGTCATCCCGCACGGCGGCGGCGCGGTGCCGTATCACTGGGGGCGCTTTCGCGGCCTGGCGCAGGAGATGAAAAAGCCGCTGCTGCGAGATCACCTGCTGAACAACATCTTCTTCGACACCTGCGTGTACCACCAGCCGGGCATCGATTTGCTGACCAAGGTGATCCCGGTGGACAACATCCTGTTTGCCAGCGAAATGATCGGCGCCGTGCGTGGCGTTGACCCGGAGACAGGCCATTACTACGACGACACCAAGCGCTACATCGAGGCCTCGACCATTGTCGTTGGCGACGATCGCCACAAGGTCTACGAAGCCAACGCGCGCCGCGTGTACCCGCGCCTGGATGCGGCACTGAAAGCCAAGGGGAAATAAGCATGTACGAATTGGGCGTCGTTTACCGCAACATCCAGCGCACCGATGCGGCCACCGCCGATGCATTGGCCCCCTTCGGCAGCGCCACCGTGCACGAGGCCATGGGCCGCGTCGGCTTGCTGAAGCCCTACATGCGGCCGATTTACTCAGGCAGCCAGGTCAGCGGCACGGCGGTCACCGTGCTGCTGCAGCCGGGCGACAACTGGATGCTGCACGTGGCGGCCGAGCAGATTCAGCCGGGCGACATCGTGGTGGCCGGCGTCACCTCGGACTGCACCGACGGCTACTTCGGCGACCTGCTGGCCACCAGCTTCAAGGCGCGCGGCGCGAGGGCATTGGTGATCGACGCGGGCGTGCGCGACGTGCGCATGTTGCAGCACGAGATCCAGTTTCCGGTCTGGAGCAAGGCCATCAGCGCCAACGGCTGCATCAAGGCGACGCTGGGCAGCGTGAACGTGCCCGTGGTCTGCGCGGGGCAAATCGTGCACCCGGGCGACGTGATCGTGGCCGACGACGACGGCGTGGTCTGCGTGCCACGCGCCATCGCCGCCAAGACACTGCAAGCCGCCACCGCGCGCGAAGCCAACGAAGGCGCCAAGCGCGCCGAGTTCGCCTCGGGCACGCTGGGACTCGACTATTACAAGATGCGCGAGCCGCTGGCCAAGGCGGGGTTGCGCTACATCGACTGATTGAACACAAACAGCCGGACGCAGAGGACGCAAAGGATTCGCAAAGGACGCAAAAAAGAAAACCAAAAATTTTGGCTGTTCCTTTTGCATCCTCTGCGCAACTTCTGCGTCCGGTATTCGGCATCTGATTTCAAACACCATGAGCAAACCCACCACCGGCCCGTTCGAGAAAACCCCCGGCTGGCTCGACTGGCACGAAGGCCCGAGCAAGCCACGCTTCAAGCTGCCGCCCGGCAGCGTTGACGCGCATTGCCACGTGTTCGGCCCCGGTGCCGAGTTCCCCTACGCGCCCGAGCGCAAGTACACGCCGTGCGATGCGTCGAAGGAACAGCTGTTCGCGCTGCGCGATCACCTCGGCTTTGCGCGCAACGTGATCGTGCAGGCCACCTGCCACGGCGCCGACAACCGCGCCATGGTCGATGCCTGCATGGCATCGAACGGCAAGGCGCGCGGTGTGGCGACGGTAAAGCGCGATGTGAGCGACGCCGAGCTGCAACGCCTGCACGCCGCCGGCGTGCGCGGCGTGCGCTTCAACTTCGTCAAGCGGTTGGTCGATTTCACGCCCAGGGACGAGCTGATGGACATCGCCACGCGCATCCATCAACTCGGCTGGCATGTGGTGATCTACTTTGAGGCGGTCGATCTGCCCGAGCTGTGGGACTTTTTCACCGCGCTGCCCAACACGGTGCTGGTCGACCACATGGGCCGCCCCGACGTGAGAAAGCCGGTCGATGGCCCCGAGTTCGCGCTGTTCATCAAGTTCATGCGCGAACACCCCAACGTGTGGAGCAAGGTGAGCTGCCCCGAGCGCCTGTCCGTCACCGGCCCCAAGGCGTTGAACGGCGAGCAGGCGGCCTACCGCGACGTGGTGCCCTTCGCGCGCAACATCGTCGAGCAGTTTCCCGACCGCGTACTGTGGGGCACCGACTGGCCGCACCCCAACCTGAAGGAGCACATGCCCGACGATGGCCTGCTGGTCGACTTTATCCCGCACATCGCGCCCACGGCCGAGCTGCAGCGCAAGCTGTTGGTCGACAACCCGATGCGCCTGTACTGGCCTGAAGAAAAGGCCGCGCGTTGATCCCCATGGCCGCACGCCAAGCCCCGCAATCGGCGCCCATGTGGCCCGCCGACTGGCGGGTGCTGCACGCCAGCTTCGTCACCGAGACGGCGGGCAGCACCATCTGGCGGGTGCGGCTGGTCGGCGCGCCTGGCACGGCGGTGGCCAAGGTGCTCAAGCCAGCGGCCGACGCCGCCGACGAGTTGCGCGGCGCGCACTACCTGCGCTGGCGCGCGGGCGAGGGCGCGGTGCGCCTGCTGGCCGAAGACGGACTGATGCTGTTGCTGGAAGACGGCGGTGTGGCCCCGCTGGAATCACTGCCCGACGCCGCTGCGATGCCCGTGGCCGCCGACGTGCTGGCGCGTTTGCACCAGCCGCGACCAGCACCAGCGGCCCTGCAGCCCTTGCACGAGCGTTTCGGCGCGCTGTTCAGGCGCGTCACCACGCCGCACGATGCGGCCTATGCGCTGGCCGCCGACATTGCGCACGAATTGCTGGATGCGCTGCACACGCCCGTCGCGCTGCATGGCGACCTGCACCACGACAACGTCGTGCACGGCGCGCGCGGCTGGCTGGCCATCGACCCCAAAGGCGTGCTGGGCGACGCGGCCTTCGATGCCGCGAACTGGTTCTACAACCCGTGGGGCCAAGACGCCCTGCACCGCCAAGCCGAGCGCATCGCCGCGCTGGCGCAGGTGCTGGCCGCGCCGCTCGGCTGCACGTCCGCGCACGTGCTGCGCCACGCCGTGGCCTACGGCGGCCTGTCGGTCGCTTGGTTTGCCGAAGACGGCGACGTGGCCAACGAACGCCGCACGCTCACCACCCTGCAAGCCGTGCACGCCGCGTGGCGTGCCGGCGGTTTTTGACATTGGAAGGAGACAAACATGGCCCTCGAAAAACCCTATCTCGACGTGCCCGGCACGACGATCTTCGACGCCGAGCAGAGCCGCAAGGGCTACTGGCTCAACCAGTTCTGCATGAGCCTGATGAAGGCCGAGAACCGCGCGCGCTTCAAGCAGGGCGAAGACGCCTACCTGGCCGAATGGCCGATGACCGACGAGCAGAAAGCGGCGGTGCGTGCGCGCGATCTGAACTGGATGATGAGCACCGGCGGCAACATCTACTTTCTGTCCAAGCTGGGCGCCACCGATGGCCTGAGTTTTCAGCAGATGGCCGGCAGCATGACCGGCATGACCGAGCAGCAGTACCGCGACATGATGATCTCGGGCGGGCGCAGCGCCGAAGGCAACCGCATCGTCGGCGAACAGGGCAACGCGCAAGGTGCGATGTCGCAGTCCGAGGCCTGGAAAGCCTGGGAAGAAGAAGCACAAAAAGAGCTGGCAGCGCAGGTGGAGAAAGCGCAGGCAGCTACCGAAAATGCAGCGCAAGGACAGGCCCGCATCACCGCCTCGGTCTACAGCTCGCACGTGCCGGCGATTGGCGCTGCCATCGATTTGGGCAAGACCGAAGAGCCGTATTGGGTGCCGCTGTTCAAGGGCTATGAGTTCAGCAAGCAGTGGATGAAGGAGCACACGCCGGACGTGATCTTTCTCGTCTACAACGACCACGCCACCAGCTTTGACCTGGGTGTGATTCCCACTTTTGCCATCGGCACGGCGCAAGAATTTCAACCCGCCGACGAAGGCTATGGCCCGCGTCCGGTGCCGGTGGTCAAAGGCCACCCCGCGCTGGCCTCGCACATCGCGCAATCGGTGATCCAGCAGGACTTCGACCTCACCATCGTCAACGACTTGAAGGTCGACCACGGCCTGACGGTGCCGATGAACCTGATGTTCGGCAGCCCCGCCGAATGGCCGTGCCAGGTGATTCCCTTCCACGTCAACGTGGTGCAGTACCCGGTGCCTTCGGGCGCGCGCTGCTTTGCGCTGGGGCAGGCGATTCGCCGCGCCATCGAAAGCTACGACGAGCCGCTCAAGGTGCAGATCTGGGGCACCGGCGGCATGAGCCACCAACTGCAAGGCCCGCGCGCCGGCCTCATCAACGCCGATTGGGACAACCGCTTTCTCGACCGCCTGATCGCCGACCCGAAGGACTTGTCGACCATGCCGCACATCGACTACGTGCGCGAAGCCGGCAGCGAAGGCATCGAGCTGGTCATGTGGCTGATCGCCCGCGGCGCCATGGCCGATGTGGCCGGCGGGCTGGCGCCGACGGTGCGGCACCGCTTCTTCCACGTGCCGGCTTCGAACACCGCCGTGGGTCATCTGATCATGGAAAATCAGGCCTGAGCGCTTGCTGGACAAGCGCGAGCAGCTATCAATCAAGGAGTAGCATGAAAAACATCAACGTCGCACTGGCCGGTGCCGGTGCCTTCGGCATCAAGCACCTGGACGGCATCCAGAACATCGACGGCATCCAGGTGGTGTCGCTCATCAGCCGCGATCTGGAAAAAACGCAGGAAGTGGCCGACAAGTACGGCATCGCCCACGTCACGACCGATCTGGCCGAAAGCCTGGCGCGGCCCGAGGTTGACGCCGTCATCCTCTGCACGCCGACGCAGATGCACGCCGAGCAATCGATTGCCTGCCTGCAGGCCGGCAAGCACGTGCAGGTCGAGATTCCGCTGTGCGACAACCTGGCCGATGGCCTGCGGGTGGCCGAGGTGCAGAAGAAGACCGGCCTGGTGGCCATGGTCGGTCACACGCGCCGCTTCAACCCCAGCCACCAATACGTGCACCAGAAGATCAAGGCGGGCGAATTCAACATCCAGCAAATGGATGTGCAGACCTATTTCTTTCGCCGCACCAACACCAACGCGCTGGGCCAGGCGCGCAGCTGGACCGACCACCTGCTGTGGCACCACGCGGCGCACACGGTCGATCTGTTTGCCTACCAGGCCGGCTCGCCCATCGTGAAGGCCAACGCCATTCAGGGCCCGATCCATCCCGAGCTGGGCATTGCGATGGACATGAGCATCCAGCTGAAAGCAGCCAACGGCGCCATCTGCACGCTCAGCTTGAGCTTCAACAACGACGGCCCGCTGGGCACCTTCTTTCGCTACATCGGCGACAGCGCGACCTACATCGCCCGCTACGACGACTTGTTCAACGGCAAGGAAGAGACGATCGATGTGTCCAAGGTCGATGTGTCGATGAACGGCATCGAGCTGCAAGACCGCGAGTTTTTCGCCGCCATCCGCGAAAGGCGCGAGCCCAACGCCAGCGTGGCCCAGGTGCTGCCGTGCTACCAGGTGCTGCACGATCTCGAGCAGCAGCTGAATGCTACGTAGTTCATAGCTGCTGGCGCTTGATGGATAAACGCCAGCGCCTGATTTTTTTCAAGGCTGCATGTTGCCGCCCTTCTGCGCGGTGACATAAAACGAAACAAAGCGATACCCGGGCGAGACCCGGCGGCGGGGCTTGCCCGGCATCATGGCGACCATGTTCAACCCGCCTTGAGAAGGGGCACCGTCATGAAACGCTGGATCAAACGCAGTCTTGTGGGCCTGGCTGGCCTGGGCATCGTGCTGGGCAGCCTGACGGCCTGTGGCCACCGCATGCACCACGGCGGCTGGCACGGCGACGCCACGCCCGAGCAGCAGGCCGAATGGCGCGGCAAGATGGTCGAGCGCGTTTCGGCCAAGCTTGACCTGAACGCCGATCAGAAAGCCAAGCTCGCCGTGCTGTCCGAGAAGATGCAGGTGCAGCGCCAAGCCTTGCGCGGCAGCGCCGATCCGCGCGCCGAGATGCAGTCGCTGGTCGCCGGTGCCCAGTTTGACCGCGCCAAGGCGCAGGCCCTGGTGCAGCAAAAGACCGATGCCTTGCGCAGCGGCAGCCCCGAAGTGATCGCCGCCTTGGGCGACTTCTACGACAGCCTCAATCCGGCGCAGCAGCAAAAGGTGCGCGAATTCATGAGCCACCGCGGCGGCTGGCGCCGGGGCTGACGTGACGGCCGCCGTGCTGAGCGCGCCGCGCGCCCTGCATCGCCTGGGCAGCGCGCCGACCGACGCGGGGCGAGGGGCGGCGGACGCGACACAATCGGGCATGACCCACATCCTGCTGATCGACGACGACGAGCACCTGGGGCCGCCGCTGGCGCATTATTTCCAGCGCTTTGGCCTGCAGCTGGCGCAGGCGCTGACGCCGGCCGATGGGCTGGCGCGGCTGCGCGCCGGCGGCGTCGACATCGCCATCCTCGACGTCATGCTGCCCGAGATGGACGGCTTTGCGCTGTGCCGCATCATCCGCGGCGAAAGCCGCGTGCCGATCCTGATGCTGACCGCGCGCGGCGAGGTGATGGACCGCGTGGTCGGGCTGGAGCTGGGCGCCGACGACTACATGCCCAAGCCGTTCGAGCCGCGCGAGCTGGTGGCGCGCGTGCAGAACGTGCTGCGCCGGCGCGAATCGGCGCCCGAGCCGCTGGCGGCCGATCCGGCGCTGCGCTTTGACGGCCTGCTGGTCAACCCCGCCACGCGCAGCGTGCAGCGGCAGGGCACGGGGGTCGAGCTGACCAGCACCGAGTTCGACCTGCTGCACCTGCTGGCGCGCTCGCCCGGCAAGGTGTTCAGCCGCGACGACATCCTGGCCGCGCTGCGCGGGCACGAGGTCGAGCTGCACACGCGCGCGGTCGACATCCTGGTCAGCCGCCTGCGCAAGAAGCTCGAACCGCTGGATGCCGTGAAGACGCTGCGCAACGCCGGCTACACGCTGGCCCTGCAGCGGCAGCGCTGATGAGCGAAGCGCGCGCCGCCAGCCCCTGGCGCCGCCTGCGGCATTCGCTGCGCGTGCGGCTGGTGCTGCTGTTTCTGCTGCTGGCGCTGGCGATGAGCGTGGCGTTCATCGGCGGTGTCGGCAAGGCGCTGTCGGCCGGCTGGCGCGGCGCCACCGAGCCGCTGTTCGTCGACTACGCCGACCGCCTGGTGGACGAGCTGGGCACGCCGCCCAGCATCGCGCGGGCGCAGGCGCTGGCCGAACGCCTGCCGCTGGCGGTGCGCATTTCGGGGCCGGCGGTCAACTGGGTGTCCGGCCCCTGGCCGCGCCACGGGCCGCCCTGGGCGCGCGCCGAAGAAGAAGGCGGGGCGGGCGCCAGCGCCATGCGGGCGCGCAACACCGTCAGCCGGCAGACGGCCGATGGCCACCGGGTCGAGTTCTCGCTGAAGACCTGGCGCGCCGACGACGACAAGAAAAATTTCGTCTGGTTCACGCTGGCGGCGCTGCTGGCGCTGACGGCGCTGGCCTACGGCGTGGTGCACCGCATGCTGCGGCCGATCCGCGACATCGGCGAGGGCGTGCGCCGCTTTGGCGCCGGGCAGTTCGAGCCGCCGATCCGGGTGCGGCAGGGCGCCCATGCCGACGAGCTGAGCGACCTGGCGCACAGCGTGAACCGCATGGCCGCCGACATCCACCAGATGCTGGACGCCAAGCGCGACCTGCTGCTGGCCATCAGCCACGAGTTGCGCACGCCGCTGACGCGAGCTCGGCTCAACGCCGAACTGCTGGCCGAGGACGCCGACACCGCGCCCACGCGCGCCGCGCTGCTGCGCGACCTGGCGCAGATGCGCGACCTGATCACCGACCTGCTGGAAAGCGAGCGCCTGGCCAGCCGCCACGCCGCGCTTCAGCGCGAGGCGACCGATCTGCCCGCGCTGGCGCATGCGCTGATCGGCGACATGGCCGCCCTGCGCGCCGCCGCGGCCGATGTGCCGGTGCACGTGGCGCCCAGTCTGACGGCACCGCTTTGGCTCGACGCCGGCCGCACGCGCCTGCTGCTGCGCAACCTGCTCGACAACGCGCTGCGCCACACCCCGACCGGCGCCGCGCCGCCCGAACTCCACCTTGGCGTGGCCGACAACGGCCACGTGCTGATCGAGGTGCGCGACCACGGCCCGGGCGTGCCGCCAGAGCAATTGGCGCGCCTGACCGAAGCCTTTTACCGCCCCGACGATGCGCGCCAGCGCAGCACCGGCGGGGTCGGCCTGGGCCTGTACCTGGCCCGCATGGTGGCCGAGGCGCACGGCGGCCGCCTGACCGTACGCAATGCGCAGCCGGGCCTGGCGGTGCGCGCCGAATGGCCGGCGGCGGCGGTGCCTGCGGAATCCTGATTTCTATCAAATCGATAGCTGCTTGCGCTTATCCGTCAAGCGCTGGCGGCCTGTTTGGCTTCGAATTTCGGATCGATGCGGTCAGCCGGCGGCTGGCGAGGTCGCGTCCGGCGCCGGATCGGGCGGCGCCTTGGCCGCCTGCTGGCGCGCCGCCCGCATCACCTCGTCGGCCATGTGGCCGAGCAGCATGACATCGCGCGGCGAAAGCGTGCGCGGCTTATCGTCGAACACGCCCAGCGCGCCCAGCACGAAGCCGTCCGCCGTGCGCAGCGGCGCGCCGGCAAAGAAGCGGATGCCGCGCTCGGCCAGCAGCGGGTTGGCGGCAAAACGCGCGTCGCGCTGCACGTCGGGCACCACCAGCGGTTCGCCCAGCGCCACCACGTGGCCGCTCATCGATTGTTCGCGCGGCGCGCCTTCTTCAGGCGCGCCTTCGTCGGGCCGGCCGGCCGCGCCGGCATCGCCATGCGTCAGCTGCCACGCCTCGTTCACCAGCGCGATGTGGGCGCCCTGGCAGTCGAACACATCGGCGGCGCGCTTGGCCAGCGCGTCGAAGCGCCCGCGCAGCGCGGGGTTCAGCGCGCCGCTGTCCTGCAAGGCCTGCAGGCGTTCGGTCTCGTTCTCGGGCACTTCCGGCGGCACGTAGGGCGTGCCGGCGGCGCTGGCCAGCCGGCTTTGCGCCTGCACCACCAAATCATCCAGCGTGGTGACAAACGCATCGGCGCCAGTCTCTTCCATCGGGTGCGCGACCTGTGCGCTCGGCTCGTAGCTCCAGGCCGCCAGCACCACCTGCAGATCGGGCCAGCGGCGCTTGAGGCGACGCACGAAATACTTGGCCAGCGTGGTCGGGTCGGGCGAGAAAAAGCTGAGGCAAATCACCTCGACGCCGCGCAGATCGAGCCGCGCGAAATGGTCCGACGACATCACGCCCAACTGCAGCACGCGGGCGCCAACGCCGTTCAGCGTCAGCACGTGGGCGGCCATGTCGGCGGCCAGCGAATCCATGGCCCAGCGCCCGCCGATGCAGGCCACGCGCAGCGGCAGTTCATCGGGCGGCGGATAGGTGTCGCGCAACTCGTCGATCACGCGCTCCATGCCGCTCACCACGCGGTGGCGGTGCTCGGCGGTGGCCACGGTGTCCTGCGCGGTGGCCGCCAGGCGCAGCGCGCCCAGGCCGACATGGTCGTAGAAGTGCTGCGGCGAGGTCTGCTCGGCATGCTGCTCGGCCATGTCGACGGCCTCTTCGACATCGCCCGCCAGCAGGCGCTGGTGCAGGCGCGTGGGTTCGTCCAGAGCGCGTTCGCTGCCCAGCAGCACCTCCAGAAACTGCAACTGCGGCAGGTAGTGCGCCAGCACCAGCAGCACCACCGTCATCGGCGTCGACAGCACCAGCCCGATCGGCCCCCACAGCGCGGTCCAGAACATGGCCGCCAGGATCAGCGACAGCGTCGACATGCCGGTGCTGGTGCCGTACAGCCAGGGCTCGACGAGGTTGTTGCTGATCAGCTCCAGCGTGGCGATCAGCGCCACCGTCCACAGCACCATGTTCCACCCAGGGTCGACGCCAAGCGCCAGCGTGAGCGGAAAAATGGCGCCAATCATCGGCCCCACGTACGGCACGAAGCGCAGCACCGCCGCCAGCAAGCCCCACACCAGCGCACCCGGCACGCCGATGAACAGCAGGCCCAGTGCCATCGGTATACCGTAGGTGGCGTTGACGAGCAACTGCATGGTCAGGTACTTGCTGACCCGCTTGGCGGCATCGCCCAGCGCGTCGGTGGTGCGGTGCAGGTTGCTGCCCAGCAGGCGCACCACCTTGTCGCGCAGATCGCCCTTGTCGAGCAGGATCAGCACCACGAACACGAACACGATGCCGACCAGCGCCAGCGGCGTGGCAAACGATTCGCCCCACGCCATCACGCGCTGCCACGGCGTGACGGCCTGGCCGACGATCTCGACGCGGGTCGGCTGCTCGGCGCGCGGCTTCGGGCCTTCGGCCTGGCGCTGCGCGGCGTCCAGTTCGCGCTCGACACGCGTGACCACGCGCGAATAGCGGTCCAGCACGCCCGGCTGGCGCAGGGACTGGCCAAAGCTGCGCAGCTTGCGCGTGATGTTGGTCTCGTAGACCGGCAGGTCGTTGCTGATCTGCCGCAACTGGCCGACGATGAAGAAGGCGCTGGCCAGCAGCAAGGCCACCGTCGCCATGACGACGATGGCCACCGCCAGCGCGCGCGGCACGCCGCGGCGCTTGAGCCACGACACCATCGGGTCCAGCACGAAGCCGACCAGGATCGCCAGCGCCAGCGGCATCAGCAAATCGCGCCCGAAGTAGAGCGCCGCCACGATGACGGCCACGCTGACCAGGCCGTTCATCAGCGGCGGGCGCGACAGCGCCTCGGCCGTATGCGACGCCACTTCGCCAGCGATGCGCGGCGCCACGACCGGCGCCGCGTCTTCGGCCGGCGCGGTCGTTGGAGGCATGGGCTTGGATGGTTCGGTCACGGGCGCACTCCCTGTGGGTGCTCGCGCTGCGCCGCCGCGCACGCGCACCACTTCCGCCCTGCGTGGCGGGGCGTGTGGGGATTGTGGGCAGTGGGTGGGCGTCGGCGTGTAGGACGAGCGCGCGGCAAGGGCGGCGGCTGTCGGGCTGCGGCTGGGGCGCCACAAACGGGCTGTCATGCGCATCGCCGAAAATGGCGCATTGCTTTTCTCGCCGGCACCCGCCGGCCGCACGCTCATGCTCGACCATCCCGATCGCTCACTTGGCCTGTCCGGCGCCAGCAACTTCCGTGACCTGGGCGGCTATGCGGGCACGGGCGGCCGGCCGGTGCGCTGGCGCCGGCTGTTTCGCTCCGACCATCTGGCGGCGTTGACGCCCGAGGATGCGCGGACGTTTCAGCAGCTCGGCGTCACGCGCACGTTCGACTTTCGCGGCACCGGCGAGCGCGCCGCCGTGCCCTACGACCTGCCGGGTGTGACGCAGCATGCGCTGCCCATCGAGCCGACCGTGGTGCAGCGCATGAAGGATTTGCTGGACGCCGGCGAAACCGTGACGCCCGCGCACACGGTGGAGCTGATGCAGCACACCTACCGCGCCTTCGTGCACGACAACGCGACGCGCTTCACGGCGCTGTTTTCGCACCTGCTGGAAAGCGACGCGCCGCTGGTGTTTCACTGCACCGCCGGCAAGGACCGCACTGGCTTTGCGGCGGCGCTGATCCTGCTGGCGCTGGGCGTGCCGCGCGACGTGGTGATGCAGGACTACCTGCTGACCAACGACTTCTACCGCATGCCGGCGCTGGATGAAAGCCGCGCGCCGCGCGAGGTGCTGAACGTGCTGTGGCGCGTGCAGCAGGAATTTCTGGACGCCGCGCTGCACGCCGTCGAGCACGACCACGGCGGCATCGATGCCTACCTGAGCGACGCCCTGAGCGTGGGCAGGGCAGAGCGCCAACGGCTGGCCGAGTTGTACCTCGCGCCTGCCAGGTAACTACAAAATTGATAGCTGCTCGCGCTTGTCCATCAAGCGCTGGCGGCCTGTTTTGCTTTGAATCGCGGGCTCAGCGACCGCTGGCGCGCAGCCGCAGGCCCCAGGGCGTTTTCTGCCACGCAATGACTTCCTCGCGCAGCAGGTGCGCCGATTGCGGCCAACGCTCGGCCCAGCCGTTGCCGACGCTGAGCGTGAAGCCCTGCGCCGGTTCGGCATCGGCGCTGATGCTGACGTGTTGCGTTTCCGGGTCTTGCCGCGCGTGGCACAGGATGACGGCCAGGCGCAGCGCCAGCAACTGGCGCATGAACAGCGGGTCGCCAAAGCGCGCCTCCAGCTTGCGCAGCTTGCCGCGGTGGCCCAGCACCAGCTGGCTCAAATCGTGCAGCTCGTGCATGGCGAAGCCGGCGACGTCGGCGTGGCCCAGGATGTAGGCGCCGTGCTTGTGCGCGTCGGCGTGCGAGATGCGCGAGCCGATTTCGTGCAGGCGCGCGGCCCAGTCGATCTCGCGCTTCAACTCCTCGCGCTGCTTTTTTTTCAGCGAGGCGGGCACCAGCTGATCGAACAGCGCCAGCGCTGCGCGCGACACGCGTTCGCCCTGCGCGGCGTCGGCACTGAACTTGGCCGCCAGCGCGGCGACGGCGGTCGCGCGCACGTCGGTCTGCTCCTGCTCGCGGTCGAGCATGTCGTACAGCGCGCCGTGGCGCAGCGCACCGTAGGCGTATTGCAGCGAATCGATCTGCAGCAAATCGAACAGCGCGCGCAACACCGACAGGCCGCCGGCAATCACCGCCTTGCGCTCTTCCTTGATGCCCTCGAGCTTGATGGCGTCGAAGCGCCCGGCCTTGATCAGCTTGTCGCGCAGCCAGTCGAGGCCTTCGCGTGTGATCTGGTAGCGCGCCGGCGAGCGCTCGGCCAGCAACAGCGTGTCGGCAATCGCGCCGACGGTGCCCGAGCACCCGTACGCCTGGTCCCACTGCTTGCGTCCGTGCGTGGTGGCAGCGTCGTCCAGCACCGCCTTGGCGGCGATTTCGGCGCGCTCGAAGTTCCGGGCCGACAGCACGTTGTCGGGAAAGTAGCGCATCGACCACGCCACGCTGCCCACGCGGTACGACTCCATCACCTGCGGCGCGTAGCCGCTGCCGATGATGAGCTCGGTCGAGCGCCCGCCGATGTCGAGCACCAGGCGCCGCTCGTCGGACTGCGGCAGCAGGTGGGCCACGCCCTGGTAGATCAGGCGCGCTTCTTCGCGGCCGGCGATGACGTCGATCGGAAAGCCCAGGATCTGCTGTGCGACGGTGAGAAATTCCTCGCGGTTGCGCGCTTCGCGCAGCGTTTGCGTGGCCACCGCGCGCACCTGGTTGGGCGCAAAGCCGGCCAGCCGCTCGGCAAAACGGGCCAGGCAGTTCCAGCCGCGTTGCATCGCGTCCTGCGACAGGCAACGGTCGGCGTCCAGCCCGGCGCCCTGGCGCACGGTCTCCTTGTGGTATTCCATGCGCTGGAGCTGTCCCAGCTCCAGGCGGGCGATTTCAAGGCGAAAGCTGTTGGAGCCCAGGTCCACAGCCGCAAGACGGGTGCCGGATTGCATAGATGAGGCGGGCGCCTGGCGGCGCCGCAAAGAAGTCGCTGCCGATTGTGGCGCATTCCACGGGGCACGCTGGCGCCGTCGCGTGCT
>RRZT011237862.1_pt1 | contig 13634 bp, 11 predicted proteins | sample 2165551 | NCBI WGS metagenome assembly RRZT01 (sample SAMN10456910, study PRJNA506462) | wastewater metagenome | biome: wastewater; feature: sludge; material: wastewater sludge; isolation source: wastewater sludge with Escherichia coli K12::gfp cells carrying plasmid... | place: USA: Moscow, Idaho... | reverse complement strand
GACTGGGGCCGCGCCGCCACCCGCGACCTCATCCGCAGCCGCATCAAGATCAAGAGCCTGAACTTCATGCGCGGGCGCACCTTCCTCAACAAGTTCCTCATCATCGACGAGGCGCAGAACCTCACGCCCAAGCAGATGAAGACCCTGATCACCCGCGCCGGCCCCGGCACCAAGGTGATCTGCATGGGCAACATCGCGCAGATCGACACGCCTTATCTCACCGAGGGCTCGTCCGGCCTGACCTTCGTCGTCGATCGCTTCAAGGGCTGGGCGCATTCGGGCCACATCACGCTGCAGCGCGGCGAGCGCTCGCGTCTGGCCGACTACGCCGCCGACGTGCTGTGACCCCGCGATGGCGCGCGTGGTCGCGCTCGACCACGCGCGCAGCCGAGCCACTCGGCACGTGTCGGCTCACCTATAATCCTTCGATCCCTTCGACGACAGAGCCGTCATGACGACCGAAGCCGCGAACCTGCTGGTGGGCGCCAGCACCGATTTCCTGCGCAACTTCTCGCCTTTCAACCGCATGGAGGCAGAGGCGCTGGCCTTCCTGGCCGAGCGCGCCGTGCTCGCCTTCCACGCGCGTGGCAGCGACATCCTGACCCCGGAGATGGGCGTCCCGCGCCACTTCTACATCGTCCAGCGCGGCAAGGTGCAGGCGCGCCAGACCGGCTCCACCGCGGTCACCGAGTACGCCAGCCTCACGCTGGGGCCGGGCGAGTGCTTCCCGATCGGCGCCATCTCGGCCCGCCGCCCGTCGACCAATGCCTACGTTGCGGTCGAGGACAGCTTCTGCTTCCAGATCACCGCCGACGACTTCCTGCACCTGATGCAGATGAGTCCGGTGTTTCATCTGTTCTGCACCCAGTACATCGCCAGCCTGCTCAACCAGTCGCGCCAGCAACTGCAGACCACCTTCGCGCAGCGTGCCGCCGAACAGCAGACGATGACCACGGCGCTGGGCAAACTCATCGACAAGGAGCCGGTGTTCGTGACCGCGGAGACGCCGACACGCGCGGCGCTCGAACAGATGAACGCGCTGCGCCTGGGCTGCATGGTGGTGGTCGATGGCGATCGCCGCCCCGTCGGCGTGGTCACCCAGAGCGACCTGCTGCCGCGCGTGGTCCTCGCCGGCTTCGACCTCGCGCGCCCGATCGGCGAGCTGATGACCGCCAATCCGCACCAGCTTCCGGCCACCGCGTCCGCGTACGACGCCGCCCTCGAGATGGCGACCCACGGCGTGCGCCACCTGCTGGTGGTCACCTCGGACGGCATCCTCAAGGGCGTCGTCTCCGAACGCGACCTCTTCAGCCTGCAGCGCATCAGCCTGCGCCAGATCCGCGCCGGCATCGACAACGCCGCCGACATCGAGGCCCTGCAGCGCGCGAGCAAGGACATCCGTCAGCTCGCGCTCAACCTGATCGCGCAGGGCATCGGCGCCGAACAACTGACGCAGTTCATCTCTGCGCTCAACGACGCGCTCACCCGCCGCATCATCGTGCTCGCCCGCGAGCAGCACGACCTGCTCGGCATCGACTTCGGCTGGTTCGCCTTCGGATCCGAGGGCCGGCATGAGCAGACCCTGTCCACCGACCAGGATAACGGCATCGTTTTCCGCGTCGCCGACGGGTACAAGGTGGACGAAGCACGCCAGCGCCTGCTCGCCTTTGCCCGGAAGGTCAACGACGACCTCGCGGCCTGCGGTTTCCCGCTGTGCAAGGGCAACATCATGGCGAGCAACCCGGACCTGTGCCTTACGCTCGAAGAGTGGAAGTCCCGCTTCGGCGACTGGATCCGCGAGCCCGACCCCCAGGCGCTGCTCAATGCGTCGATTTTCTTCGACTTCCGCGTGCTCTTCGGCAACGAGCGTTTCGGCGACCAGTTGCGCGCCTGGCTCAACCGCAGCGTGAAAGGCAACACGACCTTCCTGCGCATGATGGCGGGCAACGCGCTGTCGGTCCTGCCCCCGCTCGGGCGCATCCGCGACTTCGTGCTCGAGGACGACGGCACGGTCGACCTGAAGAAATCCGGCGCCCGCCTGTTCGTCGACGTGGCGCGGATCCTGGCGCTGCGTACCAGCGTCGAATCCAGCAGCACCGTTCAGCGCCTGCGCCAGGCCGGCACGAAGATCGGCATCACGGCAGAGGAAGTGGCCGCGATCGTCGATGGCTTCAACTTCATCCAGCTTCTGCGCCTGCGCTCGCAGCACCTCGAGACCGAGCACGACGCAGCCGACGACAATCGCATCAATCCCGAATCGCTGAACGAGCTCGACCGCCGCATCCTGAAGGAAGCCTTCCGCCAGGCGCGCAAGCTCCAGTTGCGACTCAAGCTCGACTACCAATTATGAGCTGGCTATCCCGTCTCAAGGCCGCCCGCGGCGGCGCGCAAGCCCTCAGCGCGCAGGCAGAGCAGACCCTGCGCACCTGGCACGCCCTGCCCGACGCCGTGCTCGACCACCCCCACTTCGAGAGCCGCTACGTGGTGGTGAATACGGAAGCGACCGGGCTCGATCTCGACAGCGACCGCCTGCTCGCGGTCGGCGCGGTGGGCGTCGACGGTGGCTTGCTGCACCCCACGGACGCTTACTACGCCACGCTCGACCCCGCACCAGGCGAGGCCATGGCCGGCTTGCTCGGGCTGGTCGGCAAGGGTCCGCTCGTGGTGTTCAACGCGTCGTTCAACCGCAGCATGCTCGAACGCGCGCTCAACGAACACCTGGGGCTCGTCCCCAGCTTTGTGTGGATCGACCTGTATTTTCTGCTGCCGTCCCTGTTTCCCGAAAAGCGCGACCGTCCCGGCCGGCTTGCCGACTGGATGGCGGCTTTCGGTATCGAAACCTTTCAGCGCCACCACGCCCTCGGTGACGCCTGGGCAATCGCCCAACTGTTCCTTGCCGCCCAGGCCCGTGCGCTGTCGTTCAGCGTCACGACCCCGGCAGGCCTGGCCGAACACCAGGTCGCGTTCCGCCAGAAGCTCAAAGTCTGATTCGTCCGCAGCGTGAAAAATGTCCCCATCGGCACAGGGGAAACCGACATTTCTTGTTTACACACCGGCCTTGCCTGCGTATATTCCGCCGAATGTTTTTGCGACCTGCCCTCCTCTCCCTGACAGTACTGCTCGCGTCGGCCCAGTTCGCCCACGCCGCCGAACAGCCTGCACAGGCGCAGGCGGCCCAGGCCACGCAGAACTCGGTGATCGGTGAATACACCCACGCCGCCGAGCAACTGGTCGACGAAGCCCTGTCCTACCTCGGCATCCGCTACCGCTTCGGCGGCACGTCGCCCGCGACCGGGCTGGACTGCAGCGGACTGGTGCTCAATGTTTTCCGCAACGCGGTGGGGCTCGATCTGCCGCGCACGGCACGCGAGATGGCCAACCTTGGCGACAAGATCGGCCGCCAGGAACTGAAGCCGGGCGATCTCGTGTTCTTCAACACCATGCGCCGCACCTTCTCCCATGTCGGGATCTATCTCGGCGACGGCAAGTTCGTCCATGCGCCGTCCAGCGGCGGCAAGGTCCGGGTCGAGAGCATCTCCACCGCCTACTGGGCCAAGCGCTTCAACGGCGCGCGCCGCCTGATCGACGAAGGCGAGGCGATAGCCCCCTCGGCAAAATGGGTGTCCCTGCGCTGACGGTGCGTTCAAGCCCGTATCCCCTGCACGATTTCATGAAGAAGCCCGGCTGATTGCCGGGCTTCTTCGTTTCGTCCCTACCGCCTGCCGTCCACCTTGCAGCGCTCGGGGCACGCCGCGCAGCCCTCGCCCAGGCGCCGACCCAGCGCCTGCTGCAATGCGCAGGTCGAGCGCCGGCAGCACACGAAGGCCACCCCTTCGCGGCTCGCCGCATCACGAAAGCGCTGCATCACGTTGTGGCCGATGAAGTCGGTGAACAGGATGACCATCCCGATCCCGCTCGGCAGTGGCGCACTGCGGCGCTGATGGCTCGTGTCGCGCCCGCTGACGTGTCCCGCAATGCGGATACCGAACCCATCGAGCACGGCCGGGATGTTTCCGAGTCGGTCCGCGCCAACCAGCAAAGCATTCATGATTTCTTTCCTGTTGCGAATTATTCGCATCCATAATGCGGTCAATGCGAATAGTTTGCAACTGCGAATCTTTATCGTTATTATCCGGCCACCGTCACAACCCACTCGAAACCACGCCACCATGATGAAGAAAGTCCTCCTGACCGCCCTCGTTTCCGCCTTTGGCCTGTCCGCTACGGCGACCGCGGCCGAGCTCAACATCTACTCGGCCCGTCACTACCAGACCGACGAGCAGCTCTACGGCAACTTCACCAAGCAGACCGGAATCAAGATCAACCGCATCGAAGCCAAGGAAGACGAACTGCTCGAGCGCATCCGCACCGAAGGCGCCAACAGCCCCGCCGACATCTTCGTCACGGTCGATGCATCGCGCCTGGCCAAGGCGGACGAACTGGGCATCTTCGCCCCGGTGCAGTCGAGCGCGCTCGAGGCCCGCATCCCCGCCCACCTGCGCACGGCCAACTGGTTCTCGTATTCGACCCGCGCCCGCGTCATCGTCTACAACCCGGATGTCGTGAAGGCCGAGCAGGTCCAGACCTACGAGCAACTCGCCGATCCGGCGCTCAAGGGCCAGGTGTGCACGCGCTCGGGCAGCCACCCCTACAACCTGTCGCTCGGTGCGGCGATGATCAAGCACAACGGTGCCGAGGCGACCGAGAAGTGGGCGAGCGGCGTCGTGGCCAACTTCGCGCGCGCGCCCAAGGGCGGCGACACCGACCAGATCCGCGCCGTTGCAGCCGGCGAGTGTGGCGTGGCGATCGCCAACAGCTACTACCTGGCGCGGCTGATGAATTCGGACAAGCGCGAAGACCAGGAGGCGGTGGCGAAGATCAAGGCCGTGTGGCCCAACCAGGCGAGCTGGGGCACGCACATCAACGTGTCGGGTGCCGGCATGCTCAAGCACGCGCCCAACAAGGAAGCCGCGGTCAAGTTCCTCGAGTACCTCGCCTCGGACGAGGCGCAGGCCTACTTCGCCAACGGCAACAACGAATGGCCGGTGGTGGCGAGCGTGAAGGTGGATAACGCCGCGCTGACCAAACTCGGTGACTTCAAGGCCGACACCCTGCCGATCGGCGAGCTGGCGGCCACGGTCGCCGAAGCCCAGCGCATCTTCGACCGCGCCGGCTACCGCTGATCAGCCAACTGTCGGCGGGGGCACGGCGCCCTCGCCTGCAGTCCCGGCCTCCGATGAGACTTCGGCCCCCGCAGCCTGCGCTGCCGGGGCCGAAATTTCATCCGAATACATGAGCACGCGGTTACGACCGGCACGCTTGGCCGCGTACAAGGCCTCGTCGGCGCGCGCATAGGCCGCCTCGTAGCCCTCGTCCGCAGGCTCGAGCATCGCCGCGCCGATGCTCACCGAATAGTGCAGCGCCACCTCTCCCGCCTGCGCCGGGTGGTCGGCCACCATGCGCCGCAGGCGATCGGCGACGCGCACCGCGCCGAGACCATCGATGCAGGGCAGCAGGATCGCGAACTCTTCGCCGCCCAGACGGGCGAACACATCGGCCTCGCGCAACTGCGTGCTGACCGTGGCGGTGAAGTGACGCAGCACCTCGTCGCCCGCCGCATGGCCATGGGTGTCGTTGATGCGCTTGAAGAAATCGAGGTCGAGCAGCAGCAGCGCCGCCTGCGACTGCCCGCGCCGCACCCGGCCGAGCTCTCCCCTGACCATCTCGGTGAAGTGACGGCGGTTCCACAAGCCGGTGAGCGGATCACTGGTCGCGAGCTGGAGCAGGCTCTCCTCCATGGCCTTGCGCGGCGAGATGTCCTCATGGATGCCGACCACGCGCAGGGGCTCGCCTTGCTCGCCGCGGTCGAGCACACGCCCGGCGCCGAGCACCCACACCCAGTGTCCAGCCTTGTGCTTCAGGCGGTACTCGGCACGGTAGGCATCGGTCACGCCGCGCAGATGGGGCTCGAGTGCCGCGCGGATGTCACGCCAGTCGTCCGGATGCACCCGCTCCTCCCAGCTCGACACGTTCGGCGCCAGCTCATCCGGCGCATAGCCCAGAATCCGCGCCCACACCGGGCTGAAACTCGCACGTCCGCTCGGCACGTCCCAGTCCCACAGCCCCAGCCCGGCGCCCTCGAGCGCCAGCATCATGCGGCGTTCGCGCTCGGCGATCTGCTCGCGGATACGACGGCGCTCGGTAAAGTCGCGGCTGATGCGGATCTCGCCCAGGCAGGCACCGTCCTGATCACGATAAGGCGTGCGCAGGGTATCGAGCAGTCGCAAGGCGCCATCGCGGCCTTCCAGCCATTCCTCGTGGTGCTCGGGCGCACTCACCACGACCGGGTCGGGGCCGCCGCCCTCGAGGTCGGGATGGTCCGCAAACACCTCCGCGTCGCGCAAGCCCAGGATGCGTGCCTCGCTCAGACCGTAGGCATCGGCGAAGGCCTGGTTGCAACCCAGGTAACGCCCCCGCGTGTCCTTGAAGGCGATCAGGTCCGGCACCGAATCGATCAGCCCGCGCAACAAGGCCCGCTCCCTGGCCAGCGCCTCCTGCGGCTCGCGCACCCCGGCGACGAAGACCGCGCGGTAGATCATCCCGAACGCCGCCACCTTGTACAGATGACCGAGGATGTTGAAGAGATCGCTGAGCTCGCGATAGAGCGTGAAATAGAGCTCCGCCAGCGCAAGCACCCCGGCGGCCGCGGCCAGCCAGCCCGAGGTCGGCTCGCGTTCGCGCATGCCGCGGCGCGCGAGCAGGAGCGCAGCGAGCAGGTAGAGCGCGACCAGCCCGTACTCGGCCATCAACTTGAACGGCGTGAGACCGACGCCCGGCTCGAAAGCTCGGGGCAGGATGCCCGGGTGAAAAAGCACCACCCACGCCAGACCCAGCACCAGCGTGATCGCCGCGAGGGTCAAGCCCCTGGCCGCGGCCGAGGACCCGCGACGTTCGGGCAGCACGGCATGGACGATCAGGCCGATCGCAGCGACGAACCTGGCCGCGAGCCAGAAGTGGATCGCCTTGTCGGCGTCGCTCGGGGTGACGAAAACCGGCATGCCCGGGAAGGATAGCGTATGCGCAAAGTCGATCAGGCCGACCGCGAGGAACACCGTCCCCAGCCAGGCGAGGCGCGCGCCGCGCGCGGTGCGCCGCAAGTTCCAGCCCAGGGCGAACACCATGCCGGCCACCGCAATCGAGAAGAACTCGAGCGCGGTGTGCAGCGCCAGATAGTCTTCCGGCGCCGAAAAAAGATGAACCGCGGGCAGGAAGCCGCTCGCGACGAACACGATCGACAGCACGATCAACCAGGCCATGGGGCCCGACCTGAAGCGCAGGCCAGGTATCGACGCCGACATCAGCACCGCACTCCGACACACGAACGACACAAATACCCTGCGCGGGGCAAACGCAGGCCTACCATCGGGTCGACAAGGGCAGCGCGCGAGGGCGTGTGATGGATCGTCATAGGGCTGTAATTATCCATTACAGCCCGCGCCAGCCGTGGCCCTGTGGCGCAGGCGCCACACGCTCTCAGCCGGCGCGCCTCCTCACTTTGAGGATCTGGCGCGAGATGACGAACATCGGCAACAGCCCCACCGCGACGATGATCAGCGCGGCGGTCGACGCTTCGGCCAGGCGCTCGTCGGCGGCGAGCGTGTGCGCCTGGGTGGCGAGCGTGTCGAAGTTGAACGGACGGATGACCAGCGTCGCCGGCAGCTCCTTCATCACGTCGACGAAAACGAGCAGCCCGGCCGTCAACAGGCTGCCGCGCAGCATCGGAATATGCACGCGGCGCAGCGTCGCCCATTTGCCGAAACCGAGGCTACGCGAGGCGTCGTCCATGCTCGGCGTGATCTTGCCGAGGCTGGACTCGACCGTCTGCAGCGCGACGGCGAGGAAGCGCGCCAGGTAGGCATACACCAGCGCCGCGATGCCGCCGGTGAGCAGCAGGCCCGGATTGGTGCCGAAGAGCGACTCCCACGACGCCGCGAGCCAGTTGTCCAGCCGCGTCAGCGGAATGAGCACGCCCACCGCGATCACCGACCCCGGCACCGCATAGCCGAGCCCGACCACACGGTTGAGCACCTGCGGCAGCCGCGTGCGCGCCAGCCGTGCGGCGTAGCCGAGCACGACCGCGAGCACGACGGCGATGACCGCGGTCACCGCGGCGAGCACGAAGCTGTTGCGCGCGAGGTGGACGAAGCGCGGACCGAACTGCGCATCGCCCTCGGCAAACGCCATCTGCAGCAGCAACACCGCCGGCAGCAAAAAGCCCAGCAGCAGCGGCATGAAGCAGGCGAACGCCGCAAGCAGGCCGAGCGGCAAGGGCAGGCGCAGGCGCACCGGCATGCTGGCCTGGCGCGAGGTGTTGTTGAAGCGCGCCCGCCCCCGCGACATGCGCTCGAAGGTGAGCACCAGCACCACGAAGGCGAGCAGAGCTGCCGAAAGCTGGGCCGCCGCGATGCGGTCACCGAGCGAGAACCACGCGCGATAGATCCCGGTGGTGAAGGTCTGCACGCCGAAGTACGACACCGTACCGAAGTCTGCCAGCGTCTCCATCAGCGCCAGCGCCGTCCCCGCCACCACCGCCGGACGCGCCAGCGGCAGCGACACGCGGAAGAAACTTCCCCACGGCCCGAGCCCGAGCGAGCGCCCGGCCTCGAGCATGCCGCCCGCGCGCTCGAGAAAGGCCGTGCGCGCAATCATGTACACGTACGGATAGAGCACGAACATGAACATCGCGACCGCGCCGCCCACCGTGCGCACATCCGGAAACCAGTAATCGCCCCGCCGCCACTCGAAGACCTCGCGCAGCCAGCTCTGCAAGGGGCCGACGAACTGCAGGAAGTCGGTGTACACGTAGGCCATCACATAGGCCGGCATCGCCAGCGGCAACACCAGCGCCCACTCGAAGAAGCGCCGACCCGGAAAATCGAGCATCGTCGTCAGCCACGCCGAGGTCACGCCGATCGACGACACGCCCAGCCCGACACCAACGCACAGGATGACCGTGTTCCACATGAACTCGCCCAGCACCGTGTCGGCCAGGTGCGCCCACGTCCCGCCCGTCTCGCCGATGAAGACGTTCGAGAACACGGACAACACGGGCGCGGCGATCAGCACCGCGACCACCACGGCCGCGACCGTCAGGGTCGACCACTGCAGGCGCGCGGCGCCCTGTCCAGCCAAAGCGTTCATTCTGTTTCCACAATGCCGGGGCGCACCGGAACTCGGCCGCCCGCCTCGAGCAGCAAATTATAATTGATCGCATTTGGAACACCGCGATGCAATAATCGGCAAAGACGTTTTTCGCCCTCAACCGGCTTCCCTTTCCAAGATGGCACACCTCAATCTGAACCGGATCGACCTCGCCTTCGGCGACCATCTCGTCGTGCGCCAGTTGTCACTGAGCCTCGAAACCGGGCGGATCGGCTGCCTGCTCGGCCCCTCCGGCTGCGGCAAGACCACCGTGCTGCGCTGCATTGCGGGCTTCGAGCGCCTCGCCGCCGGCGAGATCCGGCTCGATGGCGCGCTGGTCAGCACGCCCGCGCAGACCCTGCCCCCCGAGCGCCGGCGCATCGGCATGGTGTTCCAGGACTATGCGCTGTTTCCCCACCTTTCCGTTGCCGACAACATCGCGTTCGGCTTGCGCGGAATCGACGCGGCTGCGCGCCAGGCGCGGGTCGAGGAACTCCTCGCCCTCGTCGGTCTGGCCGACCAGGGGCGAAAGTTTCCGCACGAGATGTCGGGCGGCCAGCAGCAGCGCGTGGCGCTCGCCCGCGCGCTGGCGCCGCGCCCCAGCCTGCTGCTGCTCGACGAGCCCTTCTCCAACCTCGACGTCGAGCTGCGCGAGCGCCTGTCCTACGAAGTGCGCGACATCATCAAGGCCACCAACACCACGGCGATCCTGGTCACCCACGACCAGCACGAGGCGTTCGCGGTTGCCGACGAGATCGGCATCATGCACGAGGGCCGCATCCAGCAGTGGGACACGCCCTACAACCTGTACCACCGGCCCGCAAACCGCTTCGTCGCCGACTTCATCGGCCAGGGCGTGTTCCTGCGCGGCAAGGTGCTCAATGACCACCAGGTGCAGATCGAGCTCGGCGTGCTCGACAGCTCCGTGCCGCTGGTGTGCTGCGCGGACTGTGCCGGTTGCGTGCACGGCAGCCCGATCGACGTGCTGCTGCGCCCCGACGACATCGTCCACGACGACGCCAGCCCGCTGCGGGCCGAAGTGGCGCACAAGGCCTTCCGCGGCGCGGACATCCTGTACACGCTGCGCCTGGCCGGGGGGGCGAAGGTGCTGTCCCTCGTGCCCAGCCACCATAACCACGCCATCGGCGAGCGCATCGGCATCCGCCTCGATGTGGACCACGTGGTCACCTTCCCGCTCGAGGACGGCACGCCGACGCCGGTCGGGCACGCGGAATCCATCGCCGCATGATTCCCTGGCTGGGCAGCGAGCCGGTGTTTCCGCCGGACGCGCAGGCGCTCGCCGAACCGAACGGCCTGCTTGCTGCAGGCGGTTCGCTGTCTCCGCCATGGCTGCTCGCCGCCTACCGCCGCGGCATCTTTCCGTGGTTCAGCGAAGGCGAGCCGATCCTGTGGTGGACGCCCGATCCGCGCCTCGTCCTCGTTCCCGATGAGGTCCATGTCAGCCATTCGCTGCGCAAGACGCTGCGCCGGCAGCGCTTCGAGGTTCGCACCGACACCGCCTTTGGCGCGGTGCTGCGTGCTTGCGCCGCGCCGCGCGCGCCCGGCCTGGGCACCTGGATCACGCCGGCGATGCAGGCCGCCTACCTGCGCATGCACGAACTGGGTCACGCCCACAGTGTCGAATGCTGGCGTGAAGGCAGGCTGGTGGGCGGGCTGTATGGCATGGCGCTCGGACGGGTGTTTTTCGGGGAGTCGATGTTCGCGCTCGAGACCGACGCATCGAAGGTCGCACTGGCGCATCTGGCGCGGCTGCTCGCCGAGCGTGGCTATGCCATCATCGACTGCCAGATGACGACCGCCCACCTGCAGTCCATGGGCGCCCGCGAGCTGTCGCGTGCGCAGTTTGTAGCAACCCTGACGCGCTGGGTGCCCGACGGGCCGCCAGCGCAGAAGTGGGCGGCCGACGCCGCCCGGCATCTAGTCTGGCCCTGAGCACCCGGCCCTGAGAAGCTCGCCCTGAGAGCCCGGCCCTGAAATCGAACGACTGGCGGTCGCCGCGACACCATGCAAAAGGACTACCCCTACGCCCTCATCCAGTTCCACGCGACCGCGCCTTACACGTGCTCGTATCTGCCCGACCGCAACGCGCGCTCGCAGGTCGCAACGCCGGGGCACCTGATCGACCCGCAGGTGTACAGCGAGCTCGTGCGCCGCGGCTTCCGGCGCAGCGGGGTGTTCACCTACCGCCCCTATTGCGACCACTGTCGGGCCTGCGTGCCGGTGCGCATCCCGGTGCAGCGCTTCGCGCCCGACCGCAGCCAGCGCCGTGCCTGGAGCCGGCACCGGGATCTGGTCGTGATCGAGCAGCCGCTCGAGTTCTTCGAGGAACACTATCAGCTCTACCAGCGCTACCAGGCCGCGCGCCATTCCGGCGGCGGCATGGATCTCGACAATCGCGAGCAGTACAGCCACTTCCTGCTGCAAAGCCACGTAGACACCCGGCTCGTCGAGTTTCGCGAGCATGGCGCGCTGCGGATGGTGAGCGTCATCGACCGGCTCTCGGACGGGCTGTCGAGCGTCTATACCTTTTACGAGCCGGATCATCCGCGCGGCGCGCTCGGCACCTACGGCATCCTGTGGCAGATCGAGGCCGCCCGCCGGCTGGACCTGGCGCATGTGTATCTCGGCTACTGGATCGCCGAGAGCCCCAAGATGGCCTACAAGTCGCGCTTTCGCCCGCTCGAGGCGCTGATCGACGGCGACTGGGTACCGCTTCCGGCCCAGGTCTGACTGCGCCGCGATCGGCCGCCGACGTGGGCGCGCATCCACTGCCGCTTCTCCTCACCTGGCTGCCCTCGCCTCCCGCCCGCGGCGGCGAATCGCTACAATCCGCCGATGCTCTACGAACTCATCCGCCCGCTGCTGTTTTCGCTCGACCCCGAAAACGCCCACGACCTCACGCTCCAGGGACTCCACTTCGTCGGCAAGCTGCTGCCTCCGGGCCAACCCGAACCGGCAAGCCCGGTCGACGTCATGGGCCTGCGCTTTCCCAACCGCATCGGCCTGGCCGCCGGCCTCGACAAGAACGGCGAGGCGATCGACGGGCTCTCCCGGCTCGGCTTCGGTTTCCTCGAGATCGGCACCATCACCCCCCGCCCCCAGCCCGGCAACCCGCGCCCGCGCATGTTCCGGTTGCCCGAGGTGCAGGGCATCATCAACCGCATGGGCTTCAACAACCACGGCGTCGATGCGCTGATCGCCCATGTGCGCGCCGCGAAGTACCGCGGCATCCTCGGCATCAACATCGGCAAGAACTTCGACACTCCGATCGAGCGCGCTGCCGACGACTACCTCGCCTGCCTCGACAAGGTCTATGCGCTGGCGAGCTATGTCGTCGTCAATATCTCGTCGCCCAACACCAAGAACCTGCGCCAGTTGCAGGGCGAATCCGAGCTCGACGACCTGCTCGGCCGCCTCAAGGCCGCGCAGACCCGCCTCGCCGACACCCACGGCCGCTACGTGCCGCTGACGCTGAAGATCGCGCCCGACCTCGACGACGCCCAGGTCACCAACATCGCCGACGCGCTGCGCCGCCACCGCATCGACGGCGTGATCGCCACCAACACCACGATCGCGCGCGACAAGGTGCAGGGCATCCGCCACGGCAACGAACAGGGCGGGCTGTCGGGCGCACCCGTGTATGACGCCTCGACCGCCGTGGTGCGTCGCCTGGCCGCGGCGCTGGCGGGCGAACTGCCGATCATCGCCGCCGGCGGCGTGCTCGAGGGCGCGCAGGCCCGCGCCAAGATCGAGGCCGGTGCCGCGCTGGTGCAGTTGTACAGCGGGCTCATCTACCGCGGCCCGGGGCTCGTTCGCGAATGCGTGCGCGCAACGGCCTGATCCGCGCCACCTCATCCTCGCCCGGCGGCGCTGCCGCCGGCTTTCCGCGTCGCCGCCATGGCGCGCCGCCAAGACGCTTCCGCCCGTTCCAGGAGATTTCACGATGATCCAACGCCGCCAGTTCATGCTGTCCGCTGCTGCGCTCGCCGTCGCCGCCACGCTGCCGCTCACCGCCGCCGCCGAATCGCCGGCGAAGATCGGCTTCGTCTACGTCAGCCCGATCGGCGACGCCGGCTGGACCTACCAGCACGACGAGGGCCGCAAGCAGATGGAGAAGGCGCTCGGCAGCAAGATCGAGACGCGCTACGTCGAGAGCGTGGCCGAGGGCGCCGACGCCGAGCGCGTGATCCGCGAGTTCGCCGCCAGCGGCAGTCAGATCGTGTGCGCCACCAGCTTCGGCTACATGAACTACGTCGAGCGCGTCGCCCGCCAGTTCCCCAAGGTCACCTTCCTGCACGCCACCGGCTACAAGTCGGCGAAGAACTTCGCGCCCTACAACGCGCGCTTCTACGAGGGCCGCTACCTCAACGGCGTGATCGCCGGCAAGATGACCAAGTCGAACGTGCTTGGCT
>RRZT011059824.1_pt1 | contig 13634 bp, 11 predicted proteins | sample 2165551 | NCBI WGS metagenome assembly RRZT01 (sample SAMN10456910, study PRJNA506462) | wastewater metagenome | biome: wastewater; feature: sludge; material: wastewater sludge; isolation source: wastewater sludge with Escherichia coli K12::gfp cells carrying plasmid... | place: USA: Moscow, Idaho... | reverse complement strand
GCTTCGTCCAAAACTCTATTATTAAATTCTAACCATGATAAATCACGGTTAAAAAAGCTATCTTTTGAATACAATTTTACCTCCTTAAGTTAAGTTTTATATTTAACCCAAAAACTTCACTAAATAAACCTGATTTTTTCTCAAAAGCCCATTTTTCTATCAGGGGCTCTTCTGTTATTGGAACTTCAAAACTCATGTGATTATCTGTTATTTTTATTGTAATATCCTTTATATGTTGTTTATGACTTCTATCGAGGGCATCAGCAACTCTAAGTATAGCACAAAGTTTTATAAGTCTTATTTTTTCTGAATCTGTATACCTTGAAAAATATTCATGAGTTAAGCTAGGCTCTTTTTTACTATGAAAATAAGAGAGTATTGCTACCTTTTTCTGCTCTTCGTCAGAATATCCAAAAATAGAGCTATTTTTAATAAGTTCATAGGAAGTTTTATAATGATCCCTTAGATTTACAAATTTTCCTATATCATGCAAAATACACGCACCTTCAAGTATAAGCAAATCTCTTGACGTTAGTTGATGAAGTTTTGCAAGTTCATTAAATATGAGCCTACCATAGACTTTTACATTTCCTGTATGGGCTTCATCATTTAGATATCTTTTTCCTAAGTACTCACAGGATTTGAGAGTAGATATTCTTACTTCAGCATCAAATTTTCTTCTTGTTCCTACAAAAAAACTATTATGTAAAATAGTATTTATAAGAGAGTAATTTATGCAATGAATATTTGATATTTTACTGGATTTTATCGTTGCTCTTGCCATTAATAATTTTTCTTTAAAGAACTTTAAGTCATCATCATCTAGGTGAAATTCTTTTTTTAGTTTTATTTCTGATAAATATACCAATTTATCTATTTTACTTAAGATATCCTTAGACAGATTTTTTTTGCTTCCAAAAACATCTCCAAAGTTTTCGCTTATTATAAAAAGATTTTCAGGAAGTTTTCCCGGGAGGAAGTTTTTAAACATATCGAAATAATTTTTTAAGTATTCTTCAATTACTATTTCAGTTTTTTCAGGATTTAAGTTTAATTCTAGCAGAACTTCTTTCAGCTTTATAGGGGTCATTGAAATACTTTGGAAATACAGAACTCTACCTTTTGAAAGAATATAAAAAGAAATTTTGTCATAGGACATGAATAAAAACATAGCTAATTCTTTTTTAAGGTGCTCTCCATAAAGACTTAGCATTTTTTTGTAAAGAAAAACAGTCTCTTTACTGGCATCCAGAATTTCTAAGTTAAAACCTGTTTTTATTCTTATTTGTTCCCTAATAAACTCTTTGTTTTTAAGGTCTTTTAGACTATCTCCAGCAAAAAGTTTAACTGTTCTAAGATTAATTCCATAACTTTTTATTGACCTTTTAATTTCAATAAGGATATTACATATTTTACTAATTTCTTTTAATCTTTCTCTGTTGTCTGAAATATTATAAAGTTCTATTGGAAATGAGGCACTTTCCAGAATTTTAATATTATCATCAATTTTTTGAGCAATGACAAATTGTATATTTATCAAGGAAAATTCTATTACTGCTGTTATATTTTTCATATGTCCTCCTAAAATGATTTATAAATCATATCACAAATTTAGTGATTTTTTTATACTTTTACAAAGCTTTTACTTTAAATATACACCTTATTTTCATAAAATCAAGTATAAATATTGAGTAATGACCTAATTTTATTGTATAATATAAAGAAACGTTTTTTAGGGAGGTTTTATGCAAAAAGTTGCAATTATAGATATAGGCTCCAATTCAATTAGATTAGTTTTATTTGAAATATATAAAAATCATTCTTTTCGAGTTATAGATGATATAAAAGAAAGTCCAAGATTAGGTGAAGGTATCTTTGCAAACGGACTTATGAAGCAAGAAAATATGGATAAAGCTCTAGAAACTCTTGTGCTTTTTAGAAGCTTATGGGAGCATAGAGGAGTTACTGAGATTTTAGCTTTTGGGACTGCAGCAGTAAGAACTGCTAAAAATTCAAAAGATTTTCTTGATAGGATTAAGAAAAATTGTAATATTGATGTTACTGTTTTATCAGGAGAAGAAGAAGCAAAATATTCTTTTTATGGGGCTATAAATAGCCTTCATATGGAAGAAGGTCTTCTTGTTGATATGGGAGGAGCAAGTTGCGAGTTAGTGCATTTTGAAAATCGTACAATAAAAAATTCCGTAAGTTTAAATTTTGGTTCTTTATCAATTATGGAAGATTTTAGCCTTAAAGATACTATTGAAGAAGAACAAGAATTAGCACTTAATGATTTTCTGGAAAAGGAATTTTCTAAAGTTCCTTGGCTAAAAAGTATTTCAAATGTTCCTTTAATTGGTGTTGGAGGAACAATTAGAAATTTAGGTAAAATACACATGAAGCAAAATAATTATCCTATAGATAATCTTCATAACTACTTTATTGAGGCTGAATCTTTGAAAAATATTTATAGTTTTCTAAAAGAAAAAAATTTTAAAGAAAAGCAGAAAATTGAAGGTTTAGCAAAATCAAGAGCAGATATTATTTCTGGTGCTTCCTTTGTTTTCTCCAAACTAATTGATTATGCTTCTCTTTCAGGAGTACAAATAAGTGGGAAAGGGATAAGAGAAGGATTTTTGTATACTCATTTAAGTAAAAGAGGAAAAGAAATTAAGGATGTATTTTCTTACGGGCTTTTTAATGTTTGCGAAAGATACGGTATTAACCAAGAGCATGGAGGCGAAATATATAAAACTTTCACTGAATTATTTTATAAAATGAAAGCTTTACACAATTTGGAATTTAATGAAAAACTTGCAAAAAGTCTTTCTTATCTTTGCCTTAGCGGGATAAATATAAGCTACTATGACCATGACCTTCATTCTTTTTATACCATATTAAATAGTAGGTTAGACGGAGTACTACATAAAGAACTTTTAATAATTGCCCTTGCTTCATCACAGCAAAACAAAAAAAATTCCCTATGGGAAAATTACAAAAACTTTCTTACAGAAGAAGATATTTATATTATAAATACTTATGGAATGATTCTTTGTTTTTCAAAAACTTTTAATAGACTTTACGAAAGGGAAGTTAATAATTTCAATGTAATTATAAAAGATAATGAAGTTTATATTGAGGTTTTTTCAAAAGAAGCTATTACTCTAGAAATAAAAATTACCATGGAAAGTGCTAAGAGATTTGAAAAATTATTTGGTAAAAAATTAAATATAAAAAATACAATAGAGGCAGGTTAGAATGAAGAAAATACTTTTTATTATTAGCTTATTATTCTTATTTTCTTGTACAAATTCTAGATTTATGCAAAAAAAAGAATTAGCTAATGCAATTAATAAAAATAAGGTTGAAATTTATAGAAATAATGAAAGCAATTTAAACTTTTTTATTGAAGAAAATAACAATAAATTTCAATATACAGCAAAAATACCCTTAGATAACAAGGACTTTTACGATATTTCTTATATAGAAAAAGCTGAAACTTTAGAAAAAAAGGGAGAAAATTTAGAAATACTTGATAAAGAGGTTTGGGAAAATATTCAAAAACAAGTATTTGAAAAAATTGTACCTGAAGAAAAACTAAAAGGCGTTTTGTTTCTAATACATTATTATGAAATAGTGGCTTATAGGGACAAAAACAATCAAATGGTTTTTTCATCTTTCCAAACCTTACCAAAAGAAGTAGAAATTATAGAAAAATATGAAAATGATAAATTTATGGAACTTACCTTTTCACTAATAGAAGAATTTACTAAAGATAAGGAAAATGATGTGATTTTTTCTACTTCAGATTTGGAAAAAGAGCAAATGCCCTATGTTTATTTTAGTAAAGATAAAAATATGCTTATAAGTCTATACAATAGCTATAGTGGAGGGGAAAATCACCAAAAAGTACCTTATCTTTTAGTTAAAAATGCTTTTGGTCTTATAAATAACCCAGCAACGGTTATAGGAAGGCTTGCTTTTTATTTGTACAATAGCGCTTATGTGCTTACAACTCAAGGAATAGAACTTCCAAATACTATTCCACCTTTGTCTCCAAAAGAACCTATGAATTTAGAGGAGTTTATTCCTAGAATACAAAAAATGGCTTCTAAGGATATAAATAAAGGGAAGATTGAGTATTTAATTGGAGGAGAAGATTTCTTCTTTGATTTCATAAATAGTATAAAAAAGGCAGAGGAAAATATACTGATTAGAACTTATATTTTTGATAATGATGATTATGCTATAAAAATTGCCGATTTATTAAAAGAAAAAAGTAAAGAAGTTGATGTGAAGATTCTCATGGATGAATTTGGTTCTAAAAGTGCAGCTATGACAAACCCACAAACTGCTATGCCCCTAGAATTTGTAGCACCTAAAAATATACAAACTTATCTTGAGAAAAATTCCAAGGTAAAAACAAGGTCAGCTAAAAATCCGTGGTTTACAACAGACCATAATAAGTACATGATTTTTGATAAAAACATTGCTTATATGGGTGGGATGAATATTGGAAAAGAATATAGATATGAATGGCACGATATGATGATAAAAACAGAGGGGCCAATTATTGGAGTTCTTGCTGAAGATTTTTATGAAGCTTGGGCTCACTCAGGGTTACTAGGAGACCTTGCATATTTTTCTAGACTGCTGACTAGAAATGAAGATTATAATATAGCAAATAAAGAAGAGTATATAGATATTTTACCTATTTATACTAAAACTGGGAAAACAGAGATATTGAAAATAACTTTGGAAGCTATAAAAAGTGCAAAAAAAGAAATACTTATAGAAAATGCTTATTTTAGTGATGACCAAGTCATTAAAGAGCTTATAAAAGCTAGGCAAAGGGGAGTAGAAGTTAAGATTATTCTTCCCTATTGGGGAAATCATAATATTATGAATAGTAGCAATATGGTCACAGCAAATATATTAATGCAAAGTGGAATAAAAGTATATCTTTATCCAAAAATGAATCATGTAAAAGCTTCTATATTTGATGGTTTTGCTATGGTTGGTACAGCTAATTACGACAAACTTAGTATGAGAGTAAACCAAGAAATAAATTTTTGTTTTTGGGATGAAAATGCAGTTGACACCCTAAAAAGAGATTTGTTTGACAAAGATTTTAAAGAATCAATGCTTTTAAGTGGTGAATTTCCTATACTTTGGGTAGATTATCTTTTGGAAAAAGTAGCAAATCAATTATAATATCTGTAATTGCTCAGACTACTACCCCCAATCGTCCACGCCTTTGGCGTGAAATTACGGGGGCTTTGCCCCGAACCCCATAAAAACAAAAAAATCAAATTATTTATTTGGTTATGGCTGAGCAGGCACTAATATTTATAAAAACAGGGACTCAAATTTTTGAGTCCCTGTTTTAAAATAATAACAAATTATTAATCAACATAATTTCCAGTTTTTCCGATTTTTGCTTTCTCAAAAAGAAAATTAACTTGTTTTTTAAATATACTCACATTACTTGTAGCCCCTGCTACAGCATCAATATTTTGCGATTTTTGTGTTTTTAGCAGATTATCTGTTAATATTTTGTTTGCAGAAACTGAATCAATTCCAGAGGCTGCTTTCATTCTTTGATTATAATCTTTACTTTCTGAAACCAATGCCCCTTTTTCATCAAATTTATCAAAAGTTACCTTTGTTATTTTACCCTTACTTACTGTAAGCTCGGTAAAATTCTTGTACCCCCTAGTGTATCCTTTTTCTTCTACCCTATAAAACCCATCTTTTAAGCTTTGAGCAAAAACTGCAAAACTTAATAAAATAAAAAATAAAAAAATTCTCATAAAAATCCCTCCATTTTTCAGTTTAATACTACTTTTATCTCCATAGGTTCATGGTCTGAGAATTCAAAGCCTAAATTATCGACTTTGCTTTCTATTAGCTTAACATTGGGCGAAAGGATAAAGCCGTCTATTGAAGCCATCCCCGATAATGAGGGATTAAAGGCTACAGCCCCATCTCTATTTGTTAGATTTTTGTTGTCAGAAACAAAATTCCAATTACTTGGGAAAATTCTATTATCCATGTAAATAGGATTTACTTTTAGATAGCTTCCTAAGATTTCTGTATTTGGAAAAACCATGTTAAAGTCTCCCCCTAATATTACATAATTACCTTTAGAATATTCCTCGATATATCTTTTTCCAATAAATTCCATTTGCTTTTGTCTAATATCACCCTTATCAAAGGCTGAGTTATGAACATTTACAATAATAAGCTCTTTTCCTTTATAAGCAATCCTCATTTCTAATAGATTTCTTTTTAAATCAAATAGACTTCTAGGCCAATTTTGTTCTGTAGGAAGAGGAATCCTTTGAACTAAATCAGCAGCTAATTTACTAGAAGTAAAAAGTCCACCATGGACTTTTCCTATTGGTGATTGTAGTGGGAAAGGTACATAGGGATTTTTATAATTAGCAGAAAAGTACCCTTCACCTCCTGTGACATTAAGTATTCCAGTAGCCATATCATTAAAATAAGACCTTTGAGATTTTATATCTACTTCTTGGAGGAGTGTAACATTTGCAGGGTTTTTTGCTAGAAAACTAAGAATTCCTTGATAGTTTGTATTGAATTCTACTTCATTTGGGTTTACTCTTTTCCCACCATCAAAGTAATAATCCATATTCTTACCCATACCTCCATAACCAATATTCCAAGAGATTAAAGTTAAAGAACTTTTTTTAATATTCTCTGCCTTAAGTCTTTCTAATGGAATATCACCAATATTTGTAATAGGAATATACTGGTCTATAGTATCTATATTTTTAGGTTTGTATTCTACTGTTGTGTAAAAAACGAGAAAGCATATTAGTAAAAACCCCAAAATACTGGTTGTAACTGAAATTAATGATTTCATTTATCCTCCTATTATCAAAATTAAGTAACTCTAATAGTAACTACTCAGGTTCCGTCCAAGCTTCCACGGGGACGGAGTGGAAGCTTGGATGGAAAATTACGGGGCGTTGCCCCGGGCCCCATAAAAAGAAAGAAATTAAATTTGTTTATCTAGTTATGGCTGAGTAGATAACTCTAATATTAATATTAGTCTAATTTTCATATTTTTTCAATAGTAATCTGGGAAATATTTTTATAAACAATAAAGGGGATATAAAATTACCCCCTTTAATTCTTAATAAATAGATTATAGCTTTATGCAAAATGCCTTGCTTCAGAAAAATATTTAAACCCACCTTTTTCTAAAGCCTTTAGTAATTCTTCCTTTTCAATATCATAATATTTTGTAAGTTCTTCCAAATCCCAATTTTCATCACGCATTTTCATATTAACTATTCCTAACAAAATATTTACATCCATTGTTTTAAAATTTTTTAAATCCATAAAATTTCCTCCTTACATATTTTTAGAAAGTTTTAATAACATTTTTTGTACTTGGAAGATATAAGAAATGATTTGTTCCCTTGCCTCGTCTTCTATATAATCGAAATTTATCCCGTATTTATAAGGAAGTTTACTGCCTTTATCTACTCTTTTTACCACTGACTCTATATCTTCTACTATAAAATCTTTAGTAAAAGGTATAGTTACCTTGACATTTTCATTTAATCTAAGAGGAGAATCAAGCTCTACACTTAAACCCATACCACTAATGTCATCTGATTCCCCTAAACAAATATTGTTATTAGAATCTCTAATACTTATACTGACATTTAAAGGTAAACGATAAAATTCTCTTCTTTGTACTCTATTTACCTCTTTTGGTATTTTTAGTACAAGTATATCTTTTTCTTCTTTGTGCATAAAGCCGAGAACTTTTGTATTGAATATGAAAATAATATCCCTGAATTCACGTTTTCCACTTATTTGTTCCCCTAAGGGAATTTCTTTCTCAATATTATTTATTACAAAAAATCCTTTTTCATAATCTATAGCCAAAATTTTGGTAACAAAAAATTTACCACTATCTTTTTTATCATTAATCTTTATAAGATCGCCTATCTTAAACTGTTCTTTGAAATCCATAGTTATCACCTCCAAGTACAATTTTTGTAAAAATGTATATATAAGAATTCTATGACAAAGTTAAAAAAAAAACAACTTTAAATATAAAAAAATAAGACTTTTGAGGCTTTTTTATGGTAAAATATCAAACTAGGAGGTTATTATGTTAAAAGTGAAAGAAACTATTGTTGTAGAAGGTAGAGATGATGTTTCTGCAGTTAAAAGAGCTGTTAATGCCCAAGTCCTTGAGGTTAATGGTTTTGCTGTAAGGAAAATTGATACTTTAGAAAAGATAAAATTTGCCAGTGAAACTACAGGAGTTATTGTTTTATGTGACCCTGATTTTGCAGGAGAAAAAATAAGAAAAACTATAGAAAACTATGTACCTAATGTGAAGCATGCATATATTTCTCGAAAAGAGGGCACAAAAAAAGATGATATAGGGGTAGAAAATGCAAGTCCTGAAGCAATTATAAAAGCTCTTGAAGGAGCAAAATATAAAGAAATAGAAAATGAAGATAGCTATACTATGGAAGATATGCTTTATTACTCTCTAACAGGTTCTAGTCAGTCAAAGGAACTTCGTCAAAAACTTGGGGAGGATTTAAGAATAGGATATGGAAATGCTAAACAATTCTTAAATAAATTAAATCATTATTCTATTGACCGAGAAAAACTTGAGGATTTATTAAAAAAATAGTAACTACTGTGAGGCTACATCTAACGTCCAAGCCTATGGCGTGGTTAATTACGGGGTGTTGCCCCAATGTAATCAACTTAAGAAAATTTATTGTTTCAATCTGGGCAACCACGAGGGATTGCCCCTACAAATTCATTATGTTTTGTAGGGTGCGCCTCTTGTGGGCGACCTAAGTTGACGACAGTGGGCGTTGCCCCGAACTCCATAGAAACAAGAAAACTGAATTTATTTATCTCATTTTACCTAAGCAGTTACAAAAAATAATAAATAGAAAATTATTTAGTTAAAAAATACACATTTAATATTATAAACTTTGATAAAGTAAGCATATGGACAAACTGATGGTTTGCTCCTGTGCTTTTTCTTTTTCATCTTTATTCCCTTGCTTTTGCCTATGTAAATATGCTAAAATATTGCATTAGAAGAGATTTTAGAACAAATAAAAATATAAATTTTGGAGGAGAGAAATGAAAAAATTTATTAAAAAAAGGTCAAATGATAAGTACTACCCACTGGCAGAAATTCTTATTTTTGAAATAAGTTTTGCCTATTTTTCAATTTCATTAATTTATATTTTCTTGAAGTTTTTATATAATTTTTTAAAGGCTGAAGTTAAAGATAAAGCCTTTGTTATTGATTTTTTAAGGGGAGAAGCCTTTGCTATTTTTTATAGTTTTTCAATTTTTGCGTTTATTTTAGTTTTAACTTATTCTTTCAGCAAGAAACATCTGATAAATCCTCTTAAGGAGCTTACCAAAGAACTTCGTGATTTGACTTCAGAAGATAATATTCCCATGGTATCTTTAACTGATGAAATTGTAGAAGAAGTTCATGTTTTAAAAGATACAACTAATCTTTTTATTCAAGAAATTTTTGTCTTAAAAGAAAGTTATAAAATTATAATCGATGAGCTTATGGAAAAATATGATGTTGTAAAAAAAGAAAACAGTGTCCTAGAAGAAGAGGTAAAGGAAAAAACCAAAGAAGCCATAGAAAAAGAATATAAATTTGAAAGTATATTCAAAGATTCTAATGCAGCAATAGCAATAGGTGACAAAGATGGGAATATAGTAGAATATAATAAAAGTTATTCTAAACTCTTAGAATATGATTCTAATGAACTTATAGGAACTAATTTCTCTGATTTGACTCATCCTGAAGATTTTAATATACAAAAGCAGATACTTATAGATTTATTTTCCAAAAAAATCAATACTAAGCGTTTAGAGAAGAGATATGTAACTAAAAATAGTAACATAGTATGGGCTGATTTATCTTTTACTGAAATTCATAATGAAAGTAATGAAGTTGTGAATTTTGCAGTTATTGCCATTGATATTACTAAAAGAAAAAAATATGAAGAAGAGTTAGAAAAACTTTATAGTCTAGCTCTTGATGCTAATGCTCTTACAGGACTTCCTGGAAACAACACTATACGTAAATATATTGAAGAAATATTAGAAAATAAAAGTAAAAGTTGCATTATTTATGCAGACTTAGATCATTTCAAAGCTTATAATGACAATTATGGATTTGCTATGGGAGATAAAATCATTAAATATGTGGCTGAACTCTTCCAAATCCTTGCAGAAAAACTTAATCTTCAAGAGTTTTTTATAGGTCATATAGGTGGAGATGATTTTGTTATAATTATTCCTATGGAAAATACCAAAGAATATATAACAGAACTTTTAAAAGAATTTGATAAAGAAATTTCCAGTTTTTATAGAGAAGAAGATGTATCGAAGGGTTATATAGTGGCAGCAAATAGAGAAGGAGTGCTTCAAGATTTCTCAATGATGAGTCTAAGTCTTGCTGGTTTAGATTTGAGTGACAGTATAGCTTCTTCTTATCTTGAAATAAATGACGCTTTACTTATAGCAAAAAAAGAAGTAAAAAGAATTGCAGGAAGTTCTTTTTATCTTTTAGACTTATAACACAGAAAAGACTTATTCTGATAATAGGTCTTTTTTTGCATTGTTGACGGTCTTAGTATTTTAATATATAATAAGGGTATCAATATTTTGTGGGAGTATATATGAGTCTATTAGAACTTTATTTGGAAATTAATAAAATTGGTAAAGAAATAGAAAAAATGAAAGACTATGATGAGTTAGGTCATTTTCTATATTATAAACTTAAAAATGTTATTGACTTTGATTTTTTAAGTCTTGGAAGAATAGATGAAGAGGAAATGAAGCTTAAGTACTATTTTTATGTAGAAAATGGTATTGTTACGAGTAAATTAGAAGTCCCTATTATAAAAGAAAATAGTCTAAGCTATTTTTCCCATAGGAATAAAAGAATCATTTTAATGAATGATGTGGAAAAAGAATACAAAAATTATGTAAAAAACTTATCTCATCTAGGTGGACATTATAAAGAATATTCTTTATTAATTATACCAATATATGATGATCAAAAAGTTAAAGCCCTTTTAAGTGTTCAACATTGGAGAAAAAATGCCTTTGATGTTGAAAAGGTAGTTTTATTTAAAGAAATTGCGAGCTATTTAAATAATGTTCTATATAAATTTGAAAATAAAGACACAGCAATTATTGAATCTCATGTATATGAAAGTTCTAAATCCTTAATTGGAAATTTTATAGATACTACTTCCAGAGCAGAAAGTATAAGCGCTTTAACCAAAATATTTTTTGAGTTTTGTAAATTCATTTTTTATGTTGATAATTTTATTCTCACTATTTATAAAGATGGAAAAATAAAAAAATATCTTATTAGTTGTGATATAAATGATAAAATTCAAGAGACTTCAATTAGTATAGATTATCCTTCTAGTACTTTTATCTATTTTCTTGATCATGAGAATAAAAATTTTGCTTCGGTAGATTTTGGGAAAGAGATTATTGAAAAGAAGGAAACTTTAAATATACTATTGAACATTTATAAAATTAATTTTATAAAGATACTTGAAAAAGAAGAACTAACAAAAGAAATAGAAGAAAATAAAAAAATGCTAAATATATTAAAAGAATCCTATGATAACTTTAAGGCTTTAAATGAACTCGGACAAAACATAGTGGCTTCTGAAAGTATTAAGGAAGCTTGTTTTCTTATATATAAAGCTCTAAAAAAAATCCTATCAAAGGATTTGTCAGTAATTGTTGTAAAAAAAGAGAAAAATCTTCTTAAGTACACCTGTGTTGAAAACAATATGGAAATTCCAATGGGAGTTTTTGATATAGATAAAGATTCTTCTTTGTTTAGCTATGCTATCAAAAATAATAAAACTATTGTAATAAATGACTATGACGAAGATATTTTTATTTATTATCAAAATAGTAATCAAGCAGTAAGAAATGTAATAGGAAAAACCTTGAATTCTTTAGTATATCTTCCTTTGCTTGAAGATAAAACTATAATTGGTGCTTTTTCTGTTCAAGCTGATACAAAAAATTTCTTCGATAACTATACAATAGAGTTTGTAAAAAACATAGCATCTTTTGTTGCCGTTGCCCTAAGCCATGAAAATAAAAAAGAGAATCTTTCCAAGGAAATAGCTCTGGTTAGAAAAGATCATTTATCTTTACAGAAAGAAAATTTGGAGCTAGAAAAGATTTCTTCTACAGATAGTTTAACTGGTCTTTTAAATAGAAGAGAATTTGAGAGACAAATTGAAGAATTAATCAAAGGGAAAGAAACTAAACTAAATCTTTTTATAGCTTTAATTGATCTTGATTATTTTAAACATGTAAACGATACTTATGGTCACCTTGAAGGAGATAGATATTTAATAGAAATTTCAGATATTTTTAAGTCTTTCCAAGATGAAAATGTAAAATTCTCAAGATATGGAGGAGATGAATTTGCTGCTTATTTTTATGGTGAAAGGAAAGAAGAAGTAGAAACTTTACTGGTAACAATACTAAATAAACTGAAAAAAATGTACTTACCCAATCCCCATACAAAGATAAACCAGACTTTAACCATAGGAGTAGCAAATATGCTAGACCTTTCAGACAATTCTTACAAAGAACTATATAGAAGAGCAGATAATGCCCTCTATTTAGGAAAAAATAAAGGCAGAAATCAAATAGTGTTTATTTAGTAGGATTCAAGGATTATTTAAAAATAATCCTTGATATTTAAAATTAGAAATTTTAAAGTCTTGCAATAAAGCTCTTTTCATATGAAATTATATGAGTTAGAGCTAAAATAATATTAGAGTAGAGGGATTTGCTAATCTTTTGCATTTACTTTTACTCTTTTTAATTTGTTAATAATTAAGTTGTAACTATTTGGGTGGTAGATTACGGGGCTTTGCACCGATGTCATCAACTTAAGGAAATTCAAAACAACCCCCTCTAAATCACTCTGGATAAGATAAACTAAAGTCTAAAGACTTAACTTTATCTTATCCCCCTATCAAGGGAGACTTTAAGTCTAATATTTTCGAGCTTTCACCCCAACTATAGTTTCCCCTTACTAGGGGGAAACGCCAACAAGAAAGGGGGTCCTATCCTTTAAGAAGTTATGTTTTAGGACACCTTAATAGTGTCAGCTACAAAATGTAGTTTAAATACCTAGTAGTCAGAAAGGAGTGTTTTATGAATTGGATAAAATATTTTTTATCTATATTATTTGCTGTTTTTTTATCAATAATTATTATCTTTAGTAACGAACGTGTTAGTAGAGATAACAAAAAGATTTCTTCTTATACGAGAACACAGAATTTTCTTCTTAATCAACAAGCAAAGCTTGATGAATTGAGATTGATTATTTTGGAAGAGAGAAAAGAAGAATTTCTAATAAAAAGAATTAACATAATTTTGGAAGAGCTAGAGACTGAATTTATAATGAATCCTTTATTAAATAAATATTATAAGGAAAATGATAAATTATTTAATCAAATTTCTGATGTTAGTGAAATCGATACTATTTTTGATACAAAAGAAACCTTAGAATTTATTCAGAATGAAAG
>RRZT012141132.1_pt1 | contig 13635 bp, 12 predicted proteins | sample 2165551 | NCBI WGS metagenome assembly RRZT01 (sample SAMN10456910, study PRJNA506462) | wastewater metagenome | biome: wastewater; feature: sludge; material: wastewater sludge; isolation source: wastewater sludge with Escherichia coli K12::gfp cells carrying plasmid... | place: USA: Moscow, Idaho... | reverse complement strand
GGGCCGGCGCTGCGGCTGAGTCTGATGTCGGCGCTCGGCAGCACCGCGCTGTCCGCCGTGCTGGCCCTCGGACTGCTGACGGTGCTGTGGGACCGGCCGGCCGGCGCGCGCTGGCTGGCGCGGCTGCCGGCGATGCTGGCGGCACCGCATGCGGCCTTCGCGATCGGGCTGGCGCTGCTGCTGGCACCGTCCGGCTGGATCGCGCGGCTGCTGGCGCCGCTGGCGGGCTGGGCGTCGCCGCCCGACTGGCGCAGCGTCAACGATCCCGCCGCATGGAGCCTGACCCTGGCGCTGGCGCTCAAGGAGCTGCCGTTCCTGGTCTGGACGCTGGCCGCCTGGCTGGCCCGGCCGGAGGTCGGGCCGCGTCTGCGGGCGCAGATCGCGCTCGGACGCAGCCTGGGGATGAGCGCGTCGCAGGTCTGGTGGCGTGCGCTCTGGCCGGCCTGGTCGCGTGCGCTGCTCTGGCCGGTGGGCGCGGTGCTGGCCTATGGGCTGACGGTGGTCGACATGGCGCTGATCCTGGGACCGGGATCGCCTCCGACCCTGGCGGTGCTGGCCTGGCAGGCGCTGATGGATGCCGATCCTGCCCGCAACGCGCAGGGTGCGGCAGCGGCGGTGCTGCTGGCCGGCGTGCTGGGCGCGGTCGTGGCTGGCGCCGGGCTGGTGCGACGGCTCACCCGGCCGATGCGCCGGCGCTGGCAGACCCGCGGCATCGGCAGGTCGTCTCCTTCGCCGCTTCCGAACCGACCGAGGGTGAGCGGCGTGGCGGTGGCCGGCATGCTGGCCGGAGCGCTGAGCGCGCTGTGGATGGCGGTGGGCATGGCGCTGGTGCTGGCCTCGGTGACCGGTGTCTGGCGCTTTCCGGTGCTGTGGCCGAGCGGCTGGACGCTGCAGCCTTGGCGCCAGGTGGCCGAGGCGCTGCCGACGCTGGGGCTGACGCTGGCGGTCGGGCTGGCTGCAGCGCTGCTGGCGGTGCTGCTGGTGCTGCTGTGGCTGGCGGCCACGCCGCCGCACTGGGATCGGTCGGCCGCGGTGGTGCTGGCGCTGCCGGTGCTGATGCCGCCGCTGCTCCTGTCCGCCGGGCTGTACCGGCTGGCGCTGGCATGGCAACTGGACGGGCATGCGGCTGCACTGGTGGCGGCCCATGCGCTGATGGCGCTGCCGTATGTGGCGGTCGGCCTGATGCCTGCCTGGCGCCAGGCCGATCCGCGACCGATGCAGCTGGCGCTGGCGCTGGGCCTGTCGCGCGCCGCGGTGGCCTGGCGGGTGCGCCGGCCGATGCTGGCGCGACCGCTGGCGGCGGCGCTGGCGGTGGGATTCGCGGTCAGCGTCGCGCAGTACCTGCCGACGCTTTTCCTGGGCGCGGGCCGGCTGACCACCGTGAGCACCGAGGCGGTCACGCTGGCTGCTGGCGGGCAGCGCGCCACTGCGGCGGCCTTTGCGGTGCTGCAGGCGCTGCTGCCCCTGCTGGCCTTTGCGCTGGCGGCCCGGGTTGGCCGTGGCGGCGGCGGTGGAGCAGGGGAGCGCACATGACACTGCGCATCGACGGCCTCGTGCTGACCCTGCAGGGCCGGGTGCTGGCCGGACCGATCGAGGCGGAGGTGCCGCCCGGAGGCGTGCTGGCACTGACCGGGCCGAGCGGCTGTGGCAAGAGCTCGCTGCTGCTGGCGCTGGCCGGGCTGGCCGCGCCGCCGCTGCAGGCGCACGGCCGGCTCTGGCTCGGCGACATCGCGCTGCATGCGCTGCCACCCGAAGCCCGCCGGCTCGGTCTGATGTTCCAGGACGATCTGCTGTTCGATCACCTGACGGTGCTGGGCAATCTGCTGTTCGCGATGCCGACCGGCGCCCGCGCGGCACGCGAGGCCGAGGCCTGCGCCGCGCTGGCCGAGGCGGGCCTGGCCGGACGCGAGCAGGCCTGGCCGCACCAGCTCTCCGGCGGCCAGCGTCAGCGGGTGGCGCTGCTGCGTACGCTGCTGGCACGGCCGCGCGCGCTGCTGCTCGACGAGCCCTTCTCGCGGCTGGATGCAACACGTCGCGCGGCGATGCGCGCGCAGGTCTGGGCGACGGTGGCGCATCACCGGCTGCCGGCGGTGCTGGTCACGCATGATCCGGCCGACATTCCGCCTGGCGCCGTGGTGTTGCCGCTGGCGGCGCCCGATCCCGAGCCCCAGGAGGATGAGGATGCTTGACCGATGGATGCTGGCGCGGCTGGCCGGTCCGGTCGACCGGCTGGCCCGGGCCCTGGTGCGCCGCGGGGTGTCTGCCGATGCGGTCACGCTGGCCGGGGCGGCTGTCGGGCTGGCGGGCAGTGCGGTGCTGGCCGCGGGCGGATCTGCCGGCATGGCGCTGGCGCTGATGGCGCTGGGGCGGCTGGCCGACGGGCTCGACGGGGCGGTGGCACGCCACACGGCCACCACGCCGCGCGGCGCCTTTCTGGACATCGCGCTCGATTTCCTGTTCTACGCCAGCGTGCCGCTGGCCTTCGCGCTGCGTGACCCGACGGCCAACGCGCTGGCGGCGGCGGTGCTGCTGGCGGCCTTCATCGGCACCGGGTCGACCTTTCTCGCCTATGCCATCCAGGCCGAGCGGCTCGGGCTGCGCAGCACGCGCTATCCGCACAAGGGCTTCCACTATCTGGGCGGGCTGACCGAGGGCACCGAGACGCTGGCCTGCTTCGCGGCGATGTGCCTGTGGCCGTCCGCCTTCGCGGTGCTGGCCTGGGGCTTTGCCGGACTCTGCCTGATCACGATCGTCACCCGCCTGGCCGCCGGCTGGGCTCTGCCATCCTCGGGAGCACCGTGATGAAGCTTCGCCACCGTCCGGGCAGCCGCACTCGGCTGGTCTTGCTGCTGCTGGTGCTTCTGGCGCTGGCCTGGGCTTTCGATCTGGGTCGCTGGCTGCGGCTGGAGACGCTGCAGGCGCAGCGCGAATCCCTGCTGGCGCTGCGCCAGGCGCAGCCGCTGGCCGTCACTGCCGGCTATGCGGTGCTCTACGTCGCGGTGACGGCGCTGTCCCTGCCGGGCGCGGTGGTGCTGACGCTGGCCGGCGGCGCGCTGTTCGGGCTGGGCTGGGGCCTGCTGATCGTGTCCTTCGCCTCGACCGCCGGGGCGACGCTGGCGATGCTGGTCTCGCGCCATCTGCTGCGCGACCGGGTGGCCGCGCGCTTCGGCCCGCGGCTGGAGGAGCTGCAGCGCGGCATCGAGCGCGACGGCGCCTTTCACCTGTTCACGCTGCGGCTGGTGCCGCTGGTGCCTTTCTTCGTCGTCAACCTGCTGATGGGGCTCACCCGCATGCCCGCCTGGCGCTATGCGGTCGTCAGCCAGATCGGCATGCTGCCGGGCACGCTGGTCTATGTGAACGCCGGCACCGAGCTGGCACGGCTGCAGTCGCTGGCGGGCATCGTCTCGCCCTCGCTGCTGGGGGCCTTCGTGCTGCTGGCGCTGTTTCCGTGGATCGCACGGGCAGCGCTGGCGCGGCTGAAGGTGGCGAGGCTGCAGGCACCGTGGCGTGCACGCCGTCCACGCCGCCATGACCGCAACCTGATCGTGATCGGTGCCGGCGCTGCCGGGCTGGTCAGCAGCTACATCGCCGCGGCGGTGCGCGCCAAGGTGACGCTGGTCGAGGCGCACCACATGGGCGGCGACTGCCTGAACACCGGCTGCGTGCCGAGCAAGGCGCTGATCCGGGCTGCGCGACTGGCGCATGAGGTCGGTCGCGCGGCCGAGTTCGGGCTGGTGGCCGCGCCGGTGCGCACGGATTTCGGCGCGGTGATGGCGCGGGTGGCGCAGGCGGTGGCCTCGGTGGCCCCGCACGACTCGATCGAGCGCTACACCGCGCTGGGCGTGGAGGTGCGCACCGGCCGTGCCCGGCTGCTCGATCCCTGGCATGTCGAGATCACGGCCCCCGACGGTTCGACCGAGGTGCTGAGCACCCGCGCCGTCATCATCGCCAGCGGTGCGGCGCCGACCGTGCCGCCGCTGCCCGGCCTGGCCGATCTGGCCTTCCTGACCAGCGACACGCTGTGGACGCGGCTGCGCGAGGCGCCGCAGCGGCTGGCGGTGCTCGGTGGCGGGCCGATCGGCTGCGAGCTGGCGCAGGCGCTGGCGCGGCTGGGCTGCGGCGTCACGCTGGTCGAGCAGGGCGAGCGCCTGCTCGCCCGCGAGGATGACGAGGTCTCGGCGATCGCGGCGCAGGCGCTGACCGGCTCGGGGGTGACGCTGCGGCTGGGCGCCCAGGTGCTGCGTGTCGTGCCGGACGTGCCGGGCGGGGCCGGCGGCATGCTGCAGCTGGCCGGAGGCGACACGCTGGCCTTCGACCACCTGCTGGTCGCGGTCGGGCGCAGCGCGCGGCTCGACGGGCTCGGGCTGGAGGCGCTGGGCATCGCGCACGGCCGCGTCATCGAGACCAACGAGTACCTGGAAACGCTGCATCCGAACATCCTGGCCTGCGGCGATGTCGCCGGCCCGTGGCAGTTCACCCATGCCGCGGGCCACCAGGCCTGGAGTGCGGCGGTCAACGCGCTGTTCGGTCATCTGCGCCGCTTTCCGGTCGACGGCCGGGTGATGCCGGCGGTGACCTGGCTGGATCCGCAGATCGCGCGTGTCGGCCTGAACCGGCGCGAGGCGCTGGCCCGGGGCATCGCGCATGAGGTGACCCGCTTTCCTCTGGAAGATCTTGACCGTGCCCTGATCGAGCGCGACATCGTCGGCCACATCGAGGTGCTGACCGAGCCGGGGCGCGATCGTCTGCTCGGGGTGACCATCGTGGGCGCGCAGGCGGGCGAGATGCTGGCGGAATTCACGCTGGCGATGCGCCACGGCCTCGGGCTGGGGCGCATCCTGGCCACGGTTCATCCGTATCCGTCCTGGTCGGATGCGGCCAAGGGCGTGGCCGGACGCTGGAAGGAGGCGCACAAGCCCGAGCGGGTGCTGCGCCTGCTGGCGCGTCACCATGCCTGGCGGCGCGGGGAGCGGGCATGAGGCGGGTCGTTCTGATCGGGCTGCTGGCTTGCGGGTCTGCTGCATCGGTCCGGGCTCAGCCGGCCCCATCGGCATCGCTGGCGCCGCTGGTGGAGGCCGGCCGGGTGCATCCGGGCTGGCGTCTGGAGACGCTGCCGGAGCAGACGCTGCCGCGCACCCGCTACGAGGCGGTGCAGCTCGACGGGCGTGCGGTGCTGCGGGTCGAGGCGGCGGGCAGCTACGGCCATCTGGTGCATCCGCTGGTGCCGCCCCGGCCTGCGGCCGGCGTGCTGGTCTGGCGCTGGCGGCTCGACCGGCCCAATGCCCAGGCCGATCTGCGCCGCCGCACCGGCGACGATGTGGCGCTGAAGGTCTGTGTCTCCTTTGATCTGCCGCTGGCGCAGGTGCCCTTCGTCGAGCGGCAGGTGCTGCGGCTGGCACGCGCCCGCAGCGGCCACGGTGCGGCGCTGCCGGCAGCCACCGTCTGCTATGTGCATGATCCGGCGCTGCCGGTCGGCACCGTGCTCGACAACATCTACAGCCGCCGGCTGCGCATGATCGTCGTGCGCGGCGCGGGCGATCCGCTGGGCGTCTGGCAGCAGGAGCGGCGCGAGCCGGCTGCTGATTTCCTTCGCCTGTTCGGCGACGAGGCCGCCGGCGTGGTGCCGGCGGTGACGGCGGTCGCGGTGTCGGGCGATGCGGACAACACCGGCGCATCCAGCCTCGGCCATGTCGATGCGCTGGTCTGGCCGCTGGCTGCGCCATGAGCGGGCGCGGCGCGCGGCGCCGGCTGGTGCTGCTCGGCGGTGGACATGCGCAGCTCGCGGTGCTGGCGTGGCTGGCGCGCGCGCGGCCTGCAGGCGTCGAGGCGGTGCTGGTGACGCCGCAGCCGCGGCAGGTGTATTCGGGCATGCTGCCGGGCTGGCTGGCGGGCCACTACACCGAGGCGCAGTGCGTGATCGCGCTGGCGCCGCTGGCGCAGGCGGCGGGCGTGATGCTGCGCCGGGCGGCGGCGGTCGGGCTGGACGCTGATGCGCGGCAGGTGCGGCTCGACGACGGCGGCACACTCGGCTACGACTGGCTCTCGGTCAACACCGGTCCCGCGCAGGACGCCGCCCGCTGGGGCGTGGCGCCGCTGCGGCCGATCGAGGGCTGGCTGGCGCGCACGCGCCAGCGGCTGGCCGAGGCGCCACCGCAGCAGGTGGTGGTGATCGGCGGCGGCGCGGCCGGCTTCGAGCTGGCGCTGGCCTGGCGTCACCGGCTCGGCCCGGCGGCGCGGGTGACGCTGGTGAGCGGGAATTCAGGGCTGCTGGCGAACTATCCCGAGCGCGTGCGCCGGCTCGGACGACAGGCGCTGGCGGTGCGCGCGGTGACGCTGATCGAGACTCGCGCGGTATCAGGCGGGCCGCACGGGGTGGTGCTGGCCGACCGGACCGAGGTCGCGGCGGACGAGGTGGTGCTGGCCACCGGCAGCGTGGCGCCGTCCTGGCTGGACGGCTGCGGCCTGCAGCGGGCGCCGGATGGTGGCCTGGCCACCGGGCCGACGCTGCAGAGCGTCTCGCATCCGGAGGTCTTTGCGGCGGGCGATGTGGCCAGCCGGCTGGAGCGGCCGCTGCCGCACAGCGGCGTCTACGCGGTGCGAGCCGGCGTCGCCTTGGCGGCGGGGCTGCGTGCGGCGCTGGCCGGCGCCCCTGCGCCGCTCTGGCATCCGCCGCAGCACACGCTCAATCTGCTGTCGCTCGGCGACCGCGATGCGATCGCCAGCTGGGGGCCGCTGGCGCTGCAGGGCCCATGGATCTGGCGCTGGAAGGACCGCATCGACCGCGGTTTCATGCGCCGCCACGGCACCCCCGCCTGCGCTCAGCGCTGAGTTCAGGACCGCGAACCGATGCGACCCTGACCAGGAACGACTTCCCGCGCCTGGACCTCGACGATGTCCTCGGGGGCGGTGGCTGCCGGGCCGGAGGGGCGTGTCGACCAGCCGCCGGCGAAGCCGCGAGCCTGGGCGCGTTCGCGCATCTGGCGCTGCACCCGCCAGATGTCGGCCACCAGCGGCCGGCGTCCGCGCAGCAGGCTCCAGAGCGTGAAGCCGATCGCGGCGATCGCCCCGGCCAGCAGCAGGCTGAAGAAGAACACCGCCCCGGCGGCGACCAGGAACAGTCGCACGACAAGGCGGAACAGGCGGCCGAGGGCTTCGGAGGGTGTGTTCATGGTCGGATTGGAGCGATTCCGGGCGCGCCGGTTCCCTGCCTTCAGCGGCTGCGCATCGCTCGGGCGCATTCGCCGGCCAGCGCGGGGCCGCGGTAGATGAGGCCGGTGTAGACCTGCACCAGGTCGGCGCCGGCGCGCAGCTTGGCCTGTGCGTCGGCGCCGCTCAGCACGCCGCCGACGCCGATGATCGGGTAGCCCGCGCCCAGCTCGGCGCGCAGCTGCGCGATCACCCGGTTGCTGGCCTCGAACACCGGCCGGCCCGACAGGCCGCCGGTCTCCTCGGCATGCTTCAGGCCCTTGACTGCGTCGCGGCCGATGGTGGTGTTGGTGGCGATCACGCCGTCGATGCCGTTGTTCCTCAGCGTCGCGGCGATGACCTTGACCTGCGCCTCGTCCAGGTCGGGCGCGATCTTCACGAACATCGGCGCGTTGCGGCCGTGCTGGCGCGCGAGTTGCTGCTTGCGCTCCTGCAGCCGCGACAGCAGCGCGTCGAGCGCCTCGTCGCTCTGCAGCGCGCGCAGGTTCTTGGTGTTCGGGCTGGAGATGTTGACCGTCACATAGTCGGCGTGCGGATAGACGCCGTCGAGCGCGATCAGGTAGTCGTCGACCGCGTTCTCGATCGGCGTGACCGCGTTCTTGCCGATGTTCAGGCCGAGGATGCCCCCATTGCGGCGAAAGCTGGTCGCACGCTTGACGTTGGCCAGGAAGCTGTCGAGCCCTTCGTTGTTGAAGCCGAGGCGGTTGATCAGCGCGTCGGCCTCGGGCAGGCGGAACATGCGCGGCTTGGGGTTGCCGGGCTGGCCCTTCGGCGTGACGGTGCCGACCTCGATGAAGCCGAAGCCCATCGCGCCGAGGCCGTCGATGCAGCGACCGTTCTTGTCGAGCCCGGCCGCCAGGCCGATGCGGTTCGGGAATTTCAGGCCGGCGACGCTGACCGGGTCGCTGACGCGCGAATGCGCCCACAGGCACTGCAAGGGCGTGTTCTGGAAGCGCGCGATCGCGTCGAGCGTCAGTTCGTGGGCCGCCTCCGGGTCGAGGCCGAACAGGAAGGGGCGGGTGAGGGCGTAGGGAACGAGGGCCATAATCGTGAATTGTCCCCGATCACAACCCTTCCCCGAACTCTCCCGAAGATTCCTCCCATGACCCAGGACGAACTCAAGACCCTCGTCGGCCAGGCGGCCGTGCAGTACGTGCCCGCGGGCGCCATCGTCGGTGTCGGCACCGGCTCGACCGTCAACAAGTTCATCGACGCGCTGGCCGCGATCAAGGACCGGATCCGCGGCGCCGTCTCCAGCTCGGTGGCGTCGACCGAGCGCCTGAAGGCGCTGGGCATTCCGGTGCTGGAGGCCAGCGAGGTCGAATCGCTGCCGGTCTACATCGACGGCGCCGACGAGGTCGATCCCCGGGGCAACATGATCAAGGGCGGCGGCGCGGCGCTGACGCGCGAGAAGATCGTCGCCGATCTGGCCGAGCGCTTCATCTGCATCGCCGACGAGAGCAAGCTGGTCGAGGTGATGGGCCGCTTCCCGCTGCCGGTCGAGGTGATCCCGATGGCGGCCGTTCAGGTGGCGCGCCGCCTGAAGGCGCAGTACGGCGGCGAGGCGACGCTGCGCGCCGGCTGCGTCACCGACAACGGCTGCCACATCCTGGACGTGCGCGGCCTGAAGATCACCGACCCGGCCGCGATGGAGGCCGACATCAGCCAGTGGCCGGGCGTGGTCACGGTGGGCATCTTCGCCCGCAACAAGGCCAGCGTCTGCCTGCTGGGCACGTCGGAGGGCGTGCGCACGCTGACGTTCTGACCTTCGTTCGATCTTCGCCTCAGGCCGGCGCCTCCAGCCGGTAGCCCAGGCCGCGCACCGTGTGGATCAGCGGCCGGGCGTGGCCCTCGTCGATCTTGGCGCGCAGCCGGCGGATGTAGACGTCGACGACATTCGTCAGCGGATCCTCGCTGGCGCCCCAGACATTGGAGAGGATGCGCTCGCGGCTGAACAGCCGGCCCGGCGCGCTCATCATCAGCTCCAGCAGCGCCAGTTCACGCGCGGTCAGCGCCAGAGGCTGACCGGCGCGGCTGGCCTGCATGCGTTCGCGGTCGAACACCAGATCGGCCACCACCAGCCGGCTCGGCGTCGCCGGCGTCCAGTCGCGTCCGCGCCGCGCCAGCGCTTCCAGCCGCGCCAGCAGCTCCTCGAAGTCGAAGGGCTTGGCCAGATAGTCGTCGGCGCCGAGCCGCAGTCCGGCGACCCGGTCCTCGACCGCCCCGAGCGCCGACAGCATCAGGATCGGCAGCGCCGCGCCTTGCGCGCGCAGTGTCTGGCAGATCTCCAGCCCGCCGATGCCCGGCAGCATCAGGTCCAGGATCAGCACCACCGGTGTGCCGCCGGCGGCCACCTCGCGCGCGGCCTGGCGGGCGGCCTCCAGGCCCTGCGGCCCGGTGCTGGCCAGCTCGACCCGGTGGCCCTCGGCGCGCAGGCCGCGGCCCAGGAAGTCGGCGATGCGCGGATCGTCCTCGATGATCAGGATGTTCATGCGATGTCCTGGGGCAGGGCCGCAAGGCGGGGCAGCGTCAGCACCGCACGGGTGCCGTCGGCGTTGCTGTGGAGCTCGAGCTGTCCGCCATGAGCGCGCGCCAGCGAGCGCGCGATCGACAGCCCCAGGCCGCTGCCGTCGGGGCTGTGCCTGCGAGCCAGCGCACCGCGGAAATGGCGGTCGAACACCTGCGGCAGTTCATGCACCGGAATGCCGATGCCCTGGTCGCGGACGGTCACCCGCAGCTCGGTCGGCTCGGCCTCGATGAGGATGTCGACCCGGTCGCCGGCGCGCGAGTAGCGCGTCGCGTTGTCCAGCAGCACGCCCAGCAGCTGGCTCAGCCTCAGCGGATCGCCCGCGACCACATGGCGGCCGGTGCGCCCGGGCGGCTCGCCCAGCCGCACGCCCTGGCGAGCCGCGAGCACGCCGGCCTGCGCCAGCGCCTCGGCGGCGAGTTCGTCCAGATCGACCGGCTCGCGCACCAGCGAGAACGAATCGATGTCGCTGCGCGCCATCGCCAGCAGGTCGTCGATGACCGCACCGAGCTGGCGCGCGGTGCTGACGATGCGCGACAGCGCCTCCTTGTATTCGCTGGCGGGCTTGTCTCGTCCGCGCAGCGTGATCTCCGCCTCGCCTCGAATGACGGTGGTGGGCGTGCGCAGCTCGTGGCTGATGTCGGCGAAGAGCCTGCGGCGCTGCGTGTCGGCCTGGTGCAGCGAGGCCAGGGCATCGGCCAGCTCGCGGGTGCGGGTGTCGACCTGCACCTCGAGCCGCTGGCGCTGCGCCGATTCGCGCTCGCGGTGCTGCTCGAGCTCGGCCGCCAGCGCATTGACGCTGCCGGCCACTTCGGCGAACTCGTCCTGGCCGGCCAGCGCGATGCGGTGGCCGAGCCGGCCCGCCTGCAGCGCCCGGGCGCCTTCGCTGAGCTGCTGCAGCGGACGATGCAGCGCACGGCCGAAGTGCAGGGCCGCGGCCATCGCGCTGACCGAGACAATCGCCGCAGCGCCCAGCCACAGCCAGCGCACCCAGGCCAGCGTGGCGTCGGCGGCCGCCCGCTCGCGCTGCACGGCGGCGGTCTCGCGGGCGATGTTCTCGGCGATCAGCCGTCGCACGTCATGGCCCTGGGGCATGTCGAACACCCGGGACAGTGCCTCCCAGGCCTGCGGCGCATCGGCGCCGGGCTCCAGCGGACGCACCCGGTCGACGGCCTGCGCCAGGGCAGCCACGCTGCGCTCCAGAACCACCAGCGTCTCGCGCCTGCGCAGATGCTCCTCTCGGGCCTCGGCGCTGCCGTCGAGCTCGATGGCCTGCTGCGTCAGCACCTTCAGCCGCTGCAGCGTTCCCTGCATGGCCGCGAGCAGCTCGGCCCGCGCGCCGCTGTCGGCATGTGCCCCCTGCTGCATCTGCGCGACCCAGGTGCGCAGGCGCTGCTTCTGCGCCGAGAGCTGGATGAAGCCGGTGGCGATGTCGCTGGCCACCCGCCCGCGCAGCACCTGGCGTTCGGTGACCGCCAGCGAGGCGGCGGCCAGCAGCGCAGCCAGCGCCATCACCAGCGCGAACAGGGCCAGGACCAGGGTGATGCGACGACGGAACATCGGGCGATTGTCTCCGCTGCCCGTCGGCCGCGCGCCCTGTCATCTGCGGTTCATCCGGATGTCAGCGCGATCTCATGCGGCGATCACCGCAGGTTCAAGGCCGCTCGCTCCAATGAGGGCTGCCGTGACGCCACGGAAAGCTGGAAACCGGAACCGACCATGAACACCACGAACACGACCCGCCACTCCGTCCTGATCGCCGCGCTGGCGGCTCTCACCCTGGGCGCTGCGCCCCTGGCCGCCCGGGCCCAGGCGCTTGTCGTCAACCAGGCCATCACCGAAGCCGAGGTGCTCTCGGCCCAGAAGGCCTGGTGCCAGGCGCTGGTCGATATCAGCACCACCCATGTCCGCGACGGCCAGCCGGCCGCCAAGGCGCTGGCCGAGAAGGTGATCGACGCCGCCTACGGCTACCAGATGGGCGCGGTGCTGTTCAAGCCGACGCTGACGGTCAATCCGCAGACCTTCCGCACCACCCGTGCGGGTGCGCTGGCCTACTTCGTCGGCGGCGACACCGCTTTCCCGAAGGACACCGGCTTCGCGCTGAAGGGCTGGACCCGCTGCGAGCCGGTCAATGCCGCGGTCTTCATCGCCGGCGACAGCGCCACCACCATGGGCAAGGTCCACATCACCGGCAAGGACGGCAAGGTCACCACCGTCGACAAGACCTGGAAGTTCGTCAAGGACGATGCGGGTCGTCTGCGCATCGTCGTGCACCATTCGTCGCTGGAACACGTTGCGGCGAACTGAGTTCGGGCTTCTTCGAGCGCCAAAGAACAAAGGGCCCGGAGCTTGTCCGGGCCCTTGTCGTTGCAGCTAGTGGCAGAACACGGAACCGAACCCGCGTCCGCCTTCTGTGTCAGATAGTAACGCATTGGCCTTGAGGACGTGGATTCGATGATTTGGCCAAGTCAGTCTGCAAGCTCGTAACCGGTACTGCGGCCACCACCCGGTGCTTTTTTGAGCACATCGAGTTCCAATAGCTGGGTGATATCGCGCAATGCTGTGTCGGGCGAACACTTGGCAATTGCCGCCCACTTGCTGCTGGTGAGCTTGCCGTCGAAGCCGTCCAGTAGCCGCTTGAGCATCTTCACCTGCCTCTCGTTCAAGGGCAGGCCTGCCCAGCGTTGCCAGAAGCGGGCCTTGACCAGTACGGCATCCAATGTGATTTGCGCGCTGGCGATGGCGCGCCCGAGCGTGCCAAGGAACCACCACAGCCAACCGGTGACATCGAGTGTGCCCTTCTGCGTGCGCTCCAGCACGTCGTAGTAGTCCTTGCGCTCGCGTTGGATCTGCGCCGACAGGCTGTAGAAACGTAGCGGACTGCCGTCGGCACGGGCCAGGAACAGGTCGCCCACGGCACGGGCGATACGCCCATTGCCGTCGTCGAATGGATGCAGCGTCACGAACCACAGATGCGCGAGTCCTGCCTTGAGGAGTTCAGGCACGTCGGTCTGATCGTTTGCCCATGTCAGGAACCGGTCCACCTCGAATGACAATAGGTCGGCGGGCGGCGCCTGGAAGTGAACCTTGCGTCGCCCCACCGGACCCGATATCACTTGCATGGGCCCATCGGCATCATCGCGCCACTGGCCGATGGCGATTTTGTTCATGCCCGAGTACCCCGTGGGGAACAGCGCTGCGTGCCACCCAAACAGGCGCTCGGCGGTCAGCGGGTCGGAACCACGCGACGTGGCATCAAGCACCATCTCGACCACACCCTCGACGTGCCGGTCCACCGGGGCCACTGCGCCGATGTCCACGCCCAGACGCCGAGCGATGGACGAGCGCACCGATTCCACGTTCAGCACTTCGCCTTCGATCTCGCTGGTTTTGACCACGTCCTCGGTCAAGGCTGCGAGACTGGCCTGATCTCGCAGCGTCATGCCCACGTCGGCCAGACGGCCCAGCAGCAGTCCTTGGGCGCGACTGACCTCGGTCAGTGGCCCGGTCAGCGCAGACAGGTCGTAGCGCCAGTTCGGCCAGTCCGCAGACTGCCAGATGTAGAGATTTTCTCCGCTATACATGCGGAGATTAAACGCCCAATTCGCCGCAAGCGCAAGTCATTCTCCGCGTAATGTGCGGAGAATGTGACGCTTAATTACCGCAGACCACGCTGCCCAGGTAGGGGGCTCTGTTGCACAAAGCCCGCCGTCGCTGCTTGTAGACTGAGCCCGTGAGCAAAGCCAAGAAGCGACGGACGACGTACCGCACGAAGAACTGGAAGGCCTACAACGCGGCGCTGAAGGCGCGAGGGGCGCTGACGCTGTGGCTGGACCGGGACATGCAGTGGCTGGCTGCGCCCTCGGGCAAGCGCGGTCGCCAGAGGACCTTCTCGGACGCGG
>RRZT010342921.1_pt1 | contig 13639 bp, 10 predicted proteins | sample 2165551 | NCBI WGS metagenome assembly RRZT01 (sample SAMN10456910, study PRJNA506462) | wastewater metagenome | biome: wastewater; feature: sludge; material: wastewater sludge; isolation source: wastewater sludge with Escherichia coli K12::gfp cells carrying plasmid... | place: USA: Moscow, Idaho... | reverse complement strand
TTTCCCGCAATCAAGAAAAACGGAAAGATCGAGCTGGTTGCATTTTGTGACCTGATCAAAGAGCGGGCGGAGAAAGCAAAAGAAGAATACGGCACACCCGACGCAAGAGTTTATACCGATTATACAGAGCTGGTGAAAGAGGATGTGGACGTTGTCTACGTTCTGACTCCCAATAACGCACATGCACCGGTCAGCATTGCAGCAATGAAAGCCGGCAAGCACGTTATGTGTGAAAAGCCTATGGCAAAGACCTATGCAGAGGCAAAGGAAATGGTAAAAACCGCAAAAGAGACAGGTAAGATCCTGACCATCGGCTACCAGAACCGTTATCGTGCAGATTCCCAGTATTTAAAGAGTGCCTGCGAAGCAGACGAGCTGGGTGAGATTTACTATGCAAAGGCTCATGCGATTCGCAGAAGAGCCGTTCCGACCTGGGGCGTATTTATTGATGAAGAAAAGCAGGGCGGCGGTCCCCTGATCGATATCGGTACTCATGCACTTGACCTGACACTGTGGATGATGAACAACTACGAGCCCGCAAGCGTAACCGGTTCTACCTACCGTAAGCTGGCAGACCAGACTCAGACCGGCAATGCTTGGGGAGACTGGGATCCTAAGAAGTTCACTGTAGAAGATTCTGCATTCGGCTTCATCAAGATGAAGAATGGCGCGACCATCGTTCTGGAAGCTTCCTGGGCATTAAATTCGTTGGATGTAGATGAAGCAAAGACCAGCCTGTGCGGTACCAAAGCAGGCGCTGATATGAAGGATGGCCTTCGCATCAACCGCGTACATCACGGACGTCAGTGTGTAGAAAAACCCGACTTAGGTGCAGGCGGTGTTGCTTTCTACGATGGCACAGAAGAAAAACCCGCAGATATCGAAGCAGAAGTTTTCTACAATGCAGTAACCAAGGGCACTCCTCTGACTGTAGAACCGGAGCAGGCTCTGGTTGTTACACAGCTGCTGGAAGCAATTTATGAATCTGCAAAGACTGGCAAGACCATTTACTTTGACTGATTCTGGAAGTAAACAATAGAATGCACGCTCTGCGAGCATTCTATTGTCATGAATAAAAATGTAGATCCTGCCCGGTTGCAAGACGGTCGGGCAGGATTTTTGGGGAAAAGGAATTACCAGGCTGTATTAGAAGGTCTGACTGGTGGATTCCTGAATAAAAAGGAGAACTGGATATGACATTGGGGATGATTAGCTGGATCCGTGAAGAGGATTTTCAGCGGGTAAAAGCAAAAGGACTGTCCTTCGTAGAGCTGGATGTTAATGACAGAGTGAAGGAATTTTTGGATGCATTGGAGCAGACAAAGGAATATAGCAAAAAGTACGATCTTCCGGTAGCGGCCATCGGACGTTGGGGAAGTGCCAGAATCGATGAAAACGGCATCCGTGAGGAAGAGCTTGCAATAGAATACAGCCTGATCGATGCGGCAGCAGAGCTTGGCACTGGCATTTATATCACCGGCTGCAACTATGTAGACAGCCTTTCTTATTATGAAAACTGCTCCTTTGCCATTGCATATTTTGAAAAGCTCATCGCATACGGCAAAGAAAAGAATATAAAAATTGCAACCTACAACTGCCGCTGGAATAACTTTGTGTGCAATGCGGAAGCATATAAGATCATTCATGGTTATTTAAAAGACCTGTATATCAAGTATGATACCTCCCATTGCATCAATGCAGGCGGCGATTATCTGCAGGAGACAAGAGACTGGGGCAAGAGATTTATACATGTGCACTTAAAGGGCGCTGTAAAAATCGAAGGCAAGGTATATGACAACCCGCCCGCAGGCATGGATCAGACCGATTGGACCTCCTTTATGGGTATTCTGTACGGCTTGGGGTATGACGGCGGCCTGAGCATCGAGCCGGAATCTGCATACTGGCATGGTGAGCTTTCCGACAGAGGCGTTGATTACACAATCCGGTATTTCAGAAATATGATGATTTAAGTACAAACAATAGAATGCACGCTCTGCGAGCATTCTATTGTCATGAACCTTTTTATGCCAAAATAAATCTGGGGCAAGACGATAAAAATTTCGTGTGAAACGTAATTTATTATTGTTTACTTAAGGATATGCTGTTGATAAAATAAATTCAATCGACAGTTGATAAACAGTTTTACTATGTTTGATGGAGGAGAAAAAAGGTTATGAAAATCAAAAAAGTACTGGCAATGTGCCTGATAAGCGCAATGGTGCTGGGGTCCTTCGCAGGGTGCGGCAAGGACGAGGGCGAAAGCACAGTCAGCGTGAATCAGGAGGATCCTGCATGGAAGGAAGCCATGACCACGCCCTATGGGAAATATCCGGAAACAGTGAACTACACCCTGGGGAAGACGGTAACGAATTTTGACGTGCTGGATGGGACGAAATATGAGGGCGATGACGATGAAAACAATGCATGGACCAGATATCTGAAGGAGAAGCTGAACGTACAGAACACGAACCTGTTCGAGGCGAATGACGGGGATGACTATGAGCAGAAGGTGTCCATGGCCATCGTCAGCGGCGAGATACCGGATATCATGGGGGTGGGAGATTACGATACATTAAAGCAGTTGTATGAGAACGACCTGATTGCGGACCTGACAGAGGTCTATGAAAACTGCGCCAGCGACAAAATCAAGGAGATCTATGATTCCTATGACGGCGTGTGCCTGAAGACAGCCATGTTCGACGGAAAGCTGATGGGACTGCCTACCACGGAAATCTCCCACGGGCCTGGGATCCTGTGGCTGAGAAAAGACTGGATGGACAAATGCGGCCTGGAAGAGCCCAAGACCATGGAGGACATCTATAATATCCTGGAGCAGTTCCTGGTACAGGATCCCGGCGGGAACGGCGAGGGCAAGACAGTGGGCCTTGTAATCGATCCGGAGATAGCAGGCGATTCCGGCGGAAGCTATATGGCCAACAATATCTTCACCCTGTATGGGGCATTTCCGAAGCAGTGGATTGATGACGGAAGCGGCAATGCCATCTACGGCTCCGTGCAGCCTGAAATGAAAGGTGCCCTTGAACAGCTTTCCAAGATGTACAATGAGGGGTTGATTGACAAACAGTTCGTCACCAGGACCGGCGATGACAGAAAGGGTCTTCTCAACAGCGGGAAGAGCGGCGCCTTTTTCGGCAACTGGTGGGGTGCATGGGAAGTGGCTGACAGCATGACTTTGAACAAAGAGGCAAGGTGGGAGCCTTACATCTGCCCTGTGGGTGCTGATGGGAAAGTGACCATGTTCACGGGCAATCCCAACAGCGGTTATGTGGTGGTGAGAAAGGGCTTCGAACATCCGGAGCTGATTGTGAAGCTGGCAAACATGCAGTTCGATTATTCCCGTTATGAGGAAAAGGATGACGAGGCCTATAAGGAGCTGGCAGATTACAGCGAGCTGAACGCGGGCGGAACCATACTTGACATGAACATTGACTATTATGATGCCTTCCCCAGGAGCAGCAAGAAGGTGGTGGATGCGCTGGAGAGCGGAGATACCAGTCCGTTGAACCGTCATGACATGGGTACATACGTGAACAGCAAGAAATATCTGGACAGCCTTGCCAATGGGGAAGAATCCACATCAGCCGGATGGGCTTCCTACAATTCCATGGCAGCCGCGAGCCTTGTGGCCGAGACGGAAGTCAATAAAGTGACCCCTGTGTTCTTTGGGAGCACTAAGTCCATGCCATTGAAGTGGCCCACCCTGGACAAGATGGAGCAGGAAATGCTGTTAAAGATAATAACAGGCGAGAAGCCCGTGGACTACTTTGACGAATTCGTGACAGAGTGGAACAAGACAGGCGGTGAACAGATTACTGAGGAAGTGAACCAGGCTATCAAACAATAAGAAGGAGCGATCAGGCATGAAGCGTAAAAAAGACCAAATGGCTTTGCATCTTATGATGCTCCCGGGTATGATCTTGCTGGCAATATTCTCGTTTACACCAATGTTTGGAATCATCATGGCATTCCAAAACTACATGCCTGCCAGGGGGATCGCGAAATCCCCCTGGGTAGGCATGGACAACTTTATATTCATGTTCCAGATGCCGGACAGCAAGCAGATTTTCATCAATACCATCACGATTGCGGTGGGAAAGATCATCCTGAGCACCTTCGTGACGATTGTTTTCGCGCTGCTGCTGAATGAAATCAAGAACAAGTTCATGAAGAGAAGCATCCAGACCATCGTGTATCTGCCCAACTTCCTTTCCTGGGTCATTCTGGCGACGGTTGTGGTCAATATCTTTTCCTACGAGGGGCCGATCAATGCAGTCCTTGAAATGCTGGGGATCGAACCGATTCTGTTCATGGCCAGCAATAAATGGTTCCGCTCTGTCCTGATCGTGACGGATGTCTGGAAGGGCTTCGGATATGGGGCCATCATTTACCTGGCGGCCTTATCGGGAATCGACCCGGGATTGTATGAAGCGGCAGCCATCGATGGCGCCAACCGGTTCAAGCGGGTATGGCATATCACTTTGCCCGGAATCCTGCCTACGATAATGCTGGTGACCATCATGAACCTTCCCAATGTGCTGAACGCCGGCTTTGACCAGATATTCAACCTGTACAACCCTCTGGTCATGGAGACGGCGGACATCATCGATACCTGGGTGTACCGGGTAGGCCTGGTGGAAAGGCAGTACAGCCTTGGTACCGCAGTGGGGCTGTTGCGCTCGATCGTGGGAATCATTTTGATGCTGTCAGCCAAAAAAAAAAAAAAAAAAGTGACAGATTACAGGATCTTTTAGGAGGGGCGGAATGATTGAAAAGAGAACCTTTGGTGGCATTGTCGCCGATATCATCATATGGATCATAGTGGGAGCGCTGGCACTGTCCTGCCTGATGCCCCTGATGAATATAGTCGCCATATCCCTGAGCGACAACGCCGCAGTGTCAGCCAACCTGGTGAATATATTCCCGATTGGCTTCAATATAAGTTCCTATCAGGAAATCATGGGAGATAAGCAGTTCTGGCGTTCCTTTGGCATCTCTGTCTTAAGAGTGGTCCTGGGATTGTCTGTCAATATAACGCTGCTTGTGCTGACAGCCTATCCGCTGTCCAAGAGCCCCAAGTTCTTCACCGGACAGAAGGTATATATGTCCTTAATCCTGTTCGCCATGCTGTTTTCCGGCGGCCTGATTCCCACCTTTATGGTGGTGAATTCACTGAAGCTGACCAATACGATCTGGGCGCTGATATTGCCGGGAGCCGTGCCGCTGGGGAATGTGATTCTGCTGATGAACGCCTTCCGGGGAGTGCCCAAATCATTGGAGGAGGCCGCCATGATTGATGGGGGGTCCCAGTGGGTGATTTTGCTGAAAGTATTCCTGCCGGTGGTAAAGCCCACTCTGGCAGCAGTCACGCTGTTTACCATAGTGGGGCACTGGAACGACTATTTCTCAGCTTTGGTCTACATTACCGATACGGCGAACTATCCCTTGCAGACATATATTCAGCAGCTGAACGTGGATATTACGGAGGTGACCGATCCTGACAAACTGGAGCAGCTTGCGCGCATTTCCAGTAGGACGCTGAACTCGGCAAAGATTGTGGTATCTACCATTCCGCTTCTGATGATTTATCCCTTTATGCAGAAATATTTCGTGTCAGGCATTGTGGTGGGATCTGTCAAAGAGTAGAGAAAAACAGGAGGTGTTTTAATAAAAGAATGGATTTTACAGGCGTATATCATAAAGCATCGGAACAGATGTGTTATCCCTTAAATGAGGATGAACTGATTGTGAATCTAAAAACAGGATATGATGTGAAACGTGTCTTTATCTATTATGGCGATCCCTTTGAAGCGGGAATCCTGGGCGGAAAAGAGCAGTGGGCAGGAAAAAAAGAAGAGATTTGTTTCAAGAAGCATCTGAGGCATCATCTGTGGTGGACTACCACATTGACACCCAGGTTCAAGCGGTGCAAGTATTATTTTGAGCTTCATACGGAGGAGGAGACATGGTATTATTTCGAGAACGGATTCCTTAGCGAAGAGCAGATTGGAATGGAGGGCAGGATGCTGCAATGCTTCGTCATGCCCTGGATGAACCCTGCCGATGTGAACAGTACGCCTGACTGGGTAAACGATACGGTATGGTACCAGATCTTCCCGGACCGGTTCTGCAACGGGACACCTGAGAAAAACGGCGCGGATATCGAAAAATGGCGCACGGGGCCTGTCTCCAACGCAGAGAGGTTCGGCGGAAACCTGGAAGGGATCCGAAAGAAGCTTCCCTATTTACATGACCTGGGGATATCGGGTATTTACCTGAACCCTATTATGGAAGCGGAGTCCACCCACAAATACGATACAAGGGATTACACGAAGATCGACCCGCAGTTTGGCACCAATGAGGAGTTTGCCCGGCTGGTAAAGGAAGCCCATGCCCATGGAATCCGCATCATGGTGGATGCCGTCTTCAACCACTGCGGCAGGAGCTTTGGCCCATGGGCGGACGTGGTGGAGAAAAAGAGCGGATCCCCCTATGCCGACTGGTTCATGATACAGGACTGGGATGCCTTTGAGAGGCATGGGGATACCAGGGACGGGAGATTCTATTCCTTTGCCTTTACGGACAGGATGCCGAAGCTGAATACCAACAATCCGGAAGTAATCCGATATTTCTGCCAGGTCTGTAAGAGATGGATCAGGGAATTCGACATCGACGGCATCCGGTTCGACGTGGGAAATGAGGTGTCCCACCGTTTCCTGAAGGAGCTCAGGAGACAATTGAAGAGCGTGAAGCCGGATCTCTATCTGCTGGGCGAAATCTGGCATGATGCCAGTCAGTGGCTGGGGGGAGATGAATACGATTCGGTGATGAACTATCCGCTGACCAGCGGGATCCAGGATTTTTTCCTGGATCAGGCAGCAGAGAAGGATGAATTTGAGTATATGGTGAACCGCTGCTATACCATGTACATGCAGCAGAATAATAATGTGATTTTCAACTTGTTGGATTCCCACGATACGGAAAGGCTTATGAACCGATGCCAGGATTTGGATATCTTTTACCAACAACTTGCAATTTTGTTCACCATGCCGGGCAGTCCTTGTATTTATTATGGGACGGAAATTGCCTTAGAGGGCGCCCATGATCCGGACTGCCGCAGATGCATGCCCTGGGACGAGATTGATTCTGCCGAAAATCAGAAAAAAATCGAATTAATGAAATCGCTAATCCGTATGCGTATACAGGAAGATGCCTGCAGAAGCCTGTACTTTGACTTTCCGCATAAGTATTCCCAGAAGCGATGTGTGGAATACAGAAAGCTGAATCTGGATGGAAAATGGATAGAAGTGTTGCTGAACTGTGGCAGCGAGCCGATTGAGATACAGGGCCAGGGGGAAATCCTTTTTGCCAGAAGATGCGAAGGGAACAGTCTGGATGTGCGGGGGACGTTGATCCGGCGGCTGCCATCTACGGTGTGATGAAGACAGTGCTTTTCATCCCCATCATCATCGGCTTGCCGGTGGCGATGGGGATGTTGTGTTCCAGTCCTCTCCAGACCGGGGCGACGTAGGACTGTCGTTTGGTGGATGTTGCCACGTTGGCTGGGATGGTGTTGAGCCGGACACTAGTGCGCTCTGTCCCCCATCAGATACCGCAGATAGCAGATGGCCGCGTTCGTCCAGAGCATATTGGCTACAATGCAGCCATAACCGCCTTGCTCACTATTGACTGGAAAGAGCCGCCGCAGGTCTCAGAGACGGACTACAGGCAGGAGATATTTGACTTCCTGAAAGAGGTGCAGATTTCCTTTACACAGAAGGAACAGATTTACAGGCTGGTAGAAAAGTATGGGAAAAATCCATTGATCATACAGGAACTGTCAGCGCTGGATTTAGGCCGGGAAGTTTATGAAGTTGTCAGCGTATTACTTTGGGCGTATGGAGCAAATGGGATGTAAGTATGGCAGATTAAGAAAGGAAGGGAAATACTGTGGCGTATTGTACGAAAACAGACTTAAGGAATCAGGTTATTTATTCCATATATGTGAGAAATTACAGTGAGGAAGGTACTTTCCTGGAAGTAGAAAAGGATTTGGACAGGATAAAGGGATTGGGGGTAGATATCATCTGGTTTCTGCCAATCTACCCCATAGGGCAGGAAAAGCGGAAAGGCATCCTTGGCTCACCCTATGCCATTGCCGATTACAGGAAAGTGAATCCGGAACTGGGTACAATGGATGACTTTAAGCATCTGGTGGAGGGAATCCGTACAAGGGGAATGAGGGTGATGCTGGATATTGTGTACAATCACACATCACCGGATTCGTGGCTCGCCAAAAACCATCCCGAATACTTTTACAAGACACCGGAAGGGGAGATGGGAAACCGGGTGGGGGACTGGGGAGATATTGTCGACCTGGATTATGGGAATAAGGAATTATGGGACTACCAGATTGATACGCTGAAAATGTGGGCCGGCATCGTAGACGGCTTCCGCTGTGATGTTGCGCCGCTTGTTTCCCTTGCGTTCTGGCTGAAAGCCCGGGAAGAAGTGGCAAGGGTCAATCCGGAATGTATCTGGCTCAGCGAATCTGTAGAACCGGAATTTATTGTGGACATGCGGGCAAAGGGAATGACGAACCTGTCCGATTCGGAGATATTTCAAGCCTTCGATATGTGTTATGATTATGATATTTTTAAATATTTCAGGCAGTACCTGAATGGGGAAGGTACGCTGGGAAGGTATGTGGAAGCAGTCAATATGCAGGAATACATTTACCCTGCCAATTATGTAAAGATGAGATACCTGGAAAATCATGATCAGGACAGGGCCAAAGAAATCATCCCGAAGGAATCGGCGCTCCGTAACTGGACGGCATTTCTTTATTTTCAGAAAGGGGCTACGCTTCTTTACGCCGGGCAGGAGAACCAAAATGAAACCAGGCCGGATCTGTTCAACAAGGACGTTATAAATTTGGATGGAAGCCGTGACATTTCAGATATGTTGAGGCAGCTCTATCAGATAAAAAAGCTTCCGGTTGTTGCGAAGAGCAGTTACCGTTTATCGGCTGATGAAGGTTTGGGCGCAGCCATCGGCGAGCATAAGGAGATACAGGGAAAGGGCAGGCTTTTGGGAATATTCAGCTTTGAAGGGAAATGCGGACAGGTAGAGGCAGGGATACAGGACGGAACTTACACAAATATGGTGAATGGAAAGGAGATTCGGATAGAAGACGGAAAAATTGATTTGAAAATGTGCCCGGTCATCATAAAAGAAAACGGAGAATGAGCCTATGAAAAGAGCATGTGGAACAAAAGGCCTTTGAAAATGTTCTTAGGATAAGAACGCCTTCAAAGGCTCTTTTTGTTGTATAACGGACTGCAGTCTGGAGGAAGATGCAGATGAAAAGCAAAGAAGCGATAGAGAGACATATCAAAGAGCTATTGTCAGAGATGACAGTGGAAGAAAAGCTGGATGAGCTGGATCCGAATATTATGGGGATCGATTGGGAAAAAATCGAAGAACCGATGCGCAGGGAATGCCTGGAAAAACTGGAAAAACGGCGGGCAGATGCAAGAGTTTATAATGCACTGCAGAAATATGCAAAAGAACAAACACGTCTGGGAATTCCGTTTTTGTTCCATGAGGAGGCCCTGCATGGGCTGCATCGCCGTGACGCAACGATCTTTCCACAGCAGCTGACTCTTGCCGGTGCTTTTGAACCGGCACTGTGTGAGGATATGGGGCGGATGGTTGCGGCAGAGACCCGCGCGAAAAATATACATGAGGTGCTGGCTCCGGTGCTGGATCTTGCCCGCGACCCAAGATGGGGGCGGACGGAGGAAACCTACGGAGAAGATACCTATCTTTCCTCGAAGCTTGGTGCCGCGGTTGTGCGGGGATTGCAGGGAGAGGATCTTGCAACCGACCATACAGTAGCGTCAGAACTGAAGCATTATACCGGCTACGGAAATCCGATCGGCGGATTAAACTGCGCACCGACTACAATGGGACGGCATGATGTATTTTCCTATTGCATGCCGGTCTTTGAGGAAGCATTTGTAAAGGCGGGTGCAACGGATACGATGTGCTCGTACAATTCGATCGATGGTTTTCCGGTTGTATCGGATCATGAAATTCTGACAGACGTGCTGCGGGGAACCTATAAAATGCCAGGCTTTGTACGCTCTGATATGACGGCGATCATCATGCAGCATACGGCGCATCACAGTGCAGCAACGCCGAAGGAGGCACTGCAAAAGGCGGTCAAAGCCGGCGTTGACGTGCAGTTTGCGGATTATTCTCACGAAGAATATCGGAGACTGATGAAAGAAATGCTTGCAGATGGCAGCATTACGATGGAGGAGCTGGATACCTCGACTGCCCGGGTGCTGCGTGTGAAGGACATGCTCGGACTGTTTGAAAATCCTTATGTGGATGAGACGCTGGAATCTAAGGTGGTACACTGCAAGGAGCATCAGGACAAGGCATTGGAAATCGCACAGAAAACAGTTGTCCTGTTAAAAAATGAAAATAATATGCTGCCGCTGTCCAGGAGCATTCGGAAAATAGCGGTGCTTGGACCCAACGCAAATCTTCCGGTTATGGGCGATTATTGTATGGAGCCGGATTACCATGCAGTAACACTGCTGGAGGGGATCCGGGAGGTGCTGGGCGTTCCGGCGGAGAATGTAGAGACAGCTGCCAATGCCTCACATCCGGAAATTGTCTACGACAAGGGCTGCAATATTCTGGGTGCAGAGATCAAGCCGCTGGAGCGATGGTGGTTCAATGCAAAGCCGCGTCCGGCGGTGGGTATCACGGAGATCGATTACGGTTTTACAGCGGAGTATTTCAACGGTGCAGATTTTTCGGGAGAACCGGTTCTGACGAGACTCGATTCGCAGATCAACTTCAACTGGATCTACCATGCTCCGGATGATAAAGTAGATTCCAGACAGTTCTGCGTCCGCTGGACGGCAACGATGTGCAGCCCGAAGAGCTTTGAAGGAAGGATCGGGTTATCCAGTCCGGACAGTATGCGGCTGTATATTGACGGAGAACTTGTTATTGATGGCTGGGGAGAAGATAAGGAAGCAAGCCAGATGGTTCCGTTTTTCTTTGAGAGCGGCAGAAAATATGATGTGCGTGTGGAATTTAGAAATGATGCGAGAGGCGTGCGGGTGATTTTCGGCTACGACCACGGAGAAGAAACCATCGACCGTGCGATCCGGTTCGCAAAAGAAAGCGATCTGGCGATCGTGGCACTTGGGGATTCGACAGAAACCTCAGGAGAAAATTTTGACCGGACGACGCTTAACCTGCCCGGAAAGCAGCTGGATTTTCTGAAAGCAGTGTATGAAACGGGTACCCCGGTGGTGCTGGTCATGAATACGGGACGTCCGGTTTCCTGTACCTGGGAGCAGGAGCATATCCCTGCGATTCTACAGGCAGGCTTTAACGGGGAAAAGGGTGGACTGGCAACGGCACAGGTTCTGTTCGGGGATGTGAATCCATCCGGACATCTGACAATGAGCTATCCGCGCAGTGCAGGCCAGATTCCGTGCCACTATTCCCGTAAACCTGCAGGCGGGCGAAAATACGTTGAGATGGACTGGAACCCGCTGTATCCCTTCGGCTATGGGCTGTCCTACACGACATTTTCCTTTGAGAATCTGAGGCTGTCCGCTTCCGAAATTCATGGGGACGAATCGCTGGAGGTACTGTTAGACGTAACGAACACAGGCAGCCGTGCCGGAGCAACGGTGGCGCAGATTTATGTCGATGACCATTATACATCCGTGGTACGCCCGATTATGGAGCTGAAAGGATTTCAGCGCGTGGAGCTGGAAGCAGGAGAGACAAAGACGCTGCACTTTACGCTCGGATTTGATGAGCTGCGCCTGTTGGACGCTTCCTATCACTGGGTGGTGGAACCGGGCGACTTCACAGTGCTCGCGGGGGCGAATGCCGGGGATCTGCCGCTGAGGGCGGATTTCAGAGTAGTGTGAGGACAGGACAAGTGCCGCGTGTGACAGTTTGGCAGAGGAAAGTTAAGGCGTACCGCATGGCAAACGGAGGAAAGCAGAGTGCGTGTCTTGTCAGTGCATTGCTTCAGGTGAAAACTTCATAAGAAAAACGGGAACTGCCGGGAAACGATTTCCGGCAGTTCTTTTTTCCGCCTTTCTTCCAAAACCCCCTTGACGCTTCTGGAAAAAGAAGTATAATTACTTCAAAAGTGAATAGTTCAAAAATGAAATAATCAAGGAAGGAGAGTCGACGGATGAATCTGAAAATCGAGTTTGCCAGAAAAATGGCCCTTGCCTATACGGCGGTATGCAGACCGCTGTGCCAGGAAATGAAGCTGCCGCAGACCGCCTTTGATATCCTGATGTTTTTGTACAATAATCCGGAGTATAAAACGGCACGCGATATTGTGGAAATCCGCAACATCAAGGCGAACCTGGTTTCGGTAAATGTGGAAAAGCTGGTGCAGGACGGCTATATTGAGCGGCAGGCGGTGGAAAAGGACCGCCGCAAAACGGAGCTGATCTGTACGCAAAAGGCGCTGCCGGTTCAGAAACGGGGCAGAGGGCTGCAGCAGGAGTTTGCAGAGAGGCTGATGATGGGCTTGAGTGACGAAGACCAGAAAAAGCTGGCGATATATTTTTCACAGATGGAAAAAAATCTGGATCAGATTATAAAAGGAGACGAAAGATAAGATGCAGTTACTGATCACAATATTGGTTACATTTTTTGCGGGAATGGGCGCAGGGCTTGGTACCGGCTTTGCGGGGATGAGCGCAGCGGCGGTCATCAGCCCGGTTCTGATTACGTTTCTTGGGATGGATCCGTATATGGCGGTCGGCATCGCGCTGGCGTCGGACGTGCTTGCGAGCGCGGTTTCCGCTTATACCTATGGAAAAAATAAAAATCTGGATATCCGAAACGGACTGATTATGATGGTAAGCGTGCTGGCATTTACCGTGGTTGGCAGCTATGTTTCCAGCCTGGTTCCTTCCCGGACGATGGGCAGCTTTTCTGTGTTTATGACGCTTTTGCTCGGCATTAAATTCATTTTACGCCCGGTTATGACAACCAAGGAGGCAATGCAGGGCGTTTCTGCGAAAAAACGTGCGGTACAGTCGATCGTCTGCGGGCTGCTGATCGGCTTTATCTGCGGCTTTGTCGGCGCTGGCGGCGGCATGATGATGCTGTTGATTCTGACCTCCGTGCTGGGTTATGAATTAAAAACTGCAGTCGGAACGAGTGTGTTTATCATGGCGTTTACGGCATTTACCGGATCAATTTCGCATTTCGCCATCGGCGGTGCGCCTGACTGGACGGTGCTGATCCTGTGTATGGTATTTACGCTGCTGTGGGCACGGATTGCGGCTGTTTTTGCCAACAAAGCAACGCCGAAGACTTTAAACCGTGCGACCGGTGTGATTTTAGTCGTTTTGGGGATTGTGGTCCTCGGGTTTCAATTTTTTGCATAATAAAGAACGGTGGGGCACGATTGCAGCAGGTACGGTGTGATGAAGATCGCGATTCAGATTGCGTGAGAGATTCTGTTTATGATACAATCAAAAGGAAACGTAATTTCAATTGTGATTTCAACGATGACCCGGAAACGAGGAGACCTATGGAAACCAGAACA
>RRZT012549170.1_pt1 | contig 13641 bp, 23 predicted proteins | sample 2165551 | NCBI WGS metagenome assembly RRZT01 (sample SAMN10456910, study PRJNA506462) | wastewater metagenome | biome: wastewater; feature: sludge; material: wastewater sludge; isolation source: wastewater sludge with Escherichia coli K12::gfp cells carrying plasmid... | place: USA: Moscow, Idaho... | reverse complement strand
GGCACACCATCTTCTTTATAATTGTTTTTTACATCTTTAATTTCTTCATCTATCATTTTCTTTTGTAGTAATAACTTTAAATATTCCTTCGTGAAATTTTCAATATTTTCTCTTACTTCTTCTGCTGTTCTAATTTCCATAGTCTTTTATCCTTTATTTTTTTATTTTATTATATTAAATTTTTTATTAATCTTATTCCAACCATTTGTTTCTAAACCGAACTTTATTGAAGGTGAATACGTACTTTCAAATCGGGTTTGCTTTCCATCTTTAAATTGCAATACATCTGTTCTTGTGTAAATAATATTATTTATTATTTTCTGATAGGTTATAGTTTCTTGTGTCATTTAATTTCCTTTTATTTTATGATATACTATAAAAAACACTTATATTTTTATTAATTATAATTTACTTTTTAATCTTATTTCGGCTGATATACCTGAGTATAAATTTTCTTTAATCATCTTAGATACGTCTAAATCGGGGAAATTTAACATTAATTCGTGTTCCAATAAATTCATGAAACAGTAGCGTCTAATCTCTGACCAACCACCTTTTATTGGTGACTCCACCTTATTTATTTGAGTGTTTTTTGTTTTTTCTAATATTTGTTGTTCCATAAGATATGCTTCCCAACCATCCTTAAATTCAATGGTTTTTAAAATCTCAATAACCACACCACTTTTAATTTCATCGCTAAACCGAACATACACGTCTCTTTGGGTCAAACCAATCTTAAAAAACTCCCCAATTTTTATATAATAAAGTGTTGTTTTTTTGTCTTTATATTTTATGTAGTTAGTTTTTTCATAATAACATTGTGGGCAACCAGCACCACTTTTGTGAGCTGTGGGTTCTTGCATAAATACGCCATGTGTTTTACATATTATTTTCGATTTTATAAATGCGCCATTGTAGTACTCATGATATAATGAATAATCATATTTCTCACCATGAATATTTTTAAACTCTTGTATTGTTATTTCTAATGGCTTCATATTCTTCGAACTCACTATTAAATCACTACACCTAGAGCAACCAACTCCGTTTTTGTGTGAATCAGGAACTTGCCAGAAACTACCATGTACTGGGCAAATAATCTCTATTTTCTTAGACATTCCTAAGTATAATGATTTACTATAATCAAACTTATTATTGTGTTTTTCATGAAAACATCTCTCAAGTGTTTCTAATCTATTTTCAAGTCGGTATTTTTGTCTTGAGTTTATTTTATCAGGGTGAAGCTTCATAATTTAGCCTGTAATTTTACCACAGCTAATATTCCAGAAAAGGTATTTTCTTTTATCATCTGATAAATATCTAAATTTGGGTGATTTAACATCAATTCATTCATATCCTTTTCTCTATAATCATTTGGTTGAATATAGACTTTAAATCCTCTTTTAGCATATTCTATACTATTTAATATTCCTGTTTTATCATTATCTAACACAAAAATAGGATTAGATAACTCTTTTAATCTTTCTTCTGGTATTTTAGCTCCCATTAGCGCAATTTTATTTTGGTAATTTATAGATAAACAGTCAAATATACCCTCAGTTATCAATGTTTCTTCTTTTTTATCAATTTGGAACCAATTAAAAATTTTAAATCCTATATTCTGCTCAGGCATGTACGTGAAAAATTCTTTATTATATATATTTCTGGAATAGAATCCGTACATTTCATCACCATAATATAACGGTATAATCAAAGCATTTGTTAATTTATATAGTTTGTCGCCTATTTTTAAATCTTGTTTACCAAAATACCAATCATATTTAGAATTAAAATAATCAAATCCTCTTTTAGCTAAATAAGATATTGCTTCTTCGTGCTCTATTATATTCTCAAAATACTGAAATAAGTTATGCGTTAATACTGGTTTTTGTTGATTAGTTTGAATTGATTGTTGATTAGATTTTATATTTTCTGCTATATCAGCAAAAACATCTATTGAGTCAGCGGATAAATGATTCATATTTTGTATGAAATTTTCTCTTTTGTAGTTTTCAAGAAGATTAGGATAGAAGTTCTTTAAAAAATTATAAACATTAACAACTCTTCCGTTAATTTCGCAATCACCATTAAAACACTGAATCCCATCTTTACCATTTTTGTGATATAAGTGTAGTCTTGTACTGTTTTTATTCTTCTGAGAATCACCACAAATAGGACATCTAACAGCAATATCAACATTACTTGTTTTTCCTATTTTTGTTCCACTAACAGCTAATAAAAAGTATCGTTTATTTATGTTTGAAATCATTTTTTACCTTTTTAAAATATTTTTATTATATTCTTTTATATTAAAGAACACACTAAAAATATCATAAATTAAGTGGGAATCCCACTTAATTTTATTACCATCCGAAATCAGATGCTGATGTCATTTCTTTTGTTTCGAAATTTAGCACTAATTTGAGCTGAGTTAAGTTATTTTCATCTAAAAATTTTTCAAATTCAACAGAATTAAAATCTTCTTTAGCGGATTTATATTCTAACAGAATATTATTCCATATATCTACAGGAATACCATCTTCCATAACAAGTTTGTAGTTTCGTTCGTAGTGTTCTCTGTATAGCGGGTGTGAATCTAAAAATGCTTCTAATCCACCTATTTTTTCTATCTTTTTCTTAAGAGTACTTAATCCTAATCTCTCTTTAAAATAAATATCTAATTCGGTTTCTTCGCATTTTTTATTTGTTTTATAAACATTATAATTTTGAAGTAATTCTTTTTTCTTTTGAGTGTCTACGTTACTTTTAAAATCAAGTGGTGTTTTATGAGCTATGTTATTTTCAACTAGATATCTTATAAAGTTGTCGCTAAAAACTGTTTCATCGACAATTCTTGGAACATCATCTCCTGAGTCACCAAGACAAACGTGTTCTAATAGCCAGTCTTCCATATCATCATGTTTATTTTCTGGCACTATCCATTTTTTAGTTAAAGCACTGTATTGCGATACATTACCATTTGCATTTTTTTGAGCTTGAATCATATCCTTATCTGGCGTATGTAGTAGTATTTTTTCATTTGAATTATAATGCCTTGAAAGAGCAAGCATTATATCATCTGCTTCAGCTCTTTTAACAGAAATAACTTTCCAAGGTAAATGCGATTTTATACATTCTAATAATTTTCCAATGTATTCGTATACTTCATTCCACTTAAATGGAGAAGCATCTCTACCAATTTTCCTTTTAGCCTTGTACAGTGGGTATACATCTGTTCGCCAATATCCACTAGATGGATTATCTAAAGCTAAAACAACATCACCATAAACTCTCTTATGTTCTTGTTGAATGCTGTAAATTTCTTGTAAAATTAGATGCATAGCGAAATATATATAATGTTCTGTTATATAAGTATTATCTTCTTGGAGTTCAATATCTTTTGATGCAACATACAGCATACGATGCATAGTTGATGAAAAGTCAATTATTATCATTATATTAGTCTTTTTAATCTATAGTATTAAATACTATAGATTTTTAAACTAAACCTGATAATAAATCATCGATTGATTGGGGTTTTTGTTCTGTTTGAACTGCTGGTTGAGCTTGTTGCACGGGCTGCGCTTCAGCAACAGATAATGCTGGTGCAGCATTTAATTCACTTTCTTGAACTGCTGGTTGAACTGGTTGTACAGTCTGAACCTGAGTAGAAGCACCAGCTTCTACTGCAAATGTTACCCATTTTAATTTCTCTTGTAGTTTTTCATAAGATAAAAAGTTCGCTGGGTCGCTGAATTGATTTAAATTGTGAGTATTATCTCTAATATCAGCAAAGGCTTCTTCAATTGAATTGTAGATTGATGTTACTTCTTGAATCGCATCCGAAGATGTATAATCTGGAATTCCATTAGCACCCTTTCTAACAACCAATCTAAATGAATTTCCTTTAACAGGATTAAATAATTCTTTAGGTGTATCTCCTAAGTTTCTATCTGCTGGAGATGGATTTAACAATTTATGGATTTTATTTTTCATCGTTTCAGACATATCTAATAAGAAAATTTTTCCTTCGTTTTCTGGATTCATTGGGTCTTTGATAACTTTAATGTTAGCGTAATGTCTAACTCCTCTACCGAATTTTTTAGATTCTTCTTTTTCACCTGCATTCCATAGTGCTGCCCATTTTTCTTGGAAAGGACAAGGTAAACCAATTGTTGTTGGTGATAATTCATTTACAAATCTTTTTTTACCATTTTTTTCAATTGTTGTGTTGATTTTATTTACACTAACAACGAATTTTTTGTTAATATCTGGTAAAAATCTAATTACTGCTCCACCATTACCTTCTTTATCTTTACCTAATTTGTAAAATCTCGTGTCTTCTGCGAATTTTTCCGAATTTGCTGCGAATGGATCTTTGCCTAATTCTTGTGCAATTTGGTCGAAATTGAACGAATCTGCTGTTAATGTTTCTAAGTTTGTCATGTGTTATTTCCTTTATTTCATTTTTAAGTCTCGTTGGACTTTTTCTAATTAAATCGATTTATAGTCGAAAATACAAATTTTGAGCCTGATTACTCAATACAATTAAATTAATATTTAACTCTATAGAATAATCAGAGAAGTTCAAGAACTTCTCTGTATTTTTAGCTTTTGCTGCTTTTAATTTATATTATTTAATAACAGACAAAATAAGTTTCAATCCTTGGAATGATTTATTTTTCATAAGAATTCTATACGCATCTCTACTTTCATTGTATTTAACTTCAAATGTATATTCAGATTCTGGAATCTTTTTAAAATTCTCTACAGGTATTTTAATTTCAAAATCTTTAGTTGCTGAAGTATCTTTTACAATTTTATAAGAATTATCTCTCGCATTAAATTTATTCGTAGCACCTAATGAAATTGAAACTTCTGAATCTTGACATTTGATAATGATTTCAGATAAATCTTTAAATACAGCAGTCGCTGATTTTAATTTTTTAATATCATCAACAGTTAAATCAATGCTACACACAGTGGGAACTTCTTCAGTTTTTTGGAATTGCTCAGGGCTAATATTATATGATTCCATAAGAGCAATACTATCTGTAATGTACGAACTCGTAATTTTACCCGATGAAATTTCTATAGCATCACCATTGTATGTGATTTTTCTTGAATCATCAAATAATTTAAATAAGTTTAAATAATTATTTAAATTATTATTTAACCCTATATCAGGGAATTTGTTTGGGTCAATTTCCGACACATCAACATGTACATAAATATCTTTTGCTTCAGAAGCAGCAACAGTTACTGGGTGTTTTAAAATTACTGTATTTGTAATTGTGTTTAATTGTGATAATACATTAATTATTTCTTTATTCATTTAAATCCTTTTATTTTTTATAAGTTATTTTAATATATAAAATATTAATTATTTTTAGTTCTTTTAGTTCTCTGTAGCTTTTATTATTTAGATGGTTCGTATTGAAGTTCTTCAATAATGAAATCTTTAAGAGCTGGCTGGTCATATTTTATTAGTCTAATAATTTTACCCCAAATTTTTTGGTTAGTTAATATATCTGCGTCAGTTCTACCTAGAACTAATGATTCAATATAATATTCTTTATTTTTGTTTTGATAATCTCGTAATAATAACTCTAACATTTCTTCTTTTTCATATTTACTTAAACTATAATATACATCACAAACATCTAATTCTATTTGTACTTCTGTAGTAATATCTACATCTCGGTATAATGTCATTTCTCTTCTCCAAAATTAAGCAGATTGCTTAATTTTTGTTAACCCAAAGAGTGAAAACCCTAAAGAGTTAAAGTACTCTGCTTTATTTTTTGGTACTTTAATAAACCCGTCTTCTGTACTTTTAAAGAATGTGCTACCACCACCACTTAAGAATATAAAGTTACATTTATCTAAAATTTTACCATATTTAGATTCAATTAAAGATAAAAGATTCTTAAGATAATCTTTTTTAATCTCAGCAACATAATCTTTGAAATCGTGTTCAACGTTTCTTAATTTATACACACCAGTATTTAAAATTTCTTTTGCTTCTTGTAATGTTATTTGTCTATTGTGTAATTCCTTAACTTTTTTAGCCACTTCTGTTGCAATCTTCATAACACCTTCTTTTTCAATACCCTCAAAAAGATTAGGGGATGTTTTACCATCAGTTACCATAAAGATATCAAGGGTATTCATTCCACAATCACAACAAACGTAAGTACTATTACCGTGAAATTCTGTTTGTTCTTGTGGAAAGTTAGTACCGTACTTATCAATTGTTAATTTTGAACCAGCACCTTGAGGTAATACGTAAATTTCAGGGAATTTGAATGTTTCGTTGTTAACTACGAATTCCTGTAATTCTTCTTTAAAATAACCAGAGTTCTGAATTTGAGCTTTACTTAAACCTGTCACAATAATATCTGGTATGGTTGTTAATTTTTTAAGCGCATGAAATAAAAAAATACAAGAATAATATTCTAAGTTTTTATATTCTGTTATTTCAATCAAATTTTCAGATGGTAAGTGAGTAGCATTTTCACCAACATAATAATTATGACCCTTAAATTCGTAAATTCTATTATCATTAATAAATTCATTCTTCTTCGTTATTCCAATCATAGATGGGAATTTAAATTGTTGTAATATATTACCATCTTCCTGCATAAGTGTTACTTTAACATCACCATACCCTAAATCTAACCCTAAAATTGTCTTCATTTTTTCTCCTTTTTAATTATAAACTCAAGAAAACATTCTTTCCTAATCTCTGTCCAACCACCTTTTATTGGTGATTCATCTTTTAATATCTTTAGATGTTTGGTTTCGTTTAGTACTTTTTGTTCTAGTAAAAATGCTTCCCAACCATCTTCAAATTCTATTTGTTTTATTATTTCTATTTGAACACCGCTATCAATTTCTTTTTTAAACCGTTTTATAACTGATGTTCTAGTTAAACCAATTTTATAATGATTATTTATTTTTATATAATATAGTGTTGTTTTATTATCTTTATACTTACTATATAGTGTCAATTCATTAGCACATTCAGGACACCCGCTGCTTTTTAAATGACCTGAAGGTGTTTGTTGAAATATACCATGAATTGGGCATATTATGTTTATTTTAGTGCTATTATTTTTATATTCAACCAAAGAATAATCATACTTATTTGAGTGGATATATTTTGCTCTTACTGTAAATTGTTCGGTATTATTCCTTCTATTACCAGAGCAACTTGGGCAACCTGATGTGTTATTAATATGGTTATGTGGGGTACAACTGAATATTCCATGAATCGGGCATATAACATCTACTTTTGTTTGAGCGTTTTTATATTGAACTTCACTATAATTATATTTAAAATCATGTGCTTCATTGGCTCTTTTTATAAATTCATCAATAGTTATTCTACTATTACCACTGCAAACTGGGCATCCATTCCCCTGGAGGTGATCACCAGGTCTTTGAGTAAAATACCCATGGACAGAACATATAATTTTTACTTTTACATCATTTCTATTATATTCAACAAGAGAATAATCATAAATATTCCCATGGATTGTTTTTGCGTCTTCTATGAATTGTTCTTTTGATTTAGTTTTTGATTTTGCTCTTTGTATTTTCCCACATTCAGGGCAACCATGACCCTTTAAATGATTTGCTGGTGTTTGTTGAAATATACCATGTGTATAGCACATTATTTCAGATTTTGTATGTGCGTTTGTGTATATAAAATTTTCATAAGAGTATTTATTTTTATGGATACCGTCAAATCTAAGCTTTATATTTATATTTTTATTTTTATCCATTCATTTTTATCCTTTTGTTAAATTTTAAATTTATAAGATATTATATTAATAAAAGTATTAATTTTATTTTTAAATATCTAAGTTTTGCAGTTCATCAGATATATTTACCGGTCTTTGAACTTCTTGTATAATTGGTTTCTCTATAATCTCGTCATATACTGCGTAGTCTTCTTCAGTATCTAGGTATGTGTCTAATTTTTTTCTTGGTTCTTTTAGCTTCTTTTCTTGATGCTCTTTAGGTTTTTCTTTAGAGGCATCTTTAGATTTCTCTTGTTCGGATTTTTGCTTAGATTCAGTTACAACTGATGTTCCGTCGGAAAAATTTATTGCTAAATGGTCTATATCTTTAGTGCAAGTTATGTGTAACTCAAACATTAAAATTCACCCGTTAGCATATCAGGGTCTATCTTTGCTTCTCTTTTTGATATATCAATATCAATTGGAACAATAGCTTCTTGTTCACTACTTTTGTCTATTAATGAATCTATTTGACCCACCGAAATTGATTTTGTTTCGGGTTGATTCGATACATTTTTTGTATTAGATAAAACTGGAACAACATCAACTGTTGTCTCGTGTGTATCTGAATCATCAAAAACAATATTGAAGTTTATACTTTTTATTTTCTGATTAGGTAAACCTGTTATTTGTATATTCATTTTTAATCCTTTATGATTTTTTAAATAATATATAAAAAAATATTAATTTTATTCTGATATTTTTAAACATTTTATTTTTTTACTCTTATTTTGTAGATATTCGGTGGTTCCTTTTTCTGGTATCAAAAAATAAATATGTTTATTAAGTTTCACGAACTCGTCTATATCTGCATTATTTAAATACCCATCTGTTCCGACAACAACCGTAGTGTACTTTAATTTTCTTTCTTCTGCCTTTCTTAGCGCTGCAGATAAAAATGTACCAGCACTTCTTTTCCTTTCTATTAACTTTGTAGAATTTGTTAAGATTTCCGGCTCTGAAGCTTCAGAATCAACTTGTATAATTTTTATCTTTGTATTAAATTGCGCGCAAATATTTATTAAAGCCGAAATAATATCACTGAATTCATGATTTTTTACAGAACCCGAAGAATCCATAATAAATAACAAATCTGGTATTTTATTCTTTTTCGAACCCTTTAAATCTAATCTATCTGGCTGTCTTCTATTTGGCTTATATATTGTTTTTGTTTTTGTATTTGTTTTTATATAAGACTTTAATATCTTTTTCCAGTTAATTTGATGTTTATTTTGGTGTATTTTTAACCATTTTGAGTATTCTGATGGGTAACTTCCGGTAATTCTCAGAGCTGTTTCTTTAGCATCGCTGATTATATCTTCTGTTATTTTATTCTGTAACTCTTGAGACGATTCAGTAATATCGTCTGAATCATTCCAAAATTCATGTTCTGAGTCTGTGTTATCTAGTGAATCTTGAAATTTGTCTTTATTATTCTGTATTAAATCATAATAGTACTCAGATGCTTCTAATCTTTTTACTTTAATTCCTAGAATGCTGTCAAAGTACTCTGGTAATATACAGTTTTCAGGCAAATGATTGATGTCAATCATTTGATTAATAGCACAATCAAACGCAATATTCCACATTTTTCTATCTTCTGTGTCTGAATTTCTTCGGTACTGTAAGTGCCCATTCAATATATGGAGCATCTCATGTTTTAATATAGCTAATCTTGTACTTAATTTATATTTGTTGAATTTTTCAGTATTGATATATAACTGATATGACTCGTTATTATATGATACGGCAGCTACTGCATCATGTTTATCAAATATAACTGTGCATTTACTTAACATACACACATAATAAAGATAATTATCCGTATATTCTGAATTACTAAACATATTTTGTATTGTCTGATTGTATATTTCTGTGTTTATTTTTGCTCCTTTATTCTTTTTATATAAATATTATAAAAAGGAAATATATGAAAAAATTTAAGCTCTGTTTTAAAACAGAAGATTGTGAAATGAAAAGTGTTATTGATTATATATTTATTATCCTTGATAAGAGCAGAGGATATTGGTGTGTTAAATTCAGCACCGATAATAGAGATGTAAAATATGGTTCAGTGATATGTGTTAATTCTGGTAATGAATACGATAATCACTATTTTGAAAGAACATTCTGGAGCTGGTGTTTTTACCACAAACATCCTAGTTGGAACAAAAATTGCAAACCAAGAATATTTAAATTCAATAAATTAACAGTTAGAGTGCCAATAAATGTATAAAAAATCTAAAGATATTAAGACACAATTACGACATTTAAATAGTGTATATGCTGTATTTGAACATCAAGCTAACCTATTAAATATTACAGATATAAATAAAAAGGATTATATAAATCTTTTATTAAAGAATTACGTAGCTTCAGACGATATTATAACAGAACAAGAAGTACAAAAAGCACACAGAATTAAAGAACTCAAAACAAAGGACATAAATGATTGGTAAGGAAATTAATTTTATTGAAATGAAACAATCTGATATTAAATCTCTTAAAGAAAAAATTTGGTTACAAAATAATAAAAAATGCCCGGTTCTTGATGTTGAGAGACCTCTTGATAAAATGGCTTTAGACCATATCCATTCTAAAATTTCTGATGAATATGCAATTAATGTAGGAACTATTAGAACTGCTCTTGATTTTAGAGTAAACGCAGTTCTTGGTAAATTAGAAAATTCTATTAAGCGAACGGGATTAGATAAAGAAGAGTATTTTAACATTAGTGATTTTTTAAGAAAAGCAGCCGATTATTTTGAAGCTGGTGCTTATCATGAAGATAATAATTACTTCATACATCCAAATGAGGTGAAAAAAGAACCTAATGTTTCTAAGAAAAATTACAATAAGCTTAAGAAAGCATATACTGGAAAGGCTAAATTTCCTGATTATCCGAACTCTAAAAAATTAACAAAACCTCTTGAAAAATTATTTAAAGAATACAAGATAGAACCATTTAATTAATTTTAGTTTTCCATGTAATCCAATTTGAAATTTTAACAGGATATACAAGAAAAATAATAAGTGCTTGTGCTGAGTAATATAGTGCACATTGTATATGTGTTCCAAAGAACTTAGATTCTATTATAGATTTATATGATTCATATTTTAATGATGTTGAATCATATAAATATTGTAAGAAAAATCCTGCTATAAATGAACCAATCCAAATTATTAAAACTGGTATGTAAAATATAATTAATATGTCTGTTAAAATTTCATTCATTTTAATTTATCATCTCTTGTCATATTATATTCCTTTTTATTTTATATAAAGTATTATATTATAAAGAACCTTAAAATATAGTTAAAAATTAAAATTTCGCCAAAAATATCTCTCACTTTTAGGAATACATTGTTCTATTCCTGAAATTTTCTCCCATCTTAATAAAAGTTTATAGTTTGAATAATAAATACCAAACCCAACTTTTTCTACTCTATGTTGTTCATCTATAATAATATCTATTAATTCTTTACCATATGTAATATTTTCTATAACTTCTTTTTGAAATTGTAAAATAGTACTTTCTTCAAGAAGTGTTCTACAATAAGGTGGGTGTGATAAACGGACATCAGAACCATATTTATCACTTAAATACTTTATTTCTAATTCTGGGTTGGAATTTCTAAATTTATAATATTCTAATGGTTTAATTGCTAAGTTCATTTAATAACCATTCACATGCTTTAAATATAGCTTCAGGCTCTGTTTCAGCTTCAAACTGGGCTCCACTAACTAGATGTTGACAAATATAGTAAAATCCGTTTGTCTTTTTATAATTTCTAATATCACCCCATCTAGGGTAAGAAGAAAGAGCATGTTTATTCGGACTAAGATTTACAGCCCATTCTTTACATTTGTGTGCTAATTCATAAATATTAATAGTATGCTCCTCGACAGGTTTATACGGAAATGTATTTTGTTTACTTTCATGAAAGTAAACTTTATTATCTTTGATAACAATAGAATCAAAATGTTTAATTGGAACTGACCAATCTTTAACTCTTCTTGTATTAACTTTTTCTAATAATTCGCTTAATACAGAACTTAATAATTTGTTGCTAATCATCTTAATTTCCTTTTGATTTAATCAATTTACATAATCCTCTGAAGTGAAATTTTTGAATATTCCAACCACCAGCTTGAACAACTTCAACAACAATATAATCACCGTTCTCAAGAATAATCCAAGTTCCAAAAGTTCCATTAACTTCTGTAGTAATTTCTTTAATTTCTTTTACTGAGCTTCCTGACTTTTCAAGCATTTTTAGAATTTTATTTTTTAGAGAAGCTCTTTTAGCTTTAAAATCTTTCTCAACACTATCAATAACAATTTCAGATCTTAGATTTCTATTAGAACCTCTTTGAATAAAGTACATTCCAACATTATAAACATTAGAACCAATTTCATTTTCAATAATTTCAGCTTTAATAGACCAAACCATAGAATTTCTTTTTGACCTATCATCTGGAAATCTTTCTTGAGCAGTTGCTTCGATTTTATCCCATAGTGTTGAATCTAATTCTCTAGTTTTTTCGATTGCTCTGAATACCCATTCAACCGTTAATTCTTGAGTTTCTTTTGTCATTTCTAAAATGATATTATCTAAGTTATCTATATTTAAATTATTCATTTGTTTCCTTTTATATTTTATATAAGTTTATTATATAATAAAGAACCTTAATTTTAAATTAATTTAAATATTCTAAATAATCATAAGTAGTTTTTATAATGAATATAATAAAAATGATAAAATTTAGCTGATTTGGTTCCATCGAGATTCATAATTTTACCTAAACCTAGATAAATAGTATTTCTTGGTAAATATGTTGGTTTACTCGACGAACACATATTGAATTCAATATGTGTTCCATCTATTTGACACAATCTACTCATAATTATTCCATATCAAATGGCAAATTTTTATTCCAAGGTTCACATAAGTCATAGTATTCCAAAGTATAAGACATTAGTCCATATTTTCCTATACGTGGACTTATACCATTTTCAATGTCACCATTATTACAAAACCAACACCATTCACCTTCTTTGGGTTCCCAAAGTTCCCAAATATCTTCATTTATGAACTTCGTATCCCAATACATTTTGCATATCTTTTGTGTCTTTTTATTTCTTAAGAATTGACCTTTCTTATATCCCATTATACTTCTCCATAAACTTTATATTGTCTAAAACTTCTTCTAATCTCATCTAATGTGTTATACATAAATCCATTATCATATTCTGGGTCGTTATCACCGAATGCGATAATACAAGTAGGGTTAATAAAACCTAGAGTGCTAATGTCACCATTAGTTCTCAATTTAAAAGTATTTGATATAATCATATCATTCTCAGTATCGATTAAAATAGCATTTTTATTCTTTTTAATTTTTCTGTTGATTTTAGCAGCTTCTTTAAGAGCTAATTTCCATCTTTTCAACTGAGTTTTTGTTAATTTTTTAGTTTGTTCAGTCATTTTATTCCCTTTGATACGAATAATATATCTTGATTTGACATTATATTGTTTTTCATTCATATTCCTGATAAAAATCATTTTTTGCTAATTCGATGATTTTTGTAACAACGCAATTATCAAATTCTATAAATTCTTTTGCTGATTCTATTTCTTCTTGGACTTCATCATAATTATAACAATCCACTATAAATGTCTCAATAACCTTGTTATAGTCTTTCCTTTTGATTCATTTGAATCTCCTTTTATTTAATTTATATAATTATATTAAAATTTACCTTAAATGTTAATTAAATAAAAGTGAAAAGATGGAATCTTAGATTCCATACTGGAAAAATACATCTAT
>RRZT012015587.1_pt1 | contig 13641 bp, 11 predicted proteins | sample 2165551 | NCBI WGS metagenome assembly RRZT01 (sample SAMN10456910, study PRJNA506462) | wastewater metagenome | biome: wastewater; feature: sludge; material: wastewater sludge; isolation source: wastewater sludge with Escherichia coli K12::gfp cells carrying plasmid... | place: USA: Moscow, Idaho... | reverse complement strand
CAAAGAAAAAGCCCCGCACCGTTACCGATGGGGGCTGTGTCTGGTGGGTCGTGACGGGCTCGAACCGCCGACATTCTGCGTGTAAGGCAGACGCTCTACCAACTGAGCTAACGACCCAAAACCGTGGAATTTTGGCGGAAAGAGAGGGATTCGAACCCTCGGTACTGGAGAACCAGTACGCCGGATTTCGAATCCGGTGCATTCGACCACTCTGCCATCTTTCCGGGTGGGTCGTTGTTCTGTGAAGAGCCGCGATTCTAGCAGCCGGGCGGCCCAGGTTCGCCGGGCTGGCCTCAGGCTTTGAGCAGGGTCAGCCCGCGCATGTAGGGGCGCAGCACTTCGGGCACGGTGAGGCTGCCGGCGGCGGTCTGGTAGTTGTCCAGCACGGCGACCAGGGCGCGGCCCACGGCCAGGCCAGAGCCGTTGAGGGTGTGAACCAGCTCGTTCTTGCCCTGGGCGTTTTTGAAGCGGGCTTGCAGGCGGCGGGCCTGGAAGGCTTCGCAGTTGCTGACGGAGCTGATTTCGCGGTAGGTGTTCTGGGCGGGCACCCACACTTCCAGGTCGTGCGTGCGGGTGGCCCCGAAGCCCATGTCGCCGGTACACAGCACGATGACGCGGTAGGCCAGGCCCAGCTTTTGCAGCACGGCTTCGGCGTGGCCGGTCATGGCATCGAGGGCTTGGTAGCTTGTTTCGGGGTGGACGATCTGCACCATTTCCACCTTGTCGAACTGGTGCTGGCGGATCAGGCCGCGCGTGTCGCGCCCGGCACTGCCGGCCTCGGAGCGGAAGCAGGGGGTGTGGGCGGTGAGCTTGATGGGCAGGTCGGCCTCGGCCACCACTTCGTCGCGCACAAAGTTGGTCAGCGTCACTTCGCTGGTGGGGATGAGGTAGAGGGCCTGGTTGTCGGGCACGGGTTCGCTGTCCTGGCCGCCTTTTTTGGCGGCAAACAGGTCACCTTCGAACTTGGGCAGCTGGCCGGTGCCGCGCAGGGTGTCGGCATTGACGATGTAGGGGGTGTAGCACTCGGTGTAGCCGTGCTCGTTGGTCTGGGTGTCCAGCATGAACTGGGCCAGCGCACGGTGCAGGCGGGCGACCTGGCCTTTCATGACGGTGAAGCGGGCACCGGCGAGCTTGGCCCCGGTTTCGGGGTCCAGGCCCAGCGGCAGGGCCAGGTCTACATGGTCTTTGGGCGCAAAGCCCAGCGGTGCGGGCGAGCCGCCCAGGCCGTCCTGCGGACTCCAGCGGCGCAGCTCGACGTTGGCATGCTCGTCGGCCCCCACGGGCACGCTGGCGTGCGGCAGGTTGGGTACGGCTTGCAGCAATTGCAGCAGCTCGGCCTGGATCTGATCCAGGCGCTTGGCCGACGACTCCAGCTCGGCCTTGGCGGCGCTGACCTGGGCCATGACGGCATCGGCCTCGGCATGCTGGCCCTTGGCCTTGAGCCCGCCGATCTGTTTGGACAGGCTGTTGCGCTGGGCTTGGAGTTCTTCGGTGCGCACTTGCAGGGTTTTGCGCTCGGCTTCCAGGGCGGTGAAGGCGGCCACGTCCAGGAAGGACTGGGGGGTTTTGCGGGTGTTCAGGCGGGCGATCACGCCATCGAGGTCTTTGCGCAGCAGTGTGATGTCGAGCATGGGATTTTTTGTATGGTTTTTTGGCTTTTTGCGCTTTCAGAAAATGCGCAAGCAGCTATTGAGTTTGAACTGTTTCTGATCTGTACCCGATCAATCCTGGTCAGCCGTGTCCAGCCTCAGCCCTTTGGGCAGCGGGAAGCGGGTGGTTTCTTCGATGCCGTCCATCTTGCGCACGGACACGGCACCCAGCTCACGCAGGCGCTGCACCACGCCTTGCACCAAGTGCTCAGGCGCTGAAGCCCCGGCGGTGATGCCCACGCGCTGGCGCTGCTCGAACCACTCGGGCTGGAGCTGGCTGGCATCGTCCACCATGTAGGCCGGGGTGCCCAGCTTGGCGGCGAGTTCGCGCAGGCGGTTGCTGTTGCTGCTGGTGGGGCTGCCGACCACGATGACGACATCGGCCTGGCCGCTGAGCAGCTTGACGGCATCCTGCCGGTTCTGGGTGGCGTAGCAGATGTCTTGCTGCTTGGGCGAGCGGATGGCGGGAAAGCGGGCCACCACGGCGGCAGTGATTTCGGCGGCATCGTCCACGCTGAGGGTGGTCTGGGTGACCACGGCCAGGCGCTCGGTCTGGCGGGGCTGCACATGGGCCACGTCGGCCACGTCTTCCACCAGGTGGATGCCTTCGGTCAGCTGCCCCATGGTGCCTTCCACCTCGGGGTGGCCCTTGTGGCCGATCATGATGAACTCGAAACCCTCTTTGGCCAGCTTGGCCACTTCCACATGCACCTTGGTGACCAGCGGGCAGGTGGCATCGAACACGCGGAACCCGCGCTGATCGGCCTCGGCCTGCACGGCCTTGCTGACTCCGTGCGCCGAGAAGATGAGGGTGGCACCGGGGGGTACATCGGCCAGGTCTTCGATGAAGATGGCTCCGCGCGATTTGAGGTCGTTGACCACATGGGTGTTGTGGACGATTTCGTGGCGCACATAGATGGGGGCACCGAACTTGAGCAGGGCGCGGTCCACGATTTCGATGGCGCGGTCCACACCGGCGCAGAAGCCGCGCGGCTCGGCCAGGGTGATTTCGGCCTGGGGGTGCAGCACTGTCATCACAGCACCCCGATGAGTTGGACTTCAAAGCGCACGGGCTGGCCGGCCAGCGGGTGGTTGAAGTCGAACAGCACCGCGCCGTCTGTGCGTACTTCGCGCACCGATCCGGCGTAGCTGCCCAGCCCGTCGGGAGTGGGAAACTGCACCACGTCGCCTGCGGCGTACTGTTCTTTGGGGTCGCCCAGCTCGTTGAGCAGCTTGCGGGCCACCCACTGCACCATGTCGGGCTGGTGGTCGCCGAAGGCTTCACCGGCGGGCAGGTCGAAGGTGGTGCGCGTGCCTTCGGCCAGGCCCAGCAGGCGCTGCTCCAACGCAGGTGAGAGCTGGCCGGAGCCCAGGCTCAGGGTGGCGGGTTTGGCATCGAAGGTGTTGACGAAGTCTTGCCCCTGCAAACTGGACAGGCGGTAATGCAAGGTGAGAAAAGAGCTGGCATCAACAGTGGACATGGGTGTGCGTTCAAGGTGGGGGCGGTCGGGAACCGGGGGCCGCAAGCGGGGCGGGCAGCCGTGGCTAAACTGGCGCTATTGTAGAAAGCAGGGGGAAAAGACCACATGAACATGAAACTGATGCCCGCCGATTCGCGCCCGCGCGAGAAGCTGCTGCAACGCGGCCCCGGTGCTCTGACCGATGCCGAGCTGCTGGCCCTGCTGCTGCGCACGGGCATCCAGGGCAAGAATGTGGTGGCCCTGGCCCAGGAGCTGCTGGCGCAGTTCAATGGCATTGCGGGCCTGCTGCACACCCCCGCAGGGGCGCTCAAAACCATCCAGGGCCTGGGCCCGGCCAAGCGGGCCGAGCTGGTGGCGGTGCTGGAGCTGGCCCGCCGCGCCCTGGCCCAGCAGATGCAGGAAAAGCCCTGTTTCGATGGCCCGCAGGCCGTGCGCGACTACCTGCAACTGCAACTGGGCGCACGCAGCCACGAGGTGTTTGCGGTGCTGTTTCTGGACAGCCAGCACAGGCTGCTCGCGTTTGAAGAATTGTTCAGGGGCACGCTGACGCAGACCAGCGTGTACCCTCGCGAGGTGGTGCTGCGCGCCCTGCACCACCATGCCGCCGCCGTGGTGCTGGCGCACAACCACCCCAGCGGCAGCACCCAGCCATCGAGCGCCGACGAGGCCCTGACCCGCACGCTCAAAACCACGCTGGCCCTGGTGGATGTGCGGGTGCTGGACCATTTTGTGGTCACGGCCCACGGAGCCACCAGCATGGCCGAGCTGGGGCTGGTGTAGCACCCGGCTGGTTTGGCGGGACATGTGCATGGGCAGATGGATGCCCTGGCACCGCTCTTGCACAATGCGGGCAACCGAGCCGCCACCCAGACAGACCGACATGACGACGATGGAATTCCAGCCCTCTGCCACCCACGCCCAGCTGGCGGCCATCCGCCAGGTGCTGCTTCACCGGGAGCGTGAGCGCCAGGCTGCCCTGGCCGCTGCGGCTGAAATTCAGCGCAAGGCGCAGGCCGAGCGCAACCTGTTTGTCAACGCAGTGGGAGCGGTCAAACCGCTGAAAGCGCAGCTGCGAGCCCAGCTGGAACTGGAACGCGCCCTGCCCCTGGCCCGCCAGCGCGAGCTGGACGAACGCGCCGTGATGCAGGAGGCGATTTCGGATGAGTTCGATGTGGAAAGTCTGCTGGACACCGACGACAGCCTGAGCTACCGCCGCCCCGGCCTGGGGCCGGACGTGACGCGCCACCTGCGCCGTGGCCGCTGGAGCCTGCAAGGCCAGCTGGATCTGCACGGTTTGCGCAGCGACGAGGCCCGCGTGGCGCTGGGCCAGTTTCTGCGCGAGGCGCACAAGGTGGGCTGGCGCTGCGTGCGCGTGGTTCACGGCAAGGGGCTGGGTTCACCCGGCAAGGTGCCGGTGCTGAAAAACAAGGTGCAGCGCTGGCTGGTGCAGAAAAACGAGGTGCTGGCCTTTGTGCAGGCCCGCCCGGCAGATGGCGGGGCCGGGGCGCTGATCGTGCTGCTGGCTCCGGGGTAGGCCTGCGGTTGCACATCACCACCAGTCCTGTGTGCGCCCAGCCCCGTCAGCTGTCCGCCAGACTGAATCCCAGCTGAATACGGTTGATGCCGTTGTCGTGCACGTATTTCAAATCATCGGTCAGCGTGGTGATGATGTGCAGGCCAAAACCGCCGGTGTGGTCAATGGACAGGTCATCGGGGTCAAACACCACGTGCTGAGAGGGATCGAACTCGTTGCCAATCGACTCCAGCGCCACATAGACCATCTGGCCCTCACACCACATCAGCAAATCCACCGATGAATGCTGCAACCCCGCCTGGGAATGCCTCACCACGTTGGTGAACACCTCCACCACGGCCAGCTCCAACTTGAAACACACATGGTCTGGCAAGTTGAATTCAGTGGTGTTTTCGTACAGAAAGGCTTGCACCTGGGCAATCTGTGACAGCTCCTTGCTGGCCTGCAACCGCTTGGGAACGGGCGACAGCAACGGAAACACGGCCACCAGCATGGTGAGGTCATCGGTAGGTGCGCAACCAGCCAAAAACTCTTTCACATCCCTGCGCAACAAGTCAATGCGGGCCGCCGGGCCCCAGATAGCGGGTGAACAGCGTGTGGCCGAGGCCATCAGCCGCTCTTCACCAAACGCCTCGCCCTCGGGGTTGCGGGCATCGGTCACGCCGTCGGAGAAGCACAGCAGGCTGTCGCCTGGGCCCATCTCAACGACCTCCTCGGTGTACACCTCGCTTTCCAGCACGCCCAGCGGCAGGTGTTGGCTGCCAAAAGCACGCACCCGGCTGCCGTTGATCAACAAAGGCTGCATGTGCCCGCACGACACCGCACTGATGGTGCCCAGCGTGCAGTTGATGCGGATGTAGGCGAGCGTGACAAAGCTGTCCAGCTCACTGAGTTTGTGGGTCAGCTGGGCATGGATGGCATTGATGATGTGCGCCACCGAGAGCAACTGGTTGGGGTTGTCGATCACGCTCTGGGCGATGTAGCGCTGGATTTGCAGCTTCACGTCGGCCCCCATCAGGGCCGCGAGCGGCCCTTTGCCCATCACGTCACCCACAATCAAATCCACCGTGTTGGGGAAGATGGAGGTGACTTCGATGAAGTCACCGTTCACACCTTGCCTGGCCTCGGCCCGTGCTGTCACATAAACCCCTCCAGTGATGGGAGGGATGGAGCCGAGCAGCAGCGTTTTCTGGATACGCTGGCTGAAGCGTTCTTCGTAGTCCAGCCGGGCTTGCAGCTTCTGGTTGGTTTGCGACACGGTTTCGAGCAACGACAGGTTGCGCCGCTGCACACCGATTACCCGCTGGAAATTGCGGATTTTGGCCCGCAGAAATCCGTAGTTGACGGGTTTGGTCATGAAGTCGTCTGCACCGGAATCCAAGGCCTTGATGATCAGGTTCTCGGTGTTGTGGGCAGAAATCACGATCACGGGTATCCACCGGTCCGAACGCTGCTTGCGCAATTCGGCAAGCACATAAAAGCCGTCGCCATCTGTCATGCCCAAGTCCAGCGAAATCAGATCGACTTCTTCACGCCCCATCAGCTCCAGTGCCGCACGGCCACTGTCGGCCTGCAACACATGGTGCCCCATTTTTTTGAGCAAAGCGGCCACCAGCATGCGCGGGACGATGTCATCATCCACAACCAGAATGCGCAATGGTTCCAGCTCGGCCTCAATGGATGGCGATGGTGCGGCGATGGTCGTGTTCATGTCTCTGGATCAAAAGTGGAAAGCACTTGAATGCCTGCTGGCCCAAGAATCGAAGTGTCCACCCAAACATCCACAGGCAGACAGTCCAAAGCATAAATGACGCATCCTCGGTGTACAACTGCACAAGGCAGTTTCGGTCAAGAGAAAAATACCCATGGTCTGCGGATATAAATGACAGGTTGATTCATTCACTTACACAGGAGAAATACATGAAAGTAGTAGTGATGGCAGGTGGATCGGGAACGAGGTTGTGGCCGCTGTCCAGAGCCATGTATCCCAAGCAATTTTTGTCATTGGCCGCAGACAAAACCATGCTGCAAGCCACGCTGGATCGCTGTACCGGCCTCGCCTCCTCCACCCCGGTGGTCATTTGCAATGAAGACCACCGTTTCATCGTGGCCGAACAGCTGCGCACTGACAAAATCACAGCCAACATCATTCTCGAGCCCATGGGCAAAAACACCGCCCCGGCCATTGCCTTGGCTGCGCTGTACGCGATGAAAGCAGAGCAAGACCCGGTGTTGCTGGTTCTGGCTGCCGACCATGTGATTCAACAGAAAAATGTGTTCCAGCAGCAGGTCAAAAAAGCGGCCCTTCTGGCTGAAAAGGGCTATCTGGTTACCTTCGGCATCGTGGCCGACAAGCCTGAAACAGGGTACGGCTATATCCAGCGCGGTGAAAACATCGAAGGACACGAAGGCTACCGCGTCAAGGGATTTGTTGAAAAGCCCAACCAAGCCAAAGCGACCGAATATCTGCAATCCGGCGAGTATTACTGGAACAGCGGCATGTTCATGTTCCGGGCTTCCAGCTACATCAATGAGCTGAAAAAATACCGTCCAGACATTTTGGCTGCCTGCGAATTGGCGATGGGCAACACCCAGAAGGATATGGATTTTGTGCGTGTGGACAAAGCAGAATTCCAACAATGCGCCTCAGAATCCATCGACTATGCCGTGATGGAAAAAACCAGCAACTCGGTTGTGGTTCCCCTCGATGCAGGCTGGAGTGATGTGGGATCGTGGTCTTCACTGTGGGAAGTGAGCCAAAAAGATGAGAATCACAACACCACCAAAGGCGATGTGCTGCTGCATGACACCCACAATTCATTCGTGTTGTCTACCAGCAAACTCGTGGCCACAGTGGGTTTGAACAACATTGTGGTGGTGGAAACCAAAGATGCCGTTTTGGTGGCCGACAAAGACAAGGTGCAGGAAGTCAAGAAAATTGTGGATCAGCTCAAGAGTGCGGAGCGCCCTGAGTATCAATTGCACAGGGAGGTGTACCGCCCTTGGGGCAATTACGACTCGATTGACAATGGCACCCGCTACCAGGTCAAGCGCATCACCGTCAAACCGGGTGCCAAACTGTCGGTACAAATGCACCACCACCGGGCTGAGCACTGGATTGTGGTTTCCGGCACAGCCAAGGTGCTCAATGGCAATGAAGAGAAGTTGCTGACTGAAAACGAATCCATCTACATTCCGGTGGGTGCGGTTCATTACCTTGAAAATCCGGGAAAAATTCCCTTGGAGCTGATTGAGGTTCAATCGGGTTCGTATCTGGGTGAAGACGACATTGTCCGGTTTGAAGACATGTACGGTCGAAGCTGATGACACGGTGGCCACACCAGTGGCCACCCTCGAATACCGTGGAAAAAAAGCAAAATGAATCGTCCAAAATATTTGCGGACTTCACGCTGAGCCGGATTCAGCCCGAAATTCGGCAAAGCTTCACGGATGTGCAGTTGATAGAGTTGCGCAGGGTTTTGATCGATCAGGTGGAAAGCAGCCACCACAGCTTGGATATCAGATTCACATTCAGAATATTGTTTCAGAGCTACTATTTTGTGATTCTGAGTGGAAAAGACAGAAGAAAAAAAACACTGGATGCCAACAACAGCCGAAAAGAGAAAACCACGGAAAAACTGCTTTCAATTGCCGTGACAGGAATCATCACACTGGGTATTGTGTATTCAGCATACTCCTTGCTTGTGTTGCTGTACCAGATCAAAAAAGAAATGGGCATCGATTTGATCGAAAACATGCACATTGAAGATGCAATAAAAAAAATCATTGAAATGGTGATATGAAATCAGCTAATTTCATGGCTTTCTCCGCCATCATCTCACTGGGAGCGCTGTCGGGGTGCAGTTCACTCGAAAGAACACTGGTATTTCCAGTTCAGCAAGAAGAATTGGAAATACAGCCCTACGACACATCAACCCACAAAAATAGCATTCACATCTTCACGCCCATCGACATCAGCGAAAAAATAGCAACCAGACAACAAAAGAAAAAAATTACCCATATCGACATTGCGATCGACGAAACAACTGCATACCCCAAACAAATCAGAAATACACCAGAAAATATATACAGGGAAGAAATACTGAGAAGACTGATTTACTCGATTCCTGGCAATGGTCCATCCGTCACTATTTGGTCAATTGGCAGCAGCCATAAAAACTACAGATTGCAGCATCCAAATCAGCTTGATATCGGGCAACAGCATATTGCGACCAACATATTCCACCAAGGGATCGACAAAATTGCCGAAGAACTCACAGCCAGAAAAAAACCTGCGGCACTGGTCGTCATCAAAGAATTCTCAAGCATCACAGAAAGTGATGAAAACGCGATTGACAGATTGCGGCAGCGAATGAAATCCCCAAAAGGCTTGAGTATCGGCATGGGTGAAAGCCACTGGCTTGGCAGTGATCAAGGCATCTGTATTTACTCAGTTGGGCCAACAAATCATTTCTCATCATCCAAAATAGAACGAGCGGATGAATGCGGATTTTCAATCACTGCCGACCATCTCGCACAAGGCAGGAATGCGAACCACATGATTGAGGAAATGATTTATTCAGCGCCGATTGACACCGACATGGATGGCATACCCGATTACAAAGATCAATGCAACAAGACACCTGCAAGATCAATTGTGAATCACGAGGGATGCAGTCTCATTCAAAAATGAACAACATGAAAATTTTGTCGATGAAGTACCTATGTGCACTTCTGCTGTTTGTCCACTTGGGCGTGGCCATGGCCCAGTCATCGTCTCAGCGGATGGGACTGCTGTTTCCGGATGAACAACAACGCCTCAATGCAGTGAAAGCAGCACCGTCCGGTCAGGACGAAGCACTGGAAGCACCAGCCAGCCCGATTTTTGAAGACAAGCCAAATGACAAGAGCATCCGTGATTTTTTGATCCGGCTTTCACAGGGACTGCCTGCCGGTGAAAAATTGGGCACCGAGGCTGATGGCAATTCAACACCCAAGAACATCAATCAGGCCCTTTCAGCTGACACCTTGAAGGAACAGAAAAAAGAAAGAAAAATCGACGGTGAGATACAACTTTTTGGTTATGACATTTTTCAAAAAACGCCCACCACATTCGCACCGGTAGAAAACATACCGGTTCCAAGCGATTACATCATCGGGCCAGGTGACACATTCAAGGTACAAATTTTTGGACCTGTTGATGTTGAATATTCACTGGTGGTCACCCGAGATGGCAGGATATTGGTGCCTGAAATCGGAGACATTCAGGTTGGCGGGATGACGTTTGAAGAGGCCAAATACACCATCAATGAAAAATCCATCAAACTGAGAATCGGTGTCAAAACCGCAATCACACTTTCAAATCTGCAAACAATTCAAATTACGCTGGTAGGTGAAGTGGAAAAGCCGGGTATTTATACAGTCAGCGGCTTGTCATCGCTCATCAACACCATCATCAGCACAGGCGGCGTGAAGCAGACTGGATCGTTGAGAAACATACAACTCAGAAGATCACAGCGCATTATTTCGGTGGTTGACATGTACGATGTCATCATCAAAGGGCACAACAAAGACAATATTTATTTGAGACATGGCGATGTGATCGTTGTTCCACCCATAGGGCGCACAGCAGGCATTGCCGGAGAAGTGGTCAGACCCGCTATTTACGAACTGAAGAATGAGCAGAATATCAGGGACATCATCAATCTGTCCGGTGGATTACTGGCCACAGCTGCGCCCAAAAAAGCACAACTCAAGAGAGTGAACCGGGGAAGTGACCGGTTTGAATTGATACAGGTTGATTTGATACGCGGCGGCCATGAACAAAAAATTGCGAATGGCGATGTGCTGAGAATATATCCAGTCAATTCAAAAATTGAGAATGCAATCATTCTGAAAGGCAATATTCTTGAACCAGGCAGCGCCGAGTGGAAACCTGGCATCAAGTTTTACGATCTGATCAATGAGGAGAATATTCGGCTCAATACCGACATGGATACAGCCGCGATTGTCAGGGAAAATAATTTCGACAAAACAAAAGAAATTATTTACATCAATCTCCAGAAAGAAATGGACAGCCGAACATCGTCCATTGAACTGGAGGCCAGAGATGAAATCATTGTTTTTTCGACACACGACTCCCGGAGCAACATACTGGCAGACGTGGTTCAACAGTTCAAACTTCAATCTACAGCGAACAAGCCGCCTAACACCGTAGAACTGAAGGGATTTTTCAAACACAATGGCGTGTTTCCTTTGCAGAAAAACACGCGATTAACTGATTTGATCAAAATAAGTGGTGGTCTTCAGATTGGCACTGATAGAAACTATGCGCTTCTTTTCAGGCGAAACAATCTGGATGGTTCTTACACCCCTCTTCACATCAAGCTGAATGAGACATTGACCAACCCGCAGAGCGATCACAATCCAATCATTCAACCGTTGGATAGAGTTTATTTCTTTGATTTCCAAATTGATCGCGATCAAATGCTGAAGCCTGAGATAGAGGCCATCATCAAGCAAGCGAAGGCCGATCAACCATCGAAAGTGGTGGAGATCAAAGGCCCTGTTTTTCAGCCAGGACGGTACCCAATGACCGCTGGAATGAGTATTCAGGCTCTTATTGATGCCGCCGGTGGCATGAAAGAGCAGGCATACACCGAGTCAGCCACCCTGACCAGAGACAACTTGATTCAGCAACAATACAGCAAAATCAGCAGTTTCAATGTCCGCATGCTTGATTCGGACTCTGAATTCAATCTCGCTACCCGTTTGCAAGCAGGTGATTTCCTGGTGATTCGAGAAAAACCGGAATGGAATAAGTCGAGTCAAACTGTGACCATCACCGGAGAAGTGAAATTCCCTGGGACATACAAAATAGCCAAAAGAGAAACCATCTGTAGCTTCATACGGAGGGTTGGCGGTTTCAACGAAGACGCATATCTTTTTGGCACGGTATTCCTGAGAGAAAGCGTACGCAAGCGCGAACAGGAAGCAATGGACAAGATATTCAATGAACTGGATGATTTACTCGCTGAAGTTCACTTGTCACCGGGCTACGACAAAGACAAAAAAATGCCCGTTAACAAGGAAACGTATGACATCTATAAAGTGATCAAGTCACTGAAACCAAACAAGGCTGCAGGCCGGATGGTTGTGGACATGAACAAATCAGCCAAAGAATGTGATCCTGATTTTGATTTCGTCTTGCAAGACATGGACAGAATTCACGTACCCGCTTATATCGATGAAGTTTCTGTGGTAGGTCAAGTTTACATGCCATCATCTCATCAATACAGAAAAGACAGGGCCACAATGGACTACATCAATCTCAGTGGCGGCACGAAAGAACTGGCACAAAGAGAACATGCGTTTGTCATTCAGGCCAATGGAGAAGTGATATCGTTACGCTCACAGGTGAGCACATGGGGTTGGTTATCCACACCCAGAAACGTCCACACCACACCAGGATCCACCGTTGTGGTTCCCATGAGTGTGGACAGAATCAATGGACGTGAGTTTGCACAATCATGGATCGATATGGTTTACAAACTCAGTATATCGGCAGCCAGCATGGCATTCTTGTTCAATTGAAATGTCGAATGCAACCAACGAATCGGATCCATTGGGCATAGACAGTCAGATTGATCTGCTTGAATATGTCAGTGCATTGTTCCAAAGTAAGTACAAAATCGGCGCAATCGCACTGATTGGAGCGGTCATTGTATTGGGGCTTACCCTGCTGAAAGACAACATCTACACATCTTCGGCAGTTGTGGCAATCAACACCAATGAAAAACCTGGTGGCGTGGCACCAAAAGACTTCAGAACAACAAACGCAATCGGTTTACTGGAGCATGACCTGATTATTGAAGCCACGCCTGCAAATGAACGTGAACGCATGCTGGCTCGAATGCGATCCGTTCGATTCAGCAACATCTTCATCAACGAAAACAATCTCATTCCATATATCTATCACAAACACTGGGACAGTGAAAAAAAGATATGGAAAGGTGATTTTGTCCCTGATAAAAAGGAAGCCACCTCCATTTTTCAAGAAAGCATTCGCGCAATAGAACTGGATGAAAAAAGCGGGTTACTTCTGATTCATTTCAAGACGCGCGATCCTGAATTATCAGCAAAATTGGCCAATAATTTTGTCAAACGGTTCAACGAATACACCCGCGAAATAGCGCTCTCGGAAATTTCACAAAGAAGAAAATACCTGGAAGAACAGTTGGTTGCCATCAAAAATGTTGAGCTACAAAAATCCATTTTTCGGCTACTGGAGGCACAACTTGCGGCAGAAACCTTGCTGTACGCAAAAAAAGATTATCCTTTGGAGGAAATACAGCCAGCCTTGCCACCCATGTTCAAATCCTCACCCAAAAGGTTGACGATTTCTGCACTTTCATTCATAGGCTTTGTTTTTCTTGGATTTACTGTTGTCATTGGCAGCATTTTGGCACGCAAAATAATTACGAATCTGAAAAAATACCAACCAACCAGCCAAGCAGAGGCAACGATCACCGATGAACAAGATCATGCTTCAGAGAGAGGCCAAATGCCAGACAACTGGATAGAAGAAAAAAAGAAATGAAAAAGATCATTGGCAAATCAATGGGATTTGTATACTCATTTTCAATCAGACTTCTTGGACTGTTTTTTCAGTTCGCTCTGAGCATTGCTGTGGCGAGATTACTTGGTACGGCAGGAGCGGGTATTTATTCGATATACACATCCTGGTTCAACCTGCTGTCGAATGCTGTTTCTTTCGGTTTGCCTCAGTATGCAATCAGGCACATATCCATCTTGCATGCAGAAAAGAAACCAAGGCAGATCAAAGAATTCATTATTTATTCGCTCAAGTTTTTCTTATTCTCTGGCCTGATATCGATTATTGTATTCTATACATTCGGCAATGAACTGGCCCAGATTGCCGCAGGCGGTGCGGCGAATGGATACATATTAAAACTGT
>RRZT011154006.1_pt1 | contig 13645 bp, 10 predicted proteins | sample 2165551 | NCBI WGS metagenome assembly RRZT01 (sample SAMN10456910, study PRJNA506462) | wastewater metagenome | biome: wastewater; feature: sludge; material: wastewater sludge; isolation source: wastewater sludge with Escherichia coli K12::gfp cells carrying plasmid... | place: USA: Moscow, Idaho... | reverse complement strand
TTTCATGGCAGTTGTAGAAGACTTTCCAATTGTAACGGTATTTTGTACCGCATCAAAATAAGAAGTACCTACGAAACCTTGATGTTTTACCGCTTTGAAACCGTGTTTTTGCAATGCAAATTCTCTTTCTTGTAATTCAGAATATCCTGCCATTCCTCTTTCTTTGTAGGCTTTAGACAATTCGAACATACTGGTGTTCAATGCGTGGAATCCAGCTAATGTGATAAATTGAAATTTGTATCCCATTGCAGCAAGATCTTCTCTGAACGTTTCCATTTCAGCAACTGATAATTTTGCAGCCCAATTGAAAGATGGTGAACAATTGTACGCTAACATTTTTCCTGGAAATTTCGCATGAATTCCTTCAGCAAATTTCCTTGCGTAATCAAGGTCTGGATTACTAGTTTCCATCCAGATTAAATCCGCATAAGGAGCATAACTCAATCCTCTGTCAATTCCTTGCTCTACACCACAATTTACATAGAAAAAACCTTCTCCAGTTTTTTTACCTGTGATGAATTTAGCATCTCTTGGGTCAATATCACTAGTTAATAAGTTGGCTGCATCTGCATCTGTACGAGCAACAACAATTGTTGGCGTTCCCATAACGTCAGCTGCTAAACGAGCTGCTATCAATTTGTTGATGGCTTCTTGAGTAGGAACCAATACCTTCCCGCCTAAGTGACCACATTTTTTGGCAGAGCTTAATTGATCTTCAAAGTGAACTCCAGCAGCACCAGCTTCAATCATTGCTTTCATTAATTCAAAAGCATTAAGGTTTCCACCAAAACCAGCTTCGGCATCCGCAACGATAGGAACTAAATATTGTTTTTTGTCTGTAGTTCCGTTAACCACTTGTATTTGATCTGCTCTTAGCAGGGCATTATTAATTCGTTTTACTACTAGCGGAACGCTGTTAGCAGGATATAAAGATTGGTCAGGATACATTTCGCCAGCTACGTTTGCATCAGCAGCAACCTGCCATCCGCTTAAATAAATAGCATCCAATCCCGCTTCTACTTCTTGAATAGCTTGATTTCCGGTAAGCGCGCCAAGACCTGCTACAAAATCCTGAGTGTTTAGCTTGTTCCATAAATTATTGGCTCCAATTCTGGCAACACTGTGTTCTATTTGATAAGAACCTTGCAGCTTTACCACTTCTTCAGCGGAGTATGGTCGCTCAATGCCATTCCATCTTGGGTTCGTAAGCCAGTCGGTAACTAATTCTTGAATTCTTGTTTCTGTATTTTTCATGTTTATTTTTTTATTAATAGGTGTTGTAGAGTGCTATTTTTAGAATTGATTTTTACAAGTATTTATATCCTGGGATAGTCAAAAATTCGATAAAATTGTCGTTGACCACTAGAATATCTAATAATTGTTCGGCGAGTCTGTATTTTTGTTTTTCATGATTTTCGTCTCCAACGAGCTTTCTTAATTTTTCAAATTCTTCCAAAGCTAGTCGGTGATAGTATTTTTCACTCAATACTTTTTGGTTGTCCAAAATCACTTCGTTCTGAAGCCATTGCCACAATTGTGATCTCGAAATCTCTGCGGTTGCGGCATCTTCCATTAAATTATGTAATGCGGCAGCGCCTTGTCCGTTGAGCCATGAAGCGATATATAAAACAGAAATACTGATGTTTTTTCGAACGCCTTCCTCAGTAATTGTTCCTTTTGGATTTTCCAGTAAATCACTTTCAGTAACGTGTACGTCTTCTCTTTTTACATGAATCTGATTTTTGGTCGGCATGTATTTATCAAATACTGTCATGGCAAGCGAAACCAAATCCGGATGTGCAACCCAAGTTCCGTCATGTCCATTTTTTGCCTCGCGTTCTTTGTCGGCAATTACTTTGTCGAAAGCAATTTTATTGGCTTCTTCATTGTTTTTTATCGGAATTTGGGCGGCCATTCCACCTATTGCATGGATGTTTCGTTTGTGGCATCTTTGAATAACTAATTGGGAATACGCACTCATAAATGGCGCAGTCATTGTTACCTGATCTCTGTTTGGAACGATGAAAGCTTTGTTTTTTCTTAATTTTTTAATGTATGAAAAAATGTAATCCCATCTTCCGCAGTTAAGGCCTACAATATGATCTTTTAATTCAAAAATTATTTCGTCTAATTGAAAACTGGCGGTTATTGTTTCGATTAAAACCGTTGCTTTGAAAGTTCCTTTTTTTACACCCAAATATTCCTGCGTGAATTCGAAAACTTCATTCCACCATCTAGCTTCTAAATAATGTTCTAATTTTGGGATGTAAAAATAGGGCGCTGTTCCATCCTCAATAAGTTGCTTGTAATTATGAAAAGCATACAAGCCAAAGTCAATTAGTGAACCAGAAGCTTGCTGATCATCAATCAAAAGATGTTTTTCTGGTAGATGCAATCCTCTTGGTCTTACTATCAGTACGGCAGTTGTGTCGTTCAGTCTGTATTTTTTATTTTTTATGGTGTCTTCCAGAGTAATGGTTTTGTTTACCGCATCTTTCAGGTTTTGTTGGCCAGTCATCAAGTTGCTCCAAGTTGGGGAGGTGCTGTCTTCAAAATCAGCCATAAAAGTTTTTGCTCCTGAATTCAATGCGTTGATAACCATTTTTCGGTCTACTGGCCCCGTTATTTCAACTCTACGATCTAATAAATCGTCAGGAGTTGTGGCGGCTTCCCAGTTACTCTCTCTAATGTTTTTTGTTTCAGTAGGAAAAGTGGGTAATGCGCCTTGATTAAATAAAACTTGTTGCTTTTTCCGTTCCTCTAAAAGCGCTAGTCTTTTTTCGTTGAAATTTTCGTGAAGGACAGACAGAAAAGCCATTGCTTCGTCAGTTAAGATTTCTGGGTAGTGTTCGGTGGTTTTTTCTGTTAATTTTAACAAATAGCTTGAGTTTATTTCCTTTGTTTCCATTTTTTAATGTATTTAATTTAACGATAATGAATATTTACTAATAATTTTTGATTGTGCGACATTGCAATAGTACAAAAAGTTTTTTACAAAACAAGCGAACGTACGCTAAAAATGAAAAATATTTTTTTTTCGCACTAAATTTTTTTTTGTTTACCTTTGAAATATGAATGTAGAAAAGGATTATATCAAGTTAATTTTTGGACTGAAACTGAAGCAGGCTCGCACCAACAAGAATTTATCGTTATTTGGATTGGCCAAAATCACTGAGCTGTCAAAATCGTATTTGAATGAGATTGAAAAAGGGAAAAAATATCCTAAAACGGATAAAATCATTCTTCTAGCTGATAAATTAGAAGTTTCCTATGACAGTATGGTTTCTTTAAAACTAGATAACAATTTGGCACCTATTGGTGAAATTTTAAAATCAGGTATTCTAAAAGAGATCCCTTTAGACGTCTTCGGTATTCAAGAAAATGACCTTATTGATATTATTGCTAATGCTCCTGCAAAAGTGAATGCGTTTATAAGTACAATAATTGAAATTGCGCAACATTATAATTTGACACGAGAAAGTTTCTTTCTAGCTGCATTGCGATCTTATCAAGAAGCACACAATAATTATTTTGAGGACTTGGAAAAAAAGGTGTTGGACTTCTCGAAGGCATTTCATGTGAATATGAACACCAAAATTTCTGTCGATGAATTAAAGGCGATATTGATAGAGGAGTATGGATATACGATTAAAGAACTTATTTTTTCTGAACAAGAACAATTGGGCGATTTGAGGTCGATTTTTGTACCAAAAAGTAAAACATTACTCCTTTCTTTAGACATTGATGAAGCTCAAAAAGCGTTTATTTTGGCAAAAGAAATTGCATATAATTACCTTGAAATTAAGGAAAGGTTATACACTTTTAGTTGGATTAAATTTGATAATTTTGATCAGGTTTTAAACAATTTTTACGCCTCCTATTTTGCGGGAGCCTTGCTCATCCCAAGGCAGTTATTGATTGACAAACTGGATGTATTTTTGTCAAAAACAGACCCCAAGACAGAGGAAATGATTGAGCTTATGGGTGCGTTTAATGCGTCGCCGGAATCGTTCTATCAAAGACTAACGAATATTTTACCAAAAGATTTTCAGCTAAAAAACCTTTTCTTTCTTCGATTGTCACATCAGATCGGTTCAGATACGTATCAAATAAAAAAAGAACTGCATATAACGAATCAACAGGAGCCACATGCGAACGAAATGAATGAGCATTATTGTAGAAGATGGGTTTCTGTAAAAACAATTGTCGAAGCAATAAAGCAAAATAAAACACATTGTTTCAGCGCTCAGATTTCTCGTTATGATAACAGCAGCAATGAATATCTTGTCTTTTCTTCGGCTACTGAAGATCCTTTCAAAAAAGATTGTCTGAGAAGTATTTCTGTGGGAATACTGATTACGCCTAGCATGAAGAAGAAATTTAAATTCATGGAAAATCAAACCATTCCCAAACAACTCGTAGGAGTTACCTGTGAAACTTGTGCCGTCAAAAATTGTTTAGAAAGAGCATCTCCGCCAATTCAATTAGAGCAGAAAACTCGAAATGAAAATACCGATTTAATTGTACAGCAATACATGGAAAAATTCAGTTAGTTGAATTTTGTCTTTACGTTAAAAAAAACCGAGGGATTTCACAATTGAAATCCCTCGGTTTTTTTTCGTGGAGAGGCAAGCAGAATCTACCCAAAACGACAACATCTTGAGGTATGTCCAACAATGTCATTTTAATTAAACCAATCCTTTTTATCAGCTTATGAGTTCGATATTTACGGCTTTCGCCAAAATTTTAATAGTAAATATGCTTTGACAACCTCAAAAAAACCAGCGTTAATTCCGGTTTTCATGTTGTGTGTTTCCAAAGGTTAAAGTAGCTTTTTGTGATTTAACAGTATTTTTTTTAGCGTTATAAAGTCATGATCTTTTGTGGTTTTAGGGATTTAAAATTTAATAGAGGTCAAAATTATTGATATCATAATTATAATATAAATATTTGACAATAATGAATTCAATTTATGTGGTTAAAGTTCTTTTTTTTAACTTATGTGTCGGGTGTTTAGTGATTTAAGCGTTGTTTTCGAGTGAATTGCTATAAGGGTTTTTAACACTTTAAAATGATTCTAAATTGCAGCGAAAAGGTTGTAGTTCATTACTATTTCCTTTATTTTTGTGTGATTTTTAAATTAATTCACACAAATTCTTATGGCAAAATCTGCATTATTGAAATCGTCAATAGCAAAAAAAGTAGCTATGGCGCTTTCAGGTATTTTTTTGATGGTGTTTCTAGCACAGCATTTTTTTATTAACATGACTTCGGTCTTTAGTCCTGATACTTTTAATTCCATTTCTCATTTTATGGGAAATAATCCACTGGTTCAGTATGTGATTCAGCCCATTTTAATTTTTGGTGTTGTTTTTCACTTTATTATGGGTTTCGTTTTAGAAATCAAAAATAAAAGCGCTAGACCTATTCCTTATGCAAAAAATAACGGAGCTGCGAATTCGTCTTGGCCTTCAAGAAACATGATTTATTCGGGAGTAGTAATTTTAGCATTTTTAGGATTACATTCGTATGATTTTTGGCTTCCGGAGATGGTTTACAAATACGTCGAAGCTAATCCCCTAAACGAAACTAGGTATTTTCATGAGCTAGTTGTAAAATTTGAAAGCCCAGTTCGTACTGCTTTATACAGTATATCATTTTTATTGTTGGCATTGCACTTGTGGCATGGTTTCAATTCTTCAATGCAATCGGTTGGATTCAATAATAAATATTCAAAATCTTTGCATACATTAGGATATGCTTTTGCAATTGTTATTCCTTTTGGTTTCATTTTCATTGCATTATTTCATCATTTTAATCATTAATATTAAATTATAAATGGCATTAGATTCAAAAATTCCTAGCGGTCCAATTTCGGACAAATGGACAGACTATAAAGATCATATTAATTTAGTAAACCCTGCGAATAAACGTAATTTAGATATTATTGTTGTTGGTACAGGACTTGCTGGAGGTTCTGCTGCTGCAACTTTAGCAGAATTAGGATATAACGTAAAAGCTTTTTGTTTTCAGGATTCACCTCGTCGTGCGCACTCTATTGCAGCACAAGGCGGAATCAACGCAGCAAAAAATTACAAAGGAGATGGAGATTCCATATTCCGTTTGTTTTATGATACCGTAAAAGGAGGAGATTACCGTGCACGTGAAGCTAACGTACACCGTTTAGCTGAAGTTTCTAACAATATTATTGATCAATGTGTGGCTCAAGGAGTACCATTAGCTCGTGAATATGGGGGATTATTAGACAACCGTTCTTTTGGTGGTGCCTTAGTTTCTCGTACATTTTATGCACAAGGACAAACAGGACAACAATTATTATTAGGAGCTTATTCTGCAATGAACCGTCAAATCGGTCGTGGAAAAATACAAATGCACAACCGTCACGAAATGCTAGATTTAGTAATCATAAACGGAAAAGCAAGAGGGATTATCGCTCGTAACTTGATTACTGGTGAAATCGAAAGGCATTCTGCTCACGCAGTTGTAATTGCTTCTGGAGGATACGGAAACGTTTTCTTTTTGTCAACAAATGCAATGGGTTCTAATGCTACTGCAGCATGGAAAATCCACAAAAAAGGAGCATTCTTCGCTAATCCTTGTTACACACAAATTCACCCAACATGTATCCCAGTTTCTGGAGAGCACCAATCAAAATTAACTTTGATGTCTGAATCTTTACGTAATGACGGACGTATTTGGGTTCCTGCAAAAATCGAAGATGCTGTAGCTATTCGTGAAGGAAAGAAAAAAGCTAAAGATTTAACTGAGGCAGAAAGAGATTACTATTTAGAAAGAAGATACCCAGCATTTGGTAATTTAGTTCCTAGAGACGTTGCTTCTCGCGCGGCTAAAGAAAGATGTGATGCCGGTTTTGGAGTAAATAAAACAGGTGAAGCCGTTTATTTAGATTTTGCAGCAGCAATTCAACGTTATGGAAAAGAGCAAACCTATGTAAAAGGACTTGATTCTAATGATGCAGCACTTGTTACTAAATTAGGGACTGAAGTTGTTAAAAGTAAATACGGGAACTTGTTCCAAATGTATTATAAAATTGTAGATGAAGATCCATACACTTCGCCAATGATGATTTATCCAGCGGTGCATTACACCATGGGTGGAACTTGGGTTGATTATAACTTAATGACTACAATTCCAGGATGTTTCTCTATTGGTGAATCAAACTTCTCAGATCACGGAGCTAACCGTTTAGGAGCTTCGGCTTTGATGCAAGGTTTGGCTGATGGATATTTTGTATTGCCTTACACAATAGGTGATTATTTATCTCCAGATATCAAAATGGGAACAATCTCTACAGATTTGCCTGAGTTTCAAGCTGCTGAAAAAGGAGTGAAAGACCAAATTGAAAAATTCATGAACAATAACGGAACACATTCTGTTGACTATTTTCACAAGAAATTAGGAAAAATTATGTGGGACAAAGTAGGTATGGCTCGTAATGCTAAAGGTCTTAACGAAGCAATTGTAGAAATTGCAGCTTTACGTGAAGAGTTTTATAAAGATGTTAGAGTTCCAGGAACTGACAAAGGATTCAATCAAGAATTAGAAAAAGCGACACGTGTTGCTGATTTCCTTGAGCTAGGAGAATTGTTTGCTAAAGATGCCTTACACCGTAACGAATCTTGTGGAGGTCACTTCCGTGAAGAATACCAAACACCTGAAGGAGAAGCACAACGTGATGACGAAAACTTTGCATACGTTGCAGCATGGGAATACAAAGGAAAACCAAGTGATGCTGTTTTACATAAAGAAGCTTTGGTATTTGACGCGGTTAAACTAGTTCAAAGAAATTACAAATAGCAATTAGTCCAAAGACTAAAGTGATAAAGTCAAATGGCTCCTTGTCAAATGACTTTCGACTTTCGACTTTATGACTTTCAAACTAAAACAGTATGAAACTTACATTAAAAATATGGCGTCAGAAAAACGCCCAAGATAAAGGAGCAATGGTTGATTATAAAATCGACGGAATTGAGCCAGATATGTCATTCCTTGAAATGCTAGACGTTTTCAATGAAGATTTAATTAACAAAGGTGGCGAGCCAGTCGCATTTGATCACGATTGTCGCGAAGGAATTTGCGGAATGTGTTCTTTGTATATCAACGGTGAGGCACACGGGCCAGATAGAGGAGTAACTACTTGTCAATTGCACATGCGTATGTTCAAGGACGGCGATACCATTACAATCGAGCCTTTCCGTGCAGCTGCTTTTCCAGTTGTAAAAGATTTAGTTGTTGACCGTAGTTCTTTTGATAGAATCCAACATGCAGGAGGATTTATATCTGTAAATACTTCTGGAAATACTATCGATGCGAATACAATTCCAATTAACAAAGATGACGTTGATGAAGCATTTGATGCTGCTGCTTGTATTGGTTGCGGAGCTTGTGTTGCTACTTGTAAAAACTCATCGGCAATGTTATTTGTTGCTGCAAAAGTATCTCAATATGCGTTATTGCCACAAGGAAAAATTGAAGCAGTTGATCGTGTATTGAACATGGTTCACCAGATGGATGCCGAAGGTTTTGGTAACTGTACCAACACCGGAGCTTGTGAAGTAGAATGTCCTAAAGGAATTTCTCTAGAAAACATTGCTCGTATGAACAGAGAATACCTATCAGCAAGTTTGAAAGGATAATACCAATGGGTTTTTGTTAGTTCGAGCGCAGTCGATAACAAGTAAAGAACTAAATAATTTAAAAAACGCATTCAATGTCAAAATTGAATGCGTTTTTTTTATATAAATAAACGTTAGATTTTACAAATCGTTTAGTTTTTCCATCCCCAAGGAGCCGAAGGTGTTGGAACTGTTTTTGTTAAATCAAATTTTACCGTAAACAATCGGTCTGAACCGATACGTCTTAAATTGTAAGTGAATGATGTTTCGTCTAGAGTTATCCACCATACATTTGCAGCAGCATTTGGAATTAAATCACAGGTTTGCTGATCTGCTGGGAAAAACTGCAGTGCTGCCGAACCAGAATTTGAGGTTGTTCCGCCATATTGTGTAACCTTGTCTTCAGAACCATCTTCATGGCGGTGGTCGTGTTTCAATTGGATACGATCATTTTTGTATGTAAATACCCAAGTTCGCGATTTATCATCTCCTACAAAAAACGGAATTCGAATCGTATTTTCATCACAATTGCGAACGTGCATCACTAGCTTTTTATCTCGAAAAGTATCATTGGCTGCGCCTTCTTTTACTTCTCCTTCAAAGGATTTGCCACATTGTTTTTGTAAGTTTTCCCAAAATTGTTTGGCTCCTGATTTTTCTTGACCAAAAATCAAAACTGAAAATAGCATTGTGCAAAGGAATAGTGTCTTTTTCATAAAGTTATTTTTTTTTGCTAATATAATGAACTTAGTCTATTGTGATATTTCTTATTTTTATAAAAAATAAAATCATGCAAGTTATACTGATACAGGCTCCTTTAATCTGGGAAAATCCAGAAGCAAACAGAGCCTATTTGGAAGAAAAAATCAATGCAATTGTCGAGGAAGTTAATTTAATTGTACTTCCTGAAATGTTTACCTCTGGTTTTACGATGAATCCAAGTGCTGTTGCTGAAACTATGAGTGGCAAAACGGTAACTTGGCTTAAAGCATTGGCAAAAGCCAGAAAATGTGCCATTACGGGAAGTTTAGTGATAAAGGAAAACCAAAATTTTCACAATAGATTGGTATTTGTATTTCCGTCCGGTGAGATGGAGTATTATGACAAAAGGCATTTGTTTACTTTGGCTGGCGAAGAAAAAGTGTATGCAAGTGGAGGCCAAAAAATAATGGTGAACTACTTAGGGTGGAAAATTTGTCCCTTGATTTGTTACGATTTGCGATTCCCTGCTTTTTCCAGAAATTTAGAGGAATATGACTTGTTGATTTATGTGGCAAGTTGGCCAAAAATCAGAACCCATGCTTGGGATGCTTTGTTGAAAGCTCGGGCAATCGAAAACATGAGTTATGTAATTGGTGTCAATAGAATTGGCGCTGATGCGAATGGACACGAATACATTGGCCACTCACAAGCGGTCGATTTTCTTGGTGATTATATCTTGGAGCCAGAAGAATCGGAAGGGTCTTTTCTAGTGGTGTTAAACAAGGGAAAAATGCTGGAAACCCGACGAAAATTAGGTTTCTTAAACGACAGAGATTCTTTTGAAATAAAATAAAGATAGTTCTAGTTTTTCTTGTCCGTTTTCTTTTTAGGTTCGGGAGTGTAGGGAAGGCTCAAATCAAAAACTTGATTGACATCCCAATTAGCGCGAACATCGATTTCCTTGGAAAAATAAATCACCTCCTCCGCCTGGCGCTTTTCTAAATAGTTCCCAGAATCCCATTCTTTGTTTTTATTGGCGTCATAAATAGCACGTAATGTATAAAGCGCAGGCTCTATCAAATTAAATTCTATTGTGGTCTTTTTTTCTGTGTATTCAGCAGTCAAAACATCGCCTTTTGTATTCGTGAGCTCTATGATGACCGGGAATTGTTTTACATTTTCTAATGCCACGGTGAGATTCCCGTAATCGGAGGTGCTTCTTGTATTTAATTTATAGGTCAACGTATCATTTGATTTTTCGTAAAAATCAGTTAATGCTCCGGGTAAAATTTCAAAACTATAATTTTCTAAAGGTTCCTTTTTGAAGTCAAAATACAATTTCTGATTAAATTCATCGTATTCAGTTGTAAAAGGTACTTTGGCTTTTGCATTGTTGATGATGTTTATTTTAGAATTGGCAATGCGGATTAATGGAGTTGAGCTCTCTAATGTAAAACGCTCTCTGAACTTTAAGTTGCCGGTTTGTATGGCAGAGATACTCAAAGTGTCTTTTTTCTGGTCTTTTATTTTAAAGGTGAAATTGGCTTCGTATTTGTCTTTGGCTACAGCCAAAGTAAGCGAATCTACTTTAATAGGTTTATACCAGACTTGGAGGGAATCCTTTTTTGGAAATTTAGTAATGATATTGGACAGGACTTCGGTCCTGTTTTTCAAGATTAACTTTGGTAGGGTAGCAACTGAATTGACAACGCCTTCGTACCCCATGAACAATCTGTTTCCAGATGCTTGGCTTGGTTTGAAAGCTTTAAAAGGAAGTGACTCCTTGAATAATTCCAACTCGTAAATGGTATCGTTTGGAATAGTTATAAATTCTTTACTGAATCCTATTTTATCCGTTTTTGGATTGTATTTATTATTGCTGTTGTAATCTTTCATGGCTACAAGAAGATACTTTCCGGCTTTTAAATTTTCAAAACGAAAAGTCTTCAGGCTATCTAATGTGTTTGTCACATATCTTGGATTGTTATTATAAACAACTGAATCTTTGAAATTATCATTTACATCATAAAGCATGACCGAAACGAAGGATTCTACTTCTTTATCAAAAGCGCTTTTTATAGTTCCGCCAAGGCTTAAAGAATCAATATAATCGCCAGTAGAAAACACATACTTGAATTGATTTAACGGATTTCCCTCATTATTATCAGCGATGCTTTGGCCAAAATTAAAGCTGTACGTGGTGTTGGGTTGTAGCGTGTCTTTAATTTTTATTGTAATGGTTTTGGTTGGCGTGGTTGGTAAAATTGACGGTTCGTATTTCATTGGTGGTGAAATAATCAATTGTTTGTTCAGGTTTTTTAATTTAATATTTTCATCAAATACTAATTTAATCTCGTTTCCTTTGAAGTTCTTGCTGAAATTTTTCGGAAAGCTTACTTTCATAACAGGAGCGATGGTGTCTTTCGAGCCGCCGGTAATGGAGCCTCTTTTGGCACATCCAACAACAATAAAAAGGAATAAAAAGAAGGTGTATTTTAAATTGTTTTTCAACATATCAAATCATAATTAGAATTTACAAAATAACAATTATAATTCATGCAATCGAAATTTTTTATAGAATTATTATGAGCGATTTAATTTGGCTTAGTTTTTTAAAATGGATCTCTTTTTTTGTTTTTAATGTTTAATTTTACGTCAAATAAGTTTTGCAGGGGTTAGTGTTCTGCTTGAATTTAAAGCCAACGTTGAATTTTATAGAATAGATAATGAGAAAAATAGAACATATTGGGATTGCCGTCAAAGATTTAGAAGTATCAAATTTAGTTTTTGAAAAACTCTTTGGCGCTCCAGCATATAAGTTTGAAGTGGTAGAATCCGAAGGGGTATCAACTTCTTTTTTTAGGAATGGACCTAATAAAATAGAGCTTCTTGCCGCAACTAATCCAGAAAGTCCTATTGCTAAGTTTTTAGAAAAAAAGGGAGAGGGAATACATCACATCGCGTTTGATGTTGAAGATATTGTTGCGGAAATAGCCCGCTTGAAAAAGGAAGGATTTGTAGTTTTGAATGAAATTCCAAAAAAAGGTGCTGATAATAAGTTGGTTGCATTTTTACATCCCAAAAGCACTAATGGCGTTTTGATTGAATTGTGTCAGGATATAAAATAATTTGATTTCAGTTGGGTAGGTAGTATTCTAATATTCAGTTGGTTTCTGTTTGAGATAAGTTAATAATGGAACAATATTAAAATCTAAGGCCAAAATATTTGGAGAAAATGAAAAATAGTGGTAATATTGCACACTCTTAACCGGTCCTATAGCTCAGCTGGTTAGAGCACCTGACTCATAATCAGGTGGTCCCTGGTTCGAGCCCAGGTGGGACCACAAAAAACCCCTCATATCGACTGATATTGAGGGGTTTATTTTTTTTAGGGGAGTGAATAGGGGAGTGTAAAATAATTTTATTGTTGTTTTGAAATCAATTCATGATTGTTTTTTACAAAACTTGTAACAGTTAAGCGATGTACACCTAGTATCCTACCGATAGCACTATATGAAACGCGTTTATCTAATAGATCTTTTAATTTCTTTTCTTGTCCTGTTAATTTGGTTGTAGCAGACTTACTACCAATTGGGCGACCGAGTATTACACCCTCAGCTTTTTTTCTTGCTAAAGCTTCTTTAGTTCGCTGAGAAATTAAGTTTCTTTCTATTTCAGCAGATAAACCAAAAGCAAAAGCTAGTACCTTAGAGTTTATATCGTTTCCTAGTCTGTAATTGTCCTTGATAGTCCATACCTTAATATCACGATTCATACATTCATTTAAGACTCCCATAATCATTAAGAGGCTCCTTCCTAATCGTGATAATTCTGAACAAATAAGAATATCTTCTTTTTTCATTTTTTTTAATAGCTTCCCTAATTTGCGCTCATCTACATTCTTAGTTCCTGAGATGGTCTCTTCAATCCATTTGTGAACTACTATATCTTGTTTTGTGCAAAAATTATTTATTTCAAAACGCTGGTTCTCTACTGTTTGTTTGTCTGTACTTACTCTAATGTATCCGTATATCATATTGTATAAAATTTTAGACAAAAATGGTTTAAATTAAACAGAAAGTGATACAATTTAAAAGCGACTATTATTATAACAGTAAAAAGAGCCTTTATTTTGAACAACAATTAGAAATATCATCATTTTATTCATCTGAAAGTTGGATTGTTTTAACCGAAATTGAACAACGTATAAAATCAAAAATTGAATCCAAAGGCACTCCATTAAAAGACTGGGATATTAGTATAAATTATGGAATAAAAACAGGATT
>RRZT012483171.1_pt1 | contig 13647 bp, 8 predicted proteins | sample 2165551 | NCBI WGS metagenome assembly RRZT01 (sample SAMN10456910, study PRJNA506462) | wastewater metagenome | biome: wastewater; feature: sludge; material: wastewater sludge; isolation source: wastewater sludge with Escherichia coli K12::gfp cells carrying plasmid... | place: USA: Moscow, Idaho ... | reverse complement strand
TTCCTTTACTTCCGTTCCTAGGCGATTCTTTCCTTCAATCTATCAATCCAGCGCCATATCTGGAAAGCGGAAAACTGGCTTTGGCAGGAGGAATCGACGCGGCTTCTCCCGAACTGATCTTTACAGAGATGGCACGCCACATCGGTATTGGTGGTATAGCCATGGCAGGGATAATCGGTATTATCAGATCATGGCCTATTATAAAGAGTGCCCTAGGACTGGCTTCAAAAGAATTGAAAGGCGGAGGTAAAGATGCGGCTAAGATAGACAAACGCACTCAGCGTGACCTTCCGATGAAGATCATTTCAATAGGAATAATCGTAGCCCTTCTGGCAACGTTCATATTCTTCTATCTCGGTGTTATGCACAATTTGTTCTATGCCGTCATTGCCATTCTGGTGGTGGGTATTATCGCGTTCCTGTTTACAACTGTTGCGGCTAATGCGATAGCCATTGTGGGAACGAATCCTGTTTCGGGTATGACGCTGATGACACTGATCTTGGCTTCGGTAATTATGGTTGCCGTAGGACTAAAAGGTACGACAGGTATGGTTGCTGCCCTGATTATGGGAGGTGTTGTTTGTACAGCTCTGTCGATGGCAGGCGGATTTATCACCGACCTCAAAATCGGTTACTGGCTGGGAACCACCCCTGCTAAACAACAATCATGGAAATTTATCGGAACACTTGTATCTGCAGCCACAGTTGGTGGTGTAATGATCATATTGAATGAAACTTACGGATTTACAGGAGATAACGCCCTTGTTGCCCCTCAGGCAAATGCGATGGCCGCCGTTATCGACCCGTTAATGTCGGGAACAGGTGCGCCATGGATTCTGTATGGCGTCGGAGCTTTAATCGCTTTATTGCTTACACTTATGAGAGTACCCGCTCTTGCTTTTGCTCTGGGAATGTTTATTCCGTTCCAGCTAAATATTCCTCTTTTGATCGGGGGTGCTGTGAATTGGTATGTAGGCAGCCGCAGCAAGGACAAGGCATTAAACACTGCCCGCGTGGATAAAGGAACACTATTGGCTTCGGGATTCATTGCCGGAGGTGCATTGATGGGTGTAGTGAGTGCAACAATGCGATTTGTAGGAGTCAACCTTACTTTGGAAGGTTGGGCTGATACACATGGAAGCGAAATACTCGCCTTGTTTATGTACATCGGGGTGATAGCTTATCTGATATATGCCTCGATGAAAGCAAAAAAGGATAAGAATGAAAATGAAGAAATACAAGAAGGGATAGACATACAATAAAAAATAAGGAAAGGAGGCTGAACGCCTCCTTTCTGCTTTAACAAATAAACCCAACGTTTAAAATAAGTATATCCTTAGGCTGCAAGAAAAAATCGTTTTATCTTTGTAACTCTAAAAAATTAAGGAGACTTTTTATATGACTGAGCCTTTGAAGCATGAATGCGGTATCGTAATGATACGCCTGCTTAAACCCCTTGAATATTATCAAAATAAGTATGGTACGTGGCAGTATGGACTGAACAAGCTATACCTGTTGATGGAAAAACAACACAACCGCGGACAAGAAGGAGCGGGCTTGGCTGTTATCAAATTAGAATCTCCTCCCGGAAGCGAATTTGTATTCAGAGAAAGAGCTACAGGGTCGGGGGCTATCCCCGAAATTTTTTCGAATGTTTACAGTAACTATGAAAAAATCCCTACCGAAAAATTAAATGATCCTGCATACGCAAGTCAATACCTACCTTTCGCCGGAGAATTATTTTTAGGGCATTTACGTTATAGTACCACAGGAAAAAGCGGAATATCGTACGTACACCCTTTCCTGAGAAGAAATAACTGGAGATCGAGAAATCTGGCTCTTGCCGGAAACTTTAATATGACGAATGTCGATCAGCTCTTCGACGAACTGGTTGATCAGGGTCAACACCCTCGCGACTATGCCGATACATTTGTATTGCTTGAGTCTTTGGGACATTATCTGGACAGGGAAGTTCAATATCAGTTCGATAAATTCGGAAAAGACAAGAAAGTAAAAGGTGATGAACTAAACGAGCTCATAGAAAAGAATCTGGATATCCATTTCATGCTCAACAAAGCCAGCGAAAAGTGGGACGGAGGTTTTACAATAGGAGGATTAATCGGCTGCGGTGACGGGTTTGTATACAGAGACCCGTGGGGTATACGCCCTGCATTTTATTACCATGATGATGAGATCGTTGTTGTTGCCTCGGAACGTCCGGTGATACAAACTGCCTTGAATCTCAACGTTTCGGATATAAAAGAACTTGGAGCCGGAGAGGCGATTATTGTCAAAAAAGATGGTTCTGTTCTATTTTCTCAGATACAAGAGCCTAGAAATGTATCGCCTTGCTCTTTCGAGCGAATTTATTTCTCCCGCGGATCCGATGCCGACATTTACAAAGAGCGAAAAATGCTGGGAAAATTGCTTCTTCCGCAAATACAAAAAGCGATAAATTCAGATATTCAAAATACAGTTTTCTCTTTTATTCCAAATACAGCAGAAGTTGCATTTTTTGGAATGACCGAATCTTTCAACGAACATATGAATAATGTTAAGTTGAGAAAAATATCGGAAAAAGGAGACTCTATCACGAAAGAAGATTTGGAAAAAATCTTATCGATGCGCGTACGTACCGAAAAGGTCGTGATTAAAGATATCAAACTGCGCACCTTTATTGCTCAGGATAATAATCGCGACGATCTTGCGGCACACGTCTACGATGTAACATACGACGCTGTTCGCCCATACAAGGACAATCTGGTGGTGATTGACGATAGCATTGTCCGGGGAACAACTCTCAAGCAGAGTATTATAAAGATATTAGACCGTATACATCCGAAGAAAATAGTTATCGTTTCGTCTTCTCCTCAAATCAGATATCCGGATTGCTACGGGATAGATATGTCACGGATGAGTGAGTTTGCCGCATTCAGAGCTGCAATTGCGTTACTGAAAGAAAGAGAAATGCAATCTGTTATCGACGAGGTTTACCGCAAGTCCTTGGCTCAAAAAGATAAGCCTATCGGAGAAATTGTAAACTATGTCAAAGAAATATACGCTCCGTTCTCAGATGAAGAAATTTCTGCGAAAATGGCGAAAATGTTAACACCGAAAGGAACTCAGGCCGAGATAGAGATTGTATTCCAAAGCATAGAAAACCTACATAAAGCCACCCCAAATCACAAAGGTGACTGGTACTTCTCGGGAGATTATCCAACTCCGGGAGGAAACAAAATGGTAAACAGGGCTTTTCTTAATTATATAGAAGGTGTAGACAAGCGATCGTACTAGGATTAGTCCAATATAATACCTAATGCCCGCAAAATATTTATCACACCTGCCCATTAGCTATTCTTTTTTCCACACTGTGTATCAAAATATTTTTTGTACTTTTGTCCTTTCTGTTTAGAGTCAAAAAATATAAAATAAAATAGTCGTGGCTAATACGAAGTATATTTTTGTTACAGGAGGAGTTATTTCCTCCCTGGGAAAGGGTATTATAGCATCCTCATTAGGAAAATTGTTGCAAGCAAGGGGTTATAAAGTAACAATCCAAAAATTAGATCCTTATATAAATGTCGATCCCGGCACGCTGAATCCATACGAACATGGAGAATGTTATGTTACAGAAGACGGACATGAGGCGGATCTCGATCTGGGTCATTATGAACGTTTTCTTAATCAACCCACACACAAGGATAACAATATCACCACAGGACGTATTTATCAGAATGTAATAAACAAAGAACGCAAAGGCGATTATTTGGGAAAAACGGTACAGATCGTACCTCACATTACAGATGAGATAAAACGCAACATCAAAAATCTGGGGACAAAATATAACTACGATTTTGTGATTACCGAAATCGGAGGTACGGTAGGTGACATTGAGTCACTCCCTTTTATCGAAAGTGTGCGTCAATTACGTTGGGAACTTGGGAAAAACTGTTTGTGTGTACACCTTACTTATGTGCCGTATATAGCAGCAGCCAAAGAGGTGAAGACCAAGCCGACCCAGCACTCTGTAAAACAACTGCAATCGGAAGGAGTGCAACCTGACCTCCTGGTTCTAAGAACCGAACATCCTTTAAATAAAGATATTTTGCGCAAGGTCGCTCTATTTTGTAATGTTGAGGTAGACGCCGTAGTACAATCCGTAGATGTATCTACGATCTATGAAGTTCCTCTGAAAATGCAGGAGCAAAACATGGATGAAATTGTTCTTCGCAAATTGGGAATGCCTATTGATGAAAAACCTGTCATGCAACCTTGGCGCGACTTCCTCGATAAGAAAAAACATGCCAAAGAGACTGTACGGATAGCCTTAGTCGGGAAATATGTAGAACTGCCCGATGCCTACAAATCCATCAACGAATCATTGTTGCAGGCTGCAACATACAATGAAAGAAAACTAGACCTTCAATTTGTCCTTTCTGACAAATTAACCGATGAAAATGTTGTAAAAACACTGTCTTCTATGGATGGCATAGTTATTGCACCCGGATTTGGGCCAAGAGGGCTGGAAGGTAAGATTTGCGCTTTGAAATATGCTCGCGAACACGATATCCCGACATTTGGTATCTGTTTGGGTATGCAATGTATGGTGGTTGAGTTTGCTCGCAACGTTCTCGGACTGGAGGAAGCAAATTCGACAGAAATGAATCCTCATACACCATTCAAAGTAATAGACCTGATGGAAGAACAGAAGAATATTACCAATATGGGAGGAACAATGCGACTAGGAGCCTATAAATGTGAACTGGAAAAAGGATCTGCCGTATATAAAGCCTATGGAAAGAAAATGATACAGGAACGCCATCGTCACCGATTTGAGTTTAATGGCGATTTCAAAGAAGACTTTGAAAAAAACGGCATGAAATGTACGGGTATAAATCCTGAAATGGGATTGGTGGAAGTGGTAGAAATCCCGGGAATGAAATGGTATCTAGGAGTGCAATTCCATCCCGAATACAACAGTACGGTTGTATCACCCAACCCTTTGTTTATTAGCTTTATAAAAGCAGTGATAGAAAATAAAAATAAGTAAAAAGAAAGGAATATAATTAAAGACTAAATGGATAAGAATACGATTACCGGGCTTATACTCATTGCAGCCGTACTTATAGGTTTTACTCTACTGAACAGACCTTCGGCAGAGGATATCGCCAAACAAAAAGAACGGGCAAGAATAGACTCAATAGCTTATGCACAAACACGCCAGCAAGAAGCTCCGCAGATAGACACTCTACCCAAGATAGAGACCAGCACCAGTGACTTCTTCGTTATTCAAAAGATAGACTCTGTTACCACTCGTATAGGTGACACCGTACAGGTTGCGCAGCCGTCTGAAGAGCTTATTCCTCTGGAAAACGATAAAGTAAAAATCGTTCTCTCAACAAAAGGCGGGAAAATGGTCAGCGCCCAGTTGAAAGAGTATTTGCACTATGACAAAACAACTCCTCTGTACCTTTTTGATAATGATGGTGATTTTTCTCTTCAACTGACGAATAAGGAACGAAAGACCTTACAAACAAGAGACCTCACATTTACTCCGATAAAGACACAGGATAAGAATTCCGTTATCATGCGTTATGCTTACAATGAAAGTCAGTATATCGACTTCGTTTACAAGCTGACGGAAGATGATTACATGCTTAAATATGACATCAATCTTGTTGGCCTGCAACCAATGCTGGACAGAAATTCTATGGATATGTTCCAGCTCCATTGGTCTCAAAAAATGCGCCGTCAGGAAAAAAGTGTAAAAAACGAACAACGTTATTCTCACATCTATTATAAATATATGGGAGGAGACGTAAAAGAAATGAGCAGCGACAAAAATGACCAGATAGAAATAAAAGAACCGGCTAAATGGGTCGCATTCAAGAATCAATTCTTCGCTCCAATTTTGATCGCTGATGATAAAATAGAAACAGCTCTTTTAGACTCGAAAGTATTACAAACCAATGATTCGAGTAAATACCTGAAAACTTGTGATGCTACGTTGTATGTTCGAGCTAAGCTGGAGATGAACGGGCAGGCATTAAGTGCCGGTTTTTCGTACTTCCTTGGACCAATGTCTTACACTCTTCTGAAAAACTATGACAGCGATGTTAAGGATGCGAATAAAGAACTGGATATGGACAAACTGGTTCCACTGGGATGGACATTGTTCCGTTGGGTGAATCAGGGCTTGGTGATTCCGGTGTTTAATCTGCTGAAAGATTCAGGGCTATCGATGGGGATTGTCATCCTGCTGCTCACGATCATCGTAAAACTGATTATCTCGCCATTGACATACAAATCGTTTATGTCATCTGCCAAAATGCGCGTATTGCGTCCACAGGTAGAGGAGTTGAGCGCGAAATATCCGAAAAAGGAGCAGGCGATGGAAAAACAACAAGCAACAATGGCCTTGTATAGTAAGGTGGGGGTCAACCCAATGAGCGGATGTTTGCCTCTATTGCTGCAAATGCCTATCTTGATTGCCTTATTCTCGTTCTTCCCTAATGCGATCGAGCTTCGTCAGCAGGGTTTTCTTTGGGCAGACGATTTATCTACTTACGATGCCATTATATCGTGGGCAAACCCTATTCCATTAATAGGAACGCACATCAGCTTGTTCTGTATTCTGATGACTGTAACGAACATTATTTATACTAAGTTCAATATGGAAATGACGAATACGGGTCAACAACAAATGCCGGGTATGAAATGGATGATGTATCTGATGCCCGTAATATTCCTGTTCATGCTGAATGACTATCCTTCGGGACTTACATATTACTATTTCCTTTCGTTGTTGATAACTATTTTGCTGACTCTTGCTTTCCGTTATATAATCGATGAAGATAAAGTATTGGCTAAGCTGGAGGAAAACAAAGCCAAACCTAAAAAGAAATCAGGATTTATGGCTCGTCTCGAAGAAGCTCAACGCTTGCAGCAACAACGAATGAAAGAAAATAACAAGACAAACAGTACGAAAAGAAAAAGATAAGTTCTGACCCGTGCTAAAGATATCAATAAAGGCTATCCGATGGATAGTCTTTGTTGTTTTCAGGAAATTAAGCCATCAATATAATGTGATTTCAATGTAATCTCAAGATCGATAAATACAGATCAGCCAATAGCTAAACATGGCTCTTTTCGTGCAGTTATTGAGGGCATAATATCACGCAAGAGAAAATATAATCCTTTTCATATCAACATATCTACCCTCTGTCCCCCCAAAGAACACCCTGAAAGAGATTTAGAATTTGCAGGCAAGTGTCAGCAGCATACACATGAAAATGTGATGCCTGTCATTTCGTAAATAAATATAAGATGATGTTATTACTCGGCTGTAGTGTCTTGCTGCTTTGCTGCCGATTGTTGTATGATAGAGAGAGCTATATACAGCAGGATTCCGGCCGATATCCCGATTATCCCCACATAAGCAACCATGCCGATGATAAAAGCGATAAGAAAATAACGATATTCATTCCCTTTCAATTTGATGCTTTTTACTTTTAAAGAGAACATCGGAATTTCGGATATCATAAGAAGAGAGAATACGACAATACCTGCAAGGAAGGTATAGATCAGCGTTGAAGTTATAACAGGTGCAGTAAATGTAAGCCCGTAACAGAAACTTACCCAAAACAGTGCATTTGCGGGAGTATTGAGTCCGATGAAAGATTCGGACTGGCGTTCGTCCACATTAAATTTAGCTAACCGCAAGCCTTAAAATATGGCTAAAAGAAAAGCTACATATGGCAAATATTCAACAACTATTGGGTTATGGGATATTTTAATCACATTTTCCGACAGGAAATAATATACGGCAGCACTGGGAGCAAACCCGAAACTTATACAGTCTGCCAAAGAGTCCAACTCCTTACCCATAGGGGAATAAGCCTTTAAAAATCTGGCGACAAAACCATCTGCAAAATCGAAAAAAGCAGCTGCAATAACCCAGATTACAACCAACTTATATTCTCCTTGAAAGGCCATAACCGAGGCTATACACCCAGAGAATAAATTGAGAGAAGTAAATATATTTGGTATAGATTTTCTGATATTCATTATGCAAATTTAGCAATAATGGTTTGATTCCCTGTCACCTTTTGGTTCATTTCAACTAATATCTTAGTTCCCAGCGGAAGATATACGTCAACGCGCGAACCCAGTTTTATAAATCCCAGATGTTCATCGATATGAGCTGTTTCACCAACTTCGGCATATGTAACAATGCGGCGTGCCATCGCTCCGGCTATTTGACGCAACAATATCTGATGGCGTTGGTCTTCTGTTTCCATTACAACTGTCGACCGTTCGTTTTCTGTGCTCGATTTCGGCAAATATGCTGCCATAAAACGCCCATCATGGTGCTTGGTCAGCAATACTTTACCATTGATCGGATACCAATTGGCATGCACATTGAATGGCGACATAAATATAGAGACTATTATACGTTTATCCTTGAAGTACTCTCCTTCATAAACTTCCTCTATGGCAACGATCTTACCATCGGCCGAGGCAACCACTACCCCATCGGTATTTCCTTTGAATTGACGATAAGGGCTTCTGTAAAAATTAAGTACAACACCAAATAGTACTAAGGAAGCTCCACCTGCAATATAAGATAAGAACGTATGGCGGGAAAAATACCATAATATACCGTTTAATAATACAAGTATGATAAAGTAGATTGCTAAAACACCGCGCCCTTCGTGATGAACCTTCATTATTATGATTATAAAATAAGCTAATTAGTAATGTGCAAAAATATCTTTATTTAGCGATATATACAAATTTGATATCTGAAATTTTATATATCCTGCCATCTGTAAAGGGTTTCGGTATTTGTAATCCGACAAAAATAATTTCAATCGGACAGATTTACCGAACTTACAGATCAGACAAGCCCCAGTGCTGATTCGTATCCATATATTTATTTTAGAATATTTTAAAGTATTGCAAGTGTATATTCTTGTATCTTTGTCGTTTGTATCGTTATCATTACATTCTATGAATAAAATACTGCTTGCTTATTTTATTACTCTCCTTACACCGCTTTGCTCATTCGCACAGCAACAAGACCCTGTTGCCGTGAATATTAACGAAACGGCGATTCTCCGTTCCGAAATTGAATACGCCTATAAGAAAGCAAATGAATCAAGAAACTCTCAGGACAAAGAATCCCTCAACGATTTTCTCCGGTCATATATAAATATGAAACTAAATGTAGAAGAAGCCAAAGCTCAAGGTTTAGACACCCTGGCTAACTACAAAAGAGAACTTTCGTCAACCAGGGTACAATTATCATATAAATACATGGAAAACACTGAATATGAAAACGAATATATTCAGAAAATATACAACCGCACGCTCGAAAATGTAGAGATCAACCATGTTTTGCTCCCTTTCGAGAAAGAAACTATATTCCCTGCCGATACCTTTGCCTTGTATCAACAGGCGGTTGAACTACGAAAACATTTGCTGAAAAATGGATTTACAGGAGAGAAGTATAATAAAAAAGACACTCCTTCCACAGGACTCATTGCCGATTACAGTAAAAAAAACGGCTATGCAGGTTGGGTTGCCCCTTTTATGTTCCCTTCCAAAGTAGAGGATGCAATATACGATACCCCTCAAGGAGGGATAAGTCAACCGATAAGAAGCCCTCAAGGATATCATATCATACAAGTGCTGAACAGACGCCCGGCAATTGGCTCTGTCGAATTGGAGCAGGTGGTTTTCGGATTCAGCCATATCCCACCGCCTCAACACCAGATAGACAGTGTAGGCAAAGTAGCTTGGCGGGAATATAACAATATACGATCTCAAGCTGATTATAATTCCTTGTGTCAGGAATTCGCTCAAGTGATGCAGACAGGAGACAAAGGCTGCTATCTGGGTATTGTAAGCCTCGAGTCCACCATGCCGCCTTCCTTTCTGTCAGCTGCCTTCAATCTCGAAAAAATCGGAGATATAAGCCAGCCTGTTTTAACGGACTATGGCTTTCATATTATACGGCTATTAAACAAAATTCCGGTACCCGAATACAAGAAGGTAAAAAACAGCCTGAGAAATAAAATCCTGCATAGCGATAAAGCGGCGAATATAAGTACAGCCAAACGAAATCTGATAAAGACCGAGACTCAATTGTCCGTTAACAATGAAGCATACAAAAAGCTGAACGAAATAGCGAACACCGTATCGCCTCAAGATCCTGTATTTATAGAAAAAATAAAAAACGGAAGTGATATTCTTTTTTCTATCGACAAAGAGGTGAATTACTCGGTAAGTGATTTTACGAGATATATACGCTTCAGAAACGGGCTACTGAATAAAACGATGGGAGACGAACCCGATATTGCGCAGTTTATAGATGTAGTGAAACGCAACTTATCGACCGACCAACTGAACGAATACTTCAATAGTTTTTGTTCGCAAAAGCTAACCGACTATTATTATTCCACTTTGGAAGAGCGTTATCCTGAATTTAAGAGACAGATGAATGAGTTTTCAGACGGCTTATTGCTATTTGCCGTTAAAAATAAAAATGTTTGGGAGCGATCAAGGACGGATGAAAAAGGGCTGACCGACTATTTTAATAAGAATAAACAAAAATATAAGCTTGACGGACGAAAATATAAAGGGTTGATTGTTTTCGCTAAAGATGAAAAGTCTCTGGCGGTGGCCGAAGGCCTTGCCGCAAAAAGAAAGGATATAAATTCTCTGATCCAGCAGATCAAGAGCACGCTAAATACGCAGGGAGTGGTTGTACAAATGGAACCGGGATCATGGGCAAAAGGGAATAATAAGTTTGTAGACAACAAAATATTTGGCGGGGTTGCACCTGCTCCCCGTAAAGATTTTCCATTCTTTTTCGTTACAGGTAATTATATAGATACTCCTCAGGATTACACTGACGTGCAAAATGAAGTGGAAATAGACTATCAGGAGTTCCTGGAAAAAGAATGGGACACTTATCTGAAAAATAAATACAAAGTAGAAATCGAACAATCTGTTATAGATACAATACAATGAAAAGGATAATCAATGTAGGGCTCATTCTTGTTTTTATCTCTGTTGTTTCGTGCAAAAAAGAGAGTGTAGAGGCAGATCTGTCTAAAACCCCTGTTGTGACAGTAAATAACGAAACCTTATATAAGGCTGAACTAGACGACGCTGTTCCCCGAAATTTATCGGCAGAAGACAGTACGGCAGTTGCACAGTCTTATATCAAAATGTGGATAAACACCAAATTAGTCTACAATAAGGCAAAGCAAAACATAGTCAACAAAGAAGAGTTAGACCAATTAGTAGAGGACTACCGGAGGTCGTTGATAATAAATTCATTTCAGGAACAACTGATCAGAGAACATTTTTCCAAGACGGTAAAAGACAAAGAGCTGGAGTCCTATTACGAAAAGAATAGGGACAAGGTAAAGTTGAAAGAAAACATCGTTAAAGGTCTTTTTCTGAAAGTACCTGTCGATTCTAAAGAATTAGCTAATTTTCAGAAATGGTATAAGCAGACAAACGACGACGCTGTGGAAAACATAGAGAAAAAGAGACTGCAGAATGCTGTTGGCTACGAGTATTTTTATAATGACTGGGTTAACTTTAGCACTCTGGCGGAAAATATGCCACTGTCGATAGATGATGAAGAACAATTTCTCAAAACGAACAAGAACATAGAAGTGCGGGATTCCTCTTTTGTCTACCTGTTGAACATAAAAGAATATAAACTGACCGGAGATGAGGCTCCCTTCGATTATATAAAAAATCATCTGATGGAAATATATATTGAACAACAGCGATCCGATTATTTGAAGCAGGTTCACGACGATTTATACAACAAAGCTGTTTCTGACGGAGAAATTAAGTTTTACGATAATAAACTATAACTTATTTTTTTACGTTAAGAAAAAACATTATTACTATATTTACGCACTTTTTAATAAACAGAAGAATGATAAAAAGAGCCCGAAAAAGGATTTTACTAGCAATATTATTGTGCTTAAGTGTTATAAGCTATGCCCAAAACAATGTTATTGATGAAATAATATGGGTGGTAGGTGATGAAGCCATCCTGAAGTCAGACGTGGAAGACATGCGTCGCGATATGATAAGTCAGGGTACGCAGATGAAAGGTGACCCTTACTGTTTCATCCCCGAACAATTGGCGGTTCAGAAACTTTTTCTCGATCAGGCAAAAGCAGACAGTATAACAATACAGTCTTCAACGATCACTAGAGAAGCCGACTATCGCGAGAAGTATTATTTGGGTATTGCAGGCTCGAAAGAAAAACTGGAGGAATATTGGCGAATGCCCATGTCCCAGATCAGAGAACGTATTCGTGATCAAATACAGAATCAATACCTGACAGAAGAAGTAAAGAAAAAACTGACATCTAAAATATCTCTTACTCCATCGGAAGTACGTAAATATTATACCCAGCTGCCAAAAGACAGCCTTCCGTTTATTCCTACCACGGTAGAGGTTCAGATAATAACAAATGAGCCGACTGTGCCTGTAACGGAAACAGATAAGGTAAAAGAGCGACTGAGGGATTTCACAAACAGGATAAATAGCGGAGAACAAAGCTTTTCTACCTTAGCCATTATGTACTCGGAAGACGGTAGTGCGGCGAACGGAGGTGAGCTCGGTTTTAACGGACGTGCCCAATGGGTTCCTGAGTTTGCAAGTATGGCATTCTCGTTGAACGACCCTAAAAAGGTTTCCAATATAGTAGAAACAGAGTATGGATTTCATATTCTTCAGCTTATCGAACGCAGAGGCGATCAGGTAAATGTAAGACACATCCTGCTCAAACCAAAAGTTCCGGGAGAAGCATTTGATAAATCAATAGCAAGAATGGATTCATTGGCAAAGGATATCCGCGCGAAAAAATTTACATTTGAAGATGCTACTGCTATTTCTCACGATAAAGATACCCGCAGTAACAATGGTTTGATGGTGAATGGCGGCAGGGAAAGTTCAAATCACGGTACACCTCGTTTCATAATGGAAGAATTACCATCCGAAGTAGGTAAAATTGTGAAGACAATGAAAATCGGAGAGGTTTCCGCCCCATTCAGAATGATACAGAAAAACGGAAAGGAAGTTGTAGCAATAGTTAAGCTCCGGAGCAGAGTAGAAGGACATGTAGCCAATGTTTCCGATGACTTCCAGATTCTGAAAGCAATTGTTGAAGCTAAGAAACAAGAAGAAGTCCTGAAAAAATGGTTGCAAGCCAAGATTAAAGATACTTATGTAAGAATTGATAAAAACTGGCAGAACTGCGATTTCCAATATTCCGGATGGATTAAATAAGAAACGCTATATCCGTGTTCAATAAATTTATTACATATATAAAACAAAGGCATAGATTACCCGCTGCGAGTATCCTATGCCTGATTGTTATTTATGCATCGGCACAATCGATGCTCTCACCTAGTCTCGATGCCGGTATCAGACAAGTTCCACAGAAACCCCAGACTCCGCAAAAACCTCAACAACAACCGAATAGGAATGCAAAAGTCATCGAAATAAAGTTTGCAAAACAGCTATTGTTACGCGATAGTATGCCGGACATACAGATACTCAAAGACAGTGTTATTTTTTTCCACGATGGAGCTTATCTATATTGC
>RRZT010389658.1_pt1 | contig 13647 bp, 10 predicted proteins | sample 2165551 | NCBI WGS metagenome assembly RRZT01 (sample SAMN10456910, study PRJNA506462) | wastewater metagenome | biome: wastewater; feature: sludge; material: wastewater sludge; isolation source: wastewater sludge with Escherichia coli K12::gfp cells carrying plasmid... | place: USA: Moscow, Idaho... | reverse complement strand
CTGATATTAATAGCGGAGTCCTAAAATCTCTCATAAAGAAGAAGATAACCAAACAAGCCAATAGTGCTCCTGCAATGATATTGCTTTTAAGGTTTGAGATTGAGTACTCCAAAAGTTCTGTTTGATCTCTTGTAATTTTAATATCAAGCTCTGGGTGCTCTGCTTTAAGCTCATTCGTTAGTGTCTCTAAATCAGCCTTTAGGTCTTTCATTCTTGCATCAGCCTGTTTGATAACTGCTAATGAGACTGCCCTTTTTCCGTCAGAAAGATAGACTCCAGCTGCATCTCTCTCCTGCTCTTTCACATCCGCTAGATCAGATAAAAGATAGACTCTGTCATTAATATTAAGCCTTATGTTTTTGATATCGTCAACACTTTTTATCTCCGACTTGAATCTTATACTCCATTCATAAAACTCATCTCTGATTTTTAAGTTTCCTAGCTTAATACTACTGTTTTTTACCGCCTTCTCGAAATCAGAAATCTTAATTCCTGCTGGCTCCATCTTTGTAACGTCTGGGATAATAAGTATCTCCGATTTAGAGAGACCTGTCATATCAACTAATGCAACAGCCGGAATTTGTTCTGCCCTCTTTGCAATAACCTCAGATGCAAATCGGCTCAAGTCTCGAAAAGTGAGAGCACTGTTTTCTTTGAGACTGATGTCCATAAAGAATGCCGGTATATCAGAAACGCCCGCTTTAATAACTTTAGGCCTATCAACACCTTTAGGTAAAGATGGTAGCATTTTGTCTATCCGCTCATTCACCTCAATGAATAATAAGTCTACATCGGTACCATATGAAAACTCAAGACTAATTGTACCTGAGTTGAGAGAAGATTCTCCCTTTATATCTACAAGATGCGGTAATTGACGAAGTTGAGTTGTTAGTGGAGAGATAATTGCCTGGTTTACCTCTCTGGCAGATGCTCCTGGATAGACTGCCTGAACTACGATTCTAGGAATCTTAACATCAGGCATCAATGAGACTGGGAGCAACGTGGCAGCAACTACTCCTAATATTAGTGTAGCTATCACAGACATCGTGACTGCGACAGGTCTGTTTATCAGCTTACCTATCATCAGAGACTACTTTTTTTTGATTTCAACATCGGAACCCTCTGCTAAATTCAAATTACCAGAGACTATTACTATATCTTTTGAATTAAGTACCGATTCTCTCTCTGAATCAGCAATAACTGAATGCTGCGAAGCATTTGAGTGTTCAACTATAACATAGGTCCACATTGCCTTTTTGCTCTCTGGATTATATCGGAATAGCACTGTTTTATTGTCCCTGATCACAACTGCGCTTTTAGGTACAACAAATTTTCCAGATATTGTATTTTCGGCAATCACTCTCACATTCATACCTTCGATGAGTCTTGAGTCGCTATTAGAGAGTCTTGCAATAATCTTCACTTGCCCTTTATCATCAACAATTGGATTGATTTGACTTACCTTTCCAGGATAACTCTTTTGGGGATTCGCAAATGAGGAAATTTGAACGACTGTCCCTATTTTGATAAAAGAGAGTTCGGTCTCTAAAAGTGTAAATTCTACTTCGAACTCTTTATCGTTAATCAAAGTGCAGATATCTCCAGTTGCATAGTCGTGAACTTTTGAAGTTAAATTGGCAATTTTGCCAGAGAATGGAGCTCTCAGTTCTGTGTTACGGTAGTCTAATTGCGCCTGTTTAAGGTTATTTTTTGCAGATGAATATCCAGAACGGATTCTTGCAACCTTGAGCATCTCCGGTGTAAGTTTTGAGGTATCACGCCCATATCCAAAACCAAGAATATTGTCGGCAAAATCAAGTTCTGCCTTCTCCATTGTTGCCTGTGCTTGCTCCAATTTTAACTTTGCAGGTGATGGGTCTATTTTTGCAATCAACTCTCCTTTGCGTACAACTGATCCATTTTTAACATTGATTGATAAAATTTCGCCAGAAGTTCCAAATTTGAGAGATGTCTTCTCTACAGCTTTCAACTTGCCATTACTGATCATTTGAAGTTTAAAATCACGTTTGGAGATAACCACTGTATCTACATAATTCTTTTCTGCTTTAAACTCTCGTTTAGTAAGCTCTCCACTTTCCTCTTTCTGCTCTTTTTGACCACTCTTGCATGAAAAGAGAGCGAATACTGCAATGATCAAATAGATTGAAGACAATTTAAAACTTCTGATTATCGATGATCTTTTCATAGTCGGCTCCGAGTTTTTTGTTTGTAATATAGTCGTATAGAGCAAGTTTTCTGATAGTATAGAAATAGTTCCAATAATTGCCCAAATCTTTTAAATATCTTAAAGCAGCTTCGTCCTTCTCAGTTTGAGCATTGTTTAGGTCGGTAACAGTTATAGTTCCATTCCTGAACCTCTCTCGCGCATTTTCGTATCGAAGGCCAGCTAAAGAGTCTGCTTTAGCAGAAATTTCGCACTGAATTCTCTGGTTATTGAATCTTGCAACTTTAATATATATATCTTGTTTAAAATCTCTTACCGCTTGTTCTGCATTAGACCTTACTAACTCTTCGCGCGAACGCGCCATTTTAACCTTTCCTTTACCCAAGCCCCAATCAACTATTGGCATTCTAAGACCTAATGAAACAATCTCCTGATCCATTGGATTTCTAAACGCAGTAGAGAGATTGTCTCCCTTTTGAGTCAATCCAAATTGGGCACTCAATGTAGCTTGAATACCATTATTAGCTTTGTTTTTTGCAACATCTTGCTGAGCCTCTGTTATCAATATCTCTTGATTCATAATGTAAGAGCTATTCTCTTTTGCTCTTTGATAAACATCTTCTGGATCAATTGATATAGATGGTACGATGTCGGTATCTTTTAAAATTAAGTCAACATTATCATTATAACCTAAAAATGATCTGAATTTTAACAACATAGTCTCCAGGTTAGTTCGACTATCGTTTAACTCTAATTTTTGGTTCAAGATCCTAACCTCCATCTGCATAAGATTATTCTTGTTTTCAGTTCCAAGTTTGAATCTTTCTAAAGCTATTGCATATAAGAGCTCTGAATTTTCAATATTCTTTGTTTTAAGGTCTATCGTCTTTTGAAGAGATATGATTTGAAAATATAGGTCCGCAACAGTAACGCCAATGCCTTCCACAAGTTCGAGATACTCACGTTTTGCCTTTTCATACTTCTGAGGCTCTGTCCTCTTTTCCCACTTTAGGCGATTATAAGCATTTAAAGGCTGACTTAATGTGATGTTAATCGGTTGCGAATTGAATGTCAGGATATCCTTAGGCGAAAATTGATCAAGTCTATGAAGACTAGTGAAGAGGGAGACTGTTCCTCCTGTAAGTGGAATATTTTGATCTACTGAGAGCGAAAGTCTATTGTTAAGATTATCGTTGGTTACATAGTTGATCTCTCCTGTTTGTGGATCTTGAAGCGCCATAAGTGATCGGTTGTAGTTCCCTATGTTAGCAACTAAATTCAATGAGGGTAAAAACTGCGCTTTATAGCTACGATATTGCCAATAACTCTGAAGAAAAGATAGCCTTGCCGACATTGCCGCAGGAGATTGATCCTGCGCTTCCGTAATTGCATCTTGCAGAGTAAGAGTTACCCTCTCTTTTTGAGCATAGGCTTCGACCCAAAAGATTGGAATCAATGCCGCAATCAATAAAACTTTTGCTGTTTTTAACATCTATTCTTTAAGTTTTACAATAATTGCCACAGGATTGTCGTCATCCTTAAGCTTTGCAGCCAACTCCCTAAACTTATCTGAGTTCATGAAGTCCATCTCTGCTAGCTCTTTGAATCTCGAAGCTGAGACAATTTTAATCATCTTTTTGTTCGAAGATACATAATCTGGCCAAAATATGAAACCTCCATCTAGATCATTTTCGAATCCTGGTATCCCTTTCTGCGGTTGTTTAAGGTATCTTAATCGTCCCTCTCTCTTGTCATACAATGCATAAGTGTCAGTCGACTCCTTTGGAGATGTGCGTCCATCCCAAAACACATCATTGTAGGTCTCTTTAGCGTGTCTGTTCAAATTAACAGTCAGGAAAGAGTATCTAGACGACTCTTTTGCCTTTTTCCGAACATTGATTCTAGATTGATCTTGCATATCATCTAAAGTTACAAAATAGGGCATCTTATAATCTCCATAATTAAATGCATAAAGGACTTTCAAGTTAAAGTCCTTATCTATAACTCTTACTGTATCTGAATTAAGGAAATAGATTCTAGAACTGTCGCCAGTTCTATAAACTTCAGCAGCGAAAAAGGGGCTTAGTTTATTATCTGGAAATTGCGTGTTTCCATTGGCAAATTCTGGGATAGAGTTTAGATCGTGATTTGGATACTCTTTAATTACAGTAGATGTACTATCTAAAAGAACCCCTAAAAATGGCACTATATTTCTAGCTCTACTTGGAATCATCAGATATCTGTTTTCAGCTAACTTATAGAACATGGATGTGTGATTACCCCCATAAGATGGATCGGCTGGCTCTTGAATTGTGCGTAAGTATTTTCCATCCTTATCGTACTCCAACATTTTTTTAGAGAAATTTACAATAATATTACCTGTTGATGGTTCTACACAAAAGTTCGAAAGACGAGAATACTCCTGCGGTCCATTTCCCGAACGATTGAAGTTTTGAATAAATTTCCCTTGAGTATCGAAGATCATAACCTCTCTTATCGATGAAAGGTAAATTCTCTCATTCTCCATGTATACACAAAAAAATCTAGAGACTAGAGAGTTTAAATTTGTCTCTAAAGGTACGTAATCAATACTTTCGGCAACCTCGCTTAGTTTAACAATCTCTATCTTATCTTTTTCACCTACCAAATCAGCTACTTTGCAATCGTGTCCACTTTTATTATGGTCACAACCAACGAATGATCCTATTACAAATGTTGCTAAAACGAGCTTCTCTATTGATTTAAAGAGAGTTGGAACACATTTCACAATGTGAGTATAAATAAAATTTTGCATTAAAATTGAAGTTTAGGCTTAATTATCTAATATACAACAGATAGTAGGGCAAATATATATTTATTTTTTTTATATTTGTGTCTAAAATTAATGTGTGATGAAAAATTTTCTTAAAATCATAGCCGGTTCATTCATCGGCTCATTGCTTGCGATTCTCATCGGAGGCTTCCTAATGATTGGAATTATCAGCTCAATAGCATCGCTTTCGAGCAGTACAAAGCCAACAGTTCCATCTTCTGCTGTGCTTGTGATGGATTTCAAATTACCTATTACTGAACAGGGCGAAGAGTCTCCATTTTCGCCAGACATGTTGTTTTCTGATGCTAAACTAAACCTTAGCTCTTCTTCGATTTTAAACATGTTACAAACATTGGACAGAGCAGCAGCAGATCCTTCGATCAAATTTCTTTACATGAATCTTAACCAGATTCAGGCAGGAGTTACTCACATTGAAGAACTAAGAGCTGCAATCCTTAAATTCAGAGAGTCTGGGAAAGCTGTAATTGCTTATGCAGACAACTACTCTCAAGGAGCGTACTACTTGGCAACTGCTGCCGATAAAGTATACATTAATCCATACGGAAGCGCAACCTTAACAGGTCTCAGCATCTCTACAATGTTCTTTAAAGATCTTTTAGACAGAGCTGGTGTTGAGGCGCAACTGATCAGACATGGCAAGTTCAAAGCTGCTGCTGAGCAATTCATTAGCAATAAAATGAGCGAAGAGAACAGAGAGCAACTAAAGGCTTATCTAGATGCTGTTTGGAATACATGGACAACAGATATTGCAGCTTCAAGATCAATTTCAAAAGCAAAAATCGACAGCATTACAGATAACTTAGTATTGACTACTGCTCAAAAAGCATTGGATAATAAACTAGTAGATGGTCTGCTCTACAAAGACGAACTTTCGGACACTCTTGCCCACCTGTTTGGTGTAGAGACAGAAAAAGAGGTAGATTATATAAATATTACTGCATACTCAAGAGCTACTGCAAAAGTTAATCTTAAAGAGAAAAACAAAATCGCAGTTATTTACGCAAATGGTGAAATTTTGATGGGAAAATCTGACAACAACATCACCTCCGACCATTATGCTGCTCTTTTAGCAGATGTAAGAAAGGATAGCACTATTAAAGCTGTTGTATTCAGAGTGAACTCTCCAGGCGGTTCAGCTCAGAGCGCAGACATTATAGAGAGAGAGTTGAAACTACTCAAGAAAGACAAACCTGTTGTAGTTAGCTTTGGCGATTATGCAGCATCTGGTGGATATTGGATTTCCGCAAATGCAGACAAGATTATCACTAATAACACCACATTGACAGGATCTATCGGAGTATTCAGTATGGCTCTTAATATTCAGAAAGCGCTTAATAAACATTTATCAATCAACACTGGCACTGTTAACACAAATAAACATAGTGACTTTATGTCTGGCTACAGACCACTGGACAAAGAGGAAGTTGCTTTTATGCAGTCAGCAGTTGAGGTAATTTATACTGACTTTATCAATTTAGTTGCTAAAGGAAGAGGAATGACTCCAGAAAAAGTTGACTCTGTTGCGCAAGGAAGAGTATGGTCGGGAGCAGATGCTCTTAAGATTGGATTAGCTGACGAACGCGGAGGTATTTTATCTGCAATCGATGCAGCTGCTGCAATGGCTTCGCTAGAGGGATACAGAATTGTTGAGTATCCAGTTAGAAAGAGCCAAATTGAAAAGCTTATGGAATCTTTATCGGAGACAGAGGCTGCAGCTAAGGTGTTAAATAATCCATACTTCCTTTTAGAGAAAGCATACTCAGCACTTAAGAAAGAAAAGGGTGTGAAGACAATGGCTAGAATTCCTTATAATTTGGAATTCAATCTATAAGACAATACTTAAACAAATCTAATAATGAGTAGCCTCTTCGTCGAAGAGGTTACTTTTTTTGTATCGGAGCTACGATATGGAATAACTGCGATTATCTCATTATCTGAGAGTAAAACTGGAGTTCTATCCTTCATGATATAATCTATTTTCATGTCGGTGAGATAGTCGCTAAGTTTTTTCACTCCTCTCATTCCAAAAGGTCTGAATTTGTCTGAATCTTGTCTAAATCTTAATATCAATCTATCAGAAAGAAGATCTCTGTCGAAATAGAGCGCGCCTTTTGAAAATTCTATTTTACCAGCCTCTGCCAAATCGCAAACTGACATCTCTAAGTTCACTCCATTTCCAATAGAGATTATCTTAGACAAACTGCCACCACTAATGTCTATCTCTACATGATGTAATTGATTGAAATCTCTTTCATACACATTTAGTGTAGACCTGTCTCTTACCAATACATACTTATGCGAATAGAAGATTAATCCCGAATTTCCATCGACAGCAGATCGTAAAATATCTGAAATTGTATCCTTAGTGAAGCCAAATGGTTGCAAAAAAATAAATAGCCAGAGGCTTGGATGTAACTCTTGCAATAAAAGTTCAAAGTTAATTTCGGCAACCTTACCCGCTAGTTTTTCTGAAAGGTCTAGAGAGTCGGCACTAACGTTTTTTGGATGAAAACATCTCATCACTCTCTTTTTAATCTCCTCACCCTTCTGCTCAACTACATCATGCACCTGAGAAAAGATAGATATCTCCTCTCCTATTGTTTGAAGAAAAGATGGATTAATTGTCTCGAATACAGGGAAGACAAGATTGCGAATTTTATTTCTAGAGTAATGATTCTCCGAATTTGTCCGATCGGTTCTATAAGGAAAGCCATTCTCTTTCATGAACAGTTCGATTTCGGCCCTTGCAAAAATCATTATTGGTCTGATCACACTTCCATTGACCTCGCTGATTCCTCCTAACCCTTTTATTCCCGTTCCCCTTAGCAAATTTATAAATAGAGTTTCAGCCGTATCATTCAGATTATGAGCTACAGCTAAATAGTTGTAACCGCCTTCGTTCATCAGCTTTTCAAACCATGAGTATCTCAAGTCTCTGGCTGCCATTTGAGTAGAAATAGACTGCTGATGAGCGTATTCATAAGTATCAAATGATGTTTTAAAAAATTTCACACCTCTCTCTTCACACCACTTTTCAACAAACTTCTCATCTCCATCGCTCTCCTCTCCTCGTAATTTAAAATTCACATGAGCCAAAGTAATTTTGTCTGCAAACCCAGCCATATAAAAAAGAGACGCAAGACACATAGAGTCTGCTCCCCCGCTTACAGCCAGAAGAAACCTTGAGTCGAGCTTATTGTCGGTCAAGGATTTGAGATTATGTATGAATCTCGAAATCAAATTATATTACTTCTTAAAGTTTCCGAATGTGTAGGCGAATCCAAGTGAGAAGATCTCCTTAAACTGAACACGAGGAGCTATCTCACCCTCTTTATTGGCAATGAGAATCTCATCGTCGTATATCAATGTGGTTCTTATGTTCGCAGAGATAAACTTATTGACTTTAGCATCTATCATACTCTCCCAATTGACTTTGATATTACTCACTGTCCCTAAGAAATCAGAGAATAGAGTCATTGTCGAGTTTACATTTACATTTTTCATTACTTGATGCTTATAATCAACTTTAAGCTGAGCACCAAGCTCCAACTTAACAGGCTGGTCAATTCTATTTCCATATTTCACTCTCAGACTTGGATTTTCTACAACAACTAGATTACTTGCCAGAGGAGAAAAGTTCACACTTAACTGAGGTATAGGCTTGTAGTCCATACCCACACCAAGCGAAATATAGCCAGGAGCCATAAATACAGAGACTAACTGTATAGGTTTACCCGAAGGATAGTTAAATCCTGGAGAAAATTGCGACCTGAAGTTAAAAAAGGCAGACATGAAAACTTTTTCTACCGCCTTGTATCCTACTTTACTATCGATGATAAGTTTATCATCACTTTTTCTATATCTGTCGCCAAAGGATTCAACAAAGCCATATGCAACTTGAACTCTGTTCTCCCAAAACATCTTTTCGTAGGTGTAGTTGGCGTAGAAATTTATATATGTATTAAGAGCTACCGAAGAGTAGCCTCCGGCAGCCCAATTTGAGAGCGAAACTTGTGAAAATCCTAATTGAGTAAAAACCCCTTTCGTCCATCGACTTACAGCCGGTTTTACTACTGTAGGATCCTCTACTTTGAACTGTGATGCAAGTATAACGATCATTTCATTTGACGCAGATAACTTACTCAATTTTTGTTGGCCAGACATCTTTACAGAAGCAACCACCATAAAAAGAGCAAAAATAAATATGCTGCGTTTTGAGAAATTTATCGATTTCAACATCATTGTTCCAAAATATCGTCGGAATTAAACTTATATCCCATCCTCTTACCTGTCTGCAACTTAGTACTCTCTATTTTATCATTGATCTGCTCAACGCTTGCCACCTTCACTAGGTCGTAAGGAGGGACTAAAAGGTCGAAAGACATTGTGTAGAGAATAGCTGTTTCAACGATTGCAACTAGCTCATCTCTCCCTAGCTCCTTTTTACCAAAAGAGGAGACAGACTTATTTTTTTGTCTTTTACCCTCTACTAAAAAATATTTGTCTTTATTGACGAATATTCTGGCAACTAGGTACCCAAGGTCCTGCTCTCTGTTGTATTTAAGAGAGTCAGAGAGAAAGTTATAGACACTGATTATTCCACAATAGGAGTTATTAGGGTCCTCTTTGACAAAACTACTGTTCCAAATGGAGTGGTCGCGGTCGAACTGGAAGACGTCGGAGTGCATGCTGAAGATAAGGACATCATCGGCAAATTTAAGCTCTGCTTCAAATTTTCCTCTGTCTCTATACTCTAGCCTTACTCTTTTATCTTTTGAAACTTCCCTTCTGTCGTTTGTGCTCTCCAGAAGGTCGTTCATGTCGTTACTCATCTCGTTTAGAATCTCTTTGAGAGTCCCGAACATGTCGAGAGTTTGAGTATAAACTCTCTGTTTAATCTGTGATTTGTTGTTTAGTCCGTCGAGAATCTCCTGCTGTCGGGACGGTAAGTCAGATGCCATAATTGTGTATTAAATATTAAATTAGTATGCTCTTGCAAATATAACTCTTCTATTGGAAGGTTTACCAGAATAGATACATTTTCCCTCCTCTTCTGGAGAGTCAAATGGTATACATCTGATTGTGGCTTTTGTTTCGTTCTTAATTGCCTCCTCTGTCTCTGCTGTTCCATCCCAGTGGCAAAGAAGGAATCCTCCCTCTTCAATTCTCGCTTTGAAAGTCTCAAAGTCGTCTACCTTAACAGTGTTATTCTCGCGGAAGTCGTATGCCTTATTATAGATATTTTGTTGAATATCTTCGAGAAGATTCTTGATGGTTTCAGCAACACCCTCAGCTTTTACAATCTCTTTAGTAAGATTATCGCGTCTTGCTAATTCAACAGTCCCATTCTCCATATCTCTTGGACCAATTGCAATACGAACTGGAACTCCTTTAAGTTCCCACTCCGCAAACTTGAATCCTGATCTTAAATTGTCGCGATCGTCTATTTTAAATGAGATACCCATAGACGTCAAAGATTTTCCAATCTCCTTCATCGAAGACACAATTTTATCATTCTCCTCCTGTGTTTTGAAGATCGGAACCATCACAACTTGAATAGGAGCTAATTTTGGAGGAAGTACTAATCCATTATTATCGCTATGTGCCATAATAAGAGCACCCATCAAGCGAGTCGAAACTCCCCATGAAGTTGCCCATACATATTCTAATCCACCCTCTTTGTTTGCAAATTGCACATCGAACGCCTTTGCAAAGTTTTGACCCAAAAAGTGAGACGTTCCAGCTTGAAGTGCTTTTCCATCTTGCATCATAGCCTCGATACATAAAGTATCCAATGCTCCTGCAAATCTCTCGCTAGCTGTCTTCTTACCTACGATTACAGGCAAAGCCATAAACTCTTTAGCAAAAGTCTCATATACTCTTACCATTCTCTCAGTCTCCTCAATTGCCTCCTCTTTTGTTGAGTGAGCAGTGTGTCCCTCTTGCCAAAGGAACTCAGCTGTTCTTAGGAAAAGTCGTGTACGCATCTCCCATCTTACGACATTTGCCCATTGGTTGATAAGCAACGGAAGATCACGATAAGACTTAATCCAGTTTTTATATGTATTCCAAATGATTGTCTCTGATGTAGGTCTTACAACAAGCTCCTCTTCTAACTTAGCATCTGGATCAACTACTACTCCAGGGCCATTTGGATTAGTCATCAAACGATGATGAGTCACAACGGCACACTCCTTTGCGAATCCTTCTACATGTTCTGCCTCTTTGCTAAGAAACGATTTGGGGATGAACAACGGGAAATATGCGTTTTGATGTCCAGTCTCTTTAAACATTTTGTCTAGTTGAGCTTGCATCTTCTCCCAAATTGCATATCCGTATGGTTTAATAACCATGCAACCCCTAACTGCCGAATTCTCAGCAAGGTCTGCTTTTGTTACTAAATTATTATACCAAACCGAATAATTCTCCTCTTTGCTTTTAACTTCTTTTGCCATTGTTCTTCTAAATTTGTAAATACCTATAAGTAAATTGTAAATGGTACGATTTTTGACTATATTTGCTTTAAACGGCACAAAAATACAAAATAATTTAAAACACAGGAGGTGTAGTATGAAAAACAAAATTTTAGCCTTAGTATCACTAAGCCTAGTTATCGGATCTTGCGGAACCTCAACCTACACCGCATCATACACCGAAGATGCTATTTATGACTCCTCTAAACCAGAGAAGTATCTCGCTTCTGCTCAGGACGCTACACCTGACAATGAACTTGCTTTTCTTAAAAAGAAGACAAAACAGTACAGATACAACAACAGCTATTCTGACACTGTTTATGTTGACTCCAATGGGGTTGCCAACATTGATGTTGTGGGAGAAGGGACTTATGTAATTGTTGACAGATCTGAATCATACGAAGAGAGACTTCGTAAATTCGACAGACCTGTTTATACTTTTAACCTTAATATCGATTTCGACAGCCATTATTATTTTGGAAATCCTTGGTGGTATAGATCATGGAGATATGCATATTCTCCTTGGTATTATCGATACAATCGCTGGGGATACTATGGCTACTACGATTATTATCGTTATCAAGATTATTGGGCTTATTCATGGTATAATCCATGGTACGATTGGAATTATGGATGGTATGGAGACAGATATGGATATAACTATCCACATCATTATCCGTACTATGACAATAACTACTATTATGGAAATTATTATGGTAGAAATTCTAGTGACTATTACTACGGAAAAAGAGGTGATTACAATAATACCGACAATGGTTACTATTCTGGAGCAAGATCTGGAGGTTCATACCAAAGAACTAATGGGGGATCAATCCAACAAACTAGTGGCATAAGCAGACCTGACAACAATAGAGGCAGCTATTCTGGAAGTACCTACAGAAGAGACTCTGGAAATAGTGGATACTCTAGCGGACAGTATCAGAGTAGTAGTTCTTCTAGAAGTAGTGAGAACTCTTCGTATAGAAGATCGTCTTACCAAAGCTCAGAAAACTCATCTGGTAGCAGATCTTATCAGGGGTCATCATCTGGCTCATCTACAAGATATAGCCGTTCTGGGTCTTATGAATCTAGTTCTAGCAACTACGGGTCATCATCTAGCTCAAGTAGTAGTAGTTCATCTAGCAGTTCATCCAACTCATCTTCTAGCTCATCGAGCAGCTCTTCATCTTCTAGCGGAGGAGGATCTGTTTACAGAAGATAATGTTAAATAAGTAATATACATCAATTTAAATAAGATGAAAAAGATATTTTCGACATTAGCAGCAATAGCATTGTCAGTCACGCTATTTGCCCAATCATCACAAGATGCAATTAAATTTTCGCAAAATTTTTACGAAGGTTCAGCAAGAACAGTTGCGATGGGTAATGCATTTACAGCACTAGGTGGAGATTTGGGATCATTAGCTATCAACCCTGCAGCATCGGGAATTTACCGTTATTCAGAAGTGTTCATAGCTCCTAGTCTATCGTTCAATAACAGCTCCGTTAATTATCTTTCTACTAAGAAAGATGATAATATTACACGTTTTGGCTTATCAGGATTAGGTGTTGTGTTTGCTCCGAATCCAAAATACCGTAAAAAAGGAGAAGCTACTTTTAATTTTGCTTTTGCTATCAACAAAGTAAATGACTTCTCTCACAGAATGTCTGTTGCAGGAGAAACAGATAAATCAAGCTGGTTATCTTCTTTAGCAAATAACATTTCGGGCATTCATGCTAAAAGTATGGACATTACAAATACTTATGATCCATTCAGAAGAAGCACTGCTCCTTGGAGAGCAATTTTAGCATGGAACAGTAATCTTCTGGATACTTTACCTGATTCAGGAAGGGACTATAAAGCTGCAACTGAAAATCTATCAGGTCTTAATATTGTAATTGGTGGTCCATTAAGACAAAATTTTGTTAGAGAGAGTACTGGAAATGTATCTGAAGCAATTATCAATATGGGTGGTAAAATCTCAGACAATCTATTTATTGGATTTAACTTAGGTCTTCAAAGTCTAAGTTATGATGATTATCAACAATACTCAGAGAAGGCAGTTAATCCTGCAAATTTTACTTCTAAATTTTCAGAATTCAAGCATACATATCGCCAAAAAACTACTGGTGTTGGTATTAATATAAAAGCGGGT
>RRZT010900960.1_pt1 | contig 13649 bp, 13 predicted proteins | sample 2165551 | NCBI WGS metagenome assembly RRZT01 (sample SAMN10456910, study PRJNA506462) | wastewater metagenome | biome: wastewater; feature: sludge; material: wastewater sludge; isolation source: wastewater sludge with Escherichia coli K12::gfp cells carrying plasmid... | place: USA: Moscow, Idaho... | reverse complement strand
TTTGCGTAAAAATTAAAGTAATCTCGCCTCCATCAACGATTTTGAATTTTTTCTTTACAATATCAATAGGTTGACTAAAGTTTTTCACCAAAACATTGGCTTTCATTTTTAGGATTTCCTTTTTAGGATTCTCAATTACTTGATTGATTTGGTAAATTTTACCAGGAAATTCGTCAATAATCTTATCAGAAGTGTACAAATGAGTGTTTTGATGGAGTTTAGTGAGATTTAGTTTTTCGCTGATAAGTTTGAAAGCGCCAGTTTTTAAAATGGCTACATTTGGTTCGTAAATATAGTGTTGTATCGAACCAAATTTTGCATGCGAAAACTGTTCTTCTTCAAAGAGAAATTGAAACTGTGGCTGATTTGTTTCTAAATTAACAGCTTTTATTAAAGGATTTTTTGTTGAAGAATTTTTGTCTAAAATGATTAAAAAATCTTTTACTTCATTTTTAACTGCAACAATATGTATTTCAGTAATATGATCAATTTGTTGTAGAGTAGAAGTGATGTCTAATAATGGCGAAAGCTTAATGATAATTTTGTCTGATTTTTCAAAAAAAGTCGGAATCCATTCCAAAATATTTGGCTCTAAATCTTCTAAAATAAATTTTCGTCCACTAGAATTTCGTCGAGCAGGATCAAGATAAATGACGTCAAACTTTAATGCAGGATTTTCTTCAAAAAAAGATTGAAAAGTTCCGGTATATGTTTCTAAGTTTGGCGCTAATATATTTGCGTTATGTTGGACAATCTCACTCAATTCAGGATTTTGTTCGATATGATAGACTTTCTGAAATGATTTAGAAAATGCAATAGTGTCAATTCCAAAACCAGCTGTTAAGTCGATTAAAGTATTGCCATTAACAAGTGTTGCTTTGTATTCAGCAGCAGCTTCCGAACTTGCTTGTTCCAAGTTTATACTTGGCGGAAAGTAAATATTTTTGGTCTGATAAAGAGTTGGGAATTTATATTTTGAAACTTGAATTCCTTTTAATTGCTGCGCAATTTCTGCAGACGCAATGGTAGAAAAAGGCGACTTTTTAAGACCTATTGATTTAAAATCTTCGTGTTCTATTTCTTTTATATAGTCCTGAAATTCAGGAGTTAAAATTTCTGAATTCAAATTTAGTTGCCTTTTTATGTATTGTATTATAAAAAAACTTCCCCATTTTTTTGAGGAAGATTATATTGTTAAACTATTTTTTCTCTTCCTTTTCAGCCAAACGAGTTGGTACAATTGGTATAAATAGCGCTTGCTTTACAATTTTTTCCTTTGGCTGTTTTTCTACTACATCAGCAGGATTTCTGTATTTATTAACTCCAATTAATTTCACAATTTGCTCATCAAAATCTTTTTGCTCTTTTTTGGCACTTGTGTAGATATAATCCTGAATTGTTTCGTTCTCTAAAGCTTTTACAAATCCACCAACATTCTGAATTGTTTTGAATAACTCTAACGCATTTTCAGCTAATTGATTTGTCAAACTTTCGATGTAGAAAGAACCAGCAGAAGGATCTGTAAATTGATTTAGATAAGATTCTTTTTGCAATAACAGTTGTTGTTTAGCTGCTAATTCAAGTCCAAAATCTGATTCTTGATTAACTTCATCATAAGAGCCTACAAATACGGCATCACTTGATCCAAAAACGGCTGCAGAGGATTCTAAAGTTGTTCGAATTACGTTGTTGTAAATATCTAATTTAGATTTATTGCGTAACGAAGTTGAAGTAAAAATAAAAGCTTCGCTTTCTTTGTTGTATTGTTCTAAAATCATTTTCCATAAAAAACGGAAAGCTCTAATTTTAGCAATTTCGAAGAAATAATTTCCTCCAACTGCAAATTTGAAATAAATTTTGTCAGCAATATCAGCTCCAAAATTCTCAAGATATTCTACTGCATGAGCCAAAGTTATTGCAATTTGCTGTACATGATTTGCACCAGCATTTTGGTAAACATCTCCTTGAATAGAAATTACTTTTTCAAAATTTTTCAGCTCCAAAACTTCTTTTACCAATTCCTTTGATGCTTTTTTAGAATCGTTTTGCCACAATCCATTTTGCGCCAAATATCCGTAAATATCTAAGTCTAAATATTTAAGATTTGGCAAATTTTCTAAAGATTTTAAATCAGTAGATCCATCAAACTCAATAAATAAATCTAAATAATTGGGAAGATTAATTGTTGTGCTAAAAGTTTTTTGAGGAATCAAATAACCATATAAAAAACTATAATCTTGTTCTTTATTCTCAGAGTATTTCGAAATTATTTTCCAATCTTTCGAACTTCTTGGTAAAGGCTGAATTTGTGAATAATCAACATCATCTTTTGTATACAATGGTTTTACGTTAATTTGGTCATTTGTACCCCAAACCAATGTTTCGTTGTATTCTAATCCTTTCAGTTCAACCTGAACTTTATTTTTCCATTCTTTCTCAGAAATTGTATCGAAATCTTCAAATAATTTACTCATTTTTTTTGTTTTCTGGCTTTGCTACTTTTTCTTGTTGTATAATAAAAATATCCTCGTCATCTTTTTTCAAGAAATGTTTTTCTCTTGCGATGCGCTCTATTTCGGCAGGATTACTATTTAATTGGTTTAATTTTTCGGCTTCCGTATCCAAGTGTTCTTGGTAATACGATTCGTCAACTTCTAATAACTTGATCTGTTTGTCCAGCTCTCGGTGTACAAAAAATGAATTTTGATCGAAAAAAATCATCCAAACAGCAAATGCAAGTGTCAAAATAAAATAACGATTCCACACAAATTTTACTACTCGCGTATCTTTTATCTTCTTTTTAGGCACTTTTGGCGTCAGCTCTTCGTCAAAAATTTCTTCCGATTTATTTTTCATTATACAGTAGTTTTAGAGTTCAGTTTTTCTTTGATTACGGTTGATAAAACTTTAATTGCGACAGAATTTTTCTTTTTCATGTTCGGAATAATAATGTCTGCATAGTTTTTTGAAGGCTCAATAAATTGCTGATGCATTGGTTTCAACGTTTTTTGATAACGCGTCAATACTTCATCCAAATCACGACCTCTTTCTTGTATATCACGACGAACACGACGAATTAATCTTTCGTCAGAGTCTGCGTGTACAAATATTTTAACATCAAATAATTCGCGTAAATCAGCATCAGTCAAAACTAAAATTCCTTCCACAATAATAACAGTTTGCGGATGTGTAATGATTGTTTCTTCTTGACGGCTGTGCGTAATAAATGAATAAACAGGTTGTTCTACAGATACGCCACTTTTTAATTTCGCCACATGTTCTTTTAATAACTCGAAATCAATTGATCTTGGGTGATCAAAATTTATTTTAGAACGCTCGTCGAACGATAATTCTGGTTGATCTTTGTAATAATTATCTTGCGAAATCACGATAACGCTTTCTGCGTTCAAATCACGTAAAATATTATTTACTACGGTTGTTTTTCCCGAACCAGTTCCTCCTGCAATCCCAATTACTAGCATGTTCTTTTTATTTATTTTTTTACTTTCGTTTGATGTTTTCATTGCAAGATCAATCCTAAAATTTCCTTAAAGATAAAATTTTACTTTCAGAATTTAAAATAAAAGTTGATTGATTCTTGTATGATATTTATTGTGTCGTCGTAGTATATATTGGTTGGTTGATTTAGGAAAAATGAATCTTGTTCAACCAAAAGCCTTTCTGATTGAGTTTTTAACCGATTATTTTGATGTAATACAAACATTTAGCTTTTAATCTACATAAAAAAAGTACTTTTCAGTACTTCATTTTTCTTTTAATCGGGTGCAAAGGAAAGAAAAAATAATAAAAATTTAATCTTTTTTATCATTATATTTATACAATCAGAACTATTATACACAAAACTATGAATGATTTAATTTCAATGTCTACACTCTTCTCGCTTTTCCTTGGTATTGGACTTGCAGCTGCAGCAGGTTTCCGTATATTTTTACCACTTTTTGTTTTAAGTTTGGCGGTTAAGTTTGGCGGAAGCTTCATTAATCTTGATGAAAGCTGGCTGTGGGTTGGGAGTACACCAGCGTTGATTACATTAGGAGTAGCAATGTTAGTTGAAATTGGCGCTTATTATATTCCATTAATCGATAATATGTTGGATACAATTGCCGTTCCACTTGCTGGTATTGCCGGAACCATAGCTGTTGGTATAACAATGCCAGAAATGAATGAAGTTGCAACATGGGCTTTAGCAATTATTGCTGGTGGTGGTACAGCCGCTGCAATTAGTGGAACTACAGCCGCTGCAAGAGCCGTTTCTACAACCACAACAGCAGGTGCAGGAAATTTTCTGGTCAATACAGGAGAAACATTTAGTTCTATAATTTTGAGTATTACAGCTATTGTATTAGCGCCTTTGGCTTTTATTTTTGTTATTTTGATTTTGTATTTTTGTTATAAAGCATTCAAAAGTATTAAGAAAAAAGGCGATCAATTATTAGCGAATGAATTATAAATGATTGAATAATATATGTTAAAGAGCTTAGTTTTTAGCTCTTTTTTTATGTCAGAAAATATAAAAATGACTAATTCTTCAAGTTTTTACTTTTCAAGAAATCAATCAATTCTTTTGGGCGATCTGTTTGTATAATATTGATGCTATTATTAATGTACCATTGGTAAATAGTAGGATCAGATAAAACTTTATCATCTTCGTGTCCTGCATTGTGTTGCGGCCAAAGTGAGTTTACCCAAATTTTGATGTTTTGATCCTTTATTTTCTTAAAATCAATCATATTTGATTCATCATTTCCAATGATAAATTCAAATCCATAAATTTTATAATTTTTTAGATATTCATTAATTTTTGTCCAATTATCCGTGTTATTTAATTGAATAATCGGCATAAAGTGAATTTCATTTTTAATATTTCCGTATTTTGTATTAAAATCTTGGTAATTTTCGTTTCCTTTAAATATAATTTGATCAAGCATTTTTCTATCTTTTAACAAAGGATAAACAAGATGAATATAATCAAATCCTTTGTCAAGATTGATTAGTATTTTTCCTTTGGTCAAATTCAAAACTTCCTCTAAAGTTGGAACTTGCATTTGTGTTTTTGATCCCAAACCGTCGCGAAGATTGAATGATTTAAGTTCTGCTAAAGTATAATCGCTTGGTTTTCCTTTTCCTGTAGTTGTTCTGTCAATTGTTTTGTCATGCATCAAAATCAAAACACTGTCTTTTGTCAAAGCTAAATCTATTTCAACCATATCAATTTTTTTCTCCATCGCTTTTTTTATTGCCCAAATAGAATTTTCAGGAGCTTCGCGCCAATCTGCTCTATGCGCTACAACCATTATTTTGTTGTTGGGAAATTTTGAAAGAGAAACATTTTGAGCAAATAAATTATTGGCAAAAAAAAGGATTGCAAAAAAGCAAAAGAGTTTTAAGTTTTTCATTGAATTGTAACATTAAATTAGTTCAAAAGTATTTAGAATAGAATTAACAAGAAGTTAAGTTTACAACTAAAAAAGTCTTGTAAAATTGATTACAAGACTTTTTTGAAAGTGTTATTATATAAAAAAAAATTATACTTTTTCTTTCACAATTGGTCTGATTAAACCTTCCTGAGCTACGCTACAAATAAGTTCACCAGAACGATTGAATAAATTTCCGCGAGTAAAACCGCGCGTATCATTTGCGCTTGGAGAATCTACACTAACTAAAATCCAATCATGCAAATTTGGTTCTCTGTGAAACCAAATAGAATGATCTAAACTTGCCATTTGTGTATTTCCGAAATGTGCTTTAGAAGCGTGTGGTTTAATTGCTGTTGACAATAAATTATAATCAGAGCTATAGGCAATTAATTGCTGAATAATTGGCAATGGTAAATCTGTCGGAACGTCATTAAAAGTTAACCAAACGTTACTATTGCTTGGGTAATCTTTTTTCTCAAAAGGATTGACAAATTCAACTGGTTTAAAATCTAAAGGACGCTCTGCTAAAACAAATCGCATAATAGATTTTGGTAAAACTGAGCCAAATTGTTCCGCAACATCATTCCAACTCATCAATTCTTCTGGCGGAGTAACAACAGGCATTTTATCTTGGTGTTCGTATCCTTCTTGCTTCAGTTGAAAAGAACAAGCCATTACGAAAATAGGAACATTATCCTGTTTTGCCGTAACAACTCGCGTACTGAAACTTCCTCCATCGCGAAGATTAGCAACCTCATAATAAATAGGTTTCTCTAAATCTCCTGGTAAAATAAAGTAGGAATGCAAGGAATGACAAAAACGATCTGAAGGTACAGTTTGATACGCCGCATGCAAAGCTTGGCTTACAACTTGTCCTCCAAAAACGTTTGGACTTCCCATGAAAGAACTTTTCCCTTCGAATAAATTTTCTTCTAATTTTTTAAGAGAAATCAATTCGATGAGTTCTTGTGTCGTTTTCATTATTAAGTTTAAAATTTCAGATTATTTAATTTCTGCATATTCTGTTCTAATGCAGTTTTATATTCATTTTTCATTCGGTTAATTAATTCTTCAGTCGAAATAACATCATGAATTCCGGAAACACCGTGTCCAGCAGACCAAATGTCTTTCCAGGCTTTATGTCCATCTCCACCAATCAATTTAGAGAAATCTTCTTCTTTCTTTTCATCTAAATCAATTCCAGAATGAATGATACTTGGTTTCAAGAAGTTAGCGTTTACACCAGAAATTCCGTCTGTATAAATTACATCTTCAAAAGTAGAATCGACTAACATTGTTTTATAATCTTCGTCTGCAGCAGCTTCTTTTGTTGCAATAAATCGCGTTCCGATATAAGCAAAATCAGCGCCCATATTTTCGGCTGCTAAAATATCATTTCCGTTGTTCATAGCTCCAGCCAAAATTAAACATCCATCATAAAATGTACGAATATCATCAATCAAAGCAAAAGGATTAGCCGTACCAGCGTGTCCACCTGCACCAGAAGCAACAGCGATAATTCCATCAACACCAGCTTCGGCAGCTTTTTCTGCATGACGCTTTTTAATCACATCATGAAAAACTAATCCACCATAACTGTGAACAGCATCTACAACTTGTTTTACAGCACCAAGCGACGTGATAATAAGAGGAACTCTATATTTTGCACATAAAGCTAAATCACCTTCGAGGCGAGGATTTGTTTTATTAACGATTAAATTTACTCCAAATGGAGCAGCTTTTTTACCAGTTTCTTCTTCAAATTGTTTTAATTGAGACGTAATGTCAATTAACATTTGTTCGAAATCTTCGGCAGTTCTTCCGTTTAAAGAAGGAAACGTTCCACAAACTCCATTTTTACAAGCTTCTACAACCAATTCGGTTCTAGAAACAAGAAACATAGGAGATGTTATCAAAGGAAGGTCTAAGCTATTTTTAAATTCTTGTAGGGTCATACTAAAATTTTTTATTGTGGTATACGATGCAATATAGTTATAAATTATTTTTACGAAAATTAAAATTCCTTTATAATTTCTAAATGTAGAAGCAAAACCTTTGATGTATCTTTGCAGCACTAATTTTTAAGTATTGGATTTAAAAGAACATTTAAGACGAAACATCAAACTGGCCTTTCCTGTAATGATTACTCAAATGGGACAAATTTCTGTCAACATTATTGATAATATTATGGTTGGTGGACTTGGTGGTAAATATGATAATATAGAAGACGAAGTTTTAGGAAAAACAGCCTTGGCTGCAGCTTCCTTAGGAAATTCATTATTTTTTGCAGTTTTAGTGTTTGCTTTCGGTTTTAGTTTTGCGTTGTCGCCTTTGATTGCTGCAGAAGATTCGAAAGGTGACAAAAAAACAGCAGCAAATTATTTCTCTCATAGTTTGGTTTTAAACGTTACTTTATCAATCGGTTTATTTTTATTGATTACATTCCTAAAGCCGCTGATGTACTACATGGGACAACCAGCTGATGTGGTAGAAAAATGTATTCCATACTTAACGATTATGACGTTTTCGATGATTCCATTGATGATTTTCCAAACATTTCGTCAATTATCAGAAGGTTTATCATTGACGATTCCGGTAACAATTGCAACGGTTTTGAGTAATGTGATTAATATTACGTTAAACTATGGTTGGATTTATGGAAACTGGGGATTTCCACGTTTAGAAGTTGCTGGTGCAGCTTGGGGTACATTTGTCGCTCGTTTGGTAATGATGATTTTCTTGATTATCGTATTGTTTAATTTCAAGAAAACGAAATCTGTTTTACAAGAAGTTCAGTTTAAGGCTTCTAATTTTCAGAAAGCTATTTTCAGAAAAATTGCAGGAATTGGAATTCCAACAGCGTTGACATCTTTCTTCGAAATGAGTGCTTTCTCTTTAGCAGCCTTTGTTTGCGGATATACTTTCACAAATTCTATTGCAGATCAAGAGTTAGCTAAAGTCAATTTAGCGGCCCATCAAATTGCGATTAATTTGGCTTCAACTACTTTTATGATGTGTACAGGAATTGGTGTTGCAGCAACGGTTCGTATCGGAAATCAATTAGGATTAAAAGATTATAAAACCTTACGAGAAGCCGGCTGGTCATGTATTTTGATGGTTTTATCGTTTATGATTTTGTTCGGGATTTTATTTATTATTTTCCGTTATCAATTACCAACAATTTATTTAGATAATCCAGAAGTAATCAATTTAGCCGCTTCATTATTAATTATTGCGTCACTTTTCCAAATGTCAGATGGAGTACAATTAGTATTATTAGGCGCTTTGAGAGGAATGACGGATGTTAAAATTCCTTCAATTCTAACATTTGTTTCATATTGGTTAATCGCCATTCCGATTGGAGTTGTCTTAGCCATTGTTTTCGAAATGAGAGCATTCGGAATGTGGATTGGATTGGGAGTTGGATTAACTGCTTCGGCAGTGTTTTTGATGATTAGATACAATCGTCAAACAAAGAAAATGATTAGGGAAAATCCTAATTCAGAAATAATTTTAGAAGATAAATTAAAAAACATATAAAATGGAATTACCAAAATTTTTAGTTGCAGATAATTCAGAATTTCCTGAAAAAATCTTTATTCTTCATACAGAATATCCACGTTTTTTATTAGATGTAGAAACTGATGATATTGAGTGGTTTGAAGATATTTCTGAAGAAGAAGAAAACGATGAGTTTGATACAGAAGTAGCAAATTTAATCGAAGAGGCTTTAGATTTCTATGATCAAGAAATGTCTCAATTGGACGGAGATCAAGATTAAGTCTTAATAGAATAATTTCGATAGTTTTTATTGGTGTAAGAATTACACTAAAATAATTTTATATGCTTGCATTATAATTTTTTTATTAGTATTTTGCAACTAAGAAATTATTCAAAACCATGGAAATAAAACGATTATTTGATTTCCCACAAAATCAATTAGATAATAATCCTCGAGAAGATGCTTTGGTGTCCAAAGTAAACGGAAATTGGGTGAAAACTTCAACTCAAGAGTATGTTGCTAAGGCAAATGCATTTAGTCGAGGATTATTACAATTAGGAATCAAGCCACAAGATAAAATAGCAATAGTAACCTCTTCTAACCGTACCGAATGGAATATCTGCGATATAGGTATACAACAGGTTGGTGCTATTTCTGTTCCGTTGTATCCCACACTTTCTGAAGACGATTTTGACTATATTTTAAACAATGCTGAGTGTAAATTTATCATTGTTTCTGATAAAGGTTTATATGACACTGTTGCAGCTGTTAAGGATAAAGTATCTTCGTTAGTTGGTATTTATAGTTTCGATGAAATTGCTGGTGTGCCTAATTATAAAGAAATCTTAGATTTGGGAGCAGACAATTCTACACAACATGAGGTAGAAAGCATAAAAGAAATCATCAAGCCTTCTGATATTACAACACTTATTTATACTTCAGGAACAACTGGTCGCCCAAAAGGCGTAGTTTTAACGCACGAGAACATCGTGTCTGATGTTTTAATGTCTGTTGATCGTATTCCTGATTTTCCAGATAAAGCAATTGCTTTAAGTTTCTTGCCAATTAACCACGTTTTTGAGCGTATGTTGATCTATTTATATCAACATCTACACATCGGTATTTGGTATGCAGAAAGTATCGAGAAGTTAGGTGATAATATGAAAGAAGTAAAACCTCATGTTATGACGGTTGTACCTCGATTAGTAGAAAAAGTTTACGATAAAATTTACAATACAGGAGCTTCTGCTGGTGGTTTTAAAACCAAAGTTTTTATGTGGGCTTTAAGTTTGGTCGAAGATTATGATCCATATAACCCAAAAGGTGGATTATTTGGATTAAAACATTCTATCGCTAAAAGTATAGTTTTCAGTAAATGGAAAGAAGGAGTTGGTGGTAATTTGGTTTGTATGGTTTCGGGGTCGGCACCATTAGCAGCCCGATTAAATCATATTTTTTGGGGAGCAGGAATTCCAATTTTAGAAGGTTATGGTTTGACAGAAACTTCTCCCGTAATTTCGGTGAATTGCATGAAAAAGGATGGTTTCGGAATCGGAACTGTTGGCGCTCCTTTGAAAGGCGTTGAAGTTAAAATTGCTGAAGATGGAGAGATTTTGGTTAAAGGACCAAATGTAACGCAAGGCTATTACAAAGATCCTGAAAAAACAGCTGAAGCATTTACACCAGATGGATATTTCAAAACGGGTGATATTGGTATTCTTGAAAGAGGACTACTGAAAATTACTGATCGTAAGAAAGAAATGTTCAAAACTTCTGGAGGTAAATACATCGCACCTCAAATCATTGAAAATAAATTCAAGCAATCTCGTTTTATCGAGCAAGTAATGGTTGTTGGAGAAGGAGAGAAGATGCCTTGTGCGATAATTCAACCAAATTTTCAAGTACTAAAAGATTATTTAAAAATAAAAGGTGTGGCGGAACCAGCTACAAATGCAGATTTAATTAAAGAACCAGCTATTTTAGATATTATTGGGCGTGAAATAGAGAAAATGAATCAAGGTTTGGGACATTGGGAACAAATCAAGAAATTTGAATTAACACCTGACGAATGGACAATTGATGATGGATTATTAACACCAACATTAAAATTGAAACGTAAAAATGTGTTAGCTAAATACCAAGATTTATACAATAAACTTTACGATAAGAAATAACAAAAAACTCCCTTCAAATTTTTTGAAGGGAGTTTTTTTATATGTAAATTTTATGAAATTATTATTCTTTACGACCGCCCATTGCCATCATAACAAAATACAGTAATTGCGCTAACGATCCAATTGCAGCAACAACATACGTTCTGGCAGCCCATTTTAATGAATCTTTTGCTCCTTCATACTCATTAGGTTGTACCATGTTATTCCCTTTTAACCAAGCCAAAGCTCTATTAGAAGCATCATACTCAACTGGTAAAGTAACAAAAGCAAAAACCGTAGTTACAGCGAATAAGAAAATTCCGATCCACAATAAAGTTGCATTTTTTGACGATGCCATAACGATTAATCCTAACATCAAAATCCATTGATTTAGTCTTGAGGCTAAGTTTACCATCGGAACCATTTTTGATCGAAATTGTAACATATTATAACCTACTGCATGTTGTACAGCGTGTCCACACTCGTGCGCAGCAACAGCCGCAGCCGCAGCATTTCTTTCATTAAAAACTACTTCAGATAAATTTACTGTTTTATCAGCAGGATTATAATGGTCAGTCAATTGTCCAGGAGTAGAAATTACACGAACATCGTAGATACCGTTGTCAGCCAACATTTTTTCTGCAATTTCGCGTCCACTCATTCCGTTAGCTAAAAAAACTTTAGAATAGTGCCTAAATTTACTTTTTAATTTGTTCCCTACAAACCAACTAATCAGCATAAAGAGACCAATAATGATGTAATAACCTGTCATCTATTTAATTTTTATTTTTTACTTATTTATGATAAATGTTAAAATTCAAAAAGTATTCCACAATACTATTTAAGACAAAAATAAACGATTTGTTGAGGTAATGGCAGTTTTCTGTCGAGAATCATAAAATAAAGCGATGAAAACTGACATTTTTGTTTAGATATTTATATAGAAGAATTTTAAATCTTATTACATTTGCAGGCTATGAGTATTCGTATAAAAGAAGTGCAATCAAAACAAGATTTGGAAACGTTTATCAAATTTCCAATGAACTTGTATAAGGATAATCAATATTATGTTCCGCCCTTTATTAATGAGGAAAAAGAAACCTTAGATGTTTCTAAAAATCCTGTTTTTAAAGATGCTGTGGCGCGTTATTTTTTGGCAGAAAAAGAAGGTAAGATTGTTGGTCGTGTGGCTGCAATTATCAATTGGCAGGAAGTAAATGGTCAAGCAAAGAGAAAAATGCGTTTTGGATGGTTTGATATGATTGATGATATCGAAGTAACAAAAGCACTTTTAGCTAAGGTGGAAGAAATAGGTAAGGAAAATAAGTTAGAATATATAGAAGGACCAGTTGGTTTTTCGAATCTTGAGAAGGCAGGAATGTTAACTTTCGGATACGATAAATTGGCTACAATGGTCGGCTTATATAATTTTCCATATTATCCGCGACATTTAGAATCTTTAGGTTTTGAACAAGCAAATGAGTGGGTGGAGTATGAATTACCTGCACCTAAAGTTTTACCAGAAAAAGTCGTGAAATTTAATACAATTATTCGCGAACGTTACAAATTAAAAGAACTTAAGTTCAAGAAAACGGCTGAAATTATTCCGTACGTGGACGAAATGTTCGATTTGTTAGATAAAACGTACAGCGAATTGGATACGTATGTTCCGATTGCAGATTATCAGATTGAATATTATAAAAAGAAATACATACCGTACATTAATCCTGATTTTGTAAACTGTATTGTTGACGAAAACGGTAAAATGATTGCTTTTGCTATCATCATGCCTTCGTATTCTAAGGCGATGCAAAAAGCCAATGGTAAAATGTTTCCTTTTGGTTGGTGGCATATGTTACAAGCAAGTAAAAAGAACGATTCAGCTCAATTTTACTTAATCGGAATTGATCCTAAGTTTCAAGGTAAAGGTGTTACAGCGCTTATTTTTAGTGCAATGTTTGATACATTTAACCGAAATAATATCGAATTTTTAGAAACCAATCCAGAGTTGGCTGATAACGAAAGTATTCAAGTTTTGTGGAAAGCGTATGATCCTGTAAATCATAAACGTCGCAAAACGTTTAAGAAATCAATTCAATAACGTAAATAAAATATGTTTGATATTCAGCAATTAAAAAAAGAGTACACAACTTTCAGACAAGAAGGTTTTGATTCGAAATGGTTAAATTTTAGCGAATTAAACCGTTATTTTGAATTAAAAGCAACTCAAAAAGAACAAATCGGATCATCTTTTTTAGGTAACGAAATTTATAAATTAACTTTCGGAACTGGAGAAAAACGTTTGTTGATTTGGTCTCAAATGCACGGAAACGAATCTTCTGGTACACGAGCAATGTTTGATGTGATTAATTTTTTTGAACAAAATTCTGAATTAGCACAAACCATTTTATCTCAATTGACGATTGATTTTATTCCGATGCTAAATCCTGATGGAGCAAATGTCAATACCCGTAGAAATGCAGTTGGAATAGACATTAATCGCGATTTTTTGGCAAAACAATCGACAGAAATTCATGTTTTGTTAAATCAAGTTGA
>RRZT010048814.1_pt1 | contig 13651 bp, 14 predicted proteins | sample 2165551 | NCBI WGS metagenome assembly RRZT01 (sample SAMN10456910, study PRJNA506462) | wastewater metagenome | biome: wastewater; feature: sludge; material: wastewater sludge; isolation source: wastewater sludge with Escherichia coli K12::gfp cells carrying plasmid... | place: USA: Moscow, Idaho... | reverse complement strand
TAAACATGTTGTTGAGCAGATGAATAATCCAGTTAAAGTAGTTACTTCAGGAACAGAAGCGTTTGCAGATGACATGTTTTTTGCTGGTGGTAAATGGAGAATGGTCAAACGTTTGAAATGGTGGGATCAATATGAAAGTGATATTCCTGTTGTAGTTGGACATTATTGGCGTAACTTTAACAAGAGAGAGAAAAAGCGTGATCTTTTTCAGCATATAGACCCTCTTCATTGGTTTGGGGCTAAAAAAAATGTTTTTTGCATAGATTACTCAGTTGGTAAGCGATATGAAGATCGTCAACATCAGAGAGAATTTTCTAATAAACTTGTAGCTTTACGTTTTCCTGAAAATTATCTAGTGCAAGAGGATGGTATTATATTGAAGATAAAAAATACTTTGAATGATCATTTGGGGTGATTAATAATTGTACGCACATTGTTGAAGTTGATTTTAAAATTTGTGTCCTCTAATTAAACTTTGTTGATATCTTGAAAGGGGGTATCATAACTTTGTTATTAAATTTAAATTTTTTAATTTAATGTTAAGCTATTAAGTTGTTGTTATTTTTGTAAAATTTGACAAAAATATAATTCGCATTTATTATACGCCACATCGAAGTGATAGTGAGTTAAATTAAAGTATTAAGAACATTGAATGTATATGAAGTAAATTTTAGTTTATAAAGAACTAATTATAATTATATTAATAGTACAATTGTGTCATTATGATACCTTATCTTATTTTTTTAAATTTTAAATAAATTAAAAATCAAATCCCTATCACTATTTTTTAACATTTAATAGTGAGAATAAATCATGAAAAAAAATAAAATAGAAATAGATTATATTGAAATTGTAATTGATATTAATCATGAACCAGAAAAAGTAGCATCTTGCTATCAAATAATAAGTGATGAAAGCTATAGTTTTGATGAATTTGAAATAAAGTACAGACCAAAGAAAATAATTTCTGAATTTGATAGTGTAATTAAATTACAATCATTATCATCAAAAGATAATAAATCTAAACTAAAAATTACCGGCAATTTTTACAAGTGGTTATACGGTCACAATGTGACTGGTTGTGAAAGTTTAATAGATTTAGTTTTATTAACTATTGATAAATTGAAAAAAATTGAACTAGTAGATCCAACAGATGAACAATTAGAAACTATTCGTCTCGGTCGTTTTAGAATATATAATGTCGATATAAAAAGAGATATAATTTTTGAAAGTAAGCAAAATGCTATTCAATATTTGTCTACTCTTAAAGCTCTATCGACTTATCCGAAGCAGAAAAAAACAATATTTGAGAACGGTATCTATTTCGGTTTTACTTCTAAGCGTTGGTCTATGTGTAATTATTACAAAGGTCAAGAAATTAGAGATAAGCCTAATAGATCTAAGACAAGCTTAGAATTAAAAGCGTTAGCTGATCTTATGATTCGTCAAGAGATAAGAATTCGCTCAAAGCAGTTACGCACATGGGACTTGCTCTTCGGTCATCAATGGCTTGATTTAAATTATATTGATAAATTTTTTAGTAATAAACTTGAGAAAATTTATATTCCAAAGATTATTTTTAAAGATGCAAAAAGTAATATAACAAATAAAAGTGATAGAAAATTTTACAATTGTTTGATTAACGGCGACATAGATTCATACTCTAAATCAACTATAAGTAGAAAAAGAAAACATTTTTTAGATAGCTATAATATTGATATTAATAATTTTTGAGAATAATAAAATGAAAAAAATAAGAATCACAAAAAAAGATGTATGTTATTTATTATCAATAAAAGCTGATAAATTAAGAAAATTAATGATTGAAGATGAAACGTTTCCAAGACCGATAAAAGACGGCACGACTAGACAAGCAGCTGTTTATTTTGATGTAAGTGCAATAGAGCTCTGGTGGCAAAACAAAATTGAGAATTCGTAAAATATTATAATTATTAATATGCAGTTTTTATACTTATACTTTAAGAAGTAAGATCAAGAAAATCTTGCTTCTTTTGTATGAGTTATAAATATTTGTATATTATTTATTATCTAATAAAGCGATGATCATATCTCTTATAATTTTTTTATGCGATGATGAAAGTTGAGTGTATGCTTCAAATACTTCTTTATCTTTATAGCCGAGTTCTTGTTTCCATCGAGCATCACGTTGTTGAATAGCCGTTTGAATATTTTTATTGAGGATTAACTCTTCGGGCGGTATCTCTAACCATTTTGCTAATGCGAGTAATTTATCTCCAGAAGGAATTGCCTCACCGATCAGCCATTTACGAACGCCGTGTAAGGTCATGGGTTTGCCAGAGTAGTTCAAATTAAACTCTCTTTCTAATATAGAGGCTTTAGCTTCATAACCTTTAGATTGCATAGCCAGTACTAAGCGTTTTGCAAACAAGGCTTTTTCATCATCATTTTTCATCTCTCCAAAATAGTAAATTCAGTTGAAAGTCACGTAACTATTGATATAAGTTACGTAAAAATATAAACTTTAGTTAAGTTTTGTTGGTATTTTTTATTCTGTAAAATATTGTTATAGTTGATTTTTCTTTATAAAAATTATCAAGTTGAATTAAATTTTGTATTTATCTAAATTATGAGGGTGAAATGTTTAAGAATAGTCCATTATTCATTCAGAAAATATTAACGCTGACTTTTGTATCAATATTTTTTTCCTTTCTTATATCTCTTCTAGATGCTGCTGTTGGGGCTAATTTAGTTCAAGATCAATCAATACTTGTCATACTGATAGCAGAAATTTTCATTAGTGTGTTATTCCTAATATTAATTTACTTTCTATACAAGCGTAAAAAACTAGCAAGAATTATATTAATATTTTTAATTATTATTGGAATAGCTTCATATGGATTATCTTTATTCACTGAAAGTTACTCTACATTCCAATTTCTTCTATATTTGTATTCAATATTAATTGATATTTATGTACTCATATTATTATTCAGTGAAGATATGAAAAGCTTTATCAAGACGGGATATGTTAAGAATGAAGTAGGGGGAAGTTTTAAGTCATGGTTTACGATGTTATCAATGATTGTTTTTGTAATGATCGTTGGTGGAAAATTTCTAAATAAGTATGACCTTACAAATAAATCTATGATCGAAAATAGCGAGAAATCTGAAAATATTTTGAATGAGAATTCCATAGGCAATGTTTCAGGGAACGTTGATGAAGAGCGTTCAGAATGGGAAAATAGCGCAGATTTTAGAGATGAGGGGGGGAGTGAAGAAAGCTATGTTAATACAGTTAATCAAAAGGGCGAAGGTCAACCAATCGCTGTAAGATTCGGTGTTAATGAATTTAATACATCACTTTACGATAAGGTTGCATATGACATTGTAGTTCAAGGTCGAGCTGATGAGGAAGTTGTTGTATATGATGTAGTTTTAAATAGAGGGAATCAATGTGGTCTTTCTAGCTATGCGCGAGAAAAGCAACTTCCATCAAGCTTAAAATTTGGTGAATATGTAGCATTATCAATAGGTGGTTGTGATGCTCAAATGGTTCAAGAAATAGAAGTAAAGACAAATTTTGGCAGTTATATGTTTGGCCCTCAAAATTAAGCATAAAGATGAATTAGTTGCTTGTTTTTTATATGGAGTGTAGTTAATTGAAAAAAATCATTTTAGTAATTCTAAGTTTGCTTTTTGGGGGCAGTACTGTTTTCGCAAAAGAAGCATTAAAGCCTGCGAACGGAGAACAACCAACGTATTGTGAACAAGTTGTTTCTCTGCATGGCTTATTAAGCAGGGCACAGTTTCAATGTGGATATAGTCAATACAATCAAGAACTCATTGATGACTCGAAGAAATGTTTTGAGCATGAATTAGGTCAAGAAAGAGGTTTAGAAGTGTTGAAATTTGGTATGGCGGAGTTTGATCGAAATGAGTCAGAAAGAGGTGAATCAGTAATTTGTACTGATTTATTAAAAGCATTTCCTGAATACATTCGAAAATAGTTTTATTTATAAGAGTCACTTTATTAAAAAGCAAGATTGATGAAATCTTGCTTTTTTGTGTTTTATAAGTATTACTGACATTTACCTTTGGAAATTGACGTAATGTCACCATTATTAGGGCTAAATTTTAAGCAAATCGTAGCATTTTCAATAATATTGGATTCGCCTTTAAGAGATGAGGCTCCGCCAGCATTATATATATAAAACTCGTTACCATCTTTAGTTGAAAATGAATAACCATCACCAGATTCACTCATTCCTAAATGTTCTTTCACCACGACGGTCATTTGACTGCTTTTTTCAGCAATAAGATAGAATAGTCGACTTCCCATTTTATTTTTACCCTGATCTTTTATCGTAAATTTTCCCTTTAAATTTCCAGTTCTTTCATTCCAAGTAACAAATGGTGAGCATTTACCAATAGTATCTTCTGCTTGAGAGTTATTAATTTTGTCACATTCGATATAAACTTCATAAGCTTGTTTACCTAACGAAGCTACATAAAAAGTTGGGCTAACGCCTCTATATCCTGAGCTAATATCATCGAACTCATTAGGGTTTTTAATTGTTAAATTTAAGAATACATTCTTATTTCTGTTTTTTTCTAAGAACTGCGCAAATTGAGTATCTTGTTTTGGAATACCTACATAAGTATTTACTGGATTCGCATACAGCGTAAAGGATGATGTAATAGCTACATTGAGAATGGTAAATTTTATCAAACTTGATAATTTCATAAGTATTCCTGATGTTAGATAATTAATGTTCTATTATTGAGGATTGTTAATTATTTTTAATAATATCAGTTGGTTGCCTGGGCTTCAAGGTTGATTTTTAACTTGAGTTATATTAGTTTTTAAGTACCCTATATACTGTAGCGATGCCACAACCTACAGCTTTAGCAATTTCTTCTTTCGTTAAACCTTTATTATTTAACTCTTTAATTCTAGCATGTTTTGCGATGTCCGCTTTTTTGCCACATGGCTTGTATCCACTTCTTTCTAAGCCTTGTTTAATACGTTCTCTACGCTTGTCATTGTCTAATCTAGCCATAGTAGCCAACAAATCTATAAGCATGTTGTTTACTAGATTTAGAATAGAGCTTGTAATGGTATCGTTTGAACTAATTAGCATGTGTGTAGTCGGTAGATCAGATACAACGAGCTTTAAGCCCTTTTCTTTTATGCGTCCTTTTAAAACATCAAAGTCAGTTTGGGAAAGTCTAGATAGGCGGTCGACACTCTCAACTAGTAACGTATCACCATGCTTTGACTCATCTAATAGTTGATTTAAAATCGGTCTATCTAACTTTGTACCTGATTCATTCTCAATATATTCGTTTACATCACCTTTAATGGATTTAGCAAACATTCGTAAATCATCTAAAGCTCTTTCTGCATCTTGGTCTTTAGTACTAGCACGTACATAAATTCTAATAGTCATTTATCATTTGTCTATATTTAATAAAGTATTATGATAATACTATCATTTAATTTATTTTAAAAGTTTAATGATAATATTTTTATCATTTAATTTTGTTATCTTTTGAGTATAGTTCAATGATAGCTACGCTGATAAATTAAAATTTATAAAACTGCTATCTAAGGTCTTTTATCTATAACTTATTAAATTCAAAGTCACAGATTGTCGCTTTAATTTAAAATGCGCTTTTTTAGCAATCTATTGATAAAAAATAAATGCTAACATCGGTTAATTAATGATTTTGAAAATGGATACTATTATATGTCTAGCCATACGTTTTTACTTACTTATTCTGTTTCACCTAGAGCAATAAAATATGAAGACACTGCTAATGTTATTAGAAATAGGATTGCTAGACTTCATGGAAGTGATGGTTTAATTAAATTAGCAAATGTGGAAACTGTATTTAAAGGTACAATTATCTTAAATAATTTATCACGTAATGATAAATTACGTGAAGCCAAAAGCATCATTGAAAATTTATTTAAATCTGTTTTTGATGAGAACCATACAATTAATCAAGTAGATATACACAGTGCTATATTGATTGATGGCTTAATAGATGTGTTGGAAATTTACATCTAAAATTTTATTTACTAGATAGAAATAGAAAGAAGAGTTATAAAATTCTTCTTTCTCAAAGCATAGTCTAAATGAAAAAAATTTATCTATAGAAGTATGAGATATTCATTTGATACATATGTTTTAGGCTGCGGGTAGAAAGCAACCTATCTTGTATACTTGATACACATCCTCAAACATATTAAGTTCAAATTTTAAAGATAAATTATTGGCATCATAAGGAATTGAAAGTATTAATAAAGTTTCTGGCAATATCCCTTTTTTCCACATATATGCCTATTTCATGATAAATATCCGTTGATGACGAACTTTTAGATGCATTTGATGAAAGCCAGTTTAAACTTGTAATTAATATATTATTGTTGTCCCATGCAAGAACTTTTGAATGGTTCTTTTTTGGATTTTTTCCTGTTTCTAAACGATTTTTGGGATTATGTAATTGTAGGTTGATATTAATTGGAGGTTTAAGCAAATTTTGTGTAAATATTTTTTCCATTTCAGGAGTAAATTTCTCAGATCTTTGTGAGAAGAAAGCATATTTTTTAAAACTAGAGTTTTTTAAGGCATCAGCTATTGGTCGTGATGCTACATCATTCAGTTTATCACTAAGAATATAGAGTCTATTTCTACAAGTTTTTTTAGCTAAATCAATGTAATCATAATGCTGGTATTTTAATACTAAGTTAACTTTTATTTTATTTGTTGATGAAACTAAACTATCTGGAATATTTTTAGAGAACTGTATAAAGTCATTGCGAATAGAACCAGAATGTAAATCTTTACCAGAGCTAATATCTGCCGCAATACAAAGGAAGTTTTTAATGAAATTGTTGTCAGTTATTAATAGCGCAGATTCAAATCTTAAGTATTCAGTATATAAGAAATTACAAGAACTAAAAAATAACTTAACATTTTTAGATGTCTTAGATATTATAAACTTTGTATGAGAACCAGTTTTTGAAAAGTTATTAAAATTAATGGTATTTAATATTCCATCTTTGATGCATTTATCATTAAATTCATTAAGTAAGGCTTCAATATCTAAAATTTCTAATTTTGACTTTTCAAAATTATCATCAAATTCATCTGGTTCATCTTTGCCCCAAAGAATATAAATATTTACATTTCTCTTTAATGCATATTTTAATTCATTGAAAACATTTGTATATTCATTATCTTTGTTTTTAATGCACCACTTTCCAATAAAAGTAGAGTGAATAATTAGGTATTCATCAGATTCCTTAATAAGATTGATGACTGAATCTTGGTGTTCTTTAGCACCTAAAACCATATCTAGTGAATCATTATCTATTTCAAATTTGTAACTTGAATTAAAGTCAAATTGAGGGATATTGTAGTCTTTTCTAATTAATTTTTTATCTCTGATTTCAGAAAAATTAATTTGAGAAATAGTATCTCTTACTTCTTTAGAAAACTTACTAACTAGCTCTTCGTCATGAAAGAAAACCTGTTTCTTACTCTTATCGTAATGTATATCAAATAAAATATATTTTGTATCATTAATTCCAAAGTGAAAATCATCTAAAATATTTATAATTTTTTCATTATTAAATTCCACTGCTTTGTACATTAAATTGTAATTTGGATAAACTTCGAATCTTGGTATTGAAAATTTAATAAAATTATTTTGAGTTTTTTGGAGTTCATTAACTCGAACTTCTACTTCAGGAATTAATCTTAATTTTTGAATACCATAGTAATTATTATTGAAATCAATTAAAAAATCTCTATTTCTATCATAGTCTTCTTCTTTGTCGGGAAGTTTGTTTTCTTTACATGCTATTTTACCTAATTCAGTAATAACAAAATAGAAATCAGAATTATTTGTTAAAAGTTCAATCCAACCCATTTTCATCATAGGTAGTAAAATTTGAATAACTATTTGTTTTTCAAGGTTTGAGTAGGTACATAATTCTTGTAGACTATAGTTTTTAAGACTTAATTCTTTAAGAAAAATATAGTCAATAACTCCCCACTCAGACAATTTTTTTATGCAAAACTTAGCTCGTGAATATTTGAAAGGAAAGGCAACTGTATATTTTTTAATATTATGATTCATTGCTATTCTCCAGAATCATATCGGCAGATAAAAAGTTAATATATTTAAATACTTTTAAATTTGAGTTTATGGATTTATCTATCATTAGATTATAATCTGGAGTGGCAAGTTTTACAAAATCATTAATAAAATTCAAATTATTTAGTTCTAATTCATTATTAATTTGATGGAATAATTGAGGGTTTTCTTCAATGTAATTACTCCAATATTTAAATATTTTAAAACAACCAATTATGATCATTTTGTATTTTGCACGACTTAATAACACATTCATTCTGCGCATATCCATTAGAAATCCTAATGCACGTGTATAAGGAGTGAAGCTATTATGTCTTACTAAGCTAATAACTATAACATCTGCTTCATCTCCTTGAAAGGAGTCCACAGTTCTTGCAAAATCAACACCATTTTCAATTTTCAAGCCACTATTTAATTGATAGTCTTTTAAACTGATGTTTATTTTTTGAACTTGTTTTCGGTAAGGACTAAGCACTTGAATACCCACAGTTTCCTTTTTTGAATAATTTTTATTTAAATACATCGTATCTAAAATTTCTTTAATAATATTGATTTCTTTTTCATTGGTATAATCAGATTCATAGTCTGAAATTTGATTGGGATTGTCATTTTTATCTTTTATATTGATCCAAATAACAGCATTTTTAAGATTTAAATCACCTTCAAAATTGTGATCTTTAAATATAATTGGTGTAGATGTTTCTTTTAAATAGTATTCTTTTTGTTCTGGATTGTCTTGAAGTATGTTTTTGTATACGGTATTAGAAACTAGTTTCGAGATATCGGGATGCATTCTATATTGGGTATTAATCGTTTCCCCAAAACTTTTAATATCTCTGTCTTTGATTTTATCAGCCTCTTTTGCAAAAAATCTAAAAATAGAGAAATATTTAGTTAGATTTAAAACTATTTCATTTTTTATTCCATCATCTATTTCTAAATCTTCTGAAGATTGATAATTAAGACCTAGCTTATATAAAATATCTTTTCGGAAGTTAATATTATTTAATTCATTTATAATTAAGCGATAATCAAAGGATTCTTTATTTTTTTCTATACTGTTGATTGTTTGTTCGCCAAATGCAGGAAGTTGTAAATAATCACCTATCATTATTCTCTTATGTGAGACAAGCATAGGTGAAATTAGTTCTACACCAGATGCCTTTGCACTTTCTTCCATAATAGATAAGTCAAAATTTATATTATTTCTAATTAAACGTTCTAGTATTTTTGAGTTAGTTGTTGTAAAAATTAAATTAGCACTTTTGAGCACAGTATTATAAAATTGATAAGATTGTTTTTCCTGAACTATTTTACTGAGTTCTGTCTTTACATCCTGATGGTATGTCTTTATTGCATTTTTATACATTCCACTTTTGGAAAAATTTTCAATATATTTATTCATAACTTTGTTATAGGTGTTTTCGTCTTCTAGGTTTTCATCATTATCAAAAGCATCAATAATAATAAGGTCATCAGTATCACAGTTTTTTATTATTGCATCATATAGAACTTGTACTGTGCTATGACTTTGAGCTGTGACTATAACTTTAGAACCTTTCTCATCTTTAAAAATTTGTTTAACTAAGGTTGAAATTAAATGAGTTTTCCCCACCCCTGGAGGTCCTTGAACTATAAAGTTGGGGTTAATAGTTAGTAGTTTATGAAAAATATTTCTCTTGGAGTCATCTAAAGCTTTAAGGGATTCAGTTAAATCGTAATCATAGCTCATTTCTTGTAGACACTGAGCAGGATCAGTTAAACTTTCAAGAAGGTTTTGCTGATCAATAAGTTTACTAATAGAATGATTTCTGCGTTCTAATTGTGTCTTTGTTCCACTTATAGATTTTGGATAAAAAATGTATTCTTCTTTTGTATCAAAATGAATATTAATGTTTTGTTTTGATGAGAATATTAATTTTCCATTTAATTTAGTTACATAGTATAAAGTGAATGTTTTTTTAATTTCATTTTCATTTTTACTTTCTATTATCCATTCTTTCGATAACTCTTCAGTTTCAAATTGACTATAAAATATACTTGATTGCTTTTTAATGCTTAAACTTTGGCTTATTTTATCTTTATGGTTGCTTGTAATTAAGTTTATTTGGTAATAGTTGTTATCATCTTCAAATTTGGATTTACTACGTGTATCTATGTGATCAGTGTTTACTTCTTCATATTTCACATTATATTTTTGATTCATAAATAATGCTGTGTCAATTGCATGGTTTAAAACTAAACCTTGCAAGCATTTTTTTTCTTTATCGGTTAATATTCTATTTTTATCAAATTGATTAACAACTATATTCCAATTGAAAAAATCGTCATTTTTTTGTGAGTTAATTTTGCTTTTTTTTATGTATCTGATATTGTTGTGTATTTCAATTTTTTCAGAAAAGTCACTCCAATTTGGATATTTTTCAAAGATGTTTGTTATATATCCAATTTCCCAATTTTGACTACCTTGTTTGTAGCTATCAATTTGATAAATTAAGTTTTTTCCTTTTAGTAAGTAAACATAATTGTCTTTAAACTCCACTTGTCTTATATCAATTTTTGTTAGATTTAAATCATTTTCAAATATTAAAAAAACTTCTTCATATGTTAATTCTTTTTGTAGAAACTCACATAATTTATTTCTTATTTTTTTATAACCATCGTGATCCTGATTATCATTGCTTGTTAAATATGCATTTTGGTTGTTGTTATCATATTGAGGTAGTTCATTTATTATATTTTTTATAATTTTTTCAATAATTTCTGCATTTAAGATATTTTTTTTATTTTCATTGTTATCTTCCAATATTTTTAAAATGTTTATTTCTGATTTTGATAAAAACAACTCAAAATCATTGGAATCAAGTATTTCTTTTATAATGTTTCCTAAACTCCACCAGTCATTACTCGTAGATGAATTTATTATTTCTGAGTTTATAATTGGTGAGTAATCAACCTTTTTTAGATTATTTAGATATATTGACCACTCAAAGCCACTTAATTTAAATTTATCACTTTCCTCATCATTGTCTTGTGAGTCATCTACTAATATAGTATCTAAAGAAATATTTCTATGAACTATTCCTTGATCATGCAGTATTTTAATTGCTCTAACAATTTTTAAAATATTTTTCCAGAGGATTATTCTGTTTTCTATTTTTTTTAAACCAAGTGGATGTATCCAATGGTAATTAAGTTTCAATTTAAAGTTTTGTCTATTCGTCTTTATATCTTTTATGTTGTCTTCAATAAATTCTCTTAACGTTATAGTTTCTTCACTAGTTTTATAAATTAAATAGTAGCCTTTTTCATCAATATGACTTTTATACAGAAGCTCTAAATATTTGCTTGAATTTCCGATAGATTTTAATCTATTTAATTGTCTAACCTCATTAAGCCATATTTCTCTTAGCGTTAGGTCCTCACTCTTATCCTCGATTTTCCAATGTTTTACTTTTAATGTCATATTGTCTAATAATACACACCAGATTTCTACATTCTCACTGTGATGTTTAATATTGAGTTTAAATTTTTCGTCTTGAGGAATTTTATCTAATAGTGACATAAGGTTTAATTATTTCGAAATAAATTATGGAATATATGGATACTAAAATTGTAAAGATACTTATTTGTTAATACATAGTCTACATCCGTTTAATTTTTTCATCATTACTTTTTGACTCATCAAAAGCTTTCTTTCTTCTGTAGTCTAATTCTCTTGATTCAACTGTTCTAATATTTAATGTAATACTTGGATAAAGCTTTTTTAGTTTTACCTCAACATATCTTAGAAGCTTTCCAGCTAAAGCCTTATCTTGAATAAACCCACATTTTGTCTTTTTTAACCTGCCATTTAAGCTGATATAGACACGGGCTTTTTCATCATTACTAATGCCTATTTCTTCGAAATGAAGACCATAACTTGGCGACCAGCCTTCCCGAAAAGTATTGGGTAGATCTCCGTAATCAAGGAAAGCCTCAAGAGTATATAATTTCCTTAACTCATTATCTTTCATGATTAATACCTAAAATCTTATACGGATTCGATTGTGTAATCTTCACCTAAGACCATCTGCCCAGACCATGTTTTTGCTGTTTCTTTTGCTTCTTCATAATGAGTAAATTGTCCATTCGCTATAGCTTCTTCTCTAGAAGGGGTGGTATCTATGTCATCCTCACCTGCGGTGAAATAATTTCCTGAATCAAGTAGTTTTACGATGAATCCCATGTGATACCTTATATAATTTAGAGTTTATATTTTTAAGTTACAATATTTTATGAAATGGTACTACGCTCATTTGACTAAAGTTATTGTAATAAAATACTTTTTTATGAAATATAATAAGCACCTATATAAGCACATTTTATTGTTGTGAAAATTTAAATTTATGTAAAAACAAATGTTTATGTATTATATTTTATTCCGACCCTCGAAATAGATTTTAATTAATTCAATATCGGCAATTTATTAGTAAAAATTTTGAAGGGTTGGGTATAAAACTAACACAACTACAAAGAGGATATGCTTTATGGGTTCAGTTCCCTGAAAAAATTGCTAGTCTGGATCTTTATAAATTTGCCAAAGAACAAGGAATCAATATTGTTCCAGGTGAAGTTTTTGGAGAAGATAAAAGATATTCGAATTTTATAAGAATAAGTGCAGGATATCCTTTAAATAACTACATATCTAAAGCTTTGATAACCTTAAAGGAATAGGTTGAAACTCAATTATAACTATCTTGAAAAGCGTATAGTTTTCTAAAACTAACATAATACACTCTATACAAATCTTTTAAGATCAATAGCATAATACTTTATGAAAAGCCCATTCCTACTCGAATGGGCTTTTTTTATGACAACTTATGTGTCGTTCAATGACATTCTATGCATCGCAAATGACAAACCTTGTGTCGCGTGACGATCGTCGCCAATTTCAATTGAGTTATTCACCGGCTTTTAAATAACGGTATACCGCTTGGCGACTAATTCCAAATGCCAGGCCTAATGCCATTTTTGAAGGGTACTTCCCTTCATTCCATGCTTGTCGCAAAGCTTCAGCTTGATCCGGCTTCAATTTATGTACCCGGCCTTTGTACTTCCCTTGAGCAGAGGCGAGTTTAATTCCTTCCTTTTGCCGCTCCAGAATGATTTCACGTTCGAACTGTGCAAAAGCACCCATCAGTTGCAGCATCAAATTATCCATCGGGGTGGATTGAGCAGTAAAAGTTATATTTTCTTTTACAAACTGGATGGCAATCCCTCGTTTGACCAGTTTATCTACTTCAGTGACCAAATCTTTCAGGCTTCGCGCAAAACGATCCATGGAATGAACAATCACCCTGTCCCCTTCCCGAACATAGTTCAACATTTCTTGAAATTTCGGTCGGTCAGTATTTTTACCTGAAGCGCGGTCGACAAAAATCCGGTCGACTTCAATTCCCTCAAGTTGACGCCCAGTATTTTGCTCGACCGAACTCACTCGCACATAACCTACTTTTTG
>RRZT011690751.1_pt1 | contig 13655 bp, 12 predicted proteins | sample 2165551 | NCBI WGS metagenome assembly RRZT01 (sample SAMN10456910, study PRJNA506462) | wastewater metagenome | biome: wastewater; feature: sludge; material: wastewater sludge; isolation source: wastewater sludge with Escherichia coli K12::gfp cells carrying plasmid... | place: USA: Moscow, Idaho... | reverse complement strand
TTCGTTAAGTAAAGTGTTTATCTCAGTTACAGCTGCTTTACTATAAGCTACAATCATAGTATTACTTTCCATGTATTTGGAAAGAACGTTTTTCAAATGGTCAAAACTACCTGTGTAATCTGTTTTCTTACAAATAGTATTCCCTTCTTCTTTAACTACCAACTTACCTGCAAAATTACCTACATTTGTATCTTTAAGTAAAGCCTTAATACCATCCAAATCATTTCTAAACCTAAGTTTAGTTATCTTCTCTTGTAAGCCAGAAGAGTTTTGGAATCTATATTGGTAAGTAAGTGTACCTAATAAAGGACCTACATACATACTATTATTTATATTTTGACCAACATCACCACTAAATATAATACATTTAGCAAGACTTTTGATAATTTCCAAAAGAGTTTCGGAGAACATAGTGTACTCATCTACTAACAGTAGGTCTACTTTTTCAAACAACCCTTCTGCCAAACCTCTCTCTACAATATGTAAGAGATGTTGTTCAGAAAGTTCTACCGATTTCAGACTTAAGTATTTATCTAAAAATGAGTGTAAGGTTGTACCTTGATTTAAACAACTTGCAGCAAGTTTAGTCGGAGCTACAACATAGAAACTATGAGAATTATCTACCAAATACTGTGATAAAACATTAAATAAAGTAGTTTTAGAACTACCAGCTAACGCTTGAATGTGTCCAAAACTAGACGAAGTAGAATTCTTTATAAATCTAATAGAAGAAGCTAAAGTTTTAACTTGTTCTTCTGATGGAGTATAACCAGTATACCTGTTAAAGTAAGTTGAAGCTTCTCCCTTTTCTTCTTGAGAAAACTTAAGAGTTTTACTATACCTTAAGTCGTTCAAGAGAAATGTAGTACTCCACCGCTCTTCATGAGTAAGAAAACCTTTAGTATCTAAGCACCTTTGGAGATATATCTCTGCTGACTTCACAGAGAACCTTTTATCTAACCACATATCCTTTAGAATATCTGTATAGGTATACTTACAAGGAATAACCAAGTATTCACACACAAAGCTATGAACTGTTGTATAAAGTACTTTATTAACAGGGGCTGTATCTACGTTAGTACAGGTTAACACATGTAATTCTGATTCTACAGCTTGTTTAGCTCTTGCATGTATTACATTAATACCATAAGACTCTACTAACTTTTTATTGTTATAAAGAGTTTGTTTAGAAACTGACAAGACCTCAGATAAAGTTTTAAGGGTTACTGGTTTCTCCTTACTACCTTTATCTACGTAAAGTTGCAACTTTCTTTCTAAAGTTAACATATTATAGACTCCAATCAAAAGGTAGTTTATTAAACATTGATACCTCTCTAGACAAATTTATCCGGTCTAATTCTGTTATACCTCTATCCACTACACTTGTCATTAGTAACATAGCAGGTATCCTAAAAGTAGGTTCTACATTGTATACTTCTGGCATACAATCTAAAGTATCGTATATTGCATCTAAATGTTCTAACTTACTTTGTAAGATATCATAAATTTCTTTTGATACGGTTGATGATAAACCTGTTAACTCTTCTTCAAAGATAGAGAGCTGTTTAAGGAAGTCATTTCCTAAGTTAGTAGTAGTTTTTCTTCTACAAAGGGTTTTAAAAGGTCTTTGGTAATTTTTAAAAGTAAGTAGTAAATCTTCTTTATGAATAGTATACATATTTTTCTCCATATTATCAAAAAGTAGCTTTGTTCTAAACAAGCTATGACTGATATATGGAGGTAGTTTAATTCAATTCAAGTTGGAAGTAAATTTACTGTGGCGGTCTTCCCTACCCTTTCTCTCCCTCCTCTCTCCGGATCGAGACGCTTACGCCTTAAGTAAATTTAAAAGTAAAATTATTTTGAGAGCGTTAGCAGCGACCTTAGGGAGCATCTCCTTTAACTCTTACCTTAAATTTACTTCTTTCACTCAAGTAAGTTTACTATAATAATATAGAGTGCTTGTCTAATTTACTTCTAAACTGGCTTAATACTTGTTTTTTAAAGGATTTCTTAAAGTAACTTCCTGTTGGCTTGCCCTCTTTTTTACCCAGGTGCCGGTAAAGAAGTTTACTATTAAAATAAATCTTGTAAAATAAACTTTTAAGACCTGGTTAGATTTTTAGACATTTTAAAAGTCGTAAAAACCTAGGGAGACTTTCATTAAAAATGTATTTTCAGTCTTAATTTATAAGTATTTAAAGAGAATTACCGTTAAAAAAAATTAGTACTATATATTTAATTATTATTTTTAATGAAAAATATTTTAATAAAAGTCCTTCTTAAGGTGTAAACGAGCAGAGCAAAGCGAACAGGGTCGAGGAGTCTGGCAAATAAGAAATCATCTATTTAACGGTAATTATAAAATATCCTTTAAAATTTAAAAGTATTAAGTAAATTTACTTTACCATCTCTTTCTCATCTTAAAAGGTTTCTTACCTCCTATAAAGCCACTACCTTTTCTACCGAGAGAAACTACTAAGGAAGCTGTTTCACTTGCTTTAAGGACATCATACTGTATACCTTGAGCATTAAGTAAAGCTCCATGTTCAACTAATCTAGGTTTAATATACTCACCATAATGATAATCAAATCCGTATAAACACAACATAAAAGCATCTAGATCATGGTCACCTATTTTCTTATCTTTAGCTTTGTATTTAACCCTACCACCTTCTGCTTGTATCTGAGTATAGTTCTTCATTTGCATGATAAGTTCATTATCATCTATGTCGTTAAAAGTTAATCTCTTCTCCTCTAGTAGTTTCTGAGCATTCTCTACTATATACTGCTTGGTATTCTTTTTAAGCTCTTGATGTGTACTAGGGTCTCTAATAGTTAAAGAGCTACCAAACTGAACTGACATAGTATCTACTAACTTAATATCAGGGTGATTAGCAGGTACTTTACCGTACTGCTCCCTACCCCTCGTTCTTAATTCAGTTACCTGACCTATACCGTACCCTTCGTCGCAGATGATATGATCTGCATTATACTTTCTATTAAGGTCCACTACCAAATTTACCGCTATAGCTTGAGTTAGGTTCTGTTTAGCTATCTTCTCTTTCTCTACTACAAAGAATCTATCAGTATTCTTATCATAAGTTGTAACTACTATCCTAGTACCATTTAAGTCATGGTTCCAGTCTACACCTATGAATACTATAAATCTACTTCTATTCATTAACACAGTATTCTGGTTAAATACTTGAGGTATATGTAAATCTATACCGTCTTCTATATAGTGTACTTGGAATACTCCTGCTTCATCAAGACCATAGAGACCTATCGTTTCTTGTGCAAAAGCGATATCAGATAAAGAAGCTTTCATACTAGAGTGCATAGCATCACTATAATGAGGTATAACATAAGAAGGGAAATGAAATGACTTAGTATTCTCTAGTTGTTCAGCTTGGTATAGATTACCTTGACCGATAGGTGTAGATGTGTAAATCACTTCTACGTTAGGGTTATCCATTTCAATAGCTTGTAAAGCCTCTAATGCTTTTCTATTGACAAAGTCCATTTCATCTACCCAAAGTAGATCAGCTTTCTTACCACGAGCTGAAGTACCATCGTTAGAGAGGGTGATACCTTGAAGTACACTACCGTTAAAAAACTTTACCTCTAATGCAGGAGAAGACTTCTTAGACACAATAAAATCATTTTTACCTGTAGCATTAACTAGAGTAATTAATGTTCTTTCTATCTCATTAATCATGGTCAGTAGGGGAGCAGATACAAGAATGTTAAGTGGTCTGTCAGTAGTTTCTATCCTATATATAATATCTAAGATTACAGAGAAAGTTTTACCACAGTTATGAACTACTAGTCCATTGGTTATATAATTATGATAACCGTACACCTCTATATCGTATACTTCATAAGTACCTAGCATCTTAGTAATACTCGTAATGGTATCTACCTTAACCTTCCCTTTCTCTTCTCTAAAGACAGTATCTCCTACTTCTAACCCATCTTCTATCGACAACCACTTAAAAACATTCGTAGATACTCTCTTATTCACTTTAAGAGGGTGATTCCCTGTTAGTAGTATCTTACTACCACCCTTAGTTCTGACCTCGTATACGTTGTCTGAGAGCCCATTACAGACCTTATCAGTTACATAGCCAGATACCAACTCTAAACTGTGATTAGTAGTTAAAACTTCATCACCTACCTCTATATCTTTTATAGGTATACTTTTACCATCTGCTAGGCTAACTAGCTCAGTACCTACTATACAACGTCTACCCATTCTTATGACTTTATGTTTAGCTGAACACTTAAGTACTAGGTCTTGATGAAAGCGAGGAGAATAGGTCCTAACATCTTTAACATTAGCTTTAAACCACTCTGGAGCAGAGTATACTCCTTTAATCTCAAGTAACTCTTCTTCAGTCATCTCCTTTTCAATAGTATCTAGAACTTCATCACTGTATTTATGACTTAAAGCTGTTCTATAATCTTTAAGACCATTACACACTATAGGTGTTCTACCGTTATATTTTCTCTTCTGTTCAGCTATACAATCTTCACACATTTTATAATGGTCTTTATTGTAATTAGCTATTCTAAGATATTCTTTCCAATCAAGATCAATTAATTCTTGAATACTATAAGCTTCTAAAGGTTTCTCTTTGTTTACCTTAGTATCCTCTTCTATATTTAAAACTTCTATTTTATTTGACATATACAACCTGTTTAATATGAAACGCCTTTAAGTATAGCCGCTTCATTTCCTAATAACATACCTCTATCGTTAAGGTGACTTGAAGCTAGTTTTTGTAAACCTGCTTGTCTCATAGTTAAAGCCATTCTTGAAGACCTATCTTCTACTAAGGATTCTTGTTTATAAGACCCTTTTAGTACTTTTTTAACATAGGAGTCAGATTTAGTAATATCTTTAATACCTTCACCTATAAGTAAAGGTGCTATCGCCCCTACACTTGCACCTACTCCTCCTAAAGCTATACGAGACATATGCCCTACTTTAGCACCAAATAAAACGTTAGCGGCAGCTTTACCTCCTCTCCAACCAGCCTGTAACCCCCAATTTGATGCTACGGTAGCAGTTACATCTGTTAAAGGGTCGTCAGATGTTAAGCCTGTGAAAACGTTAAATGCAGCAGCAGAACGTATACCCCACCGTGTTATAGTATTCCCTACACCTGGTCTGGAGTATAACCTTTTCTGATCTGCTGTCATTAGGCCCATTGCGTTGTATAAAGACTCTCTACCAGAAGCACCTATAAAATGCCCCATCATGTCCTTACCCAAGGGGCTAAATAAACCAGCACCTTGTTTTTCAGCCACCGCCCTAGCTTGTGCTAAAGTATGAGCAGAACCTGTTTTAGCACCAAAGTCGCCTAAGTTGCCAGTACCTGCATCTTTAGCGTCTTCCGTTAAAGCTGTGTTTAGATGTTTAGCTAAATCACCTTGATTAAGGTTTCTAACCCCTGCTCCCATATTTTCTGAACCATAGTATTTAGAGCCTTGAGCTTTATGTAACAACTCCCTATCTTGAAAGTTATCCATGGTATAGGCATCAAGACCTCTTTTAATATGACCAACTGTGAGATGATCAGTTAAACCTTTTACTTGACCTCCGTAAGCTCTAAGAACATCTGTGTGTTGTCTCCAAGCTTCGTTTGGTTGAGATTCTTGGTACTGTTTTATTATTCTGTTTTCCCTTTTTTGTTGAAAATCCGCATACCAATCTGTAACAGACATAATATATCCTTTTATACTTAATAAATTGATTTATGAGCGTTATTACGTTCTTTCCAATCTGCATATGCAGAACCTAGTTCAACATTACTGTATAGTTCATTGTATGTAGAAGGGTTCTTAGGTTTTTCATCTTTGTTAGATACAGCAGATATTAAACCTATAGCTCCCATGATACCTGCACCTATAGCTATCTTAGTATTAATAGACATAGCTTTTGTTATATCTGGTTTTACAGGTGGTAGTAAAGCCTCTCCGTTGTTAAGCTTAGGTATTCTTTCTTGAAAATCGTCTATCAATTGCATTACGTTAGTAGCTTTAACTTTCTCATCTGCTTCATTAAAAGCATCTTTTATTTTAGCAGCTACTAGGTGTCTATCTACATTAGTTTCCGGAGCATGTAAGTAGTGGTTAGTTGCATTAGAAATCATTTCGTCTAATTGCTTCTCTGTAAGCCTATCTTTTTTCTTATATACTTCTTCGACCCTACTTCTTAAATTCTTTAAAAAAGCTACATCATGAATATTACCTTCATTCTCATTTATAGCTTTTATATAAGGTTGTAAAAAATCTGGAGTTTCACCTCTTTCTAATGCTTGAGTAGCTTTTTTAAATACATTATAAACATCTACTTGCTTATGAGTATCGTCAAGAGCCATGTGAGTTTCTTTTTGACTTAGAAGCAACTCAGCTAAAATTTCCATACCATTAGCATAACCAACAACTTTACCACCGATAAGACCTTTACTAGCCATATCTATTTGTAGCATCTTGGTTAAATCCATTAGCTCTATAGGTACTGAATAACCTTTGGATATTTTAGAACTAATTTCATTATCTATAACACTTCTTAAGTTATCTTTAGACTTAACTATATCATCTAAAGTAATACCTTTCTTACCTAGTTTAAAATCCTCTATAACACTATTAAGTTCTTTTCTAGCTAAAAAGTTTTCCTCTGATACGTTAAGGACATTACCTCTCTCTAAATACTCTAAGTCTCTGCCTAGAACGTTCTGTACTAAATCTTCTATAACAGGTTTATCTACAGCAGCGCCATCTTTACCTGCTCTATACACTGCGTTAAGAAGCCTACCATTCTCGAAGTTAGCGTTCTGTATTAAAAGTATACCAGGATCTTTCTTTAATTTATCATTTAAACTTGCTATAGCTTGAGATACTGTTGTGCCTCTCTTAGCAAGCAAAGCAGCTTCAAATGGTTGGAAAGAACCAGCTTGCATTTGCTTCTCACCAAAAAAAGAGGCCCCTGTTTGCTTATGGGCTTCTAATAGTTGTTCAGCTATACTCAAAGGTTTTGCATTACCCTCGCTATCTGAGCCTATAGGATCTATGTACCTAATCGCATCAGCTATAAAGAATTCCTTATTAAAAGAACTATCTTTACCTCCGGTCATACCTATAGACCATATTCTAGCTCCTTTACCAGTACCCGTAGTCTCAAAGTCTAATGAATAGGTATTCTCTATACCATAAAGAGTATTATTTAATATACCTTTCTTACCATTTGAACTGTTCATCTACACCCACTATGCTTAGAAAGAAACTCTGTATACTCTAAGTTATCCTTAAATAAAGCCTTTTCTGTTATAAACTTGTAAGCGTACTTTATATCACTTTTACCCAGTAGTTTGTAGAAATAAGATTGACAAGCTTGAGCTTTACGTTTAACAATACCGTTATCTAACATAGCTTCAGGCTTAACCTCACATACCTCTATACTACCATCTGATCTAAGCACCATCAGATCAGGTATATAATTCTTATACTTACCATCAAAGTCTTTATAAGGTATCTTCATAGTCTCAGATTCGTAAGAAACGACAGCAGTGTCCTCTTCTAACATCTGAAAATATCTTAACTCGTAGGAGCTTCGGTAGGTGTATGTTTTCTTATTCTTATTAGAATAGAACTTACCAGTTAGGTAACCCCCACCTTTCTTAGCCCCTCTGTTATAATATACATGTACCCTGGAAGGGTTGGAAGGTCCTTTCTTTTTCTTAAGATATCCTACTAATCTTTTATCTTCTTCTGTAACGATAGGTCTCATCTATTTAATCTCCACCACTTCTGCATCATAGATATCTCTTGTTTTAACCCTGTTCTGCACACTCTCAGCTAACTTCTCTAATTTATCTATAATGCTTCTAGAAGTACTCTTAATTTCAGTAGCCCCTGCATCTAGCAATAGTTTAGCTTTTTTCTCACGAGTATTATTGAAAGTTTCTAAGATCTTTAATCTGCGTCTATCAATACGTTCTTTAACTTCAAAAGCTACAGAAGTACCTTTATTAGTCAATGGTACTCCATTGGGGTCTACAGAAGCTATAAAATCCATCATCAAAGCTTGATCGTTAATAGCTATATAATTAGACATCCTTAAATCCATTATAGCTAACTCTACTAAACTAGATAAGGTATGCATCTCAGAAATAGAGGAGGTATCTATATCTAGCTCTTCCATATACTTATAAGTCCAGTACTCGATTAATTGAGCCTCTACTAAGCAGTCTTCACCTAATTGATGTACTCTTTCTTCAAAATAAGGACATTTAGTTCTAAAAGGACAACTATCACCTTTACAGATAATAGGTACAGCGGCAGCAGAACCTGTGGTTAATCTACCTACTTTTCTTTTAGCTTTATTAAAAGATTCTGGATTACCTGATAATACTCTACCAGCAAGTGAAGTATTCTCTATTAATCTCTCTTTAGTTATAGGTTTATCAGGGTCTAAAGATAGGCTAAAAGTACCTGTAACAGAAAGGTCTTTTACTTCAGTATCCTCCATAACTGTAGGTAATTTTTCTACCACCTTTAGTTCTTGTTCTTTCTCTTTTTGTTGTTCCTTTGCTTTGGTTTCAGCCGCTAAAGCCAACATTTTTCTTAAAGATTCGTTTTTTATTTCCATTAACACTACTCTTACTTAATAATAATTTAATATCGTGTAACCTTTTATCTTTTAGTTTACAGTGACTAAAGTGTTCTATTGCTGTGTCTAGTACTAAAATAATTTCACCATACTTCCTATCCCTAGCCAAAATATCTAGTCTGCAGTTCTTAAAAGGTTGTATGCCATGATCGTAGATAAAATGAACACAGATATCAAATAATACTTGATCATCTTTTAGCTCTTGTATTAATGGGTTTGATTCTATCTTTTTTAAATCCTTAAGGAAAAAGTTGAAAGCTTCTTCCTGTGTTACAGTTTTATTTTTAACAAGCCAGGTCTTAGGTACCTTATGACCATAACCAATCTTAACAAGACTGTCTTCAAAATAAGGTGTAGAGTTAAACCCATTAATTTTTAATATATAATCTAACATGTCTTGTGAAGTATTTAACTCTACTTCTTTCATATCATACCTTTTCTAACACTAAACAATCTAAAAACTTTACAGCATGTGAAGCTATTAAACTAGCTTTATCAACACCGTTGATAACTCTTCTAGCTTCTACAAACTCTCCTGTAGAACCTGTTTTAATATAATCAGATAGCTTTCTACCTGTAAACATACCTTTTAAAGAACCCTCAACAAGTATTCTAGCAGCTACTCTAGGTCTCAAAGTAAAATCAGGGTTCTCAATTAGGTCTTCACCTACAATAGAACTAAACTTTTTATAGTTGTTTCTACCTGTGATTTGTACATAACCCCTACCTGCATACAACTGACCATCTCCATCTGCTTGGGGTGTATTACCTAAGACTTTAGCTAATCTACCAGTATCATATTTAGATAAGTATTGCCAAGAGCCTATTTCTTTTACTGGCATAAAAGTCATAGCAGTTTCGTGCCAAGTTGTAGCTAACATATAAGCAATATATAGAGGGTTAGTACTTTCAGTTGTAGATAGACTGTTAAATTCTTCAAATAAGTAGTTTATATTATCAACCATATTTTGAGTTATCTTAGAAATACCAAATAATTTTCTAAACGTATTAAAATCAAAATATACTCTACATACAGAAGTAGATACTAATTCATCTAAAGCTTTTTGTGATTTAGATCCCCACTTTCCATCTTCTACTATGTTAGCACCTAATATATTTAACTGTGATTGGAATGTTTTAATTTTCGTACTCATCTTTTTTAGCCTCTTGTATATCCTTTATTTCTTGTAGAACTTCTTGACTTCGTTGTTCTAACTCTCTAATCCTAGCTTCTACAGGAATAGTAGTATTTTCCCGGTTTAAGGTTTTTAATTCCTCGCTTAATGTTGTAAGTATACCTTTATATTTAATAGAAGACCAGACGTAAAGAGATGTGACTGATAAGGAATACAATGTTAATAGTATTATAAACCAGGTCTTTATATCTGGTATTCTTCTTTTTTTCTTACATACCACAGTTATATACTCATATTAACAGAGTCGTTTACTGCTTGTAAAACTGTTTTTTCATCGTTCTTAAACTTATTAAGGAGATTATTAGCTGAAGTTACTTTGCTAGATAAAACACTTTCCTTCGCCCTGATGTGATTAGGGTTTAAAGTATCTAACCTGCTCGATACATCGTTAAATCTTTGCTCATTTCTCGTTTTAAAGCTAGAAAGAACTTGACCTGCAGAGTTGAAAGCTTGTCTAGCACTCGCAAGATTCTTAGTTACCTCTTGTCCTTCGGCACTATTCAAATCACCTCCGCCTTTCTTAAATAGGTTGTAAGCTGATCCAGCCTTACGTAAATCATCTCGTTTACCTTCTAAATTTTCTCTCAGTCTTCCTCCCCAAGAATCAACTGTATCATGAAATTTTACAGCTTGATAATCCTGTGATTTTCTTAAATTGTTTAATTCTGATTCGTACGTATCCTTAAGTTTCTGAGCTCCTTGTGGGGTGGAAGCTAACCTACTGTCCACAACGCTTCGCATATGATCTAGACCATTACGAGCTTCATCTCTCTGCTTAAGGGTAGAAGCATAAGAAGAGCTACCTGCGTCCATATTTCCTAACTTAGTCTCTAAATCATCTACCAGACGTTTCTGAGCAGCTAAATCAAAACTACCATCACTAGTAGTTTTTAAATTCTGGTTACCTGCATAAGTACGGATAGCAAAATCTTCAGTACCGCCTTTAGTGGCTACAGATTGTTTAACTTTATCACTAGCGGTATGGACTAACTTTTTACCTCCAGATCTCCAAGCTACAGAACCTACAATAGAACCTCCAGCACCAGCCATTGCAGATCCTAGGTAACCTCCTCGATCATCTTCAGCATAGTTATAACCAGCATTAGCAACCATACCCAAACCACCACCTGCTAAACCATGAGTGGCTGTCTTACTACTAGCAAGAGCATTCCATACATCAGAGGAAGAAACTTCTGAGACAGCTTTAGCCCCTGCATCAATTATTTGATTTTTATTCATATTAATCCCAATCCTCTAATGAAAATAGAAAACAAACATTTTCTTCATTACGGTCTCTACCATTATATTTTTTAGTAGTGAGAAATATTTGAGTATCTTTTAACATAGTACCATTATAAGGAGTAAAATTATAAATAAAGTACATTCCCCTCATTTTACCCCTATAAGAACCTACAATATCCCTTATATAGGCAGGCGTGTTTAGTATACCTCCAGTAATATCAATACTACTGATATTACTGCTTAAAGAAGGCCAATAGTTGTTAAACCCCAAACTACAAAGTGTAAACCTCAACTCAGGTTCATACCTATCGTATAAGTTGTTAGCTATAAAGTTACCCTCAAACGACTGACACCTGCTAAGACCTATATTCCAAGCTACGCCAGATTTAAAGTTAGAAGAACTGTCCGCAGGTCTATTTCTATCAGCACCTGTTAAGATAAAAGTAGTTTGCTCAGAATCTATGTCACCGAATGATAATATATTATAAGAGTCTATAGATTTTCCTGCAGATTTAATAAACAGGTAAAATGTCCTATCATCTCCGATGATTTGCCAACTAGTAGGGAAGGTACCTCTTACTTCATCTGTTTCTTCTCCGTACTGATCCCAGCTTCCTCTCATAGCATAGTCCCATTTAAGATAACCATGTACTCCCCTAGCTTCTTGGACACCATTACCACTAACTTCTAAATCTGGACTTACAGGGTCCTTTGGTAATTTTGCATTTAATACAAAATTACCCTCTTCATTCAAATCATAACCAGCTACAACCCTAGCATACTTCGCCCAAGAATTGTTATACCCATTAGGAGGTAAAGCATCTATAACTTTAAGTATAGCTGGTCTTACAGGATTTTTATTTTTAAAACAAGCAATACCTTTAGCTTCTATTTCGTTAAAGACCAGTTCATAACCTAAAGGAGCAACTTTTATAGCTAGTACACCAGATATACTAGTTAACCCGGGTATATTTACTTTTATAGATGTATTAGTGGCACTTTTAATCCTATGTTCTTTGTCTACCAAAGGGTTACCAGACCCTCTAATAGATATGACTTGATGTTCTAAGAAGCCATGAGCTACATTAAGACTAACAGTTAGTACTTCATTATCAACAGAAGCTCCAGAGGAGGTTACTTCATTAAAACCATCTACCAGAACTGTTTTTAAGATTCTAACTAAAGAGCCAAATTCATTTTTAACCTCTTCAACACCTGTCATACCACTATGTATATATTTTACTTTAGTATTTAAATTCATTTACTATTCCTTGGAATATAGTCCTTCACTATAGCTCTAAATTGATAGTTAAGATGAGGTGCAACAACCAAATATTCTCTGCTTTTATCTATACTTTTAAATTCAAAGTAACCGTTACTGTTAGAAAAGGTAGTAGCTATATGCTTACCAGTATCCCTATCAATTAGGAACAGTTTAGTATTTGTAGGTTCCTCTTCCTCGTAGATATAATCCTTGATCTCACCATACTCGTTGATATTAATATCTTTAATATAATATTCTGTATCTATTAAAGCACTTCCTTCTACCACTTTATGTGATTTAAGCTCTACCATATTCGGAATACCTAGATAAGAGTCCAAATCTACCTCATACTTAGATAACTTTTGAACTGTGATACTAGAACTAGGACTAGAACTAACTAAGAATTGCTCATCTATCTTCTCCAACACGGTATCTATTTCTTCTTGCGACAACTGTTTATCAAATACTCCGTAAGCTACTATGTAAGCATCTGGTCTAAAAGTGTCCTCTTGGTAACCTATAATAGGGAAATGAGGTGCTTGTTGACTGATGTACCCGTTACTATTATGTTTAATAGTACCATAAGAGGTGATACATTCAACATTTGTAGTGAACTTATTACCCTTAAGGATTACAGTGTCTACATAAGTACCAAACTTAGTAGAATCTTTCTCCGTTATGTTGTGAGGAGACCTAAAGATTGCAGAATCAATTCTCCAAGAGTGCCTATAATTTGCATCACCATGATTATCTATACAAAGACCATGATTAACTGTATCTTCCCCACTCATAAATACCGATGAACTTTCAACCTTACCTACGAATATAACTGTACAATTCTCTGGTAAGATTATCGGAGCAGGTGCTCTAAAGTTAATCTTATCTAGTCTTAAAGCTTTGTATTTATAAATAGTACCTAATAGGTATCTGTACTCCTTTACCTTGTAAGCACTGAACTTTGTTTTGTATACTTTATTAACTAAGCCATCTAAAGCTATTAAGGTTTTAGAATTATCGTTAGTATAATTAACAACAGTTCCATTATAATTTACAGGGCAATCATAGTCCATAGCAAAGACACAGTTAACGCCAGGTAATACATTATACCATTTATCTGACATATTACCAATCCTCTAATGAAAACAGATAAGGTACTTTATAAGGTTCGTTTGTACCGTAATATCTGACTCTAATAACCACTTTCTTATAATTATCTAAGAACATGTTATTATTTAAACTGTTGTTATATAATTGGTAAATACCTCTCAAATTA